>Ga0209596_1000017_pt1 | contig 169746 bp, 225 predicted proteins | sample M_130807_MF_Meta_FD_187314 | JGI IMG/M metagenome (GOLD analysis project Ga0209596, IMG submission 187314) | Freshwater microbial communities from Lake Montjoie, Canada to study carbon cycling - M_130807_MF_MetaG (SPAdes) (version 2) | ecosystem: Environmental > Aquatic > Freshwater > Lake...
ATGCTCATCAAGACATACTATCAGTTCATGGATTATATGATTGAGAAAAATCGTACCGACAATATCACGATAGATCTCTTTACGAATTGTAGTGTCTATAATCCTTTGTTCATGGATAGGCTTCTTCAGTTCAAGCGTGTGAATTTCACCATGAGCATTGATGGTGTAGGACGCACCGCCGAGTATCAGCGACATGGAACGAAGTGGGATGTGGTAGAAAAGAATGTGCTGCAATTCGTCACGATACCAAGACGAATATATTTCAACACAGCTATCAGCCCATATGTGCTACTAGACGTTTCTAGTCTAGCCAAATTCTTGATGCAGTTGTATGAACTCAATAACGATATTCTCACTAGATGCTATGCTGTCATTAGCCCTAGAACGTTGCATTTTGAAAACATGAATAACGATTTGCGCGAAATGGCGTATAAAGAAATAGATAAAGCTGTTGAGATACTGACTCCTACGAACTTCGACGTATTCAAAAAAGAAATCCTAGGGATAAAGCATCAACTACAAACAACACAACCGAAAGACCCTGATCTATTCGTTCGATATACTCGCACATTAGATACGATCCGTAACGAAAAGTTCGAAGACGTATTTGGGTATAAGCTTTACTAAATAAGCCGAGTTCGTTATGCTACTGATGAAGTTAATTCGTCTGACATAGCATAAGGAGCTCATAAAAATGAAAAAGATAATGGCGGCTTTGGTCGCCCTATTTGCGTTTGTGTCTGTTGCACAAGCAGACAGCGTCCTAATCATCGACGCAGGTTATAGTACAGTGACAGCAAACGTCAAAGGACGTATCGAGGCAGCTGGACATACGACAACTGTCACAACCGACGTTTCACTTATTCCGACTGCGACTAGCACATATCAACAGGTATGGGACCTAAGATATAGTGCTGCTTTGACTGCTGGCGAACAAACAAACTATCAGGCGTTCGTAACGAATGGTGGTTTCGCTTACTTCGTAACTGAAAATCCTGGATGCTGTATGAGCCGTAACAACTCAGTTGCGGCTCTTATCACCGCACTTGGTGGTGGTACAACCACAATCGGTGCTAACTATAATACTGCTGCTGACGTAGAAAGCAATGTTAACACAAAGTATATGACTTCTGGTATCACTGTTAACTATGCTGCTGTTTCTGCTATTATAAACAGTCAAGGTATTCCACTTATTCAAGACGGAACTGGTGACGTATCTGGTATGTCTTGGATTGGTCGTGCTGGTAATCTTGGTCAGGGTGTGACAGGAACTATCGTCACTGTTGCCGATACCAACTGGCTTGATAATGTTCGTTTCAGTACAGCACAAGGCGCTACAGTTGCGCAACAACAAAACGTAACTGCTCTTGATGATATCATTCGTGGTATCGTTGCTGGTACAGTTGCTGGAACTATTAGCGCCAACGGTAACGGTGCTGGTTCTCAGCAGCAAAATCAAGCTCCAACAGTAGTAAGCACAGCACCTGGAACTCCAAAGGTAACATCTAGTGCTGCTAACGGAACTGCAGTCGTAAGTTCTGCTTCAACACGAGGCACAACTGCTTCAGTTTCTAATGCAACAACTGGAGTCACCACATACGCAGCGAGCGCTCGTGATGCAGCAGTTAAGAATGCCACCGCGATTAATGTGACAAGAACAACAACTGTTGTAGGTACAACTCCTAGAACAACTGTTACAACTGCTACGACTCCAATCACTACTGTTACGACAACAACCACACCAAGAACCACAACTACTGTGACGACTCCTGTTACAGTAACAACCTACTCTGATGGTTCTACTGTTTCGACAGATGGTACGCCTGTAACGACAACATCAACAACAAACGTAGTCACGACAACAACCACAACAACCAATGAAGTCGTAACAACAACTGTTAGAGATAATATCGTTCAGTCTGCTTCATCCGATCAATCTCAAGGCGTATCTGCTACAGCTACTCGTGATGCCATTCGCGCACGAAACATGAATCCATTCCTAGTGGATCCGCTTTCTACTCAGGATGGAGTATGGGCTGCACCTTTCTATCGTTCTACTCGTAGTGGTGGAAACGTAACTGCTCAGGGTGCGTCTGCTGGTTGGCAGAATACAGTTGATAACAACTCATTCGGTTTCGCACTGAGTGGTGATCGTGGTTCTGTTAACGGATTGCCTGGATCTACTTCTAACATCGAATCATACTCTGGCACAGCTTATGTGTTGATTCGTGACGATATGCTATGGTATAAGGCATCGGTCGGTTATGGTCGTAGCACCTATCTAACCAAGACCGAGATTCCTACGTTCGCGCTCGTGAATAACTCCACGGTCCGTCAGAATAACATCTACGCTGACTTGGGAGTATATGCAGCGAATACGTTCGAAGGATTCCGTCCACTTGCTGGCGTTATCATCAATCGTAGCGAAATCAGCGGCGTAGAATCTGGTAGTGCTTTGCTTTCTACCCTGCCTCCTAATGGTTCGGAAACGAAAGTTATGCCATACATAGGTACACGTTACGAACTCAGCAAAGAGTTTGCCTACGAGTTTCGTGCTATCCAAACGCCAGACTACAAGACGGTTCTTAGCAATCGTGGCGTAGTCAGCGGGAATATCACCGAAAATATTTCTGTAAATGCAACGATTGGGTTTGACAAATCACTAAAAGAGAAGTATAATAACTTCTATGGAATGGTCGGTCTTAAGGTATCATTCTAAGTCGGAATAGCTCAGTGGTAGAGCCCTCGTCTCATACGCGAGTGGTCGCTGGTTCAAATCCAGCTTCCGACACCAATAAGCCCGTATGGTCCAACTGGTAGAGGCGACCGACTCAAAATCGGTATGTTGTAGGTTCGAGTCCTACTATGGGCACCAAACGCTACTGTCGGTGTTGTTGGGAAACACAGATCGACAAGACTAGGACGCCGTTCGAATCGGCACAGTAGCACTTCCCGACTTGGTGTAATTGGTAAGCACGCCTGATTGTGGATCAGGAAGTTCTGGTTCGAGTCCAGCAGTTGGGACCACTATATAACTATGAGCCGTCTAAGCTAATCTAGTGAAAGCGCCTGCCTGAAGAGCAAGAGAGCTTGGAGCGTAACCAAGAGACGGCACCATCCAAAGGATTCGTTATGTTCACATTTTTCCATCGAAGTAAAACAATCGAAGTTAATTGTTTTACGCCAAACAATTTTGCTTATGAATATGCTCCGATAGTTCGAGGCACTAAAGCATTTCCTGATTGGTGGAAAAAGCTTCCTATCGGTGATGCAGCAAACGATATAGAATATAAAGAAACCAAAAAGAACATGAGAAAATGTTATGGTTTCATAGAGTTGTACAAAAGAAGTTTAGTCATTCCTTCATGGACCGACTTACATTATAAGGTCACTCCTGATAAAGGATACAATTGGTTAAAGGGTTCCCATTCTGCTAATTCTCCTCAAGAACACGATAAGATTCAGTATCAAGGAGGATTCGATAACTACTATCATACTAAGCTAATGAGCCCTTGGTATATCAAAGAATCCACAGGAATTCACTTTTTATTTACTGCCGCATCATGGAATCTTGAGAATTACGATTTTACTATTCCTCCAGGTTTGTTAGAGTTTTCTGTAAATCATGGAACTCATGTCAATATGTTTTTACCTAAAAAGAAACAAGACTATTCTTTCTTTATACCTACAGGTAAACCTCTTGTGCATCTGATACCTTTGGATGAAAAGGTTAAGATAAATCTTCGTTGTCATTTACTGACAGAACAGGAATTCAAAAAACTTGAGGTGATACCTGGTACTCTAGCAGGTGTGTATTCTCTCCATAGTCTAAAGAAACAGCAGAATGAAAAGAAATGTCCTTTCGGTTTTGGGAAATCAGTATAAATACGACGAATGAAACGGATTGCTCTTTTCCAGCACCATCCAGAATGTTCCGAGCAATGCTGCAACGGGATCATAAGAGCGTTATCTCCGCAATATGAAGTGAAGTTGTTTACGGTTCAAGATAATCTTGATGAGGTGCTAAATGACGTGGATGGGATTGTTTTTCCTGGTGGCATTGGCGATAGTGATTCCTATTTCGATTTCTTTACACGTTCTAAAGCTAACAAAATCGCATCGTTTATTGCTAGAGGCGGTAGGTATATCGGCATTTGTATGGGTGCTTATTGGTCTGGGCCTAGATATTTTGATTTTCTTGACAGGATAGATGCAGTTCAATATATCAAGCGACCAACGGCTGAGATACGCCGAAGCTATGGCACGGTTGCTGATATTGAATGGCTTGGTCAAAAAGAAAAGATGTTCTTCTATGACGGTTGTGTCTTTACAGGCAGTGGATATTATGATACTATTGCCAAATATGCTAACGATGAACCGATGGCAATCATTCAAGGCAATCTTGGTCTGATTGGTTGCCATCCTGAGAGTGAGGAATTTTGGTATGAGAGTCCTTATCAGTATCTTGATGGATATTGGCACGATGGTAAACATCACCAGTTGCTACTAGATTTTGTGAATAGACTTTGGAGAGTTGGCTGAGTGGCCTAAAGCACTCGTTTGCTAAATGAGCGAAGGTGAAAATCTTCCGTGAGTTCGAATCTCACACTCTCCGCCATTATAAATAGGTTGCTAATTATCGGTGAAGTGTTACGGTAGCACATCAGTCTCCAAAACTGAGGGCCTGGGTTCAACTCCTAGCACCGGTGCCAAGAATGGACCGAGAAACTTTAGTTGGAAGAAATCGACTGCGGGTGGTTCCGCTACGATCCGAAAAGTTCTCGCCTCATGGGTTCTCACTAACCAGAGAATCCTTCGTTTGAGGGAGCTGTAAAGGGGCAGCAGGCAAGCGTAGGAGATACGCACCCTTGCTTATAACGGAAGTGTGGCAGAGTCTGGTTTATTGCTCTAGTCTTGAAAACTAGCGTGCCTGAAAGGGTACCGTGGGTTCGAATCCTACCGCTTCCGCCATATCATGTTCGATATGTTGTTGATGACATTTTTGTTTGATGCAACATAGGAGCAAAAATGAAAAGACTACTAGCAGCCGCTGCAATATTGTGTGCGTCGATTACAGCACCATATGCACAAACGCTACCATCAGGTTCAATAGGTACTGTTACAGGCAATACAAGAAACACATGGCAACCATTTACCTACACGTTTACTCCATCAACAACTGGAGCAAACTTTGTAGGTTTTGCCTTTCGCGAAGACCCAGCATTCTGGACATTTGACAATGTTACTTTGACCGCTGCTGGTTCAACCACAAATCTTCTAACTAACGGAACATTCACTACAGGTGGTCGTTTTAGCGTAACAACCAACAATGGTGTTTCTAACATGCAAGCCCCAACAAACTGGGGAGTTTGGTATCAAAATGGAACATATCCTGCTGCCGCTGGCACTTGGACTGATATTGGGGGCGCTCATGGTGGCGTATGGTATGACGGCGCTGTTGGGTCGTTTGATGGCATTTACCAAGGTGTGGCTCTTACAGCTGGCACCACTTACACTATTGCTTTTGAAGTCTCTGGGAATAACACTTCTAACGGTAATTCTATTCAGCTTGGCGTATATGGCGGCGCTTGCTCAACTGTAAGCATCGCACCTGACCAGTGTACTATCCCATCATCTGTTGGCTTTACCACACTAGCAACTCCATCACAGGGTGCAGCGGCTGGTAATCCAACACCACCACCTGTCACTCTCGTTAGTACAGCCAACGCGCCATCAACCGCAACATCCTCAACCGCATATGGAACATCTGTTGTTGCTTATAATGTTGCTAATGCGAGGGTAAATTCTGGTCAGTGGATTGCAGTAACACGCACCACAACGCCAGTGACAACTCGCCCATATACCATTACCACAGTGACAACACCACATGCGGTAGAAACATATAGCGATGGCACTACAGTCACAACTAACGGAACAGCATTGACAACAACGCAAAATGGTGCTACGATAACAATCGGTCAATCAGTAGCGCAGACTGCATCTGTGTCTGGCGTATCTCTAAAGGATTCTATTGCGGTTCGCAATTTCAATCCATTCTTGGTCGATGCTCTATCAACTAAAGATGGTGCATGGGCTACGCCTAGCTTGGGTTATGCGAAAACAAGCGGTTCATTCCGTATCAGTGGGCTATCATTTGGCTATCAGACAACCGTTGAGAATAACACAGCTGGTATTGCTGGTAATATCTCAAAGACTGAAAACAGTGGATTCGTAGGTTCATCTTCTAGCTCCGACGCATACGCGGGTACAGCTTACTTTCTAACAAAGCAGGAAGATGTTTGGGTCAAGGGTGCAGTTGGTTATAGCACCGCTGAATATGCCACGACAACATCGTTGCCAGTGTTTGCACTTGTGAACAGTAGCACCGTGAAGACAAGAAACTACTACGGCGATATCACATTCTATTCCGCTAAGGAGTTTGAAGGATTCAGACCACTTGTTGGTGTCGTACTAAACAAGTCTGAGGTAATATCACAGGCCGAAGGTGGTAGTGCATTGCTATCCACATTGCCTGGTGTTGGTTCTTCATTTGAAGCAAGACCATATGTCGGTATCAGATATGACATCGACGACGTTTTCGGTGTAGAAACGAGAGTGACACGTTCCAGAGATTTTGGTACTATCGCGCAGATACGCGCAAGCGCGAAGATTGAAATCGTAAAGGACGCATATATAGAACTAACAGCAGGAGCTGATAAAGGTTCTAATTACACCGGCGCAGTTGGTATGATTGGATTGAAAATCAACTTCTAAAATATGATGGGAATTAGTTAAATTGGTATAACGGGGGATTCTGACTCCCTTATTCGAGGTTCGAGTCCTTGATTCCCAGCCAATATGGAGCCATAGCAAAACGGCAATGTGCGGGACTGCAAATCCTTGAGGTCCCAGTTCGAATCTGGGTGGCTCCTCCAATGCGGGTATGATGTAATGGTAGCTTGAAACCTTGCCAAGGTTTATGCAGCGGTTCGATTCCGCTTACCCGCTCCATCAATATAGCTTGTAACCATAAACGTCTTCGAATTTTTCATTTCGAATGGTGTCAAGTGTCTTCGTGAATGAGATGAAAAGGTCTTCTCTTTCAGGTTTCGTTTCAAGCATATGAGCCTTGATAGCAAGAAGCTCCTTCTTGAGAACATCAAAATTTGACGGATGTAGAATTTCTATCGACTTATCAATCTCATTCATAACTCTTGCGCGAAGATCATTGTTTAGGTGTACCCAGTGAAGAGCATACGGTAGAGTTACCGAATAGCATCTTGTCTGCAAGATTGGGTTGATATCATAAATCTTCATCAAAAACTCAGCTAGATTTGCAAAGTCTAAAAGATTATACGGGCTGATAGCAATATTATAATGCAAATTCCATAATGGAAGCTTTGAAAATTTTATGAAGTTTTCTTCAACCACATCCCATTTCGTACCTTTTCTATTGTACTCAGCAGCTTTCCCAACACCGTCGATGCTCATTACGATTCTAGCTTTTTCAAATTGCATTAGCCTGTCTATGAAAAGTGGATTCCACACACTGCAATTGGTAAACATTTCCAGTATCACTTTTTTATGATACCCATTTTCAATCATGTGATCCATAAAATCATAGTACTGCTTTATCAGCAATGGTTCTCCACCTGTAAAACATACAGTTTTGACATTATCTAATGACAGTTTTTTTAGTTCATCGAAATTGCTTTCGGACGTGTTTGTGAAATCTCTGAATTTAAATTGTGTGTAGTTTAAAAGGACTGGGTATTCTTCTACTTCTTTTTGCCATTCAGAACTTGAATCTGCATTACACATTCTGCATTTAAAATTGCAAAGATTGCTCGCTCGCAATTCGATACGAACGATTTCTGTAGGATCTTCTGCGTTAAAATCTGATGATTGTCTATCTTCTCCTAGTCCATAACCATAGTTCCCAACACCCATCATTCTAATTTCACTTTGTCTTGAACTTTTAAGCCCACGCTGTTCTTTTTTCCAACAGACTTCGCAGTTCTTCGGAACTTTTCCTTCTTTCAATTCGCTTTTGATGTTTGCAAGCCAATCGCTTTGCAAATAATCAATCGGTGACATTGTTTGTTTTTCCAAACTTACATGACACGGCGACGCAGTATTTTCATGGTAGTACAATCCTGTCCAGGGAGCGGGGCAAAAAAAATCATCGCTTGACATAAATAATCTCCGAGTGTATAATCTTACTCTATATAGTAGCTAATGCCCACGTAGGCCAACAGGTAGAGTCAGGAGACTTAAAATCTCCAAAGTGTCGGTTCGAACCCGACCGTGGGCACCAACTAAATATCGTAATGAGAAACCAAATGAACATCAATGAAGTCCGCGAATTTATCAGCAACACCTCAGCCACAACAAAAATCTATATCGGTGCAGATTCGGAACGCTACTGTCGCAAAGACGGTAAGTGGATTGCCGACTACACGGTAGCGGTTGTTGTTCACTATGATGGCAACAAGGGCTGTAAGGTATTCGGTGATGTAACATCTGAGTTTGATTACGATAAGCGCCACGATCGGCCATCATTCCGTTTGATGAATGAAGTCTATCGTGCAGCGAACATGTACCTAGAACTGTATGAAGCAATCGGCGACAGGCATGTGGAAGTCCACCTCGATATCAATCCCGATGAAATGCATGGATCAAGCTGCGTTATTCAGCAAGCGACTGGATACATTCGTGGGCTTTGTGGGTTCACACCAAAGGTAAAGCCAGAAGCATTTGCTGCATCATACGCGGCTGATAGATTGAAGGAGATTCTTGCCACATGAGTGTTACCATTGATGATTTTGTTTTGGAATATAATAACTTCCTGACACCTGAAGAATGTATGGGATACATTGATTGTTATCATCGGTATGAATCAATGGGGCTCACAATTAATCGCCAAGCCTCTGGTGAACCGTCGGTTAGAAAAGCTGATGACCAGATGTTTGTCACTTCGCTTTTAGCCACAAATGAATTGAATATCTCTGACCTAGAACCGTTTCACTATTTTGTGAAAAAGTTTTGGGATCAAGCGTATCCGATTTATCGCCAGAAATATGGTGTGTTGACAGATATGAGTCAACACACCGTTCGCCTCTTGAAAATTCAGAAGACGCATAAGAGCGAAGGCTATCATGTTTGGCACTGCGAAGATGGTGACCCAAATGCAATGCGTAGATTAATGACATTCATTCTTTACCTGAACGATATTCCTGATGGTGGTGAGACCGAGTTCCTCTATTACTCGAAACGATATAAGGCTGAGGTTGGTAAGCTCATTCTATGGCCAGCAGGATATACTCACACGCATCGTGGTAACCCACCACTCAGCAATACCAAATATATACTAACTGGATGGGTTGAACTGTCCTAACAGATTGCGCTGGACGGATAGCATAAATGGAAAATGCCGGTCGCTCATAACGGCCCAGATGTCGGATCATACCCGGCTCCGTCTACCACTTATCATTGAAGGAACATCATATGTCGGACGATGAAGTTTATAGAAGACCTAGTGAAATTCCTTATAAAAATTTAAATTATCCCGTCGATAAGATCAAGACGATATCGCAAAAATTAAATTTATTTGTCGAACAACATACTGATATTTTGCAGAACCCTATTCGCAAAACACTCATATATTCAATAGTGCCAGACTTTGATCTTGTAAATCAGGAAGTTCCGGAACTAAAAAAATTGTGTGATTGGATAGGAGCTAAACCTATTCGATATATGATCTTGCAAATCAAACCAAAACCAGCATGGCATCCAGGACTTGATCCGTATCATATAGATCCAACACCAACGAGAGTTAATCTCTTGTTACCAGTTAGGAATTGCGAAGGGTCTATTACCAGATTCGTAGATGTTCCTCCTCGTTTTTTCAAAAAAGTTTGGTTAGAAGATCGACAAAAATATCAATACGATAATTTGTATAAAGGGCTTTATCGAGAATTTAAAATTTCTGGCGAATTCGAATTAAATAATGCATATCTATTTAATGCAGGATACCCACATGGCGTATTTTGTAACCCAGACATAATAGAGCCTCGAATTTCATTTAATGTTAATTTTGATGATGATGTATCGCATTTGCTAAATTGATGATGGAGATATAATGGCAGAGTTTCATATTCGAGGTGGATTAGGTACGCAGATTTTATCCGTGTATGCAGCCTATGCGCTTGCTATCGAACGTGCCACAACCGTATCTGATATCAAGTTCAACACAGGAAACTATCCACGCAATGACCACGACCTGGATAGGATCTACATTGACGATCTTCTCGAATTTGAATCTCGACCAAACATATCTTCCATCAATGGTACCAACAAAACTCTGCCATTCAAAGAGCCACAATTCTCTTTGCTTCTAAAGCATTGGGATGAAGTGAAGACCAAAGTTTGGTTAAAGCCTACCATCAAAAATCAAACCAACGAAACGATTGTTCATATTAGGCAAACAGATAGACCATTGGTTGCTATCGAAAAGTTTGACACCTTGATTGATTCGTTATCGTTGGCTTCTCATTATCCATATGAGAACTACCAGCCAATCATCATAAGCGAAGATGAGTCCGTCATTCAGCGATACAAGCTTCAACCTGTATCGAATGCATTGGCGGACTGGAAGCGTATTCTAAATGCCAAAACTGTATATGGCGCTTATTCTACCTTCACATTATTGGCAGCTGCGTTGAATCCAGATCAGAAATTATTTTTCTTCTCACAAGAGAAATGCGACGATCCGAGCTTGATTTTACAGGACGATTGGTGTAAGATTAGACAATTGGTTGAGTTGTTTGGCAATGTTGAATGGATGTGAATATGAAAACAGCACTGATTACTGGCATAACCGGACAAGATGGATCTTATCTCGCGGAACTTCTTCTTGAGAAGGGCTATCGAGTCCATGGAATCATTCGTAGGTCGTCGTCGTTCAATACCGGGCGAATTGACCACCTCTTTGATAAGATACATCTGCACTATGGAGATATGACAGACGGCTCTAATCTCCTCAATCTAATCAGCACAATCCAGCCAGATGAAATCTATAATCTGGCTGCACAGTCGCATGTGAAGGTAAGCTTTGAAACCCCCGAATATACCATTCAAGCTGATGGTGTCGGTATGCTTAAAATTCTCGAGGCAGTTCGATCACTAGATTTGGACACTCGCATTTATCAAGCATGTACCTCTGAGATGTTTGGTTCATCTCCTTCTCCACAAAATGAAGACACGCCATTCCATCCGTGCAGCCCGTACGGTAGCGCAAAGCTGTATTCATATTGGATCGGTAGAAACTATCGTGATTCTTATGGCATGTATGTTGCGAATGGTATTCTATTCAACCACGAAAGCCCGAGACGCGGTGAGACCTTCGTCACGCGCAAGGTCACGAAAGCCGTCGCTCGTATTTTAGAGGGATTACAGAATGATATTCTGATTGGCAATCTTGATGCTGAGCGCGATTGGGGGCACGCTAAGGATTATGTGCTTGCAATGTGGATGATGCTTCAGCGGTCAGTCCCAGCAGATTTTGTCATTGCTACAGGCAAAGCATATACCGTTAGGCATATGATCGAATGTGCGTTCGCGTATGTGAATATGACCATTCGTTGGGAAGGCAAAGGAATTAAAGAAGTTGGTTATGATGATAATGGAATCGCTCGCGTTCGGATTGATAGTAAGTATTATCGCCCGAACGAGGTTGATTCCTTGCGTGGTGATGCAGCACTAGCAAATGCAATTCTAGGTTGGAAACCAGAGGTTACCTTTACCGAGCTTATACACGAAATGGTCCAAAGTGATCTGGAGGATTTGAAATGAATTACCCACTAGCAACTGATACATGGAACTGGAGAGAAAAGTTTGCCATCTTGCGCGTGATGCGGAGTGGTCGATACACGATGGGACCAGAGGTCGCAAAGTTTGAAAATGAATTTGCGAAGAAGATGGAAGTTCGTAATGCGGTTATGACAAACAGTGGTAGTTCAGCTAATCTCGTTGGGCTTGCTGCACTCGTTTATCTAAAAGAAATTCCAGCAGGTAGTGAAGTGATTGTGCCAGCTGTAAGTTGGTCAACAACATATTTCCCTATTACGCAACTCGGGCTTGTGCCTGTGTTTGTTGATGTTGGTATCAACTCATTCAATCTCACATTAGAAACTGTGAGAGGTGCTATTACCAAAAAGACATGTGCGGTGTTCGCTGTCAATCTTCTTGGTCTGCCGTGCCAGTTGACAGAGCTTCGGCAACTGTGTGATGATAATGACATTTATCTGATGGAAGATAATTGTGAAAGCCTTGGTGCATTGTATGATGTAAAGCAAGCTGGCACATTCGGTGAGTTTGGTACCTTCTCTTTCTTTTTCTCACACCATATCCAGACGATGGAAGGTGGTATGATTGTGACAGATGATGATGAACTGGCTGATTACATGCGATCCATTCGCGCACACGGGTGGGTGCGTGATGTTCGTACCGATCATCTTTACGCTAAGGGTTCTGTCGATCCATTCAATGAGAGTTTCCACTTTGTGCTCCCCGGCTATTGCGTTCGCCCATTAGAAATGAGTGGTGCTATTGGTTCTGTCCAGCTCACTAAGATGGATCGAATGATTGACGCTCGCAGAAAGAATGCCGAGACATTCACTAAACTTTTTGGTGATGACTTCCACATTCAGACTGAGAATCGGAGAATGAAGTCGAGTTGGTTTGGCTTCGGCGTCGTTCTCAAGGAAGATAGAACAATTGCGCGGGAAGCTCTTCTTACCGACTTCAAAAGGGCAAAGATTGAGGTTCGTCCAATCGTTGCTGGTAACTTTGTCAATCAACCGGTTCTCGCATACATGAAGCATCGCGTCGTTGGACCGCTAACGAATGCACAACTGTTGGATAAGAATGGTTTCTTCTTCGGCAACGATTGGCGCCCGTTGAAGAAAAAGATTATAGCAACAAGGAAACTAATCGGATGACAGCCCTCATTCTCGGCGCAACAGGTATGCTCGGTTCAGCCATGATGCGCCGACTACCTGGATCTATTGGAATATCAAGTAAGGATTGTGATCTACTCAATCAGAGACAAGTCCATGAAATCTTCGATTTTGATTTTGATGTGATCTATCACTGTGCTGGTCTTGTTGGTGGTATCATGGACAACATGAATAACCAATATTATTTTCTGATGGATAACGCAAGGATGGCACTTAACGTCATCGACATGGCTAGGACATGCGGCGTTGAAAAGGTCTATTATATTTCATCATCATGCGTTTATCCAAATGCGTGTGAACAGCCGATGAAAGAGAAGCACATTCTAACTGGTCCTGTAGAACCAACAAACGGTGGTTATGCTATGGCTAAACTTGTTGGTATGGAAGCTGCTAGATATGCTGGTTATGTGTCGATGATTCCTTGCAATCTATATGGACCCAAGGATAACTTCTCGGAGAGCGGACATGTTCTAGCATCATTGGTTCGCAAGGTGTGCGATGCTCAAAAGAATGGTAAATCATCTATTACAGTATGGGGTGATGGTACTGCGCGCCGTGAGTTCTTACATGTTGACGATTGTGCGGATGCTATCGTGGCTGCAACACAACTCGATGGTCCATATATAAATATTGGTTCAGGAGAAGATATCTCAATTCATGATCTCGCTCGCCTTATCATAGATATTGCGCGTTGGGATGGTGATATCGTTTTTGATACAACAAAGCCTAATGGTATGATGCGAAAACTCCTTGATACCTCGCTACTAGATAGCATCGGTTGGAAACAAAAGATTAGCCTAGAGACAGGCATATCGCAAATGATTACAGATTATCGGAGCATGTAATGTCTGCATTCTATCCTTTCATTCGTTCACTGAATACCTTCTCTGTCGATGATATGTCGAGATTGTGTGAATTTTATGGAATGGCCACTCACGCAACAAAGACCAATCAGATCAGAGATGCATTGCATAATGTCGCAACTGTCATCATGCGACAGGAACCCGACCCGATTCTGTTTAGTCGTATCAAGAACCTACATGAATTGCCATATAGCATCCTCGATGCTCGCAGAGGCATTCATGTTGCACGGTCTGTATTTGCTAATGAAGTCCTCAAGCTTCGGCAGCGCAAGACCGCTAACAAATCAGCAATGGTGCAAACTTACATTGACGATGGGCTTGTGGTCATCAATGATTTTCTCGGTACCGATAACTCGGAACTGATTAGAGAGATGGAACAGTTACCAATCAGTGTCAATAAGAATGGCTCGAATGTCATTAGCACAATGACTGATAATCCTGCTCTGCGTAGTTTTCTTTTCGATAGCAAGCTTCGGGATTGCGTGTTTGATTGCTTGATGATGTCCAAGACGCACAAGGATGCATCGAGGCAGTTCCTAGATAACACGTTTGTTCAGCGCGTTCACAATAAACCAAACGACGGCGATGTTCAGAAAATCATGCACTTCGATACCTACTATGATGCAATGAAGTTCTGGTATTTTCCTAAAGAGGTCAAACTTGAAAACGGACCCTTTACAATCTCACCACAATCGCACATAATGAATGAAGCTAGACTGACATGGATGCAAAGCGCATACATGCGATATTATGATAAGACGATAGAGCCAGAGCGTACCTATGGGCACGCAGAGGGATCGCTGAGAGTTTTGCCAATCGAGATGGAAGCCATGGGACTTGGCGTTGCGCCAATGATTGTGCCAAAAGATACATTTATTATCTCGAATGTGTTTGGCTTTCATGGGCGTGGCGAAGCCGCAGTGGATTCGATCCGTGATGCTATTCATGGCTCAATTCGATTGAATTCTCCATTTGACAATGAGGAATGATTGTGTTATGATGAATTCAAATCGGAGTTCGTCATGGCTATCCTTCCAATCTACTACACCACCACCAATTTTCGCAAACGCAAGGCTTCGTTGCCCACACGCGCATCCGAGGAGTCTGCTCGTAAAACTGCAGAACTTCTGGCGCGTGTGGGCTACGTCAAACGTGATCGTGCGCCAGTCAAAGCCAAAGCAGACCAGTGGCAGAATGAGCGCAATGTGGCACCTTTGACAGATGCTATTCCTGGCGGCATTGCAGCCAAGCGCGACAAGCTCAATGACCACAAGTGGAAGCGTGGGCTTGAAGAGACCAAAGAGACAATCAAAGAAATCCAAAACAAGGCTGCGCGTACTGCACCCGCGTATTCCAAAGGCGCTTACCAGTATATCACTGATGGCGCAGATACCAAAACTCTCGGTCGTAAAATCTAGGAGCTATGTGATGGCACGCAAAAAAGCTAAAAATCATACGTTCACGCGGGATGAAAAAGAAAAAATGTGGAAAGATATGGCAAAAAAATTTATCGTGGAGTTTGAAGAAGATCAATGCCAAAAATTTCCTAATTTACACAAGCTTGTGAGTGGTGCAAAAGAAGACGATTATAATTTGTTTTATCATCTTGCATTGCGAGAAGGTAAAAAGATGTTCAAAGATGGTGTTGGACATGTTGTAGAAAATAATGATCCAGACGATTGGATGTCGGATGAGATGAATTGGGAAGTTGGTGTCGGTTCACTTATGGACACATTGTTTGATTTAGGAATGTGGATATACGAAGATGAAGAGGAGAATATATAATGATGTGGACTAAGCAAAGTGTGGCCGAACTGGCGCGTGAAAATGTTATCCGTGTGACGTTTACAAAGTCTGATGGCACAGAGCGTATTATGGTATGCTCATTGATGGATCAGTATCTTCCTCCTATCATGGAAGACGCGGAAGTAACAACGAAGGATAATCCAAATGTTCTCGCAGTGATGGATCTTCAAGCGCGAAGCTGGCGCTCATTTCGAATTAATTCGGTTATTAAAGTGGAGACAATGGAATGAAACTTAAAATTACTGGCTTACGCGATACTGCAAAGCCGATGACAATTGATCCTGCACAAAATGGCACGTATGGGCATATCGGTTCGCAGGGCGGCACCGAGCAGATGTACAAGGGTCTTATGGATCGTCTTCCAGATGACCTAAAAGATCCATTCAATATCATTTGTTCGCGTGTGCGCGAGGTTGATTCCTCAAAGCGTAATTTGCTTTGGTTGCATGATACTTGGGACGATCCTGAGTCGCAGCATCTTAAGGAAAAGTCTAGTCTTGATCGGTTTGAAAAGCTAATCTTTGTTTCAAACTACCAGCAAGAAACTTATAACATGGCGCTGCAGGTTCCTTATGATAAGGGTATCGTATTGCAGAACGCAATCGTTCCTATCGAGGATCATGTAAAGCCAGAAGGTACAATCAATCTTATCTATCACACCACGCCACATCGTGGGCTAGAACTCCTTGCACCTGTCGTTGATTTTATGACAGATCGAGGAATTGATTACCATCTCGATGTTTATTCGTCGTTTGCAATCTATGGTTGGGAACATCGAGACGATCCGTATCTGCCTCTTTTCGATAAGCTCAGAGCCAATCCTAATGTGACATATCATGGATTCCAACCTAATGTGGTTGTCCGTGAAGCTTTGAAGAAAGCACACATTTACGCATACCCAAACATCTGGCCCGAAACATCTGGCATTTCTGTTATTGAAGCCATGAGTGCTGGCTGTGATGTTGTGTGTCCTAATTTCGCTGCATTGCCTGAGACAACTGCCAACTTCGCTACGATGTACGGTTGGTCAGAAGATGCCAACGTCCATGCGAACAGATTTGCCGGACTTCTAATGTTAGCTATCAAGAATTTCTGGGATCAGAATAATCAAAACAAGTTGAACTTCCAGAAAATGTACACCAACAATTTCTACAATTGGGACTATCGCATTCAGCAGTGGGTTGGCTTCCTTGGCGGACTTAAAGGTTGACAATACCTAAGCTGTGTGATATGATGTTCTCTAATATGAAAGGATCAATACATGGCTAAGAGTCTGCTACAGATGGCACCCAAGAAGAAGGTCAAGCGGATCACACCGCGCGGGCTAGATCAGAAGTATCTTGGTGAAGAGCCGACTTGGGAGGATCAACAGTTCCTTGGTGAGTCAGCTCTTTCATCAAAGATTGCTGGCGCATATAATTGGTACAACTATTTTTCAAACTCCAAGATGAACCGTGAGTTCCTCGAGGAGTTTATGGTTGCTGAGGGTATGTCCAAAGCTGCTTTGCAGATGATGAATAAGGTTGATGACCATCACATTCTTCCTAGCATATGGAAGATGGCGCGTATGATTACGATGGGTTACGATGCCCCCAAAGAGCGTCGGATAATCCTATTCAATGACATTACAGAAATTGTGAAGCGTGGTATTGCTATCGCTGAGGCTGAAAGGCCGCCGTCCGCTATGTCCAAAAGCACGGTGACAAACAATCTGCTGGCTGATGTTGAGTCTATGGTAGATGCTAATGATGAACAGCTCACCAAATTTTACGAACTCCTGAAAAACAAAGCACCAAAGCCGGCGATGGTTACAGATATTGCTAACTATTACCAGCCGTGGGTTGATGAAATGAAGGAAGCATACGCAACAAAAGACACCGATTTCAAGTATGCTTATCGTCATATGACCAAGAAACAAATCAAGGAGCGCATTGCTCTATTTGAAGGAATCATTAATGATTGCAAGTCTTATGTGGGTAATAATCGCAAGGCTGTTGTACGCAAGCCACGCAAGATCAAACCTAAGAGCGATACCGTTATCGTCAAAAGCCTCAAGTGCCAGAAGGAAGACGTTGACCTGAAAATCGTCAGCATTGACCCTACCAAGATCGTCGGCGCTAAAGAGTTGTGGACATTTAACACTAAATATAATGTTCTCGCGCACTACGTTTCTGATACAGGTTTGTCTGTAAAGGGAACAACTCTTCAAAATGTAAATGATAAGTTGTCCTCGCAAAAGAAACTTCGTAAGCCAGATCAGGTGTTGCCTGGTATCACTGGATCTACATCCAAAGCTGCCATCAGGTCGTTTGAAGCTATCACAACCAAGGCCAGTGAACCAAATGGACGAATCAACGAATACACAGTCCTTCTTCGTGCAATCAAATAATATCGTAAAGTTTCCGAAAAATAATCCTCGCGCACATGTGATCGTGATAGACGACAACGATGAGGAACGGATTAAGTTCAAGCATGACTTTGTAGACCAAGCGGTACATGATGTTGGCAAAAAGCTTATGTACCTCTTGTCGACCAAAGGCTTTGATATAACCACGCCAGAGTTTGACGATAGCTATACGTTCACGATGGAATCCCTTCGTGCTACTCTCTTGCAGTCCATGGGTGTTAGCCATCCTTTCCTCATCTTTATCAATGACTTCATAGAAGGTTTGAATAAGCTTGAGGAAGAGCTTGACGACGAAGAATGATCCGTGTACTATACAGAATGAAATAAGGAACAGTGGTAATGATTCTCGTTGACTTCAGCCAAGTTATGATCTCCAATCTAATGGTGCAGCTGGCTAATAACCAGCAACAGCTTGACGAGTCCATGGTCCGCCATATGGTTCTTTCAAGCTTGCGTATGTACAAGCAAAAGTTTCCTGAGTATGGCGAGATTGTCGTTTGCTGCGATGGTCCGTCATATTGGCGTCGGCAGGTATTCCCTCACTACAAGGCCAATCGGAAGAAGAACCGTGACAGTTCTGGGCATGATTGGGCTACCATCTTTGAATCCCTCCACAGAATCCGTGACGAGATTCGCGACAACATGCCATATCCTGTGCTGATTTTTGATCGCGCAGAGGCCGACGATGTTATCGCTTCCCTGTGTCACGCATACGGCGAGACGATGAACTTGCCTACCGCTGAAAAGATCCTCATTCTTTCCAGTGACAAGGACTTTGCTCAGCTCCAGAAGTATGCAAACGTCCAGCAATACTCGCCCATCATGCGGAAGCATATTGCTATTGATAACCCTGAGCGGTTCAAGCAATACCACATTCTGCAAGGCGATAGCGGCGATGGTGTGCCAAACTTCCTGTCCGTCGATGATACCTTCGTATCTGGTGGCAGACAGAAGCCGCTGCCCAAGAAGAAGCTTGAGGAGTGGACTACGCTCCAGCCCGAAGCATATTGCACTGGTGAAATGCTGCGGAACTATTATCGCAATAAGAAGCTGGTCGACCTTGATGAAGTACCTGAGGAATTGCAGACGCAATGCGTTGAGGCTTATCGTGCATACGAGCGGCAGCCGCGTAGTAAGATCCTCAACTACTTCATTCAGAACCGCTTGCGTACACTAACGGAATCTATTGGAGAATTTTGATGTTTAAGAACTGGAGTATTGATAATACAATGATTACCGTTTTTGCGAGCATTCTTTTGTTCGTTTCGTTGGGTCTGTATAATGTTTATCGAGAAGATGTGCGATATGCAGATAATCTTGCGCGCATGTACGATCACTGTATGGCTGACGGCAATAAGGACTATGATTGCTGGAGTAAAATCTACACTAAGAAGGTGCGGTGATGAGTGATACAGATCGTTTAGAGCGCGATATCACAGCGATGGAAAAAGAAATCCGGCAGTTAAAAACAAAGCTGGATAATTCCATCATTGATATCCGTGCAGTCAATTTTTATGGTTGGGTCAACTCTGCGCCAGCTATAAAAGCTAGAACTTGGGAAGTGGTGCGCCATGAAATTCAATACAAGCGCCAAGGTTCATCTGAGTGGGTGCCTATTCCTACAATCAACCGAGACGATGAAAATTCATATATAAAGATTGAAATACCAACTGGAGAACTTTAAGAATGAAAGCATTTCAAGACTGGCCCTGCATTGATATGGCAAAGTATGCCGAATTTGTTATGGCTGTGACAAGTAAGGAAAGCCGTGTAGCTGCGGATTTTCTTGACAGAGTGCGTGAAATACATTATGATAAGGATACAGTCATCAATGTGCCATTGCTTCTGACTGCGATGATTGGCTTGACTAGTGAAGCTGGCGAGGCCCAAGAAATCCTCAAGAAGGTTTTGTTTCAGGGTAAGCCATACACCGAAGAAACTCGTTATCATCTAATGTGCGAACTCGGTGACGTAATTTGGTATTGGGTCAATGCGTGTAATGCGTTGCAGATTGATCCGAATAAGGTAATTGCATTGAATGTGGAGAAGCTTCAGGCTAGATATCCTGGTGGCACATTTGATGCCTTCTATTCTGAAAATCGTAAGGAAGGTGATATCTAATGGTTAAGAAGTTGGTGTTGGTAGAGGCAATCTCGCTGTACCGCATGACGTATGTGATGGAGGTCAATGACGATCCACAGCATGCCTTGGATGCGCTCACACTGGGTGAAGCCACAGAAGAAATGAGCCAGGAGTGGTTAGGTGAAACTATTTTCTCCCATAAAGAGATTACTGATGAACAGTATCTCAAAATTTTCAACGAAAGAAACGGCTACCTCGAAACATGGACCGACGATCAAAAGCGAAAGTTCATTTATCGAGTTGACTATACAGGAGGATCCGTGGATGAATAAGCGACCGCCATTGGCAGGTATTATCGCAAAGATTGAACTTCAAAAGACGAAGGCTAAACAGGTCGAGTTTTTGAGAAAGTACAGTTGCAAGGAACTCAAGATCGTACTTGGTTATGGTATGGATCCTGGTGTGAAGTGGTTGCTTCCTGAGACCGATCCTCCGTACAAGGCTCTCGAGGAGTCTACCGATCAGGAAGGGCGCTTCTATAATGAGATCAACAAGCTTGAATATTTCATTGCATCACCTGAAGGTTTGAATGTCAATCAGGTTCGTCGTGAGGTTCTTTTCATTCAGATCCTTGAGACAATTGATCCTCGTGATGCCAAGTTGCTCCTTCGCATGAAGAACAAGCAATTGAAGGTCAAGGTTGATGCAGTCAAGGAAGCATTCCCTAATCTAACCACTAACTGGTAAGGTACAATGAACACAGCATTTGTTATTGGTAACGGTATGTCGCGCACTGGTTTTGATTTGCTTCGCTTGAAGCCTTTCGGTACCGTGTTTGGTTGCAATGCTCTTTATCGGCAGTATTATCCTGACTATGAGTTGCCCGATTATCTGGTGGCTATTGATGAAGGTATCATGCGCGAGATTGAAGCTTCGGACTTTCCGTCCAAGCGCGTGATCTTTCCTCCGATTGATGAGCGGTGGGAACCCGCTTCATGCAATCAGGGCCGTCCGCGTAGCAATGCTGGCATGAACGCAATGCGCGAGGCTATCAAGTTGGACTTTGACCAGCTGATCTGCCTCGGATATGATTTCCTCATCAAGGATCCCGCTGCGTCTGTGTCCAATCTCTTTCATGGCACAGACAACTACGGACCAGAAACACGCGCAAGCGCGAACGACAATCCTGGGCGTGTTCGCTACCTTCAGTGGCTCGTCAATCAGCATCCTGAGATTGACTTCATTTTCATCTTCCCATCGGACGCTATCGTGACACCTATTGAAGGTCCTAACGTGTTTATTAACACCTACGAAAACCTCAATCAGTTTACAACCCAACTTGTGGATGCCCAATAATGAATATGCCTGCGGCCCTTGATCTCGCTCTTTCTATCTTCATCTGGTTTAGTTCATCAGCCTTTGGCTACTTTGCAGCACGATGGTTCTGCCGCAAGTTCCTGGATAAGGATGATGATGTCGTTTCGCTAGGTACGGTATCTGCGGACGATATCATGGACTTTTCAGATGATGATAAGCCTTTCGTTCCCGTGAAGATTGTCAAGGAGAATGGTCTCCATTATGCATGGTTTACCAATAACAACCTATTTGCAGGCCAAGCGGTGAGCGACGCCGAAATCCGCCTGACGGTTCAGGATCATCTTCTCGACCAGCTTGGGTTGAAGATAGCCTACGCCTATGAAGAGCCAGAAACTGTTGCATAATTTATTACAAAAATAATTCGTTTTTCTGAAATTATTTTTTCTAGTGATTTCAATGACTTAGTGGCATCCCTTTGCTAAGTTGTTGATTTTGCTAGAGTTTTTTATAGGAGGGTACCATTGACAATGGGGTGGATCTCTGGTATTATTAGAATATAAGATGAGTTGAGAGACAAGAGAGACCTTGAGCATGACAATAGCAGATACCGCCCTAATCTTCTCCCCCTTCATCGCACTGGCTACGGTCATGCTGGTGGCTTTCGCCATCGTCGCCGTCCTCGACAACCGCTAACAGGAGCTTGACAATATGGAATATGCAACCTTCACCGCCGTTCTCCTCATTGTCGCGTTCGTGTCGTTTTGTGTCGGCGTTCGCATGGGTTCGGCCTACGTTGCCAAGCGCATGATCGAGGAGTTCGGCAAGTGAACACCGACACCGTACCAGAGACCGACGATTACCAGATTCCCTACGTCTCCCTTCGCTAATACAGGAACTTGACAATGACTGCTTTCCCCCGCGCCTTCACCGTTTACGGTTCTTTCTACGGCTCGGACGAGCTACCCGACGCCATCGCGTCTTTCCCTACCTATCTCGAAGCTGAGATTTTCATCCGTGATTATCCCGACTCCGATCCGATCGTGGAGTATGATCGGTACCTTATTGAGATGACCGTCGGTGGTCTCCGTTTCGCAGCCTACGCCTAACACAGGAGCACAACAATGCCCAAAGTGGCTATCCGACCAAGTGTGGCAGAATTCCTTGAAAAGCATCCGACCGTTGATGGCTATACCTTGCTTTGTGTTTGCGAGGAAATCAACCGTCGTACCGGTGCTGGTATTGGCGCTTACGGAATTCTGACGCAAGCCTTGCTCCTCGACAACGCCGGTGAATACCTAGTCCGCGTTTGCGAATCCTTCCAGAACCAATCTTCCAACTGAGGTAAATGAAAATGGCTACTCGTTCCGCTATCGGCTTCCAGGAATTTGACGGCACTGTGACTGGCATTTATTGCCATTGGGATGGCTACCTTGAGGGCGTGGGTCGCACCCTTGTTGAGAACTATTCCGATCTGAACACTGTCCTTGCCCTTATCGACCACGGCGATGTTTCATCCCTTGATCGGACCATCGGCGTTGCTCACCCGTTCTCCCGCTTCGGCACTGACCTGACTGACCAACAGTGGGAGTCGCTTTTCGGCGGCATGACCACCTTCTATACCCGCGACCGTGGCGAGGATACGCCTGCGCGTGACTTTACGGATGCCGATGCTTTTGTGGCGCATTACAGTGATTGCGAGTTTTTCTACCTGTTTGACGGCCACACCTGGTCGTACCGCACCCGTCGCGGCACCGACTTTGTGCCCGTGGCGGTAGAACTCCCCGCTTGACAATCCGATCCAAACCAGCTATTATTAGAGAATAGAAGGAGAGAACGAATGGCACATTATGGCTTTCACGAAGCACTCAAGCATGGCTTTGTAGTCGCGTCCGATCCCGCGCTAGATTGGGTCGTGGTCTGGAATGGTTCCAAGACCTTCAACGTGTATGACCTTTGCACCGACGCCAACTGGAAGACCGGCCTGAACGAGGTTGATATGTTCACGTCGGATGTGGCTGACCACGAGGATGCCAAGCAATCCGCAGCCGACTATTTTGCCCGTATCTATGCCAGCTTTGAGGAAATTGAAGCCGAAGCAACCTTGATGGGAGTCTAAAAATGACCAAGCTTTATATTAGCCAGCGCGATGCTTGGGATGTTTCCGACTATGTGGAACAGCTTATGACCCTCAGTGAGGTCGTGGAAGTTCCTGGCGTGAATGAGCAAATCAGCCAGCTTCGGTATGAGATGCTACATAAGTTTACCAAGGAAGAACTTGAAGCCCAGGGCGTCGTCCCTCTCAACGGTTAAGGAGTCATAACATGCCGAATTGGTGCAGCAATACCATCACTGTTTCCCATGAAGATGGCGAGCAGATGGCTAAGTTTGAGAAGGCTATAGGCGAAGGCAATCTGTTTCAGACCTTCGTTCCGCTTTCGAGCGGCGAGTGGGACTACGGTACTGCCATCGAGGAGTGGGGTACCAAGTGGGACGTGAATGGTGGTGATTTCAATTTGGATGAAATGGCTGGCGATTATAACACTGGCTTCGGTTTCTTTGATACGGCCTGGGGCCCTCCGATTGCTTTCTATGAAGCAATGAAGGAGCTTGGATTCCAGATCACTGCCACCTACCACGAGTCGGGCCTTGCTTTCATCGGGCAGTGGTCTAATGAAGATGGTGACGAGTGTTTCGAATATGATTTCGAGAACGAGGACTGGCGCGATGACATTCCAGAGGAATTAGTTGAGCAGCTGGAATTCGAATATGACTGCTGGCTTGAATCCCAAGAAGAGATTGAGGAGGAATAATCATGCCGTACAAGACCGTCGAAGTTTGGATTGATGACGAGGAAATTAAAGAGGGTATCGACGAATTTGATGACCAGGACCTCATTGACGAACTGGAACATCGTGGGTACTATGTAGAAAAGGCAATTCCTGGTGAGACCACGGACTCAATTGCAACTGCAATATGGGCCCTGTACCAAGCATATATAACCGAGACCGATGCAGGGTTCAGACGAACCGCAGCTAAGGTATTCTGGGAACATTTAGGAAAGACGGCCTAATGAACGAACTTATGCACGCCGAAATCAAGATTAGCTTTATGAACTGGATCCAATCCGAAATCTTTCGGATCAAGGAAGACAATCCAGAAATTCGTGTGGGTCGGATCGCTCAGGATGTGACCGACACCGCGTTTGCGGTTTTGCTCGGCGTGTGGGAAACCTCTCACGGTGCAAAGCAGATGGCCGAAGAGTTCTATCAAGTGGCTGATGCAATGGTGGCTAAGGCTAACCGCTAAAGGATGATGATATGTTGATTGGTCTCTGTGGTCTCATTGGTTCTGGTAAGGGTACCGTCGCTGAATATCTCATGGAAGAGCATTACTTCCTTGGTGCTTCCTTCGCTGAAAAGCTGAAGGATGCCTGCGCTTGTATCTTCGGATGGGATCGTGATATGCTTGAAGGTGATACGCCTGAGAGCCGCCGCTTGCGTGAAATCGTTGATCCCTGGTGGGCCGATCGGCTTGGCATTCCTCATTTCAGCCCTCGGTTTGCGCTCCAGCATGTTGGTACTGAGGTCATGCGTGGTACATTGCATCCTGATATCTGGGTGTTGGCTACCGAGCGAATGCTGAGCTACCACCTGTCACTGGACTTTTCAGAGAACATTGTTATTGCCGATGTCCGCTTCCCCAATGAGATAGCTATGATCCGTCGGCTTGGCGGGCAAGTCTGGCATATTCAGCGTGGCAAATTGCCCGACTGGTTTGGCAAGAAGCATTTCGCCACGGGCATCCATGAGTCCGAATATGCATGGAATAATGAGACCTTTGACCTGACGATCCATAACAATGAGACGATGGGTAGCCTATACAAAAAGGTTGACACCATCGTCCAGAAGTGATATGATGTTTCCACAATAGGAGATTAGGCATGAAAGTTGGTGATGTGGTAACTGTCCAAGTTCGCGATCCTCGCAATTCGGCTGCGTATTGTGCTGGCGTAATCCGCGAGTGGAACGAATACACTGGCACCATCGTGCCCAATCTCAAGGGCTTTGGCCCTGATGTTTTCTGCCTGTCTACGGGTGATGCCAAGTTTCCCGTGCGCGTGATAGAGAAGGCTAGGACCACATTCTATCGTGCTGAGTTTGAAGGTGCTACCGTCACGCCCACATCCAAGACCTTCATCGTCAAGGGTTCAAAGCCCGGCTCGTCATACACTGTGACATGTGATGGTTCACACTGGAGCTGCACCTGTGTTGGTTTTGGTTTCCGTAAAGACTGCAAGCATATAAGGGAATGCAAATGATGGCCATTCTTGGTATCCTCGTTGGCGTGCTACTATGTTCCATGGCAGTTGCAGCCATCATCTGGATGTGGCTACTGATCTTCAGCATGTTTAGGAAGGAAAAAGATGATGAATGATAAGTTGATAGCGGAGCTTGCTTGTAAAGCAAATATGACTATTTTTCCAAGTGGATTGAAAGAATTTGCTCAGTTGATTATCAATGAATGTGTTGGAATTTGTATGATAGAATATGATACAGGATTAGAAATGGCACCACAGGCTCCTTGGATTGCTAAACAGATTAAAGATCACTTTGGAGTTGACTAATGCCATTCGGCGGATATAATAAACTAGACGATGGTGAGTATGAAGATTTTTCCCCGTGGGGTCCAAGGAGAGAACCGTTGATTACCGAAGAGCGTTTACACGAGATCATTACTCAAGCTGGCTTTCGCGTTGATGGAGATGAGATACTTTCTCGCTGGCGCGAAGGTGTGGATATTTCCGATGATGTTATGAAGCTTATCAAGTTGGTCGCTGAGGAGTGTATCAGACTTGGCGAAGAATCGCAATATAAGTGCAGGACATTTCCTGTGTCGGTAGCAATCAAAGATCATTTTGGATTAGACTGATGTTAGTTGTTGTCAAAGTTCCTTGTGACTTTCAAGATGTTGGAGAAAGTCTAGCCAAAATCATAGTTGATGTTGGTTTTGCTAAATCAAAAACAGAAGCGAGAAATCATATCAAGGGCGGCGGCATAAGGCTCGATGGAACAAGAGTGAATGATCCTTATGCCAGACTAGCTAAAGATGGACCGAAATGGTTTTTAGTGGAGCATGATGATGCCTAGATATTCGTTAGTGCGTGACAAAGATGGTGCTGGTGACTCCGGGCCTATGTGTGAAATCCTTGATGCTGAGAGCGGCACGGCTGTAAAGAATGCCGACTACCCTATGGTTGGTTATGGTGTTCGCGTCGGCTCTCCGTATGGTCGTACATATGCAGCGCAAGACTATTGGCAGACCACACCGATTACCGAGATCACTGAGGAGTCGGTCAATGATGAAGGTTTCTGGACCGTAAAGTTCAAGACCAAAAACTCAAGCTACATATGGAAGGAGTTTTGATATGACAGTCCGCATTGAATATATGTTGGTGGATCTTGCTGGTTCTGTTGTTGTAAATTGGGCAACATGTGAAGGTTCTGTTCAGAATGATCCTCAGACATATGTGCCTCGTGGATATGCCGCTAAATCGAGGTTCTCGCGACCAAACAGAGCCGCTCGCATCCGTATAGTTGATGAACAGACAAGTAGAATAGTGGATATCATACAATGACCGACAAAGATGATATGTGGGAAGATTTCGCAAAGATAGGTGAAGCAATGGCTGAGCGTGAAAAAGAACTTGACAATCTCGCAGAAACCTGCGATTATGATATGAAGCTTGCAGTTACTCGTTGGGTAATGAAGCACATCGCAGATCACGGCAAAGAAGGTGGCTCGTATCGCTATCTAATTTACGAGCGTCTTGGCTTTGGACCTGATGCGTATGCGCCGCTGTGTAGTGATGGACTATTCATCAGCAACGAGTTCGATGCCGAAGCTTTGCCAAATGCCCGCGAAGCACTAGCATCTGGTAATCATGAAAAGCTGAAAGAAGTCCTGAATTGTTGCGACGAACCAGGATGCTATGAAGTTACCAGCTGCGGCTGGCCTACCGAAGACGGCGGATACCGTCGTACCTGTTATACCCATATGAAGGATAAGTAAAATGACTGATACTGTGAAGACGACTGTTACCTTTACCACCGAGACTGTTGGTTCGGCTGACGAGCATTATCCCGATAACATTACCACGCTTTCGTTTGATGGTACCGATGCGACAGTGACGACAATGTGTGCCCAGTTTGCTCAATTCCTTCGTGCGGCTGGATATACATATGTTGATCGTGTCGAGTTCACAACGGAGAATGATTTCTGATGTCCAATGATAAGTTTTTCGTGTTCGATGATGTTCTAACAAAAAAAGAACACGAGGATCTTTTTAGGGGCTTGAAAAATGTGCTATGGACCAATCATTGGTCATCTTTAAAAAAAGCAGAAGATGCGTGGCATTGGAATTATACTTTTTTTCAATCTGCACAGCAAATGCCCGCAATGACAATCGAACAACTGGCTGATCTTGATAAGAGACACCCAGAAATCATTTCATTGTGGGCAACTGCATCTGATCTTTTTAGCAAGCATTTAGGTAAGTTCAATATTCTCAGGCTATATTCCAACTGTAATCCGTACGGAACAAATGCATATATTCACCAAGATGATGGCGATTATACCGCAATCTACTACCCATGTACGGAGTGGGAGACAGACTGGGAAGGCGGCACATGTTTCTATGAAAAAGGCGAAGATGGAAAGCTAGACGCAATTCGGTATGTGTCTTATAAACCCAATCGTTTGGTAATTTTCCCAGCACACATTCCACACCGTGGTATGCCAGTTGATCGCAAATGTATAGCACCAAGATATGTTGTCGCAATGAAGCTGCAACGTGATGTTAATGATTCAGATTATGCAAAGGAATTCTATAATGCGAAGTGACCTTGAAATGTTGGTGCGTGTGGATATGCATGTGAATGGCTACGATCCAGATACCTGGGCTGATGTTGTAGAGTATTGGAACAAGCGCCTTGGCTAAGTTCTGGCGCATCTGGGCCAAAGCCCTCGGCAGAAAAGAAGGTATAAATGATAGGGAGTCGGACCGGGTAGCACTGGTCCGAACTCTCATTATCATTTCGTACATCATAACCAACTGTTTCATCATTGCTGGCGTGATCCGACATTGGTAGTGGTTGACATTTGACCATTAACCTTATATAATACACCTATGATGAGAGGAGAGAAGCTATGAAGATTGGCATCATGTCCGATTTGCATATGTACAAGACGGTACTAACCGAAGAGACACCTTGGGACTTTAAGCCTGAAGCCGATGTGTTCTATATCTGCGCTGGTGATATCTGCGAGGACAATGATGCTCGCGCACGATTTAACCAAAAGCATTACGATCACATGTTGTCTATCCATGGCAACCATGATTACTACGGCAACACATTCTCGGATGCCAAGTACCACACGATTCTGCGTTCGGTCAACGGTGTTCGCATTGCTGGTGCTACTCTGTGGACTGATGTTCGGGACAATCTTGCTTGGTATACATACAAGAAAGGCTTGATTGATTGTGTCTATATCGAAGACCTAACGCACGAGGCTATGATTGAGGCCCACGAGATGCACAAGCATTTTCTGTTTGGCATGGATGCAGATATCATTGTGTCGCATCATGCGCCTACGATGCGTTCGGTGCATGAACGCTACATGAACGATCCGCATAATGTGTGCTTTGCTAATGATCTTGAGAAGCAAATTCTCAATATGAAAAAGCCACCGAAACTTTGGATTCATGGGCATACTCACGATGACTTCGACTACATGATTGGTGATACTCGCGTGATCTGCCATCCGCGTGGCTACAAGAATGAGCGTGACGACTATTGGAGATATGCTCCGAAGATTGTGGAGATTTGAAATGGTAAAACAAATCAAAGGTTTCGTGATTGTTCCTCCTGGTGATGCGGCGTGGAAACTCGGATACTGGACATTTGCTCCTACTGCTGGTGAAGCATGGTATAGAAAGCTTGGGTATGAGGTACACGATTTTGAGCGTCCCCGTATAATTCAAGCATGGCATGATCGCGGACATAGACTAAGAGAAGCTACACTTACCATTCATCCCGGCGAGGATGAGATTGAGGCCACAAATGGTAAACCTTCCAACCCTAATCTACACGAAACAACTAATACAGAGTAACACTTATGCAAAATTTACCGAAGATACTGATCCACCAATCGAAACTATCATTGAAGCATCAGATGTTAAAGAACGCATCATGGAATATCTTGGCGCGGTTCTTGCAAGATGTTGGTACGATAGAGACCTCGCGCACGGATTGGCCTATTCGCCACACAAAGCATTAAGGAAGATAGGTGTCTTTCTGCCTGAAGAGCTTGAGATAAAGATTGAACGTAAAGACAAACAGCGCCCACGGCTTGTCATTTATGAATGGAACGGTGAGCGCACATTCAAAGTCCGTATCTGCTACTTGCAGATGATTATGATGGCAGGGAAATGACATGAACAGAGAAGACGCACCACACCTGAGCGATGACCGATTCAACGATTTGATTCTTGCTCTGGGTACTCTTAGAGAAGCAATCAAAAATCTCAATGAAAAAAACGAGCGACTCGAATCTGGCCCTGGCGGCATCATGGAAATGAAGCAGACCATTGCTGATAAAGAACAGCGCATCGAAAAGCTGGAAAGCCAATTTAAGTTGTATTTCCATGCTTTCAATAAAGCCGCCAGTCGTATCGAGAAACTAGAGACGGCATTGGAGCATACAATGGAGTGCTTCCTCGGTGCTAGAGAGGCGTTGAAGGAATGCGTCATTGAGCGGGATGAAGCCCGCAAAGCACTGGAGGGGAAAGATGGCTGATGATCTTGTGAAGCGGCTGCGTCGCGCAGACACTTGCATCTTCCCAACGGAACGAGACCGTTGTCATTGTGGTGAGGCTGCCGACCGCATTCAGAAGCTGGAGGCGGCGCTGCGGGAGATGTTAATAAGATGCACAAATACCGGACGGTGGTGCGGACCAATAGATTGCCACTGCCGGATCGCCCGCAAAGCACTGGGGGGGAAAGAACCTCTCGAATGGACAGAGAACTATGGGCAAGGTTCTGAACCTTGGTTAAATAAGGAGTAAGGCATGTCTTATCAAAACGAATCACACGCATACCCCGCTCCAGTAATTGATTGGGGTCTCAGAACATATCTCGTTGGTGTGTTCAATCATATGGGAATCGCATTGCTAATCAGTGCGGTTGTCAGCGCATACATTGGTCTGTCACCTGAGATTGGTGCTGCTATTTGGGGAACACCATTCAAGTGGGTTGCTATCTTTGCGCCTCTTGCATTCGTGTTCCTGTTCTCATACATGGCAGATAGTATGTCATCAAGTACAGCAAAGACTATGCTCTATTGTTTCTCTGCTTTGATGGGCCTAAGTCTCAGTAGCATCTTTATGATTTTCAAGTTGGGCAGCATTGCTAATGTGTTCTTCATTAGTGCTGCAACATTTGGTGCTACTGCATTGTACGGCTACACAACCAAGCGTGACCTTAGTAGCATGGGTTCGTTCCTAATGATGGGTGCGATTGGTTTGATGATTGCTGGTGTTGTCAATCTGTTTCTACAGAGTAGCGTTATGGCTTTTGCCATCAGTGTTATTGGTGTGCTTATCTTTGTTGGCTTCACTGCATATGACATGCAAGATATCAAAGAGAAGTACTACGAGCTAAATGACGACGAAGAAATCCGCAAGGCTGGTATCTTTGGCGCTCTCAATCTTTACCTAGACTTCATCAATATCTTTGTGAACCTGCTTCAGTTGTTGGGAGATAGAAAGTGAAACTTGCATGGTTATGTTATCTTCACGATGAAGACGATCTGTTGCCAATTATTCGTTTAGAAGAACCAGATCGTTATATGTATCGTAAGGTTGTTCCTATCGTCTATGCTATATTAGAGGTTGACAACGATGAATAGACGTGGTATGCTATCCTTTCTCGGCATTGGTGCTGTTGGTGCGTCAACTCTTGATGCCAAAAGCCCTTTTATGCCTTCTACTCATGGTATGAGTTATGGTCTTGACAATACGGTGAAAGAAGTATATAATACTCCTATGGTAAAAGATACCAGTGGATATATCAAAGACATGCAGGAACAGCTATCGCTAATCACTAGCGACCCTGCTAAGTGGATTGCTGATAGAGTTACAGACGAAATGAAAGATTGGCGTATGGGATTTTCAGGTGTCAGGCTTAATGATATTGATCCTGATATTCGCAACATGAAATCAATCACAGAAGTGGCTAAAATGCGTATGTACTTTGAACGGCGAGCAAAACGGCAAGCTGAAGTCAATCAAATGTCATTGACGGCTCGTATCGCAGAATATCTGGGAGTGAATGTACGATGAAACAATATGCTGGAATAAATCAAGATACATTTCAACCAGTAATATCAATTACGAATAGGTATCGTAACTATTATCGTAGAGGCTGCTTAAAAGTTACACTAGAAGATATTATGAGAAAGCCAAGACCTTGGTTGTTAATTATACCCAGTAGGAAACTTATATGATTGAGGATTGAGAGTCGTGCAAGATATAAATGATAGAATTTACACTGATATGAAAACTATGATTGATCCAAAATATAATGATAAGCATTTTGTTCATAGAGTGATTAGGTTTCTTCGTGATTACCCTGAAAGAGCGCCAGACTATATAGATTTCGTTGGTGATGATTGGGAAACAAGGAATATAGATTACAGTGGAGATTGGATGGACATCTCTCAAATTAAAAAGCCAGGAAATTAGACCATTGGCAGAACGAAAATCAGCGGGATAGAAAAATGAACCGATTTATTCTCGACCAGAATCCAGTCAAGGCCGCGGAGTACCACTGTGACAAGCATGTGGTCAAGATGATTCTCGAAGAAGCGCAGATGCTTTCTACGGTTCATCGTGTCATCGACGGCGACGAATATGTTGACGCATCGTCTGGGCGCAAGATCAAGCGGTGGCGTTTGAACGATGACCGCGAGCTTTCACTATACAAGGCTACACATGTTGGTCATCCGTGTACGCAATGGGCTATGCAGTCTTCGGACAACTATGTGTGGGCTGTCATGTTGTTTCGTGCGCTACTGAATGAGTATCGCCATCGGTACAACAAGGTACACAAATGCGAAATATTGTGGAAGACTTTGCACCACAAGCCGAACGGTATGAAAAATGGCCCTGTGTATGAATTTCCACAGGCTATGCCTGACGATTGTAAGCGGCCTGATCCTATTGAAGGCTATCGGAAGTACTACATAGAACACAAAGCGCGATTCGCAAAATGGACGAATCGGCCTACACCAGATTGGTTCACATGTTCATCAAAGTAACAAACACCGCGAATGAATTTCAAGGTGAAGCCATCTTCATTAATGTCGATCATATCACTGCGGTATATGACCATGCTAAAATTAAAGATGGTAGCTTGACAACCTTCATTCATGCAAGAATTGGACCTCCGATCACATGGGAAGTTGAAGAGTCCGCCACACAAGTTATGAAACTAATCAAGGAAGCTACAGTATGAACACCGCTAAAATTATTGCTATGACAGAACCGAAGATTTGGACGGATGCACCTGGTGATCCTCAGAGGCTTTCGGTTGATGAGTTTATCGCATACGTGGCCCGCGTGAGTAATCCATCTAACCAGAATAACTCACTGACAGCTTCAAAGCTTTTGAAGTACCTTGCGAAGCATAAACATTGGTCACCTTTTGAGATGGTTGATGTGGTGATGGAAATCAATACCACCCGTGATATTGGTAGACAGATCCTGCGTCACCGTTCATTCCGTTTTCAGGAGTTCAGTCAACGCTATGCCGATCCCACGAAAGACATGGGGTTCGTTACCCGTGAAGCCCGTCTACAAGACACAAAAAATCGACAGAACTCAGTTGAGATTTCAGATGATGTAACCTACGACTCGCCTATGTATGAACGTCATTATGATCCAGATGGCAATCTTACAAAAGAATCGGTTTTATATGAAAAAAGAAATCTTAAAGAAACTTGGTCCGCCTATCAAAAAAATACTACCGATGCTGCAACCGCCGCATACAACTGGGCCATCGAAAATGGAATCGCAAAAGAGCAGGCTCGTTCTGTATTGCCTGAGGGACTTATTCTTAGTCGGATGTATATGGCTGGTAGCCTTCGCAGTTGGATCCATTATTGCCAAGTAAGAACAGACGCAAGCACTCAGAAGGAACACCGTGAGATTGCTATGCAGGCCTGGGATCAGATTACAGACGCATTCCCATCGCTCAAAGAAGTACTGGCATCCCTTGACATATAAATAGGTGCATGAGAAAGCTTTTAGTAGCTTTGTTATGTGTGGCAGCAATGCCGCTATATGCGACCGAACTACAGTTCAATTTTAAAAGCCCCGCCTTCTCAGGTGTGGGCTTTTCTTCGCATGTCCTGACCATTGAGAATCTGGAACAGACCAGACGCCAAAAGATCATGGACGACAAGGTAGCAGCAGCTTCTAAGGCCGCATCGGATGCTAAGAATACGAACCTTGCGAAGTTTATCAATAACCTCGAGAGCCGCGTATATGCTACACTCTCGCAGAAGATAGCCGAGCAACTGTTCTCCGACAACGGTGCCACATCTGGCACATTTAGCATAGCAACCAACAATGTCCAATGGTCATCTGATGGTTCACAGATTACATTACGAATAACCGACGCAGCTGGTAGCGTCACAGAGGTTGTGGTTCCCTACGGGAGTTTAGCATGGTAAAGATTGGTATGGTATTGGTAGGCCTACTGTTGGCTGGTTGCTCGCCAACGCTTATGTCAAAGGATGTGATTGAAGAGGTAGCAGACGCGCCAGAAATCATTATGAACAAGCGGTTCAATGAGTTGGCTAGTTTGAGAGGTGTGGATGGATCCATCATTCCTATCGCGGTCTACCGCTTTCCAGATATGACGGGTCAACGCAAGCCCGCTACCAACTTTGCCAGCTTGAGTTCCGCAGTGACGCAGGGTGCAGAGGTGTTCCTGATAAAGGCTCTCCAGGACGCCGGTAGGGGTCGGTGGTTTCAAGTGGTAGAGCGGGCGTCGCTTGAAAACCTCGTGAAGGAACGCCAGCTCATTCGTAGCCAACGTGAGCTATACGAGAAGGATCAAGCAAAGCCGCTTACACCATTGACCGTCGCAGGTATTATGATTGATGGTGGCATTGTTGGCTTTGATTCAAACATTGGCACTGGTGGTATTGGCGCACGATTCCTTGGCGTTGGGGCCAACCAAGAGTACCGTAAGGATGAAGTCACGGTGGTTCTGCGTTTGATATCCATAAACACAGGCGAAGTTCTGTTGTCCACTGGATCATCCAAGACTATTCTAAGCACCAGCGCAGGTGCGAATGTGTTTAAGTTTGTTGATGCGGGTACGAGGTCTGTCGAGTTTGAAGCTGGGACAACAGCGAATGAACCTACAACATATGCAGTTAGAATAGCAATAGAAGCCGCAGTGGTCGATATGATAAAAGAGGGAGCCAAAAAGAAGCTCTGGAGTATCAAGAAGAGGTAAACAAAATGAAACGTACAAGACTGGCATTTTTGTCATTCTTGGTTATGCTTCAATATGCAAACGCCGCGAGCAATAGTGTGTATGTAGACCAAATCGGTAGTGGTTCTACAATTTCTATGACTCAGACTGGCAACTCGAACGTGATTGGAAATACTGCCGACAAAGCAATATTCAACGGGCAGAATAACACTGTCACGATTGACCAGATTGGTAACACCAACCTAATGAGCATCAATGTTCAAGGTGATGGCGTAACCGCGTCTTCACTTGTTACTGGTGATAATAACACCATCAACATGCAATGCGGTGTCAGTGGCACATGCACTGGTTCAACATTAAACAACACCATCACAGGCGATAACAATACGATCACGCAGAAGGCCGAGGGGTTCACGATATCAAACGTGACGGTAAACACAGACAACAACACCGTAAACATAGAGAATGATTCCAGCGCAGTCGCGGGTGCGAAGAGTACGGTTCTAATTGACGGTGGTGGTGGCAATAGTGTCAACATCATTCAGACAGGCGTAGCATCTACGAATGGACATGAAGCCGATGTGAATATCTTAGGTGCAACAAACACTGTAGATATAAAGCAAGGTGGCGGTGTTGATTCTAAGGTCATTTCTACAATCACTGGTTCTGGCAATACTCTGCTTATTAAGTCCAACCACAACTAAGTCTGAAGTTGGTAAGGTCACAGAGCAAACAGGCCCAGCAGAAATAAAGCGTGATGCTAACTTGATTTCCAGCGCACTATCCAGTGGCGTTGAGATGAAAGATACCATAACGACTGCGAACGGGAAAACTGGTATCACATTCCAAGATGATACCAAAGTCCAGATAACGGAGCACAGCCGCCTTGTCATTGACAATTTTGTTTACGACGGTGAAAAGAAAACTGGCAAGCTTGGCATCAAAATGGCGCTCGGCACTATCAAATATGCATCCGGGCAAATTGCTAAATCAGATCCGCAACAAGTCATGGTGGAAACACCAACAGCAACAATCGGTGTCCGCGGAACTGATTTCTCAGGTACCGTCGATGAGATTGGTCGTTCTACTATTATTTTGCTTCCTTCTTGCCCTACTGGTTGGCGAAATATTGAACGCGACTGTGTGGTTGGTTCCATTTCAGTAACGACGGATATGGGCACTATCTGGTTGACTAAGCCATTTGAGACCGTCAATGTGCAGACCAGTATGAGTACACCAAAATCCAGCATTTTGAATTTGAATCTGGATCAGATAAATAATATGCTTATCGTAGCACCAGCAAAACCTGTCGTGCGCGAGCAACCAGTTGAGCGTATCGCAAACGTATTAGACGCAGACTTACTTGGTATTGATTTTCTCAAATACAGCGAACTTGAAAAGAACTACCTAACAGAGTACAACAAACTAGATCGCAACTTTCTTGACAGTGATTTTCTACTAAACTTTCTAGACTTATCGAACTCGCAGATGCTAACGAATGAGCTTGCAGAGTTCAATGCATTACTACCTAAATATAACGCATCGACAGGCCTAAAGTATTTTGTTGAGCAGGATAATGTGACACTCTACCGTGAAACATACAACTCATATATGGAATTGACTGTAGCAACTACGCATAACATGACATTGAATTTGACTCAGGATGGTGGTTCAGTGACGCAGATGGTAAACAGTTCTGGAACCACAACGATAACTATAAAGCAGGGCAACTGATGAAAACATTAATCGCGCTCCTTCTAATGACAACGCCTGCGCTATCGCAGACAGTAAATAATGCAACCGTGAACATCATAGGATCCTTACAGAATGTTAGTATTACTCAGTCTGGTGCTAATCATAGTGCTACCCTTAATTTCACTGGCAATAATATCTCGGCTATTGTATCTCAATCTGGAAACACGCCTCAGTCTTTTAGTCTTAGTGTTACTTGTGGTCTCAATTGTCCCAATAGTCCTTATATCGTTAGCCAATACTGATGGAAAAGCTAGTCAAGTTTCTTACAAGCACATGGATGGTTGCTATCAGCGCCTGTCTCCTGTTGACATTGTATGCAATCAACCCAAGCGCGATTCAAACGCTTCAGCTAAAGACCTTTGATTATCTTATCACTTCTCTGGAGAAGAAACAATCAGAAGAGATTGTAATTGTTAACTTTGGTGAGAAGTCGGTTGAGAAGTTTGGTCAGTGGCCATTTGACAGACGAGATATCGCAAAGACAATCAATAAACTAAAAGAGAACGGCGCTTCGGTAATCGTTGCGCCTATTCTATTCTCTGAAAAAGACAGAGCAGGTGGCGATGATGAACTGGCAAAAACTCTTGAAGGTGTTGTCCTCGCACAAACACCTACTACTCAAAACAGTAAGCCCGACTCGGTTCGTCGTGGGTTCGCTGCTATCGGTCCTGTTGATCCTGCTAGGGTTGTCTATCGTTGGCCTGGTGGATTACGCCCTCTTGACAAGTATGCCGAAGTTGCCTCAGGCGTTGGTGTGGTCGCAACAATCTCTGAATTGGACGGTGTGGTTCGCCGTATGCCTCTACTTGTCAATATTGCATCTGGTCTTTATCCTAGCATTCCTTTGGAGACCATTCGTGTCGCTGCTGGAGACCCTAGCTTTCAAGTTAAGACGAACGAAGGTGGAATAGAAGCTGTAAGAGTCCCAGCTTTTCCACCAATCTCAACCGACGAGCGCGGGCGCATCTGGTTATCTTGGAATACCAAATTTGATACGCTAGAAGCAACCGAGATAGACGCTCGCGTGAAGGACAAGATTGTTATTCTTGGTCTAACGATTGAAGGCGTTGGTGGTATCATAGCAACACCAATCGGTGAGAAGTGGGCCCATGAGATTCAAGCGCAGACACTCCAAACACTGGTAGACGGAACTTCTATTTCTCGCCCCAACGTAGGAAGGCTAATAGAAGGAGCACTACTAACCACCATGCTACTACTATTGCTCCATATAGTTCCAAGACTGACGGTAGTGATGACAGTTCCATTCTACGCTTTCATTGTGGTTGGATTATCAGCAGCGAGTTATTATTTATTCAAAACAGAGCTACAACTATGGGACGCAAGCTATATCGTATTGTCTATAACTGTTGTATATGGGCACTTGGTATTCAACAATTTCGCTCGCGAGTTTAGACTAAAGCAACAAATTAAAAAGCAGTTCGGTACTTACCTTTCACCTGCACTGGTCGAGAAACTACAGAAGAACCCAGAACTATTGTGCTTGGGAGGAGAGACCCGTGAGCTATCTATCATGTTTACTGACGTTAGGGGCTTTACGACTATCTCTGAACATTACGGTAATGACGTACAGGGCCTTACGAAAATAATGAATCGCTACATGACAGCGATGACGGCTAAGATAATTCAGAACGATGGCACACTAGATAAGTATATCGGTGACGCGCAGATGGCATTTTGGAATGCACCACTTGATGATGCGGACCATGCGAAACACGCAGTTAAAACAGCATTGGAGATGCTAGATGATTTGGAACGATTTAACAAAGAGATCGCCACTGAGGGTGTTCCACCCTTTGGTATGGGTCTTGGGATTAACACAGGCTCCGTTGTGGTTGGCAATATGGGTAGTAGTCAACGCTTTGATTATACTTGCCTCGGTGATACTGTCAATCTAGCATCGCGCTTGGAAGGGCAGAGCAAGCCATATCATGTGAAGATGGTAATTGGTCCTAAGACTTATGAATATGTGAAGGATGAATATCTATGCGTGGAACTTGATTGCCTTGCTGTGAAAGGTAAGAGCGAAGGTGTGAAGATATACACCATCGTTGAAAAGATTGGTATCAACAAAGCGTATGCTCGCACACACGCAGACTTCATCAAATACTATCGCGCACAGGAATGGCACCAATTGGAAAATTATTTCCATGTGCTTGAACCAGCATTCAATGATGAACTAAGAGAATATTATGGAATGATGAAAGAGCGCGTGGAGGACTATAAAAAGAATCCCCTACCTAAGGATTGGGATGGCGTATTCCGTACCAACAGCAAGTAAGATATTATACTTTCTTATTTTTCTGGTTTGGCTCTTGCTTGGTATTTTGCTCTGGGTTCGTTATGGGCCCATCATCTATTTCGACAGCATTGTTATGATGCTTGGCTGCTAGTTCTTCAGCAGCTTTGACCTGCTTATCAGCCGCTTCTAGTTCGCGAGCTTGTGCTTTGGCTGCAGTCTCAACATCGTGCAAGTGACGTTCTGATTCAATCTCTTTGCCACGCAACTGAAGAACGATATTGATTTTCTGGTTCAAACGGATAAGGTCATTGTCGAGCATACGAATGCGGTCGATCAAAGCAATAAGAACGGTGCTTGCTTCACTTGTGACTGGTTTGATTTCTTTGGTTGCCCATGTCCATACATAGTAAATCATGTACCCCATGCCACCAGCAGCGACAATAGGAAAGCCATATTTGTTAATTAGATCAGCAATACCATCCATGTTTATTACCTTTCGTAAACCTCATTGCCTATGACAAGCATATCAATGGCATTTGTTTCATATTCATAAAGAGCATTTGCAGAAAATGCTGCAATTGGATTTCCAGCGTTATTCAAACTCGTATTTAGAAGAACTGGACAATTAGTTAGCTCATAAAATTTTTCAAGCAATTGCCGAAATTGCCCAGTTGTTACGGTTTGAAATCTGCAAGTACCATCAACATGTGTTATTGATGATAGATTATCTTTCTGTACTTTACCCACATATAGCATATAAGGATTTTCATAATCCACATCAAAATACTCTTTTGCAAATTCTGCTAATATGGAAGAACCAAATGGTCTAAAAGATTCTCGATTCTTTACCCGATTGATTTTGTCTTTGCCATTTACAATTCTAGGATCCATAAGTATGGATCTGTTACCCAATGCTCTAGGTCCAATCTCTCCATTACCCTGATACCAAGCAACTATTTTACCATTGGCTAAAGCATTTACAACTCTATCTAATTGTAAGCATTCGGATGGAGGAGATTCGTCTGATTGGCAAAAAGGAAAATTGCTCATACTTAACCTAGGTAGATTATGTTTTCTGCGTAGAAATTCCATGCCACCCAAAGATAAACCTTCATCGCCAGAATACGGCATCACTACAAGATTTGGATATTTTTCTTTGAGTTTGGAATTCCATATCACATTCTGAGCGACACCACCACTATAACCTATTCGTTCATTTGGTTTAGCGTATTTTTCAAATAGCTCTAAAACCATTTCTCCATATCGTTCATGGACAGTTCTTAACCAATTTAATTTTTTGGTATATCCTTCAAAAGTGTACATCACAGGATTTATATTATAGATATCGTATTTTCTTAATAGCTTCAATAGTTCATTATCAATGTTACCATAAGATTGTGCTCCCATTAACTTACCAGCCAAATCTATATCGTCGCCTTTTATATTTAACTTATGACCTATGTGTGTTAAACTGAAACCTATAGACCCAGCTATATCTATATAACCACAATCAAGAAACTGTTCTCCACGATATACGGACCAACTCTTCAATGATCCTTTACCATCTATATTAATGCTGATATCAACGTCTTCTAAAAGAGAAACACTAAGAGCGTGTGCGTAATGATGGTCTATAAATTTTGTTCCGTCGGTAGATTCACAATATATGTGCTTTATTAGATTTTTAAAATTTGATTGCGGCTCAACTGTATTAGAGTCAGCAGAAACAAAAATTACATCATCAACATCGTCTCTACTAACACCCCATATTTTTTTTGTTATATCATCACAATCGTTAACAGATAATTTGTGGTGTTTTATCTGAAACATTCTTTCGCTTTTAAAATAACGAATAGTTTTTCCATCAAAATAGCTGATATTCGAATCATGTGCAGCATAACGTCTAATAGTAGGTGGTGGTGTTTCGTACGGCCAAACATGATATGACAAAAATTTCACGATCAACTCTCCCTAAAAATTTTTTGCGCCAAGCTTTTATTTTTGGTTATCAAAAATACCCAATCATTTAGAAGTACGGTATAATATGATATACCGTTTCTGGTTCTTTCTATCACTTCAATCTTAATCCCTTCGTGCGTCATTCTTACCATCCGCTCTTGCGATACGATCCACATCTGGCTTCACACCAAGAGCATTCGAAACCAAAGTGTCAATACGAATAACATCGTGGTTCATTGTCTTTACTCGATTGTCCAGCGCGGTGATGATGCCAGATAGACCCTTGACACTGGACATAACACCTGCTAGAATGAATTTCATTGTGAGGAATACGAAATAGCCACCCGCACACGCAGCCGCGATAGGAAAGCCAACTTCTGCAACTAATTTGAACCATTGATCCATGATTTTCTCCTTTACGCTTATTTATAAATAGAATATAACCAAGAGAGAACCTTCACTATGCCCATGTACAGTATTGAAAACACTCAAACCAATGAAATTACCAGCGAGTTCATGTCATACTCCGCACTGGAAAATCATCTCGCAGAAAATCCCCACCTTCGTCAAGCTCTATCTGCGCCACCAATCGTGTCAGGCGTAATCTCATCCCGCAATAAACCCGACTCGGGCTTCAATGATATCCTCAAGACTATCAAAAAGAAGCATCCTAGAAGTACGGTAAATGTTTGGTAGCACGTTCGTTATGTTCCTGTAACATCCAACGGAGAATTATATGTCCCTAGTCGCTGAGGTGGTTAACGAGAAGTTCCTAGAGCAAGAGGCAGATAAGTACATTACAAGACGAGGTAGAAAAGAAAAAAAGCGAAAGACAAAAGCATACGGTCAACCGTCGTTTGTACCACCACCACGATTGAAGTCAATTATACCAAAGACAGAAGCACAGCGTAAAGTGTTCGAGGCATATGATGCAGGCAAAAATATGATCCTGCACGGTGTCGCTGGTTCTGGTAAGACATTCCTTTCTCTATACCTCGCACTCTATTCGGTATTATCTGGTGAAGCTCCAAAACCTATCGTTATCATTCGCAGCGTAGTACCATCGCGTGACATTGGATTTCTTCCAGGTAGCGCGAAAGAAAAGGCCGCAGTCTATGAAGCACCTTACTCAGCAATATGTGCTGAGCTAGTTGACAAGCCAAATTCATATGAGTGGTTCAAAACAAATCACTACATTGAATTTTGCACCACTTCATTCCTTCGCGGTATCACATACAAGAACAGCATCATCATCGTTGATGAATGTCAGAATATGAGTGATGCGGAATTGAATACCATTATGACTCGTGTTGGTGAAGGTTGTCGCATCATTCTATGTGGCGACTTCAATCAAAAGGACTACATGCGTGAAGGGTCTGGCATGCCAAATCTTTTGAAGATTGCAGACCATATGAAGTCCTTTGAAATTGTAAAGTTTGAGAAAGGTGATATTGTCCGCTCGGGCTTCGTGAAAGACTATATAATTACACGAATCAATCTGGAAGAGCGAGGCATCATAAATTGAAATTTGACTTTGATATGCACATAGATTTGCCAAAAGCAAAGCAAATCAACACAGACCTTGGGCGTCGGTATTCGACGCCTGAGGCTAACATCTACCCATCCATCACAACTGTCCTTTCTTCTCAGCCAGAAAAGAAAAAGTCCATTGCAGAATGGCGCGCTCGCGTGGGCGCGGACGAGGCTAATAAGATCAGCCAGGGAGCTGCTCGCCGCGGCACTGCGCTCCATTCTATCATGGAGAAATATATCCTTGGTGATGATTTGAATCTGGCTAAAGAGATGCCAGCCACTGTTGAAAGATTCCGCAAGGTGCAGAAATGCGTTGACACTAATCTCCAGTTGGTGTATGCTACAGAATCGGCCATGTATTCAGACATTCTTCGCATTGCTGGCACAGCCGATCTTATCTGCGAATGGAATGGCAAGCCAACTGTGGTCGATTTCAAAACATCCATACGCCAGAAAACACGCGATCAAATCCACGATTATTTCTTACAGGCCACGGCTTACTCTATCATGTTCGAGGAGCATACTGGCATCCGTACGCTGGACTTTGCCATTCTGATTGTATCCGATGAAGGCGATTTTGATGTGTTCGAAGGCGAACGAAACGATTATGTGGCTGATTTGATTCGTGTGCGCGATGGCTACGAGTATCGAGTTCGTAGAGCTTTGGTGGAGATAACATGAGCAAATGGGTTGAAAGATATGAAAGGGTTAATCGTGATTTCCTACTCATGGCTGATCCAAAATACAATACCAAGTATTATATTCATAGATTGATTCTGTTCCTTCGCGATCATCCCGAAAGAGCGATAGATTATGAAGATATTGTGCCTGATTGGCAGACTAGGAATATAGATGGGTGAGCATTATAGCTCGTGGGTTTTTATCTACTGGGATTGCCCACGATATATCTGCATCAACAATTGGTCAGAAGCATCAGCCAGAAATTATCTGCTTGACAAACACCCTCTTTCCATGTATTATAAATAATACGCTAAGGTTGTTGAGACGTTCGGAATAAACCATTTGGACTCGGGGGCAGTACCCGACGCCTCCACCATGGATACACTAATAAAGACGATCCTTTATAAGAGTTCTACCGCCAAACAAGTTCTAAAGCATGAAGAGATAAATGCTCCAGCTTGTTGTGTAGATTAGTGTATCTTTGATGGGGGCGATATAGGTTCGACAGATAGTAGTAAAGGTACGAGTAGACCGAGGCGCGTTTTAGATGCTAACGATAATGCACCTATCTCTTATGCTCTAGCAGCCTAAGAATGCGTTCGGGGGGAACGTGGAAACAGAATCCCCCCACTAACACTATTAGAGAGGTGAAAATTATGAACGACGATAAGATGCTCCGCTTCAATGTTCTTCAGATGGCACAGACTATGTGCGACCAAGAATATCTTCTAGGTCAGGAAATGAAGCGTGACGCCACAGCAAAATATCCCACAGTCAATGATGTTATCAAGAAGGCCGAAGTTCTTATGGGCTTCGTCAATGCACCTGGCACTATCGGTGAGCAGGTTCGCGGTTCGGCTGAGCTTCTAAACGAGGCTTGATTTTTATTCGGGGTTAGTTCAATTGGTAGAACTACGGACTTTGAATCCGTGTGTTGGTGGTTCGAACCCATCACCCCGAGCCAACTTTGGAGAATGGTATGGAAGTGGAACGCAGCTATAAGCTTATGATTGGTCCAGCTGAATTGGCCACTCTGACAGAATGGATCAAAGATATGGATCCTCAGCCACACAAGATTACTCTTATCGGTGGTAGCACCGGTATTGGTTTCTGTCTTCGCGCAGAAATTGAAACATCCGAAGGCGAAGGTCTTTGGAAAGATATCACAGACTATGAGAACTGGTGAAACATGAAAGTCAAGATTGGACCATATCTAACCTGGTACGGACCGTATCAGATTGCCGACTATGTTTTCTTCTGGACAAAGCGTCGGTACGACGATGAGCTTGAGCGGTGGGATTATAAGCTTAAGGACCAGTTTGGCGACTGGCTCGCAGATACCTGGGTCGGCACTTTCTGTAATTGGATTCAGGAAAAGCGTAAGCGCACCGAGATCGTAAGAATTGATCCTTATGACACATGGTCAATGGATCACACACTCTCCCTTATCATTCATCCTATGCTCGTACAGTTGAAGAACACCAAGCATGGTGCACCTTTCACTGATGACGAGGATGTGCCTGAGCATCTGCGTTCAACTAACGCACCACCTAAGAAAGAAGAGTGGGATACCGATGATTTGTTCTTTGATCGGTGGAACTGGATCCTTGATGAGATGATCTGGGCTTTCTATCAGGAAGCAAACGATGATCCCGATGCGCCGCCGTTTCCTGAACTTGGTAGAAGCATTGTCAAGAAGATGGATCAGGAAGGCTTTACCGACATGCTTGTTCCGCCAGATGACGAACAAGGTAATTGGGAAAAGTATCGTGCCGAAAATGATATCTTCGAAGAGCGTAAGCGAAACGCATTCAAGCTTTTCGGAAAATACTATCGCTCACTGTGGGACTAAACCATGAAAGCTAGATATAATTATTCGATAGACACTCTAAGAAAAGCAGCCTTCGTAGACGAATTGAATAATGTGCTAATCTCAATGAGCGAGAACGATCCACAGAAGCGATGGGTCGTTCAGTATATGAAAGACAGAATAAAAGAGATCGACGCTAGATATAAGGATTTGTAATGGCATTCTACGATAAATGTGGCAACTCAAAACCACTTAGCATCATTGCTGGTCCTTGTGCTTTCGAGTCACAGAAACATGCCATCTTTATGGCAGAGTCGCTGCATGATATCGTAGAAAGCGTTGGCAAACGCTTCGGGCAAGAAATCAATTTCATTTATAAGACGTCCTTCGATAAGGCTAATCGAACATCCGCAACTGCTTATAGAGGTATGGGGTTTGATGAAGCTTATTATGGGATGGATGCCGTCCGTGGTAGGGGCATTGAAGTCCTCACGGACGTACACGAAAACTGGCATTGTGGTGCAGTGAATGCTGATGTTATTCAGATCCCCGCATTTCTTTGTCGGCAAACTGACCTTCTTGAATCGGCTGCACAAACGCATAAGCCAGTCAATGTGAAGAAGGGCCAGTTTATGGCGCCCGAAGAAATGGGTAGCGTAGTAAAGAAGCTTGAGCATTTTGGCTGTAAGAAAATCATATTGACTGAGCGTGGTACTACATTTGGCTATAAGAACCTTGTGGTCGATATGCGCTCGCTTGAGATTATGAAGTATTGGGGTTACCCAGTCTTCATGGATTGCACCCATGCTGTACAGCTACCAGGTGGTAATGGATCAAGCTCTGGTGGGCAGAGTGAGTTTGTACCACTCATCGCTCGCGCAGCCACGGCTGTAGGTATTGCTGGCTTGTTTATGGAAGTCCACGAGAATCCAAATAATGCACCGTGCGATGGTCCGAACATGATTTATCTTGACAAGTTCGACGCATTGTTGTATAGTTTACTTGAGATTGACGATGTAGTGAAAAGAAGTGAAAGGTTAGACAATGGCAATTTGGAAGCTGGAAACTCGCTATAAGAAGAACATTCAGGAAACTGAATACTTCAATAAAGATGGGCAAGTTATTGAATACGAGACTTGGTGGCGTTGGGGTTATGCCAAGTTCGATGTTCCTGACGATGTAGATTTCAAGGATTATCTCAAAGCCGTTGAGGATATTGACCTTGATGATGATAATGGTATTGATATCTATTCGCTTGACTATGATTTGATGGATCATAGCTTTGATGATGGCGTCGCGTGTTCGTGGACTTTTCCTGATGACATGGACGAAGAAGAGCAAGAGCGTATCCAAGAGTTGTTTGATGAAGAGTGGCACGAAGGTCTTGAGAACGACGGTTGGGAAGCTACCGATAGAGAAGTCGTATTTCATGGCCCATTTGATTTGACAAAGGAAGAAGAGGACGGCACTACTCATGGCTAACGTGACAGGTAAGATTTGGGGTGACACCAGTGTTATTATTCAGAACGCATTGGTCGAGCTACATAAGATCAACGTAAAGGCAGGTTTTCGCTGCTCGGAGCACCTACATGAACATAAATGGAATGGATTCTACGTTGAATCAGGAGTACTGGAAATTCATGTACGAAAGAATAACTACGAGCTTACCGATGTTACTGTTCTCCGAGCAGGTGACTTTACTAGCGTTCGGCCTGGTGAATATCACTTCTTTGTTTGCACTGAGGCTTGCAGCGCACTAGAGCTTTATTGGCCCGAACTTCTTAGCGAAGATATCAAGCGCAAGAACACTGGCGGTCCGATGGCTTCAAATATGCCACCCATCAAAAAGAATCCTGTCGCAGTACCAGTGCCGATTGATTTTGAATATGATACTGGTCGTGTGATTCCTAAGTATGATAAAGCAGGCTATGCGACATTACCGCAGGGGCAAACAATTCATCCTGTAGGTATTGGACCAGTGATGTCGTCTATTATTTCTCCATCAGCGCAATTTGATTCGATGATGTTTGGTTCTGTGACGACAACCGTTGCTCCTAACTCTGGTCTAGTAGAATCATTGCGTAAACTAAATGCTAATGATTTACCTATTGTGCCTAAAGACCTTGGAACTTGTGTTTCAATTTGCAAACTTGGAGATGATGGAAGATGCACGGGATGTGGTCGTTCTTTGGAGGAGATAGAGATGGCAGGTCTGAAGCACAAGAAGGAATGATTGCAAGCATGAACGATACACCAGCGAGCATTATGACAAGCGAAACATTTGCTCGCATGGTGGAAGATCGTGTCTTCAATAAAGGTATGACATATATTGACGCTTGCTTGGACGTGTGTACCGCGTCCGGGCTTGAACCCGAGAGTGTGCCTCGTCTCATCGGACCAAAGATCAAGAAGCTTATTCAATCTGAGGCGCTAGGTTCTAATCTAATCAAACGCACTGGAGCAAAGCTTCCGATATGATATCTACGGTAACCCCTATGCGCGATATCCAAATGTGGATACGCAATCTAAATCTTGACCACATTCACATCTATCAAGATTTTGGTCTTGATACTTTTACTATCAACTACTCGGTAACTAATAAATCAAAACAAGTCTCTCGCTATGAACTCGAAGATGCGAGAGATCCTTATCAAATTATCTTAGAAGCTATAGGTCAAGTTATGGCAGTTCCGTATGATAAACTCCGTGAAATTCTCAACCAAAAGGCCAATCAATTGCCTAATCCTTCAATATCACATTCTGATGGCATCTATGATTATGCAGCCGATGGTACAGTGATTACCACGACAACTTTACCCACGTTGGGTCAATGGATGGCAAATCCAAATGGATCTGTCACAAGGCAAGGGTCCATTGATGATATACTTGGTATTGACTATAAGCACGAACAGATGGCGCGCAATGCATTGTTTACCGATGCAGAACAGGCCGAGATTCGTAATATGAAGTATGTTCTAAAGAATAACTATCTCAAGTTTGTGCCAGAAAAACTCATGCACAATGAAAAGGTAGTTGTTGCTGGTGGCTGTTTCGCGTCTTTCCTCAATAAAGAACTGCCGCATGATATTGATGTGTTCATTCTTGATGATGCTAAGACAAAACAGTACGTCAAAGAATATGTTGATGCAAGGATCTTAGATAAACCTGGTATGTTCAAGATCGGTAGTACCGACTATATGAACAATGACAAGATTGAATTTACTGCGTTTGATATGAATCATAAGAACCAGTTCGTTACTACATCATACACCACACGCGCGGAACTCATTGCTCATTTTGATATGGTGCATTGCTGCATATCATATACACCGTACAATGATAAACTCTATATCACACGCGACGTATTTGATACGATTAAGAACACACAGATTCGGTCTAATCAGTGCGGCATTATGGAACTGGTTGCACCGTGGCGTATCAGTAAGATGGAAGAGCGTGGTTGGAAAATATGGAAGGCATGACAGCATACCAACGCTATCAGGCCCTCAAGCTTCACTTCACATCCGACTATGACTTCATCAAATACTCTGGCAAAATCAAAAAAATATCCGAAGCGTCATTTCTAAAACGCAAGGATCAATATCTCTTTCGCAAGATAGAGCGCAAATATAGCGACGATGAACTAACCAATTTCTTTGTCGCTAACTTTGTCTCGTCTGCCGGTGTGCGATGGGTCGGTGATATGTCAGGACCCGAGTCAGAGAAAGTTTATGTTGCTTGGTTGAAGCGCATGGAAACTTTCTCGTACCAGCTCAAAGAAGAACTAAATAAAATCGTTGATGATGTGGACGATCCGAAGTCTCTATTGAAGACGACTGGTGAACATCCACAATTAATCAAACTTTATATGGGCAATAAGGTCTCTGCGGAAACCGTGATTGCTTTTGATATTGCCTTTAATGTGCTTGATGCATGGAACAAGGTAATTGGCGATACCATCATATGGCCTGAGGTGTATCGTCAGTTAAAGAAGTACAGGCCATTTGTGAGAGTTGATCCTGATAACATCAAAAAGATTATGCGTCAGGTGTTTTTGTCTTGACATTTGCACTAGAATAGTGTATAAATAACATGTTATTATGATTGAGTGAATAAAAAATCCATACAACACATACAACGGAGATATACAAATGAATGAAGCATTTATGAACCTCAAGCGCAATCGCGAATCCTCACTTGAGCGTCTTACCAAAGAAATCAATAAGCTATCAACTAAGGAAACTGGTTCGTCTAAGGACGAGCGTTTCTGGCAGCCCGAAGTAGATAAGATGGGTAATGGCTTTGCTGTTATTCGCTTTCTTCCTGCTCCTGCTGGTGAAGAAGTTCCGTGGGTTCGTGTTTGGAATCACGGCTTTCAAGGCCCAGGTGGTTGGTATATTGAGAACTCTTTGACAACCATCGGTCAGCAAGATCCTGTATCTGAGATGAACTCCAAGCTTTGGAATTCTGGCAACGAAAAGGACAAGGAAATTGTCCGTCAGCGTAAGCGTCGTCTCAACTACATCTCAAATATCGTCGTACTCAAGGATCCTGCACATCCTGAGAATGAAGGTAAAGTCTTTCTTTTCAAGTTCGGTAAGAAGATTTGGGATAAGCTGGATGAAGTCATGCATCCTCCTTTCGATGAACAGGGTCGCAGCCCAGAAAATCCTAAGTACGATCCAGTAAACGCATTCAATCCTTTTGAATTGTGGGATGGTGCTAATTTCAAGCTAAAGATTCGTAAGGTCGAAGGCTATCGCAATTACGATAAATCTGAGTTTGATGCACCAGCTGCTCTTGCTAGTGATGAGGATATGGCTGCAATGTGGCAGGGTGCTCATTCGCTTCAGGCTTTTCTTGCGCCGTCTAACTTCAAGTCTTACGATGAGTTGAAGACAAAGCTGGAGAAGGTTCTTGCTGAGCCAGCTGGCGCATCTTATCGCAATGAGGATGATATCCCTTTTGACCGTCCGACTGCCCGTTCAATGGCTGCACCAGCAGTAGGGAAGTCGGCACCAGCTCCTAAGGCTAAGGCTGTAGATGATGACGATTTGTCGTTCTTTGAAAAGCTTGCTGAGGATGACGAGTAAGACACTTGGGGGAACTTCGGTTCCCCCTTTTTTTATTGATGATTTTCCATCTTCTGTTTACCAAAAAATCTATTCAAGAATGGATTAGTTGCTGAGAGAGGTATGTTTGGTGTGACGTTAGTATCACCACCTGCGCTCTTATTCATCACATTATAATCATTCATATTTGTCTGTAAGATTTGACCTAACTTACCTTTATAACCAGCCGACTCGTCTCCCTCTGGTTCAATCTTAGTTGGTGCTGTTGCAGCAGGTTTTGCTGATGGTGCGCCAGCCCCTGGTACAGCTGGTGGGTTCTCAGCATTAGCTTCAGGTCCACCACTAATAGCAGCACCAAATGCTTTTGGGCCTGCTCGCATACCAGCCGCCGCTGGTGTTGCACCAGCAGCCACTTTAGCGTTCTGTTCAGCGCGTTGTTCCTCTTTTGGTTTATATCTTACATCATTAGCTCTATCTTTATCATCTATACCTTGCATGTTTAACATCGCATCACGCGCAGCATTAGAATCTACGGTGGCTGTTATACCTTTTGCATGTGTTGCACCCATAGCATCTTCATCTTCTTTTTTATATTTTGCTTCCATGATGTTGGATGCATTTTGCATATTAGCCGAGCGAACATCTCTATCACTAAGACCAGTATCACCGCCAGGTAATCCGTCTGTTGGTAATGTATGACTACCACCACCTCGCCCTAACATGCGAGGATCAGTATGGTCGCCACCACCACGACCAATAGCGCCGGTTGTTTCACCTGTAGTGTGCCCACCACCACGTCCGAACGTAGCCGGATTTGTCGCGTCTTGAATAGATTTAGCAGCGGCTTTCTTTGCTTCTACTGGTGCACCAGGTGCAGCCGCAATAGCTTTTAAACCAGCAAGTTCTTTTTGTCTCTGTTGATCCGCAGCAAAGAACATCGCAGTAGCACCAGAATCTCCGTTTCTTTCCATGTCCTGTTGTTGTTGAAACATAGCTTTAGATTTAGCGTGTGGATCAGGCGGTGCCATTATAGGTGCACCTGTAGTTGCAGCAGGCGCAGTTTCCGCAGGTCTTCTCATTGGTTGTGGTGCAGCCGCCGATTGTCTAGCAGCACCAAATGCATCGGTCTCACCACCTATTGACATATCTGTTGGTGCAGCTGGCGCTGCTGGAGTTGACGCAGCTGGCGCTGCTGGAGTTGACGCAGCTGCCTTTGATGGATCGTTAGCATCGCTACCTGGTGTCTTATATAAATCTTCCGCACTAGCTTCGCGTGTACTAGACCCTGTCGTTCCAGCAGCACTAGTAGAAGCAGCGGCAGGACCTGCACCACCTTCAGGTGCACCAGATCCACTTTTTGCTTTCGAACCAGCAGCCTCAGCAAATGCACCAGTTTCACCAGACATTGACATATCGGTTAATTGTGCTCCCTGTGGTGCACCTATTGGTGGTTGAGCTTTATTATATGATGCCATTGCGCCATCAATTTCAGATTGATCTGGGTTTTCATTTTTAAATTGCTTCCATAATTTATACAATTCAATAGCATCACCGATTGATAATGCAAGACCAATCGCAACGCCAATCCACCCAATACCCGTAGCAGCAAGAATTGCCATTGTTGCTAACTTTTTACCGATTTTACCGAGTAATAGTGGCGCAGCAATTTTTAAAAATGAAATGAATGCGTCCCACGTGGAATCGCCACTCGAAGGAATAGCGTCCGCTGCCGCAGCTGGTGCCGCAGCACCTAATGCAGCACCACTGATAGTAGCACCAGCACCACCGGTAAGCGATGGTGTTATAGCAGCTAGACTTCTGGTAAACTCTGTACGAGACGCAGCCAGTTCTTTATTCAATGTTCTAAAACGGTCTGTCATATCTCTGTCAACCTTAGCAACAGTCTTTAGAACGCTTGCGATGCTTTTCATAATCTCGTTGGATACTTTTTGCAACTGCGTTAGTTGAATATTCAAACGCGACATAGAGTCCGCAAGGTCTGCCATTGAACTCTTGTTAGTCAATAGCGACGATGATGCTTTCTGCATATTACTATCAGCAGACTTGGTACTAAATGTTATTGCTGGTCGTTCAAATGGTGTACCAGTTACGAGTTTTGAAATAGCCATTAAAATAACCTTCTAAGAGCAGAACCAATTTGTGCACCAATCATAAATGGTGATATCATTGCTTCGGGACGATATGTTGGTCCTGCCATCTGTTGAAATATATTGGTTCTAATATCATTCGTGACGGTTCTATTGATAATGTTTGTATCAACTGGTGGACACGCACACGCACGATTCACAGCATAATCTTGTGAAGCGCCGGCCATTCTACTACCTCCACCACCACCAGGTGCACCTGCATTATAATCTGGTGCAGGTGCACCAGGAACCGATGTCGAAGGTGCTTGATAATTACTACCACCTGCCAATTGAATATGCACCGGATCACTACCACCAAATGGAAACGACACACCATACTTAGCAAGAATACCTTGAAACGCTGATCCTAATCCAGGATTAATATCCAAAGCTTGGCCTTTTCCGTGCGAAGAACCTCTACCACTTCCTGGAACTGTATACGATTGCCCACCAACCGTAACAACTTGAGTGTTTTGAGGTCTTGCGGGTGTATAGATACCTGGTTCACGAAGAATATTACCGCGAACCCAAAGCTGTGCTTGATATGCGTCATCGCGATAAGCAGAATTGATTCTAACAGGACCACCATATTCTCTAGCCGCTTGATAAAATCTTTTCATTAGTTCGGGATCTACTTTGGATACATCGACATTTCCTGTTACGTTGTTAGGCTTAGATGTATTACCCAAACTCGCAAGCGAAGTCTGCACTTGTTGCTGCGATGGTGCACCTGTCGTATCTAGTGGGCGCACAGTACCAGCTTGCTGCATAGGCGCAAGACTAAATTTCTGATTGAATGCTGCTACTTTTCCTTCTAGTTCTTTTTTCTTTGCTTCATTAGCTTCACCGAGTCTAGCACCAGGACCTTTTTTCGCTGCAAGATCGTTTATATTTTTTAGCATCGTTACGTTGGCTTGATGCGTTGCAGCTTCTTCTGGTGTCGCAGAAGGTCTACGTTGGGGTGCACCTGTAGTTGCGGCTGGAGTTGTTGGTGCAGTGGTTGGCCCACCAGATGGTGCTGCAGGTGCAGCTGGTGTTGTTTGTTGAGCAGCAGCAGTTTGAACATTACCGCCCATTTGCTGGTATGTTTTCATCCATGACGCTTGATATGCTTGTGGTGTTAAACCTTTATTGACACCCAGTGCTTTCGCAGACATGCGACCTTGAGCATTACCAGTATACCAAACAAGTGGAATTTTTGATACGTCATTATTATTTTGACGAAGAACTTCAGAAATATAAACATCTGCTACTTTATCTTGTACATCTGGTGGAGCCATAAATGCTCGTGGATATTTTTGTATATCTACGCCAGCTGCCTGTGCGCGTGAACGCCATGTGCCATCAATAAACTGATAAGCACCAGATGCACTAGATGATTTTGAACGGATGTTATAGTTACCATCAGATTCGCGTTTTTTTATCGTTTCAAGGATTTGTTTATTGCTACCAGATGCTGGCGTATTGGGCCACATTCCACCTGGTGGCGCTTCACCACTAGGACCACCGCCGGGACCACCGCCGCCTGGACTAGTTGCAATCAAAGCAGCGCCGCCAGCAATTGCTGCGCCTGCTACCGCAAGACCTATACCTACTCTCGTATTTTTAGCAGATCGAGATTGCTGCATTCTCTGCGCCCGCGCAAGAACTGCGGTGCTTCGCGAAGCTTTGAGTGATTTGCGCCCAGCGCCTTTACGCCCAGGCTTTGGTGCTACAGAACCACCAGCTTGTGTTGGTGCTTTAGTGCCAGTCAACGTCTCAATAACTTTATCTTGAAATTCTTGGTTATTTTGAATCATGGTACGGATGACAGTTTCATTTTGCTCTGTCATCTTTTGAACAACGCCAGCCATCTGTTCAAACAGTTTTGGATATGATTCCATTATCTTCTGGTTTGTGGTAATCAGATTGGTAGCGATAGATACGTTTCGATTGAATTGCTTGATAACCTTGCTAGGTACACCTGTTGCTTTAGTTGCGGCCTTTATGCCTGGTGCTTTTGGCATTGCAGCAGCAATTGCTTCACGTTTTTCTTGCGGTGGAAAATATGCAGCAATCTTATCTGGTGCTGGTTTGCCTTGATCGTCAAGGATAGAACCATCTGGTGCATAGTAGTATTTGGTGTTCTTCAATACGCCAGCAATTTGAGCGTTATTCTTTTTCTTTCTCTTAGGTGCTGCTATCACAACAGCAGCTTCTTCAACGGGAGGTGGTGCAGCAAACATCGCGGAAATTCGCGCAGACGCGGGAATGCCGTTCTCATCCACAACCGTACCATCACTCTTGTAATAGTAATCGGTGTTTCCTAAACTGCCTGCTACTGGTCCTGGCTTTTTAGCCATTTGTTATCCTCGTTCGCGTTCTTCTTTTAGTTTCTCAAGGTATTCAAGGAGCATCTTAACGTAAATATCCCTCTCCCAGGGTATCATTCCTTCAATGTCACTCAGAGAATATTTGTGGTGTTGCATAAGCGAAAAGTTGGTTTGATAGTAGTTTGCTAGTGTGTTATGAGAGAGGACCATTAAAAAAAATCAGACAGGCCCTCCAACGTAACGGTATCTTCTTGCCCACAACCACGACACTTATAACTAAACGAATGCTTTAGCTTTGGAATCGTTTGAATGAACTGCATTACCTTAGCAAACTGGACGCTATTGAGGCCTTCAATAAACTGAATTGAATCAGCCAAATTATCCGGTTCGTAAACTTCTTCTGCGTCATATACTGACATAATACATTTAGCCAACATCTCAATTTCATCGTCACCCTGAGTAATCTGTTTGATATCACTGATGGTAGGATATCGCATTTCCATACCAAGAATGCCATCAAGATCAATTCTACTTGAGTGACTATCACTTTTTTGGACCTTCACTTCTTCAAGATTGATATCAACTGGTGTAACAGCTTCACATGCGATGCCAGCGTAATTTACACTGCCGGTGTGGCGATATTCCATCTTGACGATTTCACCAATTGACTTCGCTCTAATGTTGAGGAAGATATATTCAAGGTCAAAATATGGTAGCTTATCCACATTAATATCACTAACGACACATGCGGCGATAACATCTTTCACAGCATCAATCATGGAATTTTGGTCTTCAGCAGATGCAGCCATAAGCAACATCTTTTCCTCTTTCACAACAAACGGCCTAAAATTAATTCTCTCTCCGTTTGATGGTAGTTCTAATCCAAACTTTGGTGTAGCCAATTTTGGTAGTGCCATAATTTACCCCACTTGTTTAATATTAAACCCCAAACATTCCAGGGTCATTTCCAATCCAATCAATAACAAAATCTGAACTGTTTTTGAATGATCTATTAGCTTCAATAGATGTGCGATATCTCATTTCAACTTGAAGCTTTGCATATCCTTCATCACCCCATGACATAGCAATATCATTTACAGTGCTTGGGTAAGCTTCTAGAAATTTGATTTGATTTTGAATGATATGGTCCGGTTGATCTTGCATTGTAAGTCCAGGATTACCTAACCCAGTTCCGGGTGTTTGATTGAATGCTGGACTACCTGCTACTCTAGGGCTCTGTGTTGGAAATTGTTGAGGTGTTGGTTGTGAATATTGCCAAATTTCAAATTCTCCAATGCCATCATCATAATATTTTGAGTCGAACATTCCTGGTACAATGGCTGTATTATAATTAGTACGATGATGCCCAACAAAATAATCTTGCCATTTCATAAATGCTTCGCGCTCGCGCATGTCACGCGAGAGAATAACTGTGAAAGTAACTGGTTGGTGTGTAAAACGATATGGCATTGCGCGAACTGGCCCATGATATTGTTGGTCCAATGTTGTCAAGGTGCGCCCAGGTAGATTAACTGCTTCGATACGAAAGCGCATACCTACCTCTAAACCAGGTAGTGTTCTACCACCTGGACCTCGTGTTATAACAGCTTCAAAGTGTGAAGGTGCTGCGATACCTGTTCTAGATATTTGTGAGTTAAAAACTGCTACATTAAATGGCATGGTTAAATCCTATTGCGACTGTCTTTGTAGACAACATTTTTACTTGCTCCAACAAATCTATCAAGCGGAAGAAACAAAGCCATGTCCCACTCAGTGGGTTCAATATAGAAAAATTTAGATTGCACATGCGAGATCAGATAACGCTTGACGCATGGCTTGAAGAAACGGTAGCGCGATGCTTGACTAAGGATGTCATAGGATATCTTTAGCTTTGTCTTTTCGTCAAACGTCTTTGACGACGCTACGTTGTATAATGCATCCATCAGCTTTGCTCGCAGCACTGGTGGCAAATAGTGAAGATTCAAACCAAGAAACGAACCACCAGACGATGCGGTACCACCAGTCTTGCCACCAGAGCCAATAGGAATTACAAGTGGATATCTATCGTAATATGGTAGTTTGTTTTTAGTTTTTGGATCGTAGCGGAACAGATACATGCGACCGATCAGAGGTATGTTTGTTAATCTGTTGGCTTGACTACGAAGCATCAATGCTGGATTGGCATTGACAGCCTGCGCTTGCTTACGGAACCATGCGCGAGAGTCGCGCTTGATGCCAGCACTCTCAGCTTTACTAACTAAGCTATCGAAGATGTATGCGACCATTAAAGACCGAGTTCCTTTTCCGTAAGCACTACGAATTGCCAGTTGCGATCAGCACAATATTCTTTTGCAGCTTCCCACTTTGAGCTATTTATGCCCCAAGTCATCACTTCTTTCAAGTATTTCTTACTTGGCTTTGATGCGCTTTTCTTGATAGTAGGCGGCACAGATTGAGCTTTTGGTTTTACCTCTAGCATCTTCACGCTAACTTTTCCATCTCTATCGCGCATCTTAACCACGAAGTCTGGAAAGTATCGGTGCCATTTGCCATCTATTGGAGACTTGTATGGAATCGCAAGCTCTTCTGATGCCCACTGAATAATATTAGGATTACTATCAAGATAACCCATGACGCGCAGTTCCCACGATGATCGGTAAACAATCTTCGTGGGATCACCTTTATATTTCTGAGGGTTCTTTGGCGTAAAACGCCCACTGTAAGCTTTCATGCACTCTATGTATTGCGTATAAATAGACTCAGTTAGGAGATAACAAAATATGCCACCAGACGATAACGCATCAGGAGTTGCTATAGCAAGAGCGCAAGCAGGTGCACCACCGGTTCAAGCAACCGCCCGCGCACCTGGGCTTACTTCTATAAATCAATCAATGCTTGGTAGCACTGGTGGTGATCCTTTTAAAGGGGACATCAACACGTTTCCTAGAGACCTAACCATGAATAATAATTGGGTCGAGTTTGTTGCTAAGCCTACAAAAGGTGCAGCCGAAGATTTTATCGGTGGTTTTCTTGGCGGCATATCATCTGTCGTTGGAACTGGTGGAACAATTCGTCTTCCATTACCAGCTAATCTTTCTACCGATTACAATCCATCATATACTACACCAGATTTAAGTTTAGGAGTTGGATCCGCTCTAAAAGCTTTTGACCGTGGAATTTATAACAACCAAGATATCCCAGGGCAAGCAGCAACTGGTGCATCATTAGCTGGAGCAGGAATATCAGCTGGTGCAGCACTAGCTGCAAAAACTGGTGCAGGAGCTGGATTAACTGCTGCTGGTGCAGCATTAGGTGTAGGCGGGAATGAACTAGCCGCTGCACTCAAAGTTTTTGGTGGCGTCGCACAAAATCCACACAAGATCGTACTATTTACTGGCGTTGATTTTCGTGACCATACGTTTAGTTGGAAACTATCTCCACGCAATCGAGAAGAGTCGGATAGTATTCGCCGAATAATTGAAATGTTTGTTTACTACTCGCACCCTGAATTTGTTGCTGGTGGTTTATTCTTCAAGTATCCAGAATTTTTTGAAATTAAATTTGCCAGAGACTCGTACCTGTTTAGATTGAGACCATCCGTATGCACAGACATTAAGGTTGATTACCATTCGCAAGGCTATGCTGCGTATATCCGCAATGCTGATGGTAGTGGTGAACCTGCACCAGCTGAAGTTTCGTTATCATTGACATTTAAAGAGACTGAAGTTATTTCTAAGCAATACTTAAATCCGTCACCAGTGGCTCCAGCGGCTGTAAGAGAACCGCCATATGTAAATCCGCAGTCAAGAGGCACAATGGCTCGGCCGGATGCTGCCGGTAATGCTGCTGACCGCGCACAACCACCAGTGCCTTTAGATCAACGACCTCGTATACCAGTTCCAACTACAGGCAGTAATCCAGTTTTGCCAAACTATTAATAATAGAAAGTAGCAATGTTTTATTTCACACCATTTCCTACTGTTCAATATAAGATACCAAATAGCACGAAGTCGATCCTTGTTACTGATTTGACTCGCCGTTTTGCTTTGTCAAATTTCTTGAAAAATTCAAATGTTGCTTTTGATACCTATCATGTGAAAGATGGTGAGCGCCCGGATTCTGTTGCATATGATTATTATGGCGATGTAACTATGGATTGGCTTGTGTTATTGACAAACGAAATTCACGATCCGTATTTTCAGTGGGTACTATCATATGAAGAAATGAACGCATATTTGATTGACAAATACGGCTCAGTTGAATATACACAGATAACAGATCATCACTACGAAAAAATTATTCAGCAAGCATACCTTCAAAATGATTATGGTACACAAAGAATTGTTCCAGAAAAAACCGTTGTTGTTGATAAGACAACATATCTAACTCTAGTTGCAACCGAACGCAAAGTAAAAACAATCTACGACCACGAGTCGGAATTAAATGAAGAACGTAGAAAAATTTATCTAATGGATTTGAATTACCTTCTCATCATTAAAGATCAACACCCAAATATTTTTGATGGAGTCACTGTACGATGACAGATCAATCTACGGGTGCTGGTTTACTTTCAACATGCACAATCAATGGCACTGATGTTCGCGCTATTGTAAATCAGGTTGATTATTTTGAAAGTATCTATACCACAAGCACATCTTGCAATATCGTCGTCAACGATGCCAGCGGGTTTAGCCAAAACGCAAGCTTGAAAAATGGCGAAGACGTTGAGATTGCGTTTGGTGGACGTTCGGGATCACAAATCAAAATGAAGTTTGAGGTGTCGATTGTTGGTGATCGTATGCGCGTGAAAGATAACCAGGACATGTACACACTCACGGCTGTATCGTCTGAGATGGCTTCGGATAATACAAAATCAATTGACAAGCCATACAAAGATATGAAGCTATCGGATATGGTAAAACAAGTCCATGAAATATACACCAAAGATTCTAAGACAATTAAGAAAGACCTGATTACCAACGAGGAAAGCGAAGGCAAACAAAATTACGTCGGCACTGGACGCAATCCAACAACCGTATTCCGTTGGGCTGGCAAAGAAGCTAAATCGTCTAAAGCTAAAGCGTCAAATTATGTTTACTACCAAGACAGAGACGGGTATCATTTCAAAACGATAGCATCAATGCTCGAAGGTTCTGAAGCTATGACATTCTCATACGCTATGCAGAATACTGGTTCTGGTGGTGATGCAGCAAAGCGCATTATTTCATTCGAACAGAAACAAGATTTTAATGGGCTAGACGCAAGTGATAGTGGTGCAGAATCTCATCATCAATACATCTACGACCCATTGACAGGGAAAATAGATTCGGTTGCTAATGGTCAGAGAGATGGACAAGATTCAAAAACACTCAATGGAAAACCTATTATCGCAAAAGATGAGACAAAAGGAGCAACACCTGGTTATAGAGGCAAAAGAGTTGATGTTGCTATTGCTCACGGTGGTGTAGGTAAAGGTGAAGGAACTGCCAGTAAATTTATTCAAGCTCGTTCCCCAAAAGACGTAGAAAACAAAAGAACTATAGGCGAGCATGGAGCACAAGCTACAATTGCTAATCAACTCGAAAATCTTGTGATGAATGTCCTTGTTCCTGGTAATACCTCTATCAAACCCGGAATAAAAATTAAATTGCAGATACCAGCAAGCCAAGAAGGTAACGAATTAGATAACCGCTCTGGTGTGTTTCTCGTAACAAGTGTCCGCCACATCATATATAAAGATGACAAGGATATCAAATACAATTGTGTTTTGGAATGCAAATCCGATTCGCATAGTAAATAAGGAAGCTTAGTCGTGGCAGAACCCGGTAGTACATTTGGTAAAAATTTAACATGGTGGGTAGGCACCGTTGAAGATCGTGGTACTGGGCAGTTCTCTGGTAAAAAAGATGAACTAAAGCTTGGGCGTTTGAAAGTTAGAATCCATGGGCATCACACGGAAGACAAAGGAACTTTACCTACAAAGGATTTGCCATGGTGTGACGTTGCAACACCGATGACATCAGCATCTATCAGTGGCGTTGGGCGTTCGCCGACTGGTATCACTGAAGGCTCAAAGGTATATGGATTTTTTTATGATGGTGAAGGAGCACAGTTTCCAGTAGCAGTTGGTTCATTCCCGCATATTCAACAAAAAGGCGGTTCAGGTAAAAAGTCACCAGGTTCAGGTAAGTCATAATGGCAATATCACAATCACCATATGCAGATTACTTTATCAAAGTAAATTCTCTATCAACGACAAATCCAACACCGATCCTTACTGGTACGGTAAAATTTGACCGTATACAAAATCAAACGATAGAGATAACTGTCAACTATATTACATACAAGTTATTTCAAGGTAATCTTGGAATTGATGAGACTGTTACACCTAACGTATGGAAGCTTCACTTCTCTGCACCTTTATATCCAGGGAATTATGACGTAGAAGCTAGAGTGATTGACGTTACCAATAATATCATCGTTGTTTCTGATAACGTATACGGCGAACTAACCATTACACGCCCACAACCAGCATCACTTCAAGCTAGGTCTCAAAATCTAACGATTCCACAAAAAGTTGCTCTCGTAGCTGGTCTATTAGATGCTGTATCAAAATTACCAGGTTCTGGTGGTAATTCTGGTGTTGGTGGTAATCCATCAGTTCATCCTACAGTTGATGATGACTGTACAACATCATTTCCTGGGCGTGCTGACCAAGAGCGCGAGGAAGATCCTCGCGTCAAAGATAAAGACACAAGACAAAAACCAAATAAGATTCCTAAGCCACCTAAATCACATCCATTTCCTGTTGTTGGTTCTGGTGGTGGTCCATTAGGTGCGCTTGGTGGTTTATTAGGTGCAGCATTAGGCGGTAAAGCTGGTGGGCTACTAGGTGCTGTTGGTGGTGCATTAGCAGGAAGCGCATTGGGTGGTGTTATTTCTGGTTTAGGTGGAAGTATACCAAGCTCATTAGGCGACCTTGCTAAGATGGCTACTGGTGGAACTGTTTTACCTAGTATGGAATCTGCCGCTGGTGATTTAGAAAAAGTTGCTGGTGAACAAGCTTCGGCGGCTGCCAGAGAAATTCCATTGCCACCAATCAAACCCGCTGATATAGCAGGCAGACAAACAGAAGCTGGCACAGTAATGTCATCATCGGTAGGATAAGGGGAGTATATTATGGCATTTCAAGATCCAAATGCAGCAGCATTAGCAGCAGGGGCACAACCTGGACAAACTGCTACTGTGACAGATGGCGGTGTTGCTGGTACACCATTTGAAGTAAAAGCACCAGAATCATCGCCTACAAGTTCACCTGCACCTGCGGGTGGTGGATCAACGGCTGACGAAGCACCGCCTGGTGGTAAGAGCGCAAAGTATCTAGGTAATCACGTTACTACTACAGAATCCGGTCATAAGATTGAAATTGATAATTCCCCTGGAGATCGCCGCTTACACATTTATCATGCATCGGGTACGTTCATCGAAATCAAAGATGATGGTATGCGTATCAGCAAAATTGTCGCAAAGGATCAAGAGTATGTGACTGGTGATAAAGATCAAGTTATTCATGGGAACTTTTTTGTTCATGTTGATGGCGACTATACGATGAAGGTTGAAAAGAAGTTCAAGCTTGAAGTTGGTGATTTTGAACTTATCAGTCATAAAGATATGAATTTTAAATCAGATGGCAATACGTTACAAGAGCATGGTGGCGATCAGCGCGTACAAGTTAATGGATTTGCTTCTCATCGTGCATCAAAAGATAGGGACTCTATTACAGGTGGCAATAGCTCAACCCACACATTAGGAAACCATTTCTCAACAACCGTTGGTGATTTTACGAACACCGTTAATGGCGACAAATATGAAACGGTTGGCGGTATATTTTATCTTCATGGTAATAAAGATGCGTCGATTAGTTCAGGAAAAGATTTAGCATTGGGTGCTGTAGGTTCTGTTGGTATCAATGCCGAAACAGGTCAGTTTACAGCAAAATCTATAACAGGGTGCCAGATAGATGACCAAAACTTCATTCAGCTTTTCTCATATGGAGCTGGACCAGCATATCTAGGAAACTTTGGTGCTGGCTCAGCGGGTGTACGAGCCAACGGTGGGGGTAATGCTGGTGTCGTTTCATCAAGTGCCAAAGCTATTCTATCAGGTGGAACCAACAATATCGTTAAGTCCGGAACGAGTACCATAATTGAAAGCGGTACCGCGGATACCGTTCCAACAAATACAGGAACATGGATTGGCGTAGGCGTAGTCAGTTCTATTACAACAGGATCTTAAACTAAAATGGCAGATCAACTCCAATTAGACTACCAGCTAAGAGCCGTTTTAGGGCAGACGATAAATCTTGTTGCCGGCACTGAATATGTGATATATGGCACACCGCACAAGTATATGGGTACTGATCTAATTCATCAACAAGCTACAAGATTGATGAACGACCATCCAGATTTATTCAATGCGTCTGTTGCGCTTGGTATGATGCGCGATCCTCTTGGGTATAGACCTCCACCATTTCAATTATCACCTAATGTTGTCGCTGGTCTAGCGGCTGCGTCAGCCGTTGGTAAGCTTGCGGATCTAGCAGGAATGGGAAAAGCAATAAGCGATCTTGCTCCTGGTCTTAGTTCTGCGATGGAAGGTTTGACAGGGCAAATGGGGTCCTTGATGAAGTCTTTACCGTTCACTAAACTTGGTGCAATTGGTTTGACATTGCCTGGGAACATTCTCGCAACTAAAGCTATATTGACAGCCGCAATTGGAGGACCATTTTCAGCGATAGCAATGGCCATGAAAGGTAGTCTACTAGCCGATGTTGTCAAAGCTGCCGAATCTGCTGCTGGTGCGCTTGGTGCCGCTGTAAACCTTGCAAGTCAAGTCGGTGGTTTGGCTAAAGCTATGAGTTCTGGAAATCCTGTTGCTATGGCAGGTGTGGCTGCTGGGATTGCATCTCAATTCCCTATGATTAATCCAAATGCAATTGCTGGGCAAATGATTTCTGGTGCTTTGTCTGGCGCTGGTTTTGATATCGCATCAAAGATCCCAAACATGAGCATGGTAGGCGGAATTATGAACATGCTTCATATACCAGGCAAGCTCCCTACAAAGGATGCACCTAAGCCCATCAAAACTGCTGCACCACCAAAGCCATTAAAACCAGTTGAGCTGAAAAACTTATTTGCTGAAGGCGCAGCCGCTGGTAGTATTTCAGATTTGACTAAACCATTATCACAACTCATGGGTATTGCTGCTACGGTTGCGGGTGCTGTTGGTGTCGCAAGCATGGTCGCGCATAGCGCGTCGGCCACATCATCTGGTCGTCAAAAACTAACAGGGAATGCAAATACTGTAAACTGGGGATCTAACGGGTACACACGCGATCCATACGTGGATGCTATTACTGCTCGTCGTATGGCACTATCATCATCAATTGAAAGACACACCAAAGAACTAAACGTGATGACAGCTGACCCATATAATATTCTTTATTCATTGCCTTATTCAGAATTGGTGCGCCGTTATCCTCAAATTAGACCAAATACTCCTGTTGCTCAAGCCTTGCAGTTTATCAAGACAGCGCAAACGGTTGCATTGTTGGCTGGTATTACCGTTGACATCGTTTCGAGTATCGGATCTTACAATTTTGAGTCTGGAGGTGTTATAGATAGTGGTGCGGCTAAATCTAGCACCAGCACGACACCAGCATTACTTGATGATGCGTATGGATCTTTGAGAGAACCAACGCTACAAGATCGTACAAATCCAGCCACATTCCGTGGTGCACAAGTACCTAACCCACAAGCACCATACGATTCTAGCGTAGGTGAAGCTGGGATCTATGGGCGTGGCGGAGGCCATTTAACAGGTGAGTCATTTGAACTTACAAAATCTCAAAGAGAACAGCAATTTGGTTTACCTGAACCTGTAACTGGGGCAGTATCTGAATTTGATGTTGGCGCACTTCGTTACGATGATCCACAAGCTTGGGTTGAGACTGTGGAGAATAAGATTACAGAAGAAGTTGTATCTGGCAAGTCGTTCTCTGCTTCTGATGGCTATGATAGCTACACTGGTTCTGAGGGTAATTATGATTATAGCGACCAACAAGGTGATAATAGTGTAGGTGAACCTTATCCTGATTATAGCGAATGATAGTATCTGACCGGTTACAACATCCTTATTATACCTTAAAAATAACTAAATGTCAAGAGTTTTTTCGTAATAAATAACAGATAAAGGAAAAAACTTAATGGTCAAAAAGTTACCACCATCGCTTACCAAAACGTCTTATAGGGACTTTGATCTGTCCTTTAAGAAGCACCCTGTCACGGGAAAATTGCTGGTAAAGAAAGACGATGATGCTGTTAAGCAGGCCGTTAAGAATTTGGTTCTAACAAACAAATACGAGAGACCGTTTAGCCCAGAATTTGGGGGCGACGTTAGATCGAAACTTTTTGAGAACTTTTCGCCATTTATTCAATCCGATATGGAAACGCGAATCAACACCACGCTCAAAAATTATGAGCCTCGTGTTAAAATTATGAACGATCTTGGTATTGATACCGTAACCGTAATTCCTTACCCTGACTATAATGGTTTAAATGTTACCGTTAGATTCAAAGTAATTGCTTCATTGAGCGACGTTTCGCTAGACATTAATCTTAACAGGGTCCACTAATGGCTGCTAATACCGATCTCATCGTAACAGGGTTAGATTTTACCGCTATTCGCGCAAATCTACGCAATTTTCTTGCAGCTAAGCCAGAATTTACCGATTATGACTTCCAAGACTCAGCAATGGGCACACTATTGGATTTGCTTGCATATAATACCTACTATCAAGCTTTTTATGCTAACATGGCTACCGCTGAGGGTTTTCTTGATAGCGCGCAGATTTACGATAGTGTTGTTTCTCGTGCCAAAGCAATTGGATATCTGCCATCATCCGCACGTGGCGCGACTGCAAATCTTCAGATCATATTTACGGCTAGTGTGGCTACACCTACATTTCGTTCGATTACTGTACCAAAAAATACTCGATTTACCACAACAATCAACGGCACAGCATATATTTTTGTAACACCACAAACATATACGGTCACTGCAAATTCAACAAGTGGGTTTGCCAGTTATATAAACATTACAGAAGGCGAACCGCTCACCCATAGATATCTATTCAATCGAGCATCAAACACATCATTCGTATTACCGAATGAAAATGTAGATACATCAAGCATTACCGTATCGGTAACGACAGCTGGGAATACGCAAACATACGTTCGCGCAGATGATATTCTGACTGTTAATTCTAGCTCAAAAGTTTATTTTGTTGAAGCTGACAAAGGATACAAATACAAAGTTTCATTTGGAGATGGTGTGTTTGGTACATACCCAATAAACTCAAGCGTCGTTAATATTTCGTATCGCGTATGCAATGGCGAAATGACTAATGGCGCCAACGATTTTAGATTGGTTGGATCTACAATTGACGGACAAGCCAGTGTTTACATAGCCTCAGTTGGACGTGCTTCCGGGGGCGCTGAAGTTGAAGGTATTGAGTCGGTTCGACGCAATGCTCCTCTCTCATACGAAACACAAAATCGAGCTGTAATTAATAACGATTACGAGCGTATTATTTTACGCGACAATCCAGATATTCAAGCGATTAGTACCTGGGGTGGTGAGGATAATTATCCGCCTATCTACGGTAAAGTTTTTGTGTGTGCTAAACCAAAAATAGGCAATATCTTTTCATCAAGTCGTAAAAATACCATCAAGATCAATCTAAAAAAATATAACGTACAGTCTATCGACGTTGAAATGGTTGACCCTACTTATTTGTATATCATACCTAGCGTCATTGTTCGTGCTGATTTCCGAAACACAACATTAACACCAGGTGAAATTGCATCGCGTGTTGCAAATAAAATTATATCTTACGAGACAACTGGTTTGAATCTATTTGGTAAACGCTTTCGTTTTTCTAAATTTCTTGAAACTATAGACTCGGCTGATGATTCGATAATGACATCGGATGCTAACATCCAAACAAAAAAAATGTTCATCCCGTCTTTGACTACGCCAAGCACATATACGCTGCGTTTCAATCATTCAATTCAAGGGCTAGGTGGGTATATTTCTAACATACCAGATAATATCAGTTTGGGTACAGTTACTTCATCTAAATTTACATATCAGGGGTATGAAAATTGCTACTTTGATGACAATGGGTATGGTACACTTCAAATCTATTATCCAAATCGCACTGATAATAGCGCAGAAATTCTTTCTCGTAATTATCTATCAGTTAACGCCGGAACAGTCGATTATGAAAATGGCATAGTAACGATTACATCCTTCTTACCACAAGCATATGATGGGTCCACTATGTCTATAGTGTGTTCTCCAACAACAACAAATATTGTGCCAATTCGGAATCAAATCTTACTCATGGCACAATCAAAAATTCAAGTTATTGACGATCTGTCTGGTATTGTGGTATCATCCGTTGCAAGCGTGGAAACTATTGGGCAAACTCAAATATCTATAATTCCAGGCGGAAGGTTAAATAACTTCTAATGGCAACATTTGCAGTAGGTATTGTAGAATTTACCGCAGTTACCGCAGACCCGGTTCTTCAATGGGGTGCTGGCGCTGCGATCACAGCGAATGTGGCCGTTTCAGAAATTGTTGGTGGCCCTGTCTGGTCGCTTTCAATTTCAGAATCTGCTCGCGCAAACAATACCACATTTATGCGATATACTGGTGCCGCGGCTATGGCCGAAAGTGTATCTATTACCGATACCCCTGCTTCTATATCAAATATTGTTGAAACTATAACCGCGGCTGCAACTCAAAGAGCAAATGTAGTATTTTCGGCTATTATTACTTCACCAGTATCTGCAACCGATACGTTTATTCGCGTTACACCAGTTTCTATCGTAGAATCCGTAACACTTAGAGATGAACCATTTTACGAAAAACATGTTGTATCTGGTGCCGAGGAAATTTATCGTAAGATATCACCAAAAATTGAAATGCAATTCCCAGGATTCATTCGTGAAGAAGGACCTCAGTTTGTCGCATTTCTCAAAGGATATCATCAGTTTGCTGAACAGACTGGTATGCCTATTGATGCCATTCGTGGGTTACCAGATAATCAAGACATTGATCGTTCATTAGATATGTTTGTTGAATATTTTAGACGCGAATTTATGCCAAACATACCAAAATATGTTGCGGCCGATCAGCGTTTGATGACAAAGTATATTAGAGAATTTTACAGAAGTCGTGGTTCGGACGATTCTTTCCGTGCTATCTTCCGTGCTATGTTCAACAAAGAAATTGACCTGTACTACCCTGGTCAAGATGTTCTTCGTGCGTCTGATGGGCGTTGGGTAAAAGAAACCATCATTCGTGTTGGTACACCATATAACACTATACCAACAAGCATGGCTGGTAACATCATTACCGGACTAACATCTGGCGCAACCGCGCGTGTAGAAAATACACAGACACTAGAAGCATCAGGCATCTTGGTATATGATTTAACAATTCAAGGCGTTGTTGGAACATTTTCTGACGGTGAAATCGTACAAGATGAATATGGTAATCGTGCTACAATCAATAACCAGCTAGGTGCTTTGACTGGTATTGATGTTTTACAAGGTGGTGCATTTCACTCGTCTGGTGGGTCGTATCACGAAAAAGGTGACGTGGTTGAAATAACCGGCGCTTCTTCTTCCGAACCAGCGTACGGAATCGTGACCGAAGTTAGCAATAAAAGCGCAGTGCAAGTTACGTTACTTAATGGTGGGGCTGGGTACACAAAAGATCACACCGTCATAACAACATCTGGCGGATCTGGTGTTGGACTCGCTATAAGAATCAATTCATGGACACAGACGGCTGTAAGTACAGCAATCAATAGTGATGCTATTGCGCCTATGGCTTTGGTTATGATTGGTACTCCAAATTATTTCGTATCTACTGGAGCCAATACGGCGACAGTATCGTCAAAATTATCTGGTAAACTAATTTTTAGCACCACGTCAAATACAATTTCTGGTATCGGCACCACATTTCAATCGCAGCTTTCAAATGATTTGTTGGTTCGAGTTGCTGGGCAAGCTAATACATTGCGCGTTCATTCTGTATTGAGCGACACATCATTTGTATCGGCATTTAGACCTTTAAATAATCAAACATCACCAGGGGCCGATGCATATATTCGCTTGGCTGCCGCTAACGTAAATTCTACATTGGCTTCGGCATTTGCGTTCTCGACAACAGGGACATATTCGATCAATTCGATTGCTATCATTAGCACTGGATATGATTATAAAACACTACCTACGATTACGATTACTGACGATACTACATCCGTATTGAATATCGAAGATGGTAATGGTGGATTCCTTGGACGTAATGCTGTTATTGGTATTGATAATGCACCAGGTGCTATCGTAAGCATCGACATTACCGCTGGTGGTGCCAACTTCAATAGAAACGAACTTGCTACGATTCAAAACGTAACGCAAGGTAATAGTGTCATCATCGAATCTACGCCAGGCAATCTTGGCACCACGTGGCGCAAAACAAAGACAACATTCAATGCTTCCGGTACACCTCAAGTTTCTGGCATCACAAAACTTCCTGGACGATACACAGATACTAAAGGTTTCCTAAGTTGGAACAATAGACTTCAGGATAACTATTATTACCAGGAATTCTCTTATGTTGTTCGTGTTACTGAGCTTGTCGATAAGTATCGTGATATTATCAAAAATCTTGTGCACCCTGCTGGAACAAAGATGTTTGGTACATACAATATGCGCTCAGCAGCCACAATGCCATTCACTCTTGTTGAGTCAAACTCAAATATCCAAAACGTAAGAGATAATGAGCCAGTTACGGCATTGGATAGCTTCACTGGTACGATGGTTAGCAATGGCAGCATAACATCTTCTTCAATAACACCAGCAGAAATTACCGCTGCGTATGTGTCGAAAGAAGTTGGTATATCGAATGTCGCAAATGCTAATGGCGTACCTGTTGCGATTGCTACATACCCAGGTGCAGGCACTGCTAACGTCACAGCGACAACCACAGAAACTGCTATTGGTACATACCCAGCTGCTGGTACAGCTAACACAGCCGTTACAGATACTCCAGTTGCTATCGGTACATACCCAGCCGCGCGCACTGAAGCAGCTACCGCAAATAATACTCAGGTTGCGATTGCTACATATCCAGGCGCAGGTACTGCAAATATCGCTCTTAATACAACACAAGCGGCTGAGAAATTCCTTCTCGTATCAGGAAGATATGTCACTGTTCAATACGCCAACAGTATCGTTTCTCTATACGAATCAGTGCCAACAAGCGTATACGACGCGATTACGATTTCGATGTTCGACGACAAACCAAGATTGGTTCGTATTGCGAAAGGCACACCGTGGTTTGCAAACAACGCTCTCCGTGCAAACACTGGCACAATTCAAGTCAGTGGAAACGGAACAAGCGTTATCGTTGCTACTGTTGGCAGCGGAAGCACTACGGTTTATCAAGTCAATGCGATCTTCTCGAATACGTTCTTGTCGCTTCGCACAAACTACCTACCAATCAGTTCAAACGCAACATTTGCTTATAGCGTAGGGTAATCTTATAAATAGCAAGCTAAATAGTCGTAGTTAGATTATTTAAAATCAATCCATAGAGGAGAGAAAAATGGAAAATAAAGTTGAACCAAATACTATGGCTGACGCTTCGGTTATCCGTGGTGCTGGTGTAGGTGAAGGACTAACAGTTTCTGGTTATTACACAGTGTCCTGCGTTGATGAAAATGGTGTTGTAAAGTGGGCCGATGAGTTCTCAAATCTTGTAACCACTGTTGGTAAGAATGACCTTCTAGACAAGTATCTAGCCGGTTCTGCTTATACCGCTGCTTGGTATATGGGTCTCATTAGCTCCACATCTTACACAGCCGTAGCTGCTGGTGACACAATGTCATCTCACACAGGTTGGTTGGAAGCTGGCGCTACCTATAACCCAACATATTCACAGGCTACTCGCCCAACTCCAGCTTGGTCTGCCGCATCTGCCGGGGCTAAGGCTACATCCGCTGCGGTTTCGTTCTCAATCACTTCTTCTGGTACTGTCAAGGGCGCATTCTTGAATTCAGTATCAACCAAGGATGGCACAACTGGCGTTCTTTACTCTGCTGGTTTATTCACTGGTGGCGATAAGGTCGTATCAAGCGGCGACACTGTAAACGTAACCTACACAGCGAGCGCGTAAGCTAATATGGCTGGTGGATTAATCACTTCTCATTTTCGTATTCACAATGCGATGCAGTTTGCTGAATCGTTTAGCGAAACTACGCCTTCGCGATATTATTTCTTTATCGCGAAGAGCTATGAATGGGTTAATGAGGTTGATCCACCGGAACCAGTAGATACATATCAAGAAACTTACTACAATCAGTGGCGTGATATGATGTCGGTTAAACGCATATATGCATCACAGGTTTCTCATGTAGTACCTCGTTATGATTGGACATCTGGTACGGTTTATGATGAGTGGGATGATAAGGAAAATTTGCAAACTTATGTAAATCATTCTATTCAAGAGCATAACTATTACGCACTTACAAATGAAAATAACGTGTACAAGGTCATCGACAATAATGGATATGCTGCCTCTACGGTTAAACCAACAGGGACAGGGACATCCATTATTTCAACATCAGATGGTTATCGTTGGAAATACATGTACACCATTTCTGCTGGTGAAGCACTGAACTTTCTTACACATGATTATATGCCAGTAAAAACATTATTGTCTAACGATAATAGTTCCCAGTGGACAGTACAGGATAATGCCGTTGAAGGATCTATCAATAATATTATTGTTAGTAACACAGGAAGTGGTTACCTTGTAACGTCAAACACATTTGCATCTGTTACCAATTCAACTGTTATGACATTAAAAAGTAATGCTCTTGCTGTGGACGCCGCATATACAGATTCAGCTATTTTTATTAAAGCAGGAACTGGTTCTGGGCAAATTAGATCCATCACTGATTATATGGGTGCAACTAGAAAACTAACAGTGAATAATGCGTTTACAACTCTACCCGACACCACAAGTGAATATTATATCTCTCCTCGCGTAATTATTCGTGGTGATAGTGGTTCTTCGGTATCCACACGCGCATCCGCGTATGTGTCGAATGCTTTAGGTGGCATCGTTCGAAGCGTTACTGTAATTGCGCCAGGGTCAGGTTATACACAAGCTAATGTTGTATTCAAACGTAATCCATCATATGGTTCTGGCGCAAATGCTTATGTTATCATACCGCCAGTAGGTGGGCATGGGTCCGATCCAGTTGATGAGCTTCGTGGTTACAATATTATGATTAACGTAAATCTTGTAGGTTCGGAAGCTAACACATTTACATCGAACAACGATTTCCGAATTATTGGACTTCTTCGTGACCCGCTTTTGGCTGGTGGTTTAGTAGCAAATGCGTCAGTTATCGACCAGTGTACCAGAATTAACGTAACAAATGTTAGCGGTGATTTTCGAGCTGACGAAGTAATTACTGGACTAACAACAGGCGCAACCGCAAGAAATGTGTATTTCGCAAATTCAAATTCAACAAGAACATCTGGCATTGTCCGTGTTATTCGTGAAACAACAAACGGTACTGGGCAATCATTTTTGACCGGCGAAACTATTGTTGGGGCCACAACAGGCGTGACAGCTTTGGTATCATCTCGTATTGATCCGGCTATGAAACGCAACACCGGTTTCATACTATATACTGAGTATAGAGAAAAGGTCGAACGCGCCGGCGATCAAACAGAAAATATTAAGATAGTACTCAAATTTTAATCGGAAGGTATCATGGCTGGAGAAGCAAATTCCGTCACGCTCTCAACAAACTTTAACGTAGATCCATTCTACGATGATTTTGATGAGGCAAAGAACTATCATAGAATCCTTTTTCGTCCAGGACTAGCAGTTCAGGCCCGTGAACTGACTCAAATGCAAACGATCCTGCAAAACCAGATTGATCGTTTTGCTGAACATATTTTTAGAGAAGGTTCAACCGTTAACGGTTTTGAAATGAATTATGATGTAATGTATAATTATGTTCGTGTTCGCGACCGTTCGAGTACAGGTTCTGCTATTTCTCCAGTTGATTTCGTAGGTAAAACAATTCAAGGCCAAACATCTGGCGTTACCGCTCTTGTTGTCAATACAAATGACGGTTCAGAAGCTAACACACCACACACGAAAACTCTATTCATTAAGTATCAATCAGCAAGCGGTGGAACACGTTATTTTGGTAATAACGAAATTCTAATCGCTACAGACGGTAGCGGTCTTACTGCTAATACGATTGTGGGAACAGCAACATACCCAGCCGAAGGGTATGGGTTAGCAGCAACATTCAATTCTGGCATCGTGTATGCGCGAGACCATTTCATCCGTGTTCCAGCTCAAACTTTGATTCTCGATAAGTATGGTCGCCGCCCAAGTGTTCGTGTTGGTTTTGATATCACAGAATCAATCGTTACAGAAGTTGATGATAGTACCCTCCTTGATCCTGCCTCTGGATCATATAACTATGCTGCCCCAGGTGCTGCTCGTCTCAAGCTTGAAGTTTCATTGAAGAAACTTGATCTCGACGCTGCGATATCAAATACATTTGTTGAATTAATGCAGGTAAAAGATGGTATCGTTCAGTCAATTTCAAACCGTACACAGTACTCACAAATTCGTGATTATATGGCCCAGAGAACGTCAGACGAGTCTGGAGACTATATCGTTTCTGGGCACAGTTTGTCTGTCAAAGAACATCTAAAATCGGGCAATAATCAAGGTATATATACCGCCGCTGAAGGTGGACTTTCAACTAAGTTGTGTGTTATCGTTGCTCCAGGAAAATCATATGTAAAAGGATACGATAATCAAACAATTGTATCCTCTCGTGTCAATTTGAAAAAAGCAACTGATACTGCTTCTGTCTCTGATGCAAAAGCTCTGGTTGATTATGGTAACTATCTTCTTGTAGACAATGTTGTTGGTAAGTGGAATCTGGACGCACAGTCTCTGGTCAATCTAAAAAACGATCAGTCAAATGCTGTAAGCACACTTGCATATTCGACAACATGGCCAACTGGTGGTGCTAAGGGTACAACAATTGGTACTGCTCGCGTTAAGGGTCTTGAGTATTATACCGGTACACCTGGTGCGCCAGATGCTGTCTATAAACTGTATATAACAGACGTAAAAATGACTGCGCCATATACGTTTCCGCAAGTTAAAGGTGTTGCGTATTCTGCAAATACACCTGGCAAAGCAGACGTTCGTTATGCGTCAGCTAATACGCAAGATGCAGCGACAGATATTTCTGTTTTCCGTTTGCCTACAATCGCAACAAAGACACTACGCAATACTTCTGGCGTAATCAATAACGATTTCACATTCTATAAGACATATTCACAAACAACAGACACATCTGGTGTGGCTGCAATTAATACAGGCGACGATAATCAGACGTTTGATGGCGGTGGTTCAGTATTAAGTCAATCTGGACGACGCACTGATTTCCATGCTGTAGTAACAAGTGCTGCTAATACCGTTGCCGCTGGTTCCGTGTCTATCACTTCTGGTGGTAATACTGTAACTGGTACTGCTGGTTCAGCATTCACAACTAAAATCAATAAGGGCGATGTGCTTCATATTGGTCTTGCTGGTGATCTAATTGTTAGTGCGGTCAATAGTGATACCTCGTTGAATGTTCTTGGGACTGCTGGCGCAACTGTAGTCAGTGGTAAGTACTACAAGAAATTCATATCTGGGCAGGTTGTTGATCTTGGTGGTTATGGTGGAGACGGCGCTCGTACAGTTACCATTTCGTCGTCACCATCTCGAATTGCAACGATTGATTTGAACGAAACTTTTAATACGACAGGTGCGCCTCTAAGCATCATCGCGAAAGTTAATCAGATTGATGGACAAGAAGCTGCAAAATCAGTTATTCGTAGTCGTTTGGTTCAGATCAATGTTGGTATGGGTGGAGGCACTTCATATGTTGCAAACACAACTGGTCCTTGGTCACTAGGTTTGTCTGATGGATTTAAGCTTGTATCCGTGCGTAAGGTTACAGGTGGAGCTCCAGCGTCATTTACAACCACAACATCTGGCACCAATGTAACAAATGATTTCGTACTCGATACTGGTATGCGTGATAACTATTATGACCATGCTCGTTTGGTAAAGAAGTCAACAAGCAGTTTATCTTTATTAAATAATGATCGTTTGCTTGTTACATTGGATCATTTCACACATAGCCATTCATCTGGTGTAGGATTCTTCTCAATCAATTCATACCCAGTGGATGATTCTCTTGCTGGTTCCGATACATCTAAGATTTACACATATGAGATCCCAATCTTTACGTCACCAACATCTGGTGTTTCTTTTGATCTTCGCGATTCGTTGGATATTCGTCCGCGCATTGCAGATACAGCCAATAGCGTTACCGCGCTCACAGGAATTTCAAAGAATCCTCTTACATCAACAACATTCTATAACCCAACCGGTTGCTTGAAATATTCTCCAACAGGCGAAGATTTTACAACGGACGCTGATTATTATCTAAAGCGTACCGATACTGTTGCAATCTCAAAGACAGGTCAAATTGATATTATTCATGGTGCTCCTGCTGCTAGACCATCTGCGCCTGCAGTGCCAGAAGATATGATGGCTATTGCGACAATTCAGCTTGCGCCATATCCATCTCTCCCTAATGAAATTGGACGTCGTATCAATCGTGCAGATTTAACAAATGTGATTCGTAAGATTCGCAATGAGCGTTATACCATGCGCGATATCGGGACAATGCGTGATCGTATCGACCGCCTTGAGTACTACACATCTCTAAACTTGTTGGAAAAAAATTCTAAGGATCTATTAATTCCAGACGTAAATGGAAACGATAGATTTAAGAATGGTATTTTGGTTGATCCATTCAAAGGATATGCAATCGCAAATCCTTATGATAATGATTCAAAATGGACAGTTGATACCGAGAAGGGCGAGATGCGCCCATTATCATCGGTTCAGGAAGTTGTTCCGGTATATTCTGCAAATTCAGTAAATGTGGTACGCACTAACGTAACACCGGCTGGTGTGTCGCGTGACCAAACGATTACGATATCCGATTATGATGCGCGAGTAGCAACTATTGGGTCAACAGTAACATCTGGTGCAATTACAGGCGTCATTAGAAATGCTGTAGGTAATTTTGCAACAGATTCAACTAAAATATATCTAGAACAATGTACAGGCAACTTTACATCTGGTGGCACATGCTCACTTTACATACCTACGCTAACACCTAATTTTAATATTACCGCGGTAGCTACCACAACTCCAGGTGATCTGGTAACACTACCATACACACATAAAATTTTGGTTGAGCAACCATGGGCTACCACAACTCGTAACTGCACTGGTACTGCATATAACTGGATGGGCACTCTTACGCTAACACCAGATAGCGATTACTGGTGCGATACGACAACAAGACCAGACGTTAATATCAGTTTAGATATGAACACTGATAACTGGTTGTATATTGCTGGTGCATGGCCAACATCATACGATGCTTGGAAAACAACATTTATTGGACAACCAGTATTATCAAGCCAGAGAGAAATTGATAACGGAACTATAAATGTTCCGCAGGCCGATGGTTCAACGAACATTGTCCAAAATTTCACTACAGAAAGCATCTTTACATCACCAACAATTGAAACACGTTCATATAATAAACTAAAAGCTTCTATTATTGAGAGTAAAGAAGTTGTAGGTAATTATGTCAAAGATGTAAATGTGCAGCCATTCATGCGCTCGCGTATGATTCTTTTCAAAATTGATGGTATGAAGGCCAGCAGTCGTATATATGGATTCTTTGATGGTATTGATGTCAATGCATACATTACACCATTGACAGCAGCAGAATATGCGCGTGGTGGTAATGGTAAAGTGGGCGTTGGTATAGCATTATATACTCCACTAACATACGCTGAAGGTGCAGCACTAGTTACAAATAGCGACAGCATAGCATATGGTATTTTCCGTCTACCTAGTGATACTCGTTTGCGATTCCACACAGGCACAAAGCGTATGCGTTTTGTTGACAATCCAACAAATAGCACAACATTTGGGCAATTTACAACATCGGCTGAAGCAGATTATTCTGCTGAAGGTTTGATGGCAGGTATTTCTGATCTAACCCTATCAACTAAGAAAGCTATTATTGCTCAGCAATTCTTGACGGAATCAAAAAATGCGGAGTTCAATTCTTCATCATTGGTTGGCGGGCAACGTGTCGTTGGTGTTATTTCAGCTCCAGCAGTTGATTCTGGAGACGCTGGAGACGGTGGTCCGGTGTGGACTTTAAATCCAGGTGATGGCGCTCCAGCGCCGCAGCAAGACGGCAATTGCGGATCAGCAAACGATCCTATCGCGCAGACAATGCTTATTTCAGCCTTGTTGACGAATCGCATACATTCTAGTGGAATGTATTTGACAAAAATTGACCTGTTCTTTGCAACCAAAGACGCAACTCTACCATTTACTTTTGAATTGCGTGAAGTTGACCCAGGAACTGGTTACATCACATCTCGCGTTGTACCATTCTCTCGTGTTGTAATTCCTTCAGCCGATGTGAATATCAGCAGCGACGGTTCAGCTGCAACACCTATATATTTCCCATCACCAGTTTATGTTGGTGAAGATAAAGAATATGCTATCGTCATCATTCCTGCTGCTGCAAACCCAAATTACAATGCGTTTACAGCGGTTCTTGGGCAACCAGATTTGCGTTATGGAGTAAAAATTACTCAACAGCCAGCAGCTGGATTCTTGTTTACTTCTGCAAATCAAAGCACATGGGTACCGGTTGAAAATGAAGATTTAAAGTTTGTTGCGTATCATGCAGTATTTGACACAACTGTATATGGAGACATCATTCTTAAAAATGAGTCACGTGATTATCTAACCGTTGCTAATACAACAGGTGCATTCAATAGAATCGGTGAACCTGTGTTTGGTGAAGTCCATCTTGATGGTAAATTTACCAACACAGCTACCATCACTGTTGGTAATACGTCATACACAGGCACACACTTCGCGCATGGTCTAACTTCAAATGCTTACGGTACTATCACATACTGGAGCACAACAGGAATTCGTGTTCGTGGTGTTCCTACTGGCAGAATGTTTAAGGGTGGCGAAACGATTAAGATTCGCACAACTTCACCGACAACTGGAACTATCATTGGTGCAAATACAAGCGGTAGATTTAAGTCTGCAACATATCCATCTGGGCGCGTAACTTATTACGATATCGTAAACTATGCAAATACCAAGCTGCATATTGCAAACACATCATATGCAAACAGTGGACCAGCTAACAATCAAAATCGTATGTTTACAAGAAACATGACAATTGTTGGTCAAACAAATGGCTATAGTGCGCGTATTGTTTCAGTTGATAATTTGACTGCTGATAAAGTCAATTTGATTACCAATTTGATTCAGCCTTCAAATACGTCGGTATATGGTTATACTAAGTTTGCCACAAGCACAAGTGCGAGAGATACTGCATATGTTCGTGCGTTGCTGAATGATGATACGGCCTTTGATGCTCCTAGATATGTTTTGAGTCGTAGCAATGAATCAAACACTTCGTCATCATCTGCGTCTATGGCAGTCAATAAATCTGCTGAGATCATTTATAGATTAAATTCTAGAAATACTGTGGCTTCTCCAGCAATCGACTTGAGCCGTATCGCGGTTGTTACTACAAACAATCTGATTAGTTCAAATGCTGAAATCGGATCATCTGAAGATTGGGTAAAATCTGGTGGTAATTCAAAGTCTCGCTATATCACTCGTCGCGTGTCACTAGCTGACGGACAAGATGCGGAAGACCTTCGTGTATATCTTTCTGGATATCAACCATCAGGCGCCCAGATTTTTGTCTATGCTAAGATTTTGAGTGGTGATGATAGTGATTTGTTCTCAGATACACGTTGGGTTCCAATGGAACGTGACGACTCGCAAGGATTTACTTTGACAACTGCATATTCAAGCAGTGTCAATAGAGATGACTTTATTGAGTTTGTATATAATATTCCAGATTTCCCAACAACTGCAATTGCTGATACCAGTGGACGTGCAATAAATCAATACGGAGCAAATACGTCAACGGGCATCGTTGAATATCGCAATTCTGGAAAAGTTCGTTTCCAACGATTCAAGTATTTTGCGATTAAGGTGGTATTGGTTGGATCTAGTTCAAATCCACCACGTGTTCGCGAACTTCGTGCGATTGCGCTACAGAGGTAAAAATGATAATAGCGAAGGTTAAAGATGCGCCTGGTTTGGTACGAGATATGTCAAACCAGGCGGTACTCAACACAGACATTTCTGCCCTGGAAGCTTATAAGCGCAAGAGAAATAAGCAACAGGAGATAGACGAGGTCATCTCGGATATAAATAATATGAAGTCTGATATAGATCAAATAAAATCGCTGATGCAGCGACTTTTAGACAAGATAGGATAATAGATGGCTAAGATAGCTAACGTCGCCCTTACGGATACATTTAACACGTGGAGAACACGAACCAACACTGTTTTGGATCGTGTAAGCCAGTTTGCTATCAATAACTCATCTCTGTATGCTAACACGCTGACATCCAACGTAGCGTTTACATCTAAAGGGCTTGCAACCTTCAACGGGCGAGCTACTGTAGGCACCAATCTTACCGTCTCTGGTAATACTACAATAACCGGTTTGACTACAATGAGTGGGCGTGCTACGGTAGGTACCAATCTAACGGTATCTGGCAACACGACTCTTGGCGGCGCAAGCAAAACTATAACAATGGGTGGTGCTGCATCTACCCTAACAATCGGTGGTGCTGGGCACACAACTAATACGTCTGGTTGGTTCGGTGTTGCGGGTCGTGCGACAGTTTCAACTAATCTGTTTGTTGGTGGTAATACTATCATTGGTAGTGCAATTGGTGGTGGAACCAGCTCCAAGTTTTCTGTTGTTTCTGGTTCAACTTTCTTTGGTGTGGCACCATCAACATATGCTACCACAATTTTAGGTCCTAGACCAGCAAACGATGGTTATGGAACGATAAATTATAATTGGAACGGGATTGCTTCTACCAGTTTCTGGTACTCGGATTGGGGATCAAGCACATGGACATTAAATCATTATAAGGCAGGTGTTGGTGTATCAGGAATTGAAGTTGCAAACAATGGCGCATTTACAGCAACAAAATCTGCTACAATTACCAAGAACCTCGTAGTTTCTGGTAATACTACACTAAACGGTACAATAAACGTAGCCAGCGCAAACATTCTTCAACAAACACTTGCTGATGGTGCTACAGTTAACTGGAACGTAGCACTTGGGCAAATTGCAACTGTTACTCTTGGTGGTAACCGCACAATGGCTGCACCAACAAATCTAAAAGTAGGTACATATATTCTTCATGTGTATCAAGACGGTACGGGTTCACGCACAATAACATGGAATGCCGTATTCAAGTGGACTGCTGCTACTGCTCCTCCATTGACTTCAGCAATCAATTCACATGATGTTTTTTCGTTCGTTTCTGATGGTACAAATCTCTATGGTTCATTCATGCCGGATGTAAGATAAACATGTTCACATTTCTAATGGCAAGACCAACTAAGGTTGTTAATTTCAATAGCTCTACGAACAACGTGGATCTATATAATTCATCGAGTGCGCCTGCGTACCCGCTGAACTTGCTATGCTTTATCAATAGTAACATTGGGTCAACTTCTCCTTCAACTCCTGCATTCAAAACAGGAACAGGTTGGAAAGCTGGTACATTCCTTTATGTTAAAAATGCTGCTATTGTCACAGGTGGTACAGGAACTGCGGGCACACCGGGAAATACAGGTACTTCAGGCAACATAGGAACACCAGGCAACACGGGCGCAACGGGAGCGCCGGGCGCAGCAGGTAACGCAGGTGCAGCAGGAAATGTTGGATCAAACGGCGTTGGCGGTAACGGCGGGCAGGGCGCACCTTATAGCGGTATTAACTCAGGCGTGTCTGGTGGTGGTGGGTCTCCTGCACCTGCCGGTAACGCAGCTGGTGTACCTAATAATGGCGCAGCGGGCGGCACAGGTGTTACTGGTAATGCGGGCGGAACAGGTAATGCTGGTGGTCCTGGTGGTGCCGGCAATAACGGCGGCACAGGCGGTATTGCATTTCAAATTGATTCGGTCGCAGGACTAATAAGTGTTATCGAAAATACAACCACATTTACTGGTGGCACCGGCGGAACATTGGGACCAGGGGGACCGGGAGGTCCAGGCGGACCCGGTGGTGTTGGTGGACCTGGTGGAGTTGGTGGACCAGGAGGTGCGGGGGGACCAGCAGCAACTGGTGGTGCAGGTGGAACTGGCGGCGGTGGCGGTGGTGGTGGTAGTCGTGCCGCACCAGGAGGAAAAGCAGACGCACCCACCGCAGGCGGTGGTGGTGGTGGCGGTGCAGGGTCTATCGGTGGAACTGGTGGTCCTACCGGCTCTTATCCTGGTTATAATTCAGGAGGTGCCGGTGGCACGGGAACTGCAAACGCTGGTGGCGCGGGCGGGGCATGGGGCGGCGCGGGTGGAGGATTGGGTTTAAGCGGTGGGGCGGGGGTCGGCGGCGGGACCTTCGCATCATCAAATAATGGATCGGGTGGCGCTGGAGGTAGTGCGGGTGCAGCAGGAACTAGTCGCCCAGCAGGCAATAACGGCGCTACCGGACCAACCGGGGCGGCGGGCGCAACGGGACCCACGGGCGCAACGGGACCGGCAGGTGCAGCGGGGTCAGCGGGCGCGCAGGGAAGCGCGGTACTTGGTAATGCGTATGTGACAAGTTGGATTAACACAGGAACAAGAAACGGACCAGTAGGATGAACATTCATTACAAAATCATTGAAGTATGGCCTAATGACCATTTGTTCGTCGTTAGGTATTACACTGACAATCTGAACGAAGAAATGTTGATTTCAGCGAACGATTACAATCGTCGTGAAGATGGTTCGCCTATGCGCTGCCGTACAGACGTTGCGATTGATATGCCTATTCCTGCATTAGAAGGTAAAGAGCTAGAGAGTTTAATTCTATATAATTCTCCTATCTCATTTCTTCGTAAGATGGAAGATGTATTGAATCCTGATATTGATACATCAATGAGCGGTATTATTGATATGATTAATAAGCCAGTAACTAAAAGTACTACAGAACTTCTTGCTAAGAAGGCTGACGTACTATCGGATGATGATATCAAGAACCTTATCGAGTCTCTATCGAAGGACAACTTTACCAACAAATCATCTAACTCAAAGTAAAGGTGTGTACGTCTGATGATGTTTTATTATGACGATAAAAAGAACGTCTATCGTACACAGACTGACGCAATCAAGTCAGCCAAATTTTGTCATTTCTATTACCACGACGATGTTTTCAGTAAGGTCGATTGGAAAACAGAACCTACTGAAACGCTTGAACAGATATATCGCGAACGCGCACAACAAATTCGTGACCAATATGAGTATGTGATCCTTTGCTATTCTGGTGGGTACGATTCGACAAACATTTTGGAATCGTTCTACTACAACAATATCCACATAGATGAGATATTGCTTGTTGGAGCATTCTCACAAGATTCTAGGTATGGCACCGATGAAAATCATAACGGTGATATATACCACAATGCTTTTCCAACTCTCAGAAGCATGAATTTGCCTAATACCAAAATCACTATAGCAGATTACACTGACCATTTTAATGATCCAAATAATTTCACACTTATCAAAAAGTATGGTAACGAGTGGACAAATCATATCGGTGGATTTAAAAGCGTTCACAATCTATTTTGGTACGACCTCAAAAAATTTGTTGGTAAAAACAATAACAAGAACACATGCTATATCATGGGTTCTGATAAACCAGGTTATGAATTTGAAGAAAAAGCTATACGCTTTAACGATCTGTCGGTAAATGATTATGGTGCAAATTACCAAGACGAAAATTTCACACGAATCAATTTCTACAATGGTACCGATGATGTGGTTATCAAGCTTATGGTAAAACAAGGGCATGTTGTTATGAAATTGGACGACATTTTTTACAAGATGTACGAAGAGCAAGAAAAGAATGCCCATCCATTACTCAATCGAGAGCTTGCTTATTGGAATAAAACAAAACGCATAAATGAGATTATATACAATCTCAGAGCACCGATGAAATTTGAATCAACCAAGTCGATGTATAATACACTCAGTGCCAGAGATATGTTCATGCTAAAGAGCCAAAATAGCGAGATGTATCGGATGTTCTTAGAAGGCATGAAAAACCTATCATCGTTTAGTCATATTTACAAAAAGTATTGCTTCTGGTCACAACCATACTATCTAACATGAGCTACGTTCTTGTCTTTCTTCTGTGGACTTTCGTTGTCTATTGGGCGCATCGTGCGGCCCATGTGATTCCTGTTGTGCGTAAATTCCATATGGATCATCACGCGCAGGTAACCGACCAGACAATTCAAGGGTTAAACTGGAAGAATGCGTTTCTCTTTTTTGATACCTGGGATAGCACCATAGATCAGTGGTTGACAGAAGTGATCCCAACGATTATAATATCTTTAATCACTGGGCATTGGTGGTTGCTCATTGCGTACTACATCTGGGCTGGTTTTATTCAGGAGGCCGTCGAACATAATAAACGCATCAATCTCTATCCATTCTTGACCAGTGGCAAATGGCATCTAATTCATCACGAATACGCGACAAAGAATTATGGCGTATTCGTGCCTATTTGGGACTTAGTTTTTGGTACATGGAAAGGACTAGATGGCAACGGAAAACAATTGGCTCCGAAGTAATCTATCAGAAAGATTGCTCAATAACTCAACCGATTTTGTGGTACACCTAGAGACTAAACCATATAAGGTAATGAGTTTTGACGATGCAGCCAATTATACGGCTGACATAATAGCCACTAAATCATCGAAGGTGTTTATCGGATTCAGCGGTGGTATGGATTCCGAGTTCGTGTTCAGACGTATGATTGACCGTGGACATAATGTAATACCTGTCATAGTTAGTACGCCAATAAACAAATACGAATCTGCTTATGCTTTTCGTGTATGCAAACAATATGGTATTGAACCTATTGTAATTGACAAAACGCCTACCGAATTGCTTACGATATTCGTTGATGATATTTTTAAAAAACTAAGTGGGTATGGACACAACTCTGCACCAGCGCTTATTGTGGGGCGATACGCAGAAGACCACGGCGGCATTATGATTATGAGCGAACATATCATTGACGACAATGATGGTAAAATGTATGTTGGTGCTAATGAATGGGACTTCTATAATGACGTTTTAATTCATAACGATAACACGCACTATTTCTTCACATATACGCCAGAGCTATGTTGCGCTATGGTAAAAGAAATTGCAGATGAGACAGTTCAAGATTTCAAATCGCGCATCTATAATATACCATGGAGACCAAAATTTTCATATGATTATGGGTCGGCGTATGATCTAGCATTTGTCCGTATTAGACAGCATAGACTACACACGCCAGACCCTAATCACAATTTTGGCACCAAAGAGCAGTTTTTATCATTGTTTGATTGAATCTTCGTATTTCTTGACCAATTGTTTTTGTCTTGCAATTTCGGTTCGAAGAAACTGTTCGTTGTTATTACACTCAAATACCAATTTTAATTTGGCAATAACATCGCGAACGGCATCTGACGCGCAAGCTTCATGTACTGATTTTTTAATCTCGTCAATAAATTTAACATTGGCTTTGGGTGCGTATAGAAGCAATGAAGACGCATAGTTAAAATCTTTGATGCCTAATTCAAGCCCAGTTGGCACGTTTGGGTATTGAGAATTCCTATTGGGCAATGAGATAGCCAACAATTTTAGACCAGGCGTGTCGATAGGATTTTGAACCGAGTAGTCTGCTTCACCCATAAGAATGCTCTTGGTTATTTCTCCAGGTGTTTTGTACTGAATCATTTTGACGTTGTTAATATCGTACTGTTTACGAAAGATTGCGTCGAGAAGCTTTGGTGAAACAGCTTGAACCGTGGCACCATTAAACACTTCCTTCTTTCCCTTCATATACTTAACGAATTGGTCTAATGAATCTACCTTCAAATCAGGAGAAACCATTATAGCGTTTGGTACCAAAGCAATAAGTTCAATCGGAACAAAATCAGCCTCACGATCAATTGTAGAATTGTATATGATTGGATTGAGTGTGAAATTGGAAATTGTACCGGCTACAATAGTGTTTGCGCCTAATTTAGCTTCGGCTAATGCTTTACCATCAGCCGCTTCGCCACCAGAACCTGGAATAGTACCTAATCTAAAATCATATTTTTCATCAAGCTTTTTGTTCAACTCGGTAATGAGTGTCGCTGTAACAAAAGCTGTTGGGTCGTTAGCAGGAAATCTTGTGTATACGTTTATGCGCTCTTCGCCACATGCGCCAAATGCTGCGAGAGAAAAGCAAATCAATAGTAGTTTACGAAGCATGATTTAACTCCAATTTTCCGATAAGGTAAGGTTGTGATCTTAACATTGAGTAGAATTGATATTTTTTATTTATCTTTTCAAATCGTTTTTCTTTTGATTCTCTATATTCTTTCAAAAATCCTTCAGTCGTATGAGTTCCAACTACAGTCTCATACAATTTAAATTCTGGGTTTTTTGTTGTTGGTTTAGGTCCAGCATACGTCTGCGGATTCCAATCTGGATATATCATCGAACTAAAACTTCTTTCCAGCATAATAGCTGAGGAATGAATAGGTTTTACCGAGTTATGATTTTTAAGCTCTTCTCTACTTTGAGTAAAAAATTCGTAGTATTTTCTATCAGATTCTAGTCGCCTTTTAATGATATGAGATTGCTTGATTGGAATCAAAGGCATATCTCTTGACCAAAAAAAATCTTCTGTAGTATAAGTTGCTGAAAATTCGCGTAGATTGAGCGATGCTGTTGTGACCATTGTTTGGTCAGTAAAATGAAAAAATAACGAGTTGTTTTTGATATGCAAAGCAGGTTTTTCCATACCGCGCACGATGCACATAGAGTTTTTGTCTTTTGATCTTTCATAGTTGGTTGTATAAAATAATTGCCACCATTGATTGTTTGGTCCCATAGATGATGAGATTCGTGGGTATTGATGTTTGATTCTACCATTATTTCCAATGATTGTATATTTGCCTGTTGAAAGCTGATCGTGCAGAAGATCGGATGCATCAACGATAGTGATTTTTGTTTTTGGACTTAATTCCAACACTTTCTTGAGCATTGGTAAAGCAGCAAGTTCGTACTCAAGCAAAATTTGAAATTCGTTGTCTCTCAACATATCTGCTCGGTCAAGATTTTTTGTCATTTTATGAAGATTTGCAACTTGGATTTCGTCAATGAATATATTGTTTTTTAGAAATGACCATAGAACTTGTGTTGAATCGCTACCACCAGAGAAAGCAAGAACCACATACTTGTACTTGTCTCGTATCTGTTGGGCTCTGATTTTGTATAGTAGACCAATATCGAAATCTGGTTCTGCCATCCAATCGCATTTTTCAAACACATCATTATTGTAATAGTATTTAAGTTTTACATCATAATCTTGACGAATTAGCGCATAATCAAATGCGTCTTCGCGAGTAAAAAATCGTTTGTCGTCGTATACATAAAACCCACAATGCAGATGATTCATGTTATATGATTTCCTTATCTTGCAATTTCATAGTCTTATATATGATAAATAGAATAAAGTCGAATAGGGAGAATTTTCATGACCGACGCACCGGTAAAACTTGTATGGATAATCACTGGCTTGGTTGATTATCATTGGAACGACATATATTTTCCGATAGATTCGCCAAATGCGCATGGTGTTGAATATGATGCTAGGGATGAGCTGCAACGCATCGACCGTCGGGAAGGCTATTCAAAGGTCAATTTCGATCATGCGTTAATTCGTCAAGATAGAGAAACTATTGCACCAGAATTATTTGAAGGTTTTGAAGGTTGGACTAGAAGATATGCAGACGACAATACCAATTTAACCGTTGAAATTTATTTTCAAAATGCAAACTTAGCGATGGCTTACAACCAAAAAGTAATTGAAGTCCGCGATAAACTGGAAGCAATTGAATTGAAGCCTAAGATTAATAAATACCAATTTTATTGGGCAATCCTTAACAGAAAAACAGGACAATTGTATCTACAAAACGAGTGAAACGATATCATTGGAACTTTGGACCAAGCACCCATACGACAATAGATAAGCGTCTACCAGATGTTACCGGCGCAACTCGATGGATCATAAAGGAAGGGAATAGAACGGCCCTTCCTTTTACCTTTGGTACTGTGATAGGATCACTCTCGTTATTATTGTTAATTTGAAACTCACCACCCTCAAAGTCGTCATTCAGCATCAAAGTGAGTGATAGCTTACGAGGTTGAATATCTAAATTATCTGTACATTCACCCATTGCGATATCCATATGCCAATCATATCGCCCTTCTCTATCTGAATCGTATGTCGTATATTGAAATGTTGCGTAACCATTTAAATCAAACCCATAATACATCTCATTGATTGACTGAATTATGAAATTCAACCTATCAAATATCCACGCAGTTTCTGGTGTTCTATTATGAAATGCAGTCTTGGATATCCTATGCTTTTCGACCTCAATCGGGTCAGTCGTTGACATAATCCGACTTTGCTCAACACCTTGCGCATCACAATATTCGATGATAGTTTGGAGTTCTTCGTCGGTAAATGCGCCGTCCCAATAAGCCCAAGGTTCTGTCACTTTGGTTCGTTTATGCGGATCATTATAAATCGTTGTGTGCTTCATTAAAAGGTTCTCCAGTTACTTACGGGTTGCACACCCAATGGTTTTGCTGCTTTCTCTTTATATGTCATCAGAATATCGGCAGCAAGACATATTCGCATCTGATCTAAATCATTTGGCGTAAAACACCCAGTTTCCATCTGCTCTGATTGCCCTACTGTGTCGTGTGGTAAGTTTGAAGGGAAAACAAATAGCTGCCCTTCTTTAGGTTCTAATTGCCATGTGTATGCGTTGAATGCGTCCCAGTGTGTTGGGTTATTAAATTTGATGCACCCAGGAAATGGTTCATATCTATGCTCATAATTATAGAAGCGTATTGGCTTTGAGAAATCTTTTGGTATGTTGATGTAATATGTGAACGACATATGCGCGTCTCCATGACTATGCATAGGCGTTTGTCTGTTCTTGGTAATGTTCATCCAAGTTTTGACTAGATTAAATTCAAATACGTTTGGATCAATGTATAATCTTGAGACGTATTGTCTAACCGAGTCTATAGCAAATTTGAATAGTGGTTCAAATGCAGGTTCGTGGTGAAGATTGACATGCCCAGTGTATTCATTCGAGAATCCATCTGATGACATATAATCGAAAATCTTGTCGTAGAAAACTTGCTTGAAATTGTCTTTGTCTGGATATTCAAATTCAGCTAGAAGTGTTGGAAATAAAACATGTTCTTTCATATCACTTCACCTTATAAATCTGTTTGAGACTATTGAGCGTTTCTATACCTACTGGAGTTTTTATCATGGTTTCCATATCTGCGCCGCTGATTGCATTGATATCTATGTTTGCACGGCGAGCGTCTTCCACATATTCAGCATCCACCATTGTTTTTGAGAACGCATTGCGTAGTTCATCTATGCGTGATTTTGGTACACCAGGTGGTGCTACGAATGGGCGCAACATTATGAATTGGGATTCAAAAGCATGAAGGAGCTTTCTGTCTTTATCATCTGTTACATATTCAGCCAGTGCTGGAACTTCCTTATATTCTGGTAGACGGGCCGCACCGTTACCAAACTGGAGCGTTGGATAGATGCCACTGCCTGACTGTAACCAGTTGGGCTTTTGCGTTTTGATACCAATTAAGCTATAGATAACCGCATCCACTTCCTTGCGCTCAAGCGCGAGACGGTTAGCACCGGTCGTTGGATAACCACCGACAATCTTGAAATTGGTGCCAAGCATTCTGTTGACAAACAAAGCCATGTTGCCTGATGTGGCACCCTCAGCACCTACAACGAAGTCTGACCGAAACTTCGGTTCATTGGCCCATAGAATGACAGCATCCTTGCGGCCGTCTGCTACTGATCCAATCCAGTTGAAATGATTTGGATCAAACTGGACACCTTCACCACCTAATAGCCCTACAAACGGAATCTCTTTATAGACGATGCCGATAACGCTACCATCTCTCGGCGCAATATTGTATATGTAATTGGCTGCAACTAAGCTCGCAGCGCCTGGCATTGATTGAATTGTTATGGTAGGATTGTCTGGCAGATATTTGCCGAGGTGCCTGGATAGAATCCGAGCGTTGATATTATAGCTATCGTCATTGGAAGGAGTAATTATTTTGAGTTCACTCGCCGCAGCCGCAAGCGAGATGAAGCCAACAAAGAACATTACGATCAAACGAATCATAGCACTATATAGACTAAATAGTCAAGAACATAAATAGCAGAACTAACTCGGAGTGATAAATGGCTATTCCAGCATCAAGACAGGAATTCAAAGACTATATCCTGCGCCGCCTCGGAGCGCCAGTTATTGATATCAATGTGGATGACGAGCAGGTAGAGGATCGCATTGATGATGCCATCGCAAAGTATCGCGATTATCATTATGACGGTACCGAGCATGTCCTGTATAAGCACATAGTTACGTCTACCGACATTACCAATCGCTATCTTACACTCCCAGAAAGCATCGTTGGCGTAACCCGCATCTTTGATCTGGGTGATAGTTATAGCACTTCTAGCATGTTCAACGTCCGTTATCAGCTTCATCTAAACGAACTATTCAACATTACCAGTGTATCGGTTGCACCATATGTTATGGCTATGCGTCATATCGAGACACTAGAAGAAATCTTTGTTGGCAAGAAACCTATTCGTTTCAACCGTCACACCAATACGCTTCATATCGACATGGCATGGGCTACAGACGTGCAGCTAGGATATACGATTATCGTGGATGGATATGCAAGTTTGGACCCAAACACATATACCGACGTGTGGAATGATTCGTGGCTAAAGCAGTACGCGACCGCGCTTGTGAAGCGTCAGTGGGGTGAGAATCTAAAGCTGTATGAAGGCATGCAGCTTCCTGGTGGCATCACATTCAATGGGCAGAAGATTTGGGAAGAAGCAAACGACATGATAACAACGATGGAAACATCACTCATTAACGATTATAGCTTGCCCGTTACGGATATGATCGGCTAAGGATGACAACAAACAAATACTTCCGACCATTCACATACGGGCGTCAGCAGGATCTTGCTGAGGATCTTATCGTGCAAGCGATTAAGATTTATGGACTGGATATAAAGTATTTGCCTCGCACTCTTCGCAACGTCGACCCTCTTCTAGGTGAAGACCCAACATCGACGTTTGACGACGCGGTGGATATTGAGGTCTATGTCAAGAATGTCCAGGGGTTTGAAGGTGAGGGAGATTTTCTATCCAAGTTTAATCTTCAGATCAACGACTCCATCACATTTACGATGGCTCGTAAGCGTTGGAATCAAATCACAACCGAGAAGCTCATAACGGAAGTTGGCTATAATTATCAGGTAGAATCCGCTGATACTAACTCTTGGGGCAATACACAGTGTATTATGCTTGAAGCAGGTAATGGTAATAATTATAGCATTACGACACCACGCCCATTTGAAGGTGACTGGATCTATTTTCCACTGAATAAGAAGCTATACGAAATCAAGTTTGTTGAACACGAAGCCATTTTCTATCAGCACGGTAAACTTTACACATATGATTTGAATTGCGAACTCGTGGATCGTATTGGTCCAGATGCTATCGCTACAGGTAACACTGACATCGACGCTATTGGTACTCGCTATGACCAGAATATCCTTCTTTACCAGACTATGTTGGAAAACGGTACATATCTGCTAAACGAAGATGGTGGATTCATGTTAAATGAATACCGTGTAGAGGTTCAGACAATTACAGCCAATAACGAATATTTCACACAAAAATCATTAGATTATATTGATTTTAGCGAGCGCAACCCATTCTCTGAGATTGACAGGTACTAATGTTCGGATCACAGTTTTACCACCAATCACTCCGTAAATATGTTATCATGTTTGGTAACATGTTCAACGATATCGTGGTCAAGCAGTACAACCGCGATGGAACAACCGCATCAGCGGTTATGGTGCCTATTGCGTATGGTCCAAAAGAGAAATTTTTAGTTCGTACACAGCAAGATCCTAACCTGGATCAGCAGATTTCAATTCAGTTACCTCGTCTTGCGTTTGAAATGACGACCCTCAATTATGATGGTAGTCGTCGTTTTAACAGTAAGGGTAAAAATATCGTTGTTACGACAGATAACAACAAAGCTGATTACCAGCATATGCCAGTACCGTATGATTTGACATTTAATCTCTATGCGTATGTGCGTAATGCCGATGACGGCGCACAAATCCTTGAGCAAATTGTGCCATATTTTGGACCCGAGTGGACAAACACCGTCAAAGTTATTCCTGGTATGAATTTGTCAATTGACATTCCTACTGTATTAAACACCGTGTCGATTGAAGATACATATGATGGTAGCTTTGAGAATCGTCGTGCTATCATCTACACGCTTGATTTTACTGTCAAAGGATACTTCTACGGACCAGTTCGTCGCCAGGGCGTTATCAAACGCGCACAAGTCGATTTTGGTGTGGTTGCAAATACTGCTGGTCCTATTACGTTGGACGATGTTGCTCGTACCCCCCGCAGTTCTCGTGTTGTTGTGACGCCAGGACTTCTTGCAAATGGATCGCCGACAACAAACAGCGCATTGTCGATACCATACTCACAGATTTCTGCAAATTCAGCTTATGGGTTTGCATCAAATAATTTCTTCTACATTGATGGATTGAAATATAACCCAAGAACAGGTAATGATGAGTGACAAAACTATATTCGAACAGAGCATTGAATCTGCGCTAAATTTACCGATCGACTCGCCTTCTATGGTGCAGCCATTGAAACCAATTGAGGTCGATTCTGATCTTGATAGCGATTTTGCAACCGCTCGAAATAATCTCCATCAAATTATCAATCAGGGTAGCGATGCTCTGGAAGAGGCTCTTATTGTAGCCAAAACATCTGAGCACCCTCGTGCGTTTGAGGTTGTTGGTCAGTTAATCAAAACCCTTGTTGATGCTAATAAGGATCTTTTAGACATTCAGAAAAAACTAAAAGACTTGAAAAAGGTTGACGAAAAAGATGCGCCACAAACAATTAATAATTCGATTTTTGTTGGTAGCACATCTGAGCTGCAGCAACTAATCAACGGGAGAAAGTGATGCTAAAGAAAATCTTACAGGATACCCTATCAAATTCTAATCTTGTTCTTCCTCCACCAGTTCAAACTGGCACTAAAAAACAACCAACAATTGAAGAGCTAAAGGCTAGAGAAGCTGCCGCACCTAAGAAGAACAAGGTAAGATGAGCAAGACATATCTTGGTAACCCAAATCTTAAACGATATGGGGTGCCTATTCAGTATACCAAAGAGCAGGTTGAAGAGTATATAAAATGTGCAAAAGACGTTGAATATTTTGCTCGGACTTATGTTAAAATCGTCAACGTGGATCACGGCCTTATACCGTTCAATATGTGGGACTTCCAAGCGAAGATGCTCCACACGTTTGCTGACAACCGCTTTTCTATATGTAAACTGCCTCGTCAGGTTGGTAAGTCTACCACATCTATTGCGTACATCCTTTGGCTTGTACTTTTTACGGATCAACAAAATGTTGCAATTCTAGCTAACAAAGGGTCTCTCGCTCGCGATTTATTAGCGAAGCTTCAGCTCGCATATGAATATCTTCCGATCTGGCTTCAGCAGGGAGTTGTCGTCTGGAACAAGGGCAACATCGAACTAGAGAATGGGTCGAAGGTTCTTGCTGCGGCCACGTCATCCAGTGCTATCCGCGGAGGCTCATTTAACCTTATCTTCCTTGACGAGTTCGCGCACGTCCAGCGCAATCTAGCTGATGCATTCTTTGCATCTACATACCCTACCATTTCATCTGGTAAGACGACTAAGATTATAATCGTATCTACGCCACTTGGTATGAATCATTTCTATCGCATGTGGTCAGACGCCATCGAAGGTAATAGCGAATATGCGCCAGTTGAAATTAACTGGTCGGAGGTCCCAGGGCGTGATGAAGAATGGAAAAAACAGACCATCGCTAATACTAGCGAAGAACAGTTTCGTCAGGAATTTGAGTGCGAGTTTATCGGTTCGTCTAGCACCCTCATCAACCCTATGAAGCTTCGCGAACTAACACACGTTCGCCCACAAAAAGATAAATTTAATCTTGATTACTATGAAGCACCAGATCCAAAGAAATCTTACATTATGGTATTCGACGTGTCCGAAGGTGTAGGTGGCGACTATTCTGCGCTATCTGTCTTTGATGTGTCGCAAGTCCCATATCGGCAGGTAGCTAAATATAGGGACAAAAATGTCTCGCCACTTTTGTTCCCAGACGTAATTTACCGATTTGCTCGCTGGTACAATAACGCATATGTTTTAGGTGAAACAAATAACATTGGGCAGCAGGTTGTCAATTCGTTGTTTATGGATCTGGAATATGAAAATGTTATTGCTACGTTTAGTAAGAACAAAGCAATCAAGATTGGTGGTGGGTTTGCCACTAAATCGGCTTTCGGTGTGCGTACCACAAAACAGGTCAAAAAGATCGGGTGTTCGAATCTGAAGACGATTATCGAAAGCAATAAGCTATTGATAACCGACTTTGACACCATTGAAGAACTTACCACTTTTGTTGAAGACAAAGACACCTACAAAGCTGAAGAGGGCTGCCACGACGATTTGGCTATGACGTTGGTTCTTTTTGGGTGGCTCATAACGCAGACATATTTCAAAGACCTGATGAACAGTGATATTAGGCAAAATTTAGCCCGCGAAACAATGAAAGATGTGCATGACGACTTACTTCCGGTAGGGTTTATAGACGATGGTAGACAGGAAATAGAAGCCATTGATGACCCAATTCCGACTGGAATGGGCTTCAGCGATTTCAGATTTGGGTAACAAAAGTCTCGTTTTTATAAATAAAAGAACAAGAATGAATCGAAGAATACCTTCGTCTATAGAGGAGATAAGTCTATGCCATTTCAAATCTCTCCCGGAGTTAACGTAAGTGAGATTGATCTTACTACGATTATTCCGGCAGTCAGCACAACAACAGGAGCTTTTGCGGGACATTACTCTTGGGGTCCTGTAGGCGTTCGCGTTCTTACTGACTCAGAAGATACGCTTGTAAATAATTTCCGCGTGCCAAACACAAACACTGCTATTGACTTCTTTACCGCTGCAAATTTTTTGTCTTACGGTAATGCGTTATATGTAGCTCGCGTGGTTCGCGATGCAAACGCAGCAAATCGTTCAACTGATGTCACAATTGCTCGTAATTCTGTAAGTAACAACTCTCTAGCTACAAACATAATTATCAAAAACATAGATGATTATAATCAAAATTATTCAAGTGGCATTGTTTCTGCCGGATTGTGGGTGGCTAAGTACCCAGGTAACATCGGCAACACCCTTCGCGTATCTGTTTGCCTTTCATCAAATGCTTACGAGTCTACGCTTACTGGAACCGTAGCTTTTGCTAACGGATCAACATCTGCGACAGCATCAGCAAATCAGGCTTCTCGATTGTCAGTCGGTGATGTTTTGCTTGCTGGTCCAGATAAAACTGAAGTAATTGTTGCTGGTATTTCAGGCACTGGTACTGTAATTACTTTAAAAAATGCTTATGTTGGCAACAACATTACACAATCTTCCGTAGTTCGTCGTTGGGAATTTCATAAGAATGTGAATGGACCACCTGGAACATCTCAAGATGCTGCTCGTCATGGTGGTAGCAATGATGAAATGCATATTATTGTTGCCGACGAAGATGGTGTCATCACAGGTTATGCCAATACGGTTCTTGAAGTACACCAAAATATTTCAAAGGCTATTGATACGCAAAGCGAAAATGGTACAAATATTTACTTTAAGGATTATATCAATCAAAATTCTCGTTGGATTTGGTGGACTTCTAACCCAACAGGATTCCGTGCAGGCCTCGCTATTAAATCATCGGTCAACTTTAATGCCGCAACTGGAAGTACCAACAAACCAGTAAACTCTTCACTAGGTAAAGGGCGTGATGGATCACTTCCACGTGAAGCAGATTATATTAATGCATATAATCTATTCAGAAGTGCGGAAGATATTGATATTTCACTTGTTCTTGGTGGTGCATCGACACAAACACGCGCAATTCACATCATTAATAACATTGTTGAATATCGCAAGGATTGTGTAGCCGTATTATCACCACCATCGGCTTCTGTAGTAAACAACAACGCATATTCTGGTAAAGAGCAAACTGATATCATTACATTCCGCAATTTGCTACCATCAACATCTTATGCTATCATGGACTCTGGATGGAAGTATCAATATGACAAGTACAATGACGTTTATCGTTATATACCTTGTAACGGCGACGTTGCTGGTCTCATGGTTCGTACAGACAATGATCGTGATCCTTGGTGGTCTCCTGCTGGCTACAATCGCGGTGGCATTAAGAATGCTATCAAGATGGCTTATAACCCAGGTAAGGCTGATCGTGACCAGCTATACAAGAACGGTATCAATCCAATTGTGACGTTCCCAGGTCAGGGTACAATTTTATTTGGTGATAAGACAATGCTTTCAAAGCCATCAGCTTTCGACCGCATCAATGTTCGTCGTCTATTCATTGTGCTTGAAAAAGCCATTGCAACTGCTGCTAAGTTCACATTGTTTGAATTCAACGATGCATTCACACGCGCACAGTTCAAGGCTCTAGTAGAACCATTCCTTCGTGACGTTCAGGGGCGTCGTGGTATCACGGACTTCCGTGTGGTTTGCGACGAAACAAACAACACAGGCGAAGTTATCGACCGCAATGAGTTTATTGGTGATATCTACATCAAGCCAGCTCGTTCAATTAACTTCATTCAGCTTAACTTCGTGGCAGTACGTTCAGGCGTAGATTTCACCGAAGTGGTAGGAAAGTTCTAATTTAGGCGAATAAATAGAAAGAAAAGGTAGGGAGACAAATAATATGCCCTTTAATGTTAATACATTCGCTTCGCTAGGACTTCCGTATGGTGGCGCAAGAGCATCTCTTTTCGAGGTGTTCTTGACACTACCACAGGGCCTTTCAAATCCTACGGCAGAAGCACAGTTTCGATTTGTCTGTAAAGCCTCGTCGATTCCACAATCAACAGTAGGGCAAATTGAAGTGCCCTACTTCGGTCGCAAAGTTAAAATGGCTGGTAATAGAACATTTGATAATTGGACCGTAACTATTATGAACGACGAAGATTTTGAAATGCGTCATGCGTTCGAAGAATGGTCAGCAGCAATTAATAGTCATGTAAATAATCTTCGTGACTCTGCTCTTATCTTTGAATCTGGACAGGCAGCATATCGCTCACGCGCTACTGTTCGTCACTACGCAAAGACAGGTGTATATGGTTCTGGTACAGCAGCCGGTGATGCAGCTATTCCAACACGCCAATACACATTCAATAACATCTTCCCTCTAAACATTTCAAACATTGATCTAAACTGGGAAACAACAGACGCGATTGAAGAATTTACCGTGGAGTTCGCATACGATTATTGGACAGTTGAGGCTGATCTACTCGGCAACTTGATTGACAATTAAGATCGCTTTAGTTTTCCTATATAATTGATTAGACCTTGAAGGAAAATAAATGGCGATTGAACTTTTTGGATTCCGTATTGGGAAAGCAGACGATGGTACTGAGGTCAAACAGGCCGAACAGATACCTTCGTTTGCTCCTCCACCAAATACCGATGGTGCGCTTGAAGTAGCGCCTGGCGGCGCATACGGCACTTACGTCGATTTCGAAGGTACTGCAAAAAGCGAAGCGGATCTAGTAACCCGCTATCGCGAAATGGCGTTGTATCCGGAAGTAGAAGCAGCCATTGATGATATCGTCAATGAAGCAATCATCACTGATGATAATGCTGAACCCGTATCGCTGGATATGGATGATTTAAAACAACCAGAATCAATCAAAAAGAAAATTGAAGAAGAGTTCAAGACAGTCCTTGAGCTATTGGACTTTTCTAATCTTGCTTACGATATCTTCCGTCGTTGGTATGTTGATGGGCGCATGTTCTATCACATCATGGTAGACGTAAAGAATCCACGCGCAGGTATCCAAGAACTTCGCTACATTGACCCAAGACGCATTCGCAAGATTCGCCAGCCAATCAAGCGCACACCAATCGTTGGTACCAATGCGAAGCTTATCGTTCCACCATACGAAGAATACTTCCTTTATAACGTAGCGGGTCTTCAGTCTGGTACAGCCACACAAGGCGTAAAGATTGCTAAGGATTCTATCTGCTACACACACAGTAGCATTATGGATCATCGTAATCGTATGGTCCTTTCTCACCTTCACAAAGCAATCAAACCACTCAATCAGTTGCGTATGTTGGAAGATGCGGTAGTTATCTATCGCCTCGCTCGCGCACCCGAGCGTCGCATTTTCTATATTGACGTTGGTAACTTGCCTAAAGCAAAAGCCGAGCAGTATGTCCGTGATATGATGGTTCGTCATAAGAACCGTCTTGTCTATAATGCTGAAACTGGTGACGTACAAGATACCCGTAAGTTCATGACAATGTTGGAAGACTATTGGCTTCCCCGTCGTGAAGGTGGTCGTGGTACTGAAATTACTACACTACCAGGTGGTGAAAACCTTGGGCAGATGGACGATGTTGAATACTTCCGTAAGAAACTCTATAAGTCACTAGCCGTTCCTGTGTCTCGTCTTGAGCCAGAAGGCACATTCTCTATGGGTCGTCAAGGAGAAATTACTCGTGACGAAGTAAAATTTGCTAAGTTCATTGATCGTCTACGTCACAAGTTTGCTCATCTGTTTGACCATCTTCTAGAAATTCAGCTCGTTCTCAAGGGTGTAATGACCCGTGAAGAGTGGAAAGAATTGAAGAACGATATCCGCTATGATTTCCAACGCGATAACTATTATTCAGAAATGAAGGAACAGGAAGTTCTTAACCAGCGTCTTGCAACTCTACAAGTCGTTGATAATTACGTTGGTAAATATTATTCTGTCGAGTGGATCCGTAAGCACGTTCTTCGTCAGACTGAGGAAGAAATCAAAGAAATGGATAAACAAATTGCATCTGAACCAGATCCTCAGGCTAATGAAATGGAAATGCAGAAGCAAGATCATCAACAGCAAATGCAAAAAACTCAGCAACAGATGGACATGCGAGACATGGAAATTAGAGGCAAAGAGTTGGATGTTAAAGCTGCTTCGCTAGGTTCTAAGAATGGTCCAGCTAATGTAAAACCGGCACCAGCAAAAACACAGAAAGTTGAGATCAAATTATCTGGTGATAAGAAAGCCTCTGTCAAGAAAGAAGAATACGAACCGTTTGTGCCAAAGCCTCTTACCGAAGAAGATAAACGTCTTATTGAAAGAATGACTGCGGTTATGGAACACGTGGCACATGAGGACCTTGAAGAAGTGGAAGAGATCAAGGATGCCATCTAACCATGGAAGAGCTGGAAAAAGCTAAACTCCTTGCCGTTGCACAAAAGATTGCAAAATCCGAAGTTGCCGAAGTTCGCAATGAGTTAATAGAACAAATCAATAAAATTCAATCAATTACTCCTGCGTCTGGTATTCCCGGGCGGGGGATTATTGACGTTGCACTAATTGAAGAGGAGTTAGTTCTTCAATTCAACGACGGATCATTTGCAAATCTTGGGCGCATAATCGGTGAGCAAGGCATCCAAGGAATTCGCGGAGATCAAGGTTTACAAGGCAAGCAGGGTATCACTGGTGAGCAAGGTATTCAAGGTGAGCAGGGTATTCCTGGAATTCAAGGCGAGCAAGGTATTCAAGGAGATAAAGGTAACCGTGGGGATCAAGGACCTCGCGGTGAAAAGGGAGAGAAGGGAGATACCGGTGACAGAGGCGAACAAGGAATTCCTGGTAAACGCGGAGAACGCGGAGAACAAGGACCAGCAGCTATTGACGGAGCCGCTGGACGTGATGGAGCAAAAGGCGCAACAGGAGCGCGAGGGGATCAAGGTCTTCCTGGCAGAGATGGCAAAGACGGAAAGAGCGGCAAAGACGGGCTAGCAGGACCAAAAGGTGATAAGGGAGATGCAGGAGAAAAAGGTGATAAAGGTGATCCTGGCTCTGACGCAGAAGTATCTAAACTAGAAAAGAAACTAAGTGAATTTAGTGAACAGGTTGATAAGAGACTATCAAAGGTAGCTTTCAATGTGGCTGCTAAAGGCGGTCCTGCTGGTTCTGGTGAAGTTAAGCTTTATCGCTTAGACGATGTTGATTACACTAGTGTTCGCGCACCAACAAATGGGCAAGCACTTGTTTGGAATGTGTCTGTTGGGAAATGGGCAGCTGGTACTATTGCTGCTAGTAGTGGTGGTGGAAATACTGGAGGCGGTGGTACAACTAATGTCTCATCATATCTTCAAGTAGCTAATGCTAATGCAAAGTTTGCTACCAAAGCATATGCAGCAGCAAACTCGTATGTTAAATCTACATTAGCAAATACCAATTCTTATATCGCAACTAAAGCTTCGTGGTCTTCTCTTACTGCAACCAACACCGCAGTTCGCGCACTTGCAATAACAAAGCTTGCTGTTGCAAACGCATTTAGTTCGCTTACCAAGTATGCAGCAAATACAGGAACAATTACCGTAAGAACAGATGATGTAAAAATAAACGACGCGATTCCTATCAACCCTGCTGGGCTATTGGCTATCGTTTTGCCAGACGGAACCACGGTAAAGATTCCATATTGGACATAAATATTCATGAGTTTTTATAAATAGATTATTATAGAAAGGTTTAATTATGGAAGAGATTCAACAAGCAATTCAAGCAGCCGCTTCATCAGATGCCAACGCATTTCGCGAGCATATTGGTGCTGCATTGTCTGCAAAGATTTCAGACGCTCTTGATCTGAGACGAATCGAAATTGCGTCCAACATGCTTGCACCTCAAGAAGAGGCTTTAGAAGATCAGGAGATCGTATCAGATGAAGACGTTTAAGCAACTCCGCGAAGCGGTAACAAAGAAAGATGCAGAATCTGATGCTCTAAAGCCTCGTGCTAAGGGTGAACAAAATTTTGCAAATGCACATGCACAAACAGTAACAGATTACCCAGCAGAAGGCGATGCTTTTGAGACCGACGACAAGATTGCAAAATCAAAGCATCATGGTGTAGGTGGTGAGCGTAGTGTTATCAAGCAGGGCACATCGGACCTAGCAGATAAGTCTGGCTTCAAGGGGCAACAAACAAAGACACGCGCAAACGCCACAAATGCGTCTAGCGATAAGACACCAATCCGTGGTCCATCATCCGTGCAAGCGTATGCGGAAGAAGTATTCAGCGAGCGTTCTACCATCACAGAATCAAGCGAAGACACATATGAGATCGAGCTTGAAAATGGTGACGTTGTAGAGGTAAACGAAGAAACACTTGATATCATTACCGATACTTACTCAAGACTAAATGTTGAAAATCAGGAAATGTTCCGTGATATGATTAACCAGAGCGCCGATTCATTCTCAACGATTATGGATTTCGTTGCTTCAAACGTAGAAGTGGAGTAACTCATGGCTGCTAATAACGAAGGCATTATGAACAAGCAAACCAAAGGTGGTTGGATTATTGCTAAGTTTCATAACAGCGGCGGAATCAAACCAAATGCGGTAGACGCAACGACAAACGGCACTCCAGTATGGGGTGCTAATTCTGCTGGTGAAACAGTTCGTTCAATGAATATTATTTCAGCCGAAGTTAATTGTGGTGGTGCTAATAATGTGTATTTTGAAATCAAGCGCGGCGCAAGCATGGTTCTTGTCCTTTCTGGTCAAGCTTATCACGATTTATCAGATAGTCGTTTGATTGACAATACAACCGCAATGTCAACGTCAAACGTGACAGTTACCAAAGTAAATACTGGTCCCGGCACTCTTATTTTAAAATTACATAAGACAGTAGCTATTTCAGGGGGCTCTGCTTACTAATGAAGCTAATCTGTGAACTAAACGAAAGCGATATTCAAATCGTAACAGAGGCTACCGAGTCTGGTGAAAAGAACTTCTACATCGAAGGCATTTTCATGCAAGCTGGTATTCAAAACAAAAACGGTCGAGTTTATCCCGTTGATGTTGTCTCACGCGAAGTCGATAGGTACCGTGGTGCATATATCGACACTAACCGTGCATATGGTGAACTAGGCCATCCTGCAGGTCCAAACATTAATCTAGAGCGCGTATCACACATGATAAAAGACCTTCATATGGAAGGTTCTAATGCTATTGGTCGTGCGAAGATCATGGACACACCATACGGTAAGATCGTCAAGGATCTTATGAAGGAAGGCGCCAATCTTGGTGTCTCGTCACGCGGTATGGGAACACTCACAAAGAGAAATGGTATCATGGAAGTAGGTAGCGATTTCTATCTTGCTACCGCTGCTGATATCGTTGCTGATCCTTCTGCACCACAAGCGTTTGTTCGTGGTATCATGGAAGGCAAAGAATGGATTTGGGAAAACGGCGTTCTGCATGAACGCGAGATTGCTGAGATTCGAGACGACATTGAAGACGGTTATGCTACCACTCGCAACAAAGAAGAGGTAATGATTGAGGCTTTTAAAAAGTTCTTATCAAAACTCTGATTTTATAAATAACATAAGAAACATTTTTTGATAACACCTGAGGAGAAATGAATATGTCAGTTCAGGACACAAATGTCGATAAGCTCGACGTACAAGAAGCAAAGAGAGCGAGCTTCGGCGTTAATGCTGAGGTTCCTGAGCCTACTGGAGCAAATGCATCACCTCCCGGTGGTTCACAGAATTCTGGTGATAGAACAAACCCAATGCAGGGTTCTAGCGTTAAGCCATATACAAAGGTTGGTATGATTAACAATATGATCCAAGCTCTTTCAGGAATGAAGAAGGCCGAAGTATCCATGGCTTATGATTCATTCAATGGCGATAAGACAAACCCAATGCAGGGTTCATCTGTTAATCCAAAGGGTCGCATGGCTGAGTCCAAGATTGCCCGTCTAACAAAGGAAGACCTCGACGTGTCCGATGATATCAAGGCCATTTTTGAAGGCACCGACGTTTCTGCTGATTTCATTGCTCGCGCAACTGAAGTATTTGAAGCAGCCGTTCTAACCAAGGTCAATGAGCAGATTTCTGTTCTTGACGAAAGATTTGAATTGGCTCTATCCGAAGAAACAGAAAGCCTAGGCGAGTCACTAGTTGAGCGCGTAGACACATATCTTGACTATGTTGTTGAGAGTTGGATGGAAAATAATGCCGTTGCTGTAGAGCGCGGTCTAAAGGCTGAGATCGTAGAAGGTTTCATGAAGGGTCTTAAGGATCTATTCACAGAACACTACATCGACATTCCAGATGAAGCCGTTGATGTAACCGAAGAACTAGCTGACCAGGTTGAAGTTCTCGAGGCTGTTATCAACGAAGAAATCGAAAAGAATATTGAGCTAACAGCTCAGATCAAAGAATTTGAGCGTGTAATTGCGTTCAATGAAGTTTCAGAAGGTCTTGCAGATACGCAGTACGCAAAACTACAATCGCTTTCTGAAGCAGTTGACTTCGATGACATTGAGTCATACCAGAAGAAGATTGCTACCCTTCGTGAGAGTTACTTCCCAACAAGGGGTTCGGCCGGCCCCCTAAACGAAAGTGTAACACTCGATGAGGAACCAGTGGGCGAAGAAATCGCTGAAAAGCAGGTTCCAGGCGAAATGGCTGCTTACATGTCTGCGATTACTCGCGGTATCAGAAAGTAAGTTTTTATAACATTAGTTGAAATCAATAAGGAGAACTAACATGCAATCTCTGAATGAACAAGTTCAGAAAAAGTGGCAGCCAGTCCTGGAGCATAATGACCTTGCTCCAATTCAGGACGCGCATCGCCGCTCAGTAGTAGCACAGCTTCTAGAAAATCAGGAAAAGTCTGCTCGCGAACAAGGTTTTGGATCTGGTGGTTACCAGGCTCCATCACTACTAGGTGAAACAGCTCCAACAAACGCTATGGGTGCTTCGTCATCTTCAGCCGCAGCTGGTTCTATCGACACATTTGATCCAGTGCTTATCTCATTGGTTCGTCGTTCTATGCCTAACCTAATTGCGTATGATATCTGCGGCGTTCAGCCAATGACAGGTCCAACAGGACTTATCTTTGCAATGCGTTCACGTTACACATCACAGACTGGCACAGAAGCTCTCTTCAACGAGGCTAACACAACCTTCTCTGCATCTGCTAAGGGTAATACAGCATCTTCATTCGTTGTTGCTAACACCTCAGTACGTTCACAGTCTGGTTCTGATCCAACTGGTCGTGTTACAGCCGGTGCTGCTGGCTATAACATGTCAACAGGTATGACTACTGCTCGTGCAGAAGCTCTTGGTGACGGTCGTGGTAACGATTTCCAGGAAATGGCATTCAGCATTGAGAAGGTTGCTGTAACCGCAGTTAGCCGCGCTCTCAAGGCAGAATACACAATGGAACTTGCACAGGATCTTAAGGCCATTCACGGTCTTGACGCTGAGCAGGAACTATCAAACATTCTTGCTGCTGAAATCCTTGCTGAAATCAACCGTGAAGTTGTTCGTACAATCAACTACACTGCTACAGCCGGCGCTCAGGAAAACGTAACTTCAACTGGTACGTTTAACCTAGACGTTGACTCTAACGGTCGTTGGATGGTAGAAAAGTTCAAGGGGCTATTGTTCCAGATTGAACGCGAAGCTAACCAAATTGCCAAGGCAACTCGTCGTGGTAAGGGTAACGTAATCATCTGCGGTTCTGACGTAGCTTCGGCTCTTCAGATGGCAGGCGTTCTTGATTACACTCCAGCTCTTGCAAACAATCTAAACGTGGACGACACAGGCAATACCTTCGCTGGTGTTCTTGGTGGTCGTATCAAGGTTTACATTGATCCATACTTCTCTTCTGCATCTGGTAAGCAGTATTTCACAATCGGCTATAAGGGCTCTTCAGCATTCGACGCTGGTCTGTTCTATTGCCCATACGTACCACTTCAGATGGTTCGTGCGGTTGGTGAAAACACCTTCCAGCCAAAGATCGGCTTCAAGACTCGTTACGGAATGGTTGCAAACCCATTTGCAACGACAGATGCCACTGGTGCTATCGGTGCGTTCGGCGATGCCCGCGCAAACCTTTACTACCGCTTTGTGCAGGTCACAAACCTTATGTAATAAAAACCTCGCTGATTCAAAGGCGAGGCAATACAAGACGGGTTCAAACCGCAAACTGGGAGGGCAGAAATGCTCTCCCTTTTTTATTATAAATAGTCGTATGTCAGTATATCAGAATCAACCAGATAACATCAATATGCTCGGGCAAAATGGTTTTCAGTTTGCTATCAAGCGACTGCCAACCGTGAACTATTTTGCTCAAGCTGTTTCTATTCCAGCCATCTCTATGAATGCTATTGAGTCACCAACTCCATTTGCGTTTGTACCACGCCCAGGAGATAGATTGACTTATGATCCATTGTCTGTTACATTTAAGGTTGATGAGGATCTAAAGAACTATTTTGAAATTCAGAAGTGGCTTGTTGGTCTTGGGCACCCTGACGATCTTGGGCAGACACGCGACCTATCAAAAGACATTCGTAATAACTCAGTTGGTTTTAGACCAGTTGGTAATGCAACAACATTCGTATCAGACGCAGTTCTTTCTGTCTTGACCAGTGCTAAGAATTTAAATATCAATATCTTCTTTTATGATTGCTTCCCAATCTCACTTACAGAACTAGCATTTACGTCTACCAATACAACAATTGATTATCTCGAAGCGACAGCGGTATTCAGATATCGTAAATATGCCCTAGACGAGTAATAGACTGACCCGATACAACATCCTTATTATACCTCAGATATAGTCGTTTGTCAATACAAATAATGCATTGACAAAGCTCAAACTTAATGGTATTATATACATATGAAACTTGAAGATATCCTTGAGAACTGGTCAAAAGACGCGCTATATGACGATCTTAACCTAGATCGCGATAGCCTCGCAATCTCTTCCCTTCACGCCAAATATATTCAAATCTTAGCCATTGAAAGGTCGCTTCTGAGATCATGCATGGCTAAGAAAAAAGGTCTGTATAAGGACTTGCGTGAGTATTACCTTGGTTCACTAAACAATCCCGATGACCTCGAGCGCATGAGCCGTGAACCTTTTCTTCACAAGGTGTTGAAGAATGAGGTTCATAACTATGTGGATTCTGATAGCGAATTGATGAAGCTAGACAACCGCATCTCTATGCAGGAAGAAAAGGTAGAGACACTAACCTCAATCATCAAAGCAATTCATCAGCGTGGTTATGATATCAAGTCCGCTATTGAGTGGAGAAAGTTCACGAATGGATTCTGATATCAGATTGCACAAAGTAAATGAAGCTTTTATTAGTGTTGAGTGTGACCCTGGTATTGCAAGAGAACTGGCTGAGCATCTTACGTTTGAAGTGCCTGGTGCTAAGTATAGCCCCGCATTCAAAGCAAAACATTGGGACGGTAAGATCCGTCTATTCAACTCTCGCAACAATCAAATCTACCACGGCCTCTCACGCGAGGTAATGCGTTGGGGGCAAGAGCATGATTACACCGTAGAGTCGGTTGATGGTTTTGACGCAACAGAAGAATTCTCACTGGCTGAAGCTAAAGAATTTGCACATTCGCTCGGGCTTCCGTTCGAACCCCACGATCATCAACTACGCGCATTTGCTCTTGCTGTTAGGAACAAACGCTGTGTTTTGGTTTCTCCTACTGGTTCTGGTAAATCACTTATCATCTATCTTTTGACGAGGTACTATGACTGCCGTACTCTTATTATTGTGCCAACTATTTCTTTGGTGCACCAGTTGTATTCTGATTTTGCCGACTATGGTTTTGTATCTGATGAGTTCGTTCACCGAATTTTTGGAGGGCAAGACAAACAAACAGATAAACCAGTTGTTATCTCAACCTGGCAATCCGTTTACGAAATGGATAAAAGATTTTTCGAATCTTTTGAGTTGATTGTCGGTGACGAAGCACATCTGTTCAAAGCACAGAGCCTTACTAAGATTATGACGTCCATGGTCAATACTCAGTATCGCTTTGGTCTCACGGGTACGCTTGATGGCTCACAGGTCAATGAATTGGTACTCGAAGGTCTGTTTGGTCCAGCAACCAAGATCATCTCCTCACGCGAACTAATGGATAAAGGCACACTTGCTGATTTGAAAATCAAAGTTCTGGTGTTGAATCATCCTGTTGCAGAAGCAAAGAAACTAAAAGGTGGTACATATCAAGATGAAATTGCACACATTATTTCTTTTGAACCTCGCAATAAATTCATTCGTAATCTTGCTGTATCTCTCGCGGGGAATACACTGATCCTTTATTCATATGTTGAAAAGCACGGTGCTATTTTGTATGATATGATCGGTGAGAAAGCAGGCAATCGCAAGGTGTTTTTCGTTCACGGTGGCGTTGATGGTGAAGAGCGTGAGGCCATCCGCGCTATCGTTGAGAAGGAAAAAGATGCTATCATCGTTGCGTCCTACGGCACCTTTAGTACAGGCATAAATATCAAGAACCTACATAATGTCATATTCGCAAGCCCAACTAAAAGCCGCGTTAGAACTATGCAATCAGTCGGGCGCGGCTTGCGCGTATCGGATACCAAAGACAGTATGACACTATTTGATATTGCAGACAATCTTACTATCGGCAATAATAAGAACTTCACATTGAACCACCTTATTGAACGTGTGAAGATGTACAACTCTGAGGGGTTTGCATATGAAATGCACACCATCAAACTAAAGGAGAGTTCTAATGACCGAAGTGTATTATTTGAAGATGAATAACGGTGATGATCTCCTATGCACCTACGAAGGTGAGGACGAGGATTGTCTTTATGTTTGTCAGCCATTCGTCGTTGATGCCACACCAAATCTTGACACTGGCATATTGACAACAACTATAATGCGTTGGATTCCATTTGATTCGCTCATGGAAACCAAAATAACTATTGACAAATGCAACGTAATGGTGTATTCTCAAGTAGAATTAGATATCGCAGAACGCTACCAACGCACCCTTATTATGCTGGAAGAGAAGCGTAAGTATGAAGCGCGCCAAGAAATGATTCGCGATATGGCCGAATCTGCAAATGGCATTAGCTTATCAATCCACTAGGAGTATATTATGACTGAAGAATTAGCGCCAATTACCTATGCCAAACCACCTAAGAAGAAAAAGCATTATGTGAATAATGTCGATTTGTTTGATGCCTTGGTAATTCATAGAGTTAAGGTGCAAGAGGCTAAGGAATCTGGTAAGCAATTGCCTCGCATCCCGCATTATATCGGCGAAGCGATTATGAAGATTGCGACACACCTTGCGTACAAGCCAAACTTCTCAAACTACACATTCCGCGAGGAAATGATTTCAGATGGCATCGAGAATTGCCTGCTGTATCTGAATAACTTTGACCCTGCGAAATCTAAGAACCCATTCGCATACTTCACACAGATTATTTACTTTGCATTCCTTCGCCGTATTCAGCGTGAGAAGCGTCACCTATATACCAAGTATGCAGCCATCGAGCAAGCAAACATTATGGGTGCTACATCTGAAAATCAAGGCGGTGATATTAGGTCTTATGATACGGACATCAAGTATGGTGAGTGGTCACAAGAACAGATGGAACGCTTTATGAAAGACTTTGAAGATTCCAGCATTGCTAAGAAAGCTAAGGCGGCTGAAACTAAAGAAGCGAAGGTGAATCCACAATGAAGATTGCACTTATCACTGATACGCACTGGGGTGTGCGTAATGACAATTCCACATTTCTCGACAACAACAAGAAATTCTTAGATGACATTTTCTTTCCGTATCTCGATACTCATGGCATTGACACTGTTATCCATCTCGGTGATTTGGTTGACCGTCGTAAATATCTTAATATCAATACAGCTAAGCGACTACGAGAAGATTTTATTAGACCGCTACACCAAAGAGAAATCCGCCCTCATCTTATCATCGGAAATCACGATACCTATTTCAAAAATACCAACTCTGTAAATTCAATCAGAGAAATCTATGGAAATGATTTCTGTATCTATGAGTCCGCTAGAGAGGTAAAAGTTGATGGCGTTCCAATTCTTTTCATTCCATGGATCTGCGATGATAACCGCGATGAAACGCTACAGCTTATCAGCACAACAAACGCTCAAATCTGCATGGGCCACCTCGAGCTTGCAGGTTTTGAAATGTATCGAGGTAGTCCAGTCAGCCATGGAGATGATCGTGGTTTGTTTGGTAGGTTCGACATGGTACTTAGCGGTCATTATCATCACAGGTCTTCTGCTGGGAACATTCACTACCTTGGTAGCCATGCTGAGTTTACTTGGAGCGACTACGATGACCCCAAAGGATTCCATATCCTTGATACGGAAACTCGTGAACTGGCGTTTATAGAAAACCCATTCAAGATGTTCCGCAAAATGTGGTACAATGACAAAGACATTACCACCGAAGCTTTGCTTGACAGAGACTTTTCAAAATACGCAGGTGCGTATGTGAAGCTTATCGTGCAGGGTAAAGATAATCCTTTCGCGTTCGATTTGTTTACCACGAAACTTTATGAAGCCAATCCTATCGAAGTGGTAATCGTTGAAGACCATCGCAACATGGACACCATTGACGAGAATGACCTATTGAACGAGGCCGAAGATACCCTTACGATTTTGTCTAAGTATATTGGCACACTAGAAACAAGCGTTGACACAAAAGAGCTTGACAATCTAATGCATTCTCTATACAATGAAGCAATGAAAATGGAAGTTTGATGATACATTTTACATCCGTTCGTTGGAAGAATTTTCTATCCACTGGCAACGCCTTCACAGAGATTTCACTAGATGCCAATCCATCAACGCTCATTGTTGGTGAGAATGGTGCTGGTAAATCTACTGTGTTGGATGCATTGTGCTTTTCATTGTATGGTAAGCCATTTCGTAAGATCAAAAAGGATCAGCTAGTCAACTCGGTCAATGGCCGAGATGTTATCGTTGAAGTTGAGTTTACTATTGGTGATAAGCAATATCTAATTCGGCGTGGTATCAAGCCAGCTATCTTTGAAATCATAGAGAATGGCAAGCTCCTAGATCAGGAAGCTGCTGCGCGTGATTATCAAGAGATGCTTGAGAAGAATATTCTGCGGTTGACAATGAAGTCCTTCACGCAGGTTGTCATTCTTGGTTCGTCATCGTTCGTACCATTCATGCAGCTATCAACTAACAATCGCCGTGAGGTCATTGAAGACCTGTTGGACATCCGTGTGTTCTCGTCAATGGCCTTGCTATTGAAGGATCGCGTCACGGGTGCGCGTGAGAACTACAATCTAAACGAACGCGATATGACATCCACATCCGATTCCGTTCTTGTCCAAGAAAAGCTTCGCAAGCAGCAAGAGGATCATAAGGGTGAAAAAATCCAAGAGCGCCGTGAGCGCATTGCTGAGCTGGAACAAGCTATTGATAGTGCGATGGTCAATGCACAGGAAGAGCAAGAAACTATCGCACAGCTAACCGAGTCTACAGATGACCACGATTCTGTGATTGAGAGGCAACGCAAGCTCCTCGCGTTAGAGAAAAGCTTGACACTAAAGAAGACTAACGCAAAGAAGTCAATCGCATTCTACCACGATAACAATGAGTGCCCAACATGCACACAGGATATCGACCAAGCAATCAAGTGTGAGAAGATAGATGAAAAAGAAAAAACAATTGCAGAGATCGAAGCTGCGCTCACTAAGCTATCTGGAGAAATTGCAACATGCGAAGCTCGTAGAGAAGCGATTGAGCGAGTACTTCGGCAAATCCATAAACATCAATCGAGCCTCAATAGCATCCAAGCCGATGTTCGCACAAGCCAAAAAGAAATCTCTATCTGGCAAAAAGAAATTGAAGGCCTCGAGAAAGAGACCGTCATTACCAGTCACGACGAAATCATCAAAGACCTACAAGAGAAATATAGCAATCTCTTGGAACGCAAAAAGCATCTACTTGCACAGAGAGAAATGCACGATCTGGCAGGAATAATTCTGCGCGACTCAGGTATCAAGTCTCGAATCATCAAGCAATATGTGCCCGTTATCAATACGCTTGTCAACAAGTACCTTGCTGCTATGGATTTCTTTGTCAAGTTCGAACTAAACGAGCAATTTGAAGAAAAGATTTTGTCACGCCATCGCGATGATTTCACATACGATTCATTTAGCGAAGGCGAAAAAATGCGTATCGACCTTTCGCTATTGTTTACATGGCGTTCCATCGCTCGTATGAAGAATAGCGTCAACACCAATCTACTTATCCTCGATGAGGTTTTTGATGCCTCGCTTGATGCTAACGGTTGTGACGAGTTTCTGAAGCTTATACATAATGTGGAAGACACCAACATCTTCGTCATCTCTCATAAGGGCGATGTTCTACAAGATAAGTTCACAAGCACACTCCGATTCACAAAACAGAAAAACTTTAGTAGGATGATATCATGATTATTCCGGGCAACGATCCACGTTTGAAGCAAGTGTGTAAGCCATTCAATTTTGATGTTGGCTACACAATGGAAGATGGTAGCATCCTCTCAGCCGAGAAGCTTTTCTATCTTCTCAAAGAACAGATGATTGCTAACAAAGGTGTAGGTTTGTCTGCTTGTCAGATTGGCATTATGACACGCGCATTTGTTATTGGCAACTTTACCGACCCCGATAGTGTGATTTCTGTTTTCAATCCGCGCATCGTAACAATGAATGATGATACTGTTGTGTATGAAGAGGGTTGCATTTCATACCCTGGTTTGTTTATGAAAGTGAAGCGCCCCAAAGAGTTTGAGGTTCGTTTCTCTGGTTGGGATGGCGTTGCTGGTACCACGATGTTCAAGGGCTACACAGCCAGAGTATTTCTCCATGAGCTAGACCATCTCGATGGCATTACCTTTCAAAGTAAGGCTAGTCGTTTTCATTTGGAACAAGCTATCAATCAATTAAAGAAAATGAATAGAATAAAGAAACATGCATAGAAAACGCTTGACAAACTCTTCAAATCTGTTTATAATGCAAATAATAGAGATTGGACAAAACATTGACAAAATATATTCCATACACAGTTGACGATATCAAAAAGTCTTCAGCCCGAGAGCTATTCACCGTCGTATCCACTTTTGCTGGTGGTGGTGGTTCATCAACTGGCTATCGCATCGCCGGCGGTAAAGTTATTGCCATGAATGAATTTGTAGAAGAAGCCATAAAAACATATTCAACAAATTTTCCAGATACCAAGATTATCCCAGGCGATATCAAAAAGCTTACTGGGCTTGATTTTCTTCGTGAAGCAAATCTCAAGCCTGGTGAACTTGATATCTTCGATGGGTCACCTCCTTGCTCCGCGTTCTCTGTTGCTGGTAAACGAGAGAAGCAATGGAAGGGTGCTATAAAGAAAACCGATAGCTCGTTTGAGATTGACGAATATGGTGAGCTAGAATTCGTCGAGGGTGAGACGTTTACGAAAACAGGCATCAAAACTTATAGTGATGGTATGGTTGTTGAAGCTATTGAAGATTTATTCCTAGAGTTCGTTCGCATCGCAAAAGATATCAAGCCTAAGGTTATCGTTGCAGAAAACGTCAAGGGTATCACAATGGGCGAAGCGCGCAAGAAGCTTGTAGAGTTTCAGAACGCATTTGAAAACATTGAACCTGGTTATGTTGTCACGCATCACGTTTTGAGCGCCGCAAATTATGGAGTTCCGCAAGCGCGTGAGAGACTGTTCTTTGTCTGTGTGCGTAGTGATGTTGCTAGTGTGATCGGTATGAACTGGATGAATGCCGAGACAATGACAAAGCCACCCGAAACAACTCCTATCATTCGTTCTGGTGGGCGTCGTCTAAGCGAGAATAGTCAACACATCTCATTGCGCGAAGCAATTGAAGATATCGAAAATGATCCTGAAGAAATCCAGATGCTTAAGGATTATGTGATGGGTGGCTTTCAAAAAGATTGGATCACGAAGCTTCCATTTAATCCCAAGCGTCATACCAAGCCGAGCGATACTGAGTATCGGTCATGGAATCCTACAGGTTCATGTTTCAATATGATTCGCCCTTGCCCAGAACTTCCATGCCCTACTCTAACGCAGAGAGGGCAACAGCTTTCTGTGTCTGGTGTGTTTCATTACGCAGAGAATAGAAAGTTTACCATCAAAGAGTTGAAACGAATCATGAGTCTTCCAGAAGACTACATATTGTCTGGAAACTTTGATAAGCAAGCAGAACGAATCGGGCGCATGGTTGCTCCTAAAATGATGGGTGCGCTTGCGTCTAACATCTACAATAAAATATTGAAACCCTATAAGGAAGCTACACAATGACAGGTCAGTTCACGTTCGCGACACGCGAAGAAGGCTTTGATACGCACATCGACACATCCATTCGCGGCTACAGTGATCTGTGGCAAGACGTTGTGGATATCTCCCAGTACTTTGTTGAGAATGATACCAGCGTGGTCGATATTGGTTGCTCGACAGGTAAGATGTTAAAGAGTATGATTAACCAGAACACGTTTGCACCTAACGCAATTTATACAGGTCTAGAGATTGAACCTGAGTTTTGGGGACCATACGATCAGGACGAAAAGGATTTCGACAACCTCACATATCACAAGGGTGATGCTAATGGGTATTATTTCGACAACTGTTCATATGTCACGTCCATCTTCACACTTCAGTTCATGCCGTACCATGATCGTATGCATCTAATCAGTCGCGTATTCAATGGATTGAACCCTGGTGGTGCTTTTGTCTTCGCGGAGAAGACGATGCCTGAGAATGTACGAATCCATGAAATTCGCACCTTTACCTATTATGATTACAAGCGCCGCACGTTTACCACCGACGATATCATGGACAAGGAGCATCAGCTCCGTCATATGACCAAACCAAACACCCGTGGCGAGCTAATCAAGGTCTGTCTAGACGCCGGCTTTCAAGCGGTTGACACCTTCTGGCAGAACCACGCCTTTACAGGGTTCATTGCGTTGAAGGGAACGACACAAAAGTAACATAAAATGTTTCAAAAATAATTGAAAAAACACCAAAATACCTGAAAATAATTGGCAAACAATTTCAATGGCTTAGCGGAGATGATCCCTAAGCCATTGTTTTTGCTTGTTTTTCTAGCCTTGACAATGAGGTGGTTCTTTGCTATTATAAGAATATAAGATGAATTGAAAGACGAGAGACACACCATGAGCGTAGCAACAAACCCCAACCGCCGTCAAGCCCTTCGCGAAGCAACCCAAGATGCTATTGCTCAGTTCATGCAGAACGGCGGCTATGTGACCCGTTGCGAGACTTCTACTGCTAAGGTCAAGACGTTTCGCCACTTTGCTTCCATTGCCTCGCAAGGCCGCAAATTGACCACCCTCCGCAATGCCGGCTTTGCTTCTCGCTAATTGAAAGGTTCAACCATGTTCTCCATTCGCAAGCTCGACCTCTACCTTGCCGCTATCCGCGCTGATTATGCCGCTTTCAAGTTCCGCGGCGAACATGCCAACTCTCCTTGGACCGCTGAGATGGTTGATGAATTCAACCGTACCCTGACCTACGAGATTGGTAGCCGTTATGTGAAGGTCGTCAAATACGCCGGCACACCCAACGCCTCTGTCCACTCCTTCATTTGCATGAACGATATGGGCAAATTCTGCAAGGGCGATATCCTGAAGGCCGCAAGCTGGAAGGCTCCCGCTAGGAATCATGCTCGCGGCAATGTAGTGCTCCGCGATTACCCCACCGTCCAATGGACCGGCATCATCTGAGAAAGGTTTACACCATGAGAAAAGTCCTTCGCAAGACCGTCCGCGCTTCTACCCTCACCGAGATTGCTAACCGTCTGTTGGCTTCGCCCTCGTCCACGCGGGATGAGCGGGTCGGTGTTATCGTTCTCTTGGAGTCTTCACTTCTCACCGACGACGCCTACCGTGGCTATAACTACCTTGATGCCGAGCAGATTGGCTTTGAAGGTGTGCAGCCCGGCATTCGGCCCGAGCGTGGCGTTACCAACCAGTTTGCCGACACCGACAACACCCGCCGTGTTTACCTCTGAGGAGAATCCTATGACCCAGTTGGAACACAAAATGAACGAGGGTATTGATGCTCTCATCAAGCAACTCGAAGCCGCTAAAGATGGGCAGGGTTTCAAGTCTAAGGCGTGGGCTGTGGAGAAAGTGGCTGAGGAAGCCAAGAACTACGCCGACTATTGGAACTACAAACTGGACGATTGGGCTTCCGACTGAGGAGAATTGAGATGGACTTTTCTTACGCCGAAATAATGGATCAGATCCGCATGGCTGAAATGACCGGTGATGTTGACGCCGAAGAATATTGGCATGAAATGCTGGAATGTGTCATGCAAATTGACGCGATTAACGAAGGCGATGATTATGAGGATGATGGTCAGCCATCCGAGATGCAAGAATGGCAAGATTATGACCGAGATTGCTAGTTGACAAACCGCGCGCCATGTGGTACTATACATAATGAATTGAGGAGAAGGTAATGGCTGAGAAACTGGTATCGCCTGGCGCGCTTGACAAGTTGGCTAAACTGCTTGCGGCTGAGAACATTGCTGTGGAACATGCACCCGTGGTCACCGCGTCTTTTGATGTTAAGAACCGCGTCCTACGTCTGCCTATGTGGCAGGAAATGACCGAAAGCTTGTACCATCTGCTGGTGCTTCACGAGGTCGGTCATGCACTGGAAACTCCGTGCGATGGCTGGAAAGGTGCTATTGACGCCGTTGAGGAATCAGACGGCCGCCGTGTGTCGCGCACATTCCAAGGCTATTTGAATGTTGTTGAGGACGCGCGGATTGAGCGTAAGATTAAGGCTAAGTTCCCCGGCTCGCGCCGTGATTTTCACGATGGCTACAAGTGGCTTTTTGAGTCGGACTTTTTCAATGTGAAGTCTACCAATCCCGATGAACTGTCAACCATTGACCGTATCAACCTTTACTTCAAGGTTGGTTCTCATATGCAGGTGCCGTTCTCGGATGAAGAACAGGTGTTTGTAAAGCGGGCTGAGGACATCCACACATGGGATGAGGCCGTCCAGCTTGCTAATGATCTCCTTGCTTTTGCCAAAGAAAAGGCGGAGCAGGAAGAGGAAGACCTGGATGAAGAAAAGCGTGACGTTTCTACCCGCACCCTTGATGATGATGACGGCGAGGAAGGTGACGATTGGGAAGATGGTGAAGATGGCGATGAAGGGTTAAAAGGCGAGTCCGATCAAGATGAAGTCGGCGATGGTAATGATGAGGACAAACCGAAGCCCTCGCGCCGTAAGTCTGGTGGTCAGATAGAAGAGGCTACCACTGATAAGGCTCTGTCTGATAAGATGCAGGATTTGGTTGATCCTACTATGCTCGGCAGGGAACTCCGTTATGTGGTGCTGCCGAAGGATATCAATTCGGATAACTTCATTGTGAAGTATGGCGATATCCTGAAGTATGCTCAGCATGATATCAACCTCGGCAAGGTGGCCGATTATCAAGCTTTTGCCAATCGTGTGTTCTCCAAGTTCCGCAGCGACAATAACAATGCCATCAATTATATGGTCAAGGAGTTTGAAATGAAGAAGGCTGCTACGGCCTATTCCCGTAGCAAGCAATCCAAGACTGGTACCATTGATACGACAAAGATCCATAGCTATAAGTTCAGCGAGGATATCTTCCGTCGTCTCACGGTACTGCCGACCGGCAAGAACCACGGGCTTGTCGTCTATCTCGACCTATCTGGTTCCATGTCTGGTCATATCCGCGGTGCGGTTGAACAGATGATTACCCTGGCTACTTTTTGTCGCCGTGCTAACATCCCACACCGTATCTATGGTTTCTCGACCAGCCTGGCTGGTGCAGGTTACAATCATCCTGCTACTCTGAAATACCACGATATGCGGTCTAAAATCAATACGGAATGGCGTAACATTGACAATCGTGTTGACAAGCATTTCGTATACCCTAACACGGAACTGTCACTGCTGGAATTGTTTCACGAGGGCATGAACCTGCGTGATTTTAATTTCATGTGTTCCACATTGCTTATTTCAGGTATGATCCAGAACTATACCACATGCGATCTGGTTCCTGCTGGCTATAATAATGTGAAGCATTATGTCCGTGATGTTATCTTCAATAAATTCCGTGACCCGTTTGAGTTCCTCAGCCTTGGATCGACCCCGTTCAATGATTCCTTGATGCTTGGTCGCGATATCATTACCAAGTTCACGAAGGAGAAGAACCTCGAGATTGTGAACATGGTAACTATCACTGACGGCGAGTCCGATCATCCATCATATATTCTGCACAAGCAGAATGGGCAACGTGGTAATTTGGCTGGTTCTAGTATCATCCACAATAACCGCACCTCGTTCCTGACCGACGAGCATAGCAGGCGCCAAATTCGTTTGAATTTTGAGCATAACCATCAATATACCTCAATGTATGCTAAACTCATCCGTGACACGATGAAGGTCAATCTTGTTGGCTTCTACATTACCAACAGTGCCCGTGACGTTACCAGCGGCGCCCAGATGGCTGGGTCAAACTGGTATGATGCTGACCTGATGGCTAAGTCTTTCCGTTCTAATCAGTACGCAATTGTGCCTGGCTTGTATGGTCACAATGAGTTCTATTATATCAAGGGCGGCAAAGACTTGCGTACCGAGAGTTCTGGCATGGGTGATATTGCTGCGGATTCTTCGAAGGGTAAACTGAAAACCGCGTTTGCCAACGCACAATCCAAGCGCGGTACGTCCCGTGTTGTGTTGGCTAAGTTTATCGACAAGATCGCCGTATAAATACAAAGCAAAAATGAGGGGTTGACAAATCCCTCATTACCAACTACAATGGTAACATGATGACAAAAGGAGATGGCTATGTTTAAAGTATCATATACTCTCAAGGATGAAAACAAGCTTCTGTCGGACGAGACGGCCAAGTTTCGTTACCTACAGGATGCTTTCGATTTCATGCGTCGTTTGTTGGCTTCTACTGGACTTGTTGGTAAACCCACCATCGAGCGGCTTTGACCATTGACAATCCGACCTAATCCGTGCTATAATACTTATATGATGATGAAAAGAGGGCGATGAAATGAATACCAATCAGTCCAAGTTCCTTGAGAAAGCCATCAGCAAGTTCGGTACTGACGCAGTGGTAGCTCGTTCTGAGCTTTGCGATTTTGCTTTGGCAAGCAATTTCAAGCGGGGTTCTTATCGTTGGATTTTTAAAGACGAGTATCGTGCTAGCCATGGCAAGTACAAGCTGCCTGCCGTCTCTGGCGCTGCTAGTGTTGATACTACGTCCATTGCTGCTATGGCGGCCGATATCGTTCCCATTCGCAAGGCTCAGCCAGTGGTTACCACTACCAAGTTCGATCCTAACGCCGTGTCGGAGCATGATTATGCTGCGGTGCCCGAGAAGGACAAGAACTATGTGCCTTTTGGCGAGTTCAAGATGATCGAAAAAATCATTGCGTCTGGCAAGTTTTTCCCTGTGTTTATTTCTGGGCATTCTGGCAACGGCAAGACTTTCATGGTTGAGCAGGCTTGCAGCAAAGCCAAACGAGCCATGATCCGTGTGCAGATGTCGCGTGAGACCGACGAGGACGATCTGATCGGTGGTTTCCGTCTTATCAATGGCGAGACCAAGTTCATGAAAGGCCCGGTACTTCGTGCGATGGAAATCGGTGCTTTGCTTCTGATTGACGAGGCCGACCGTGCTGATCCTGGCAAGGCTATGTGCCTCCAGGGTATCCTCGAGGGCAAGTCTTACTATGTGAAGAAGACTGGTGAGATTGTAAAGCCAGCCGATGGCTTTAATATCATGGTCACTGCAAACACCAAGGGCCGTGGCTCTGAGGATGGGCGTTATGTTGCTGCGACCATGCTTGACGATGCTTGGCTTGAGCGTTTCCCGATCACGGTCGAGCAGGAATATCCTACTGTCCAGATCGAAAAGAAGATCCTCGTCAACTATCTTGGCAAAGATTTGCCCGAGGCTGATGTTTCGTTCATCGACCATCTGACCGTCTGGTCTGAAATCATCCGCAAGACCTTTGCTGATGGTGCCATTGATGAACTCATTTCCACTCGCCGTCTGGTGCATATCGCACAGACGTTCCTGATGCTCGGTGACCGCATGAAGGCCATCAAGTTCTGCATTAACCGTTTCGATGAAGAGACCAAGACCGCGTTCCTTGATCTCTATAGCAAGGTTGATCCTACGATCAATCCCATCCCCGCCACTCCGGCAGTTGATGCTGCCTCGGAGAAGTCTCAGGAAATTTCTTTCTGAGATTAATATAACCTAAATTATGGAGAAATATATGTCACAGTTGTCCTTGATTGAAAAGCACCTTCGTCGTAACAACACCGGTCCTGGTGTCACTGTCGCTAAGCTTTCTAAGCTCACTGGCATTTCTAAGGAAGGTATCTATAAGCGTGTTAGTGACCTTCGCGAAGCGCACACAATCTACAGCAACTACCGCAAGGTAAATGGCGAGCGCAAGCTTTACTATCGCATCGCTGCCTAATTTATGCTATATAGGGTGGGGAGCATTCCTCACCCTATTTTTAATGGAGTCTAAAATTGAATAACGATGAAATTCCCTACGCCCATCTTCGTGGTCTGAGTGTTACAGTTCGGAACAATGATATCAATGGTGCATTGCGCGTCCTGAAGAAGAAAATTCAAGCTGATGGTATAATGCGAGACCTTTCTGAGCGCGAACATTACACGAAGCCTTCCATGCAACGCCGTCTGAATAAAATTCAGGCTATTCGCCGTTGGAAAAAGAAGCAGCAGGAAGCTGCTGAACAGCTTTGAATTTCCATATATATTATTGCAATTTTTAACATGGAGTCGTTATGTCCGCACTAGAAGTTTCTGTAACAATTGAAGAACTACGCAAGCGTAAGATTTTAGTAGCCACACCTATGTACGGCGGTATGTGTGGTGGTACATATACAAAGTCAACTGCCGATCTTGCGTCCATGGCAGCACAGTATGGCATGGATGTTCGCTTCTATTATCTCTTCAATGAATCCCTAATTACTCGTGCGCGAAATTACCTCGTGGACGAATTTCTGCGTTCTGATTGTACTCACTTGATGTTCATCGACGCCGACATTGGTTTTGATCCGAATGATGTTATTGCATTGTCGGTCATTGCGGAAGCTGGCAGTGATAAGGAAATCGTATGTGGTCCGTATCCCAAGAAATGTATTGCTTGGGAAAAGATCAAGCGCGCGGTCGACCGTGGCTTCGCTGACAAGGATCCAGAGAACCTCGAGAAGTATGTTGGCGATTATGTTTTCAATCCTAAGGAAGGATCTGGATCCATTGCTCTCGATCAACCAGTAGAGGTGCTTGAAGGTGGCACTGGCTTTATGATGATCCAGCGTTCTGCGTTGGAAAAGTTTGCAGCCGCTTACCCACAATACACATATCTGCCTGACCATGTGCGTACCGCACACTTTGATGGTACCCGCGAAATCATGCAGTTCTTCCAGGCTGAGATTGATCCTAAGTCTAAGCGGTACCTATCAGAAGATTATTGGTTCTGCCAGAAGATGTGGGACATCAATGTGAAGACATGGCTTTGCCCATGGATGAAGCTTCAGCACATGGGTTCATATGTGTTTGCTGGTTCTCTTATTGATCTGGCTCAGATCGGCGCTGGTGCTACCGCTGACGTAGGTGAATTAGCTCCTCGTAAAAAGTAACTTGACATTCGCATTCACACCTGCTATTATGATTATCTTGAGTGAAGGAATATACCATGAAAATCTCTAAGACCACAATCGACGTACTAAAGAATTTTGCGACAATCAATCCCAGCATGTTGTTTTCTGCTGGCTCAGAATTGAAGACGGTCTCACCACAAAAGACCGTCTTCGCAAAGGTAAAGATCGAAGATACAATCGACACTGAATTTGGTGTCTTCGATTTGTCTCAGTTCATTAATGTTTTGAGTGACTACGAAAATCCCGATATCTCTGTCAATAACACGTTCATCTCCATCACAAATGGAACTGGCGATATCTCAGATATCGTTCGTGCAAAGGCAGAGCTTCTTCCCAGTCTTCCTACCAAGGAAGTTACTCTACCTTCGGTCGATGTAGCTTTTGTTCTGGAAGCAGCGAAGCTTCAAAGAGCATTGCGTCAAGCTTCGCTTCTCGTTCTGCCAGAAATTGCTCTTGTTGGTGAACATGGTAACGCATACTTCTGCGCTATTGATTCGCGCAGCGATTCCACGAATCGTTTCAAGAGCCCTGTAGGCAAGGCTGAGAAGAGTTATAAGATGATCTTCAAGGTTGATAACCTTAAGGTCATGGGTGGTAAGGACTATGATGTGAAGGTATCTTCAAAGGGTATCGCATACTTTGCATCCACTGATGGCATCTGTCATTACTGGGTCGCAACGGAATCTGGTTCGTCTTTTGATGCCTAATCGGTGGGGGCGAAAGCCCCCATCTTTCGTTATGGATATGTGAAATGACACAAGATAGCAAGCAGTCTAAGCTCGGCCGCGCGGGCGAGAGTATTGTGTTGAATTGGTATAGTGAACAGGGTATGAAGGTTAAGGCATCTATTGACCAATATGATAGCTACAAAGATGCTTTGATAGATGGTAAGTGGGCAGAAGTCAAGACACAGGTTCCATTCGTCTACCGAGATTCATTTACCATAAAGCCAAATCAGTTACGCAAATGCCAAAATGTTTGTCGATTGATTTTCGTTTCTGTACCAAACTCAAAAGAAAAACACTATAGCGCAGGAAAAGTGTATTGCATTTTTCCAGAAGATGGGTTACAATACAATAAGTATACCACCAAAGATGGGCGTGAAATGATACTCATTCCGATCAAGCAAGATGGTATGCGTGAAATTTTTGAAATGACCGAAGAGGAACAGAAGATCCTTCAGCGATATTCTGTGTCTTCTTGGAACTGATGGAGCCAACATGCGTGAAGAATTTCTCTGGGTAGAAAAGTATCGGCCGCATAAGATTGCCGATTGCATTCTACCTGATGACCTGAAGCAAACATTCCAACAATTCGTAAACGACGGCAGCATTCCTAATCTGTTGCTTGCTGGCACTGCTGGTGTCGGTAAGACAACGGTCGCTCGTGCTATGCTTGACGAGATCAATGCTGACTATTTAATTATCAATGGGTCAATGAATGGTAACATTGACACACTGCGAAATGAAATTCGCAACTATGCAGGTACCGTATCATTTGGTGGAGGTCGTAAGTATGTTATCTTGGATGAGGCGGATTACCTCAACGCTAGTTCCACACAGCCCGCACTCAGAAACTTCATGGAGGAGTTCTCAAGTAACTGTGGATTTATTCTCACCTGCAATTTCAAGAACCGAATTATCCAACCACTACATTCTCGGTGCGCTGTTGTAGACTTTAAGATCCAGAAGAAGCAACTTGGTGGTCTTGCTGTTGAGTTTATGAAGCGAGCCATTTGGATCCTTGAGGCTGAGAATGTTGAGTATGATAAAGGTGCAGTCGCAGAGGTAATCAAGAAGCATCTGCCCGATTGGCGGCGTGTACTCAATGAGTTCCAGAGGTATGCTGCGCGTGGTAAGATTGACACTGGTATCCTTGCGTCGGTCGATAATACCAATATCAGCGAACTTGTCAAGTGTTTGAAGAACCGCGAGTTTGAGAACATGCGAAAGTGGATTGGCACTAACTCTAGCGCGGACGTGAATACTCTATTCCGTTCTCTGTATGATACCGCTTATGATATCCTAGATCAGAATTCTGTACCGCAGTTGATCCTCATTCTTGCGGACTATCAGTACAAAGCTGCTTTTGTTGTTGACCAAGAAATCAACCTTGCTGCATGTATGACGCAGATTATGATTGATTGTGAGTTCAAGTCATAGGACAAATACGATGGCAAAATACTTAGATAGATCAGCGATAGAAGACCTTGACTCTTATAGACAAGAGATATTTGCGATTAGAGAAAGAGCATATGCAAAGCATGGTATTGATATATTGGATAACGATACTCTAAGCTCCGTATCAATCTACAATTTGGTTTCTCAATATGATCCAGATTACAATATCAACTTTGCTAGAAATGGTGAAGATGCGATTTCTAATCGAATTGAAATTGAACAGAAATGTAGCAGAGTCGAAAACGATAAGAAACTGGCTTCATTTATGTTTCATGCTATGGGTAACCTTATCTATGATCGGTATATCTTTGTTGCGCGCCACAAAGACAATCTAGACCTACTCAGGATCTATGATATAAGTCAGAAAAAAAATCTGAAAATCATTCATAAGCATTTGACGGCAGAACGAGATGCTTGGTTAGAACGAGGCAGAAAAGATCAAAGCAAAATGAAAAGGGATGTCGTTTTGCTGTCTGAGAAAATGATGAAAGAACAACTGACAAGCTTATCTAAAATCAAGATATATACATGTGAAGTTATTAGAGGTTGACAATGGCAAATCTGATCTACACAGAAAATGAATTTCTATCGCTGTTCAGTTTTAACAAGACAGTCAGTTTTGAAGACTTTAGCAACCAAATTTCTGTGTTGAATGGTAGCGATACCTCAGGAAATTTCGTCGTCAGGAGCGACCTTGATACATTCATCGAAAGAGTTGCAAAAAGCGATGACAGAAAAGATAGACTGAACTTATACAAAGAACAAATGTATAAGATGCTCGTTCTAGAACCAGAGGTAGCTCTTACAGAATGGTTTCGTAAGACTGCTAAAATCGCAGAACCGATTGAGCATTATTTTCAAATACCACCCGCTCAGATTTTAAATGGTGACACATTTGCTGGCCGTACATACAGCAAATATGGTCGTATCTGCAAAAACATTAATTTCGAAAAATTTTTCAGCACACGCAAACTTTACAGTAACGATTTCGAGTACACTTTTGGTTTACTAAAAGTGATGTTTGAACAATTTAAAATACGCAACAGTTTAGCCAGCCCCGCTTTCTTTGACCATATATGCAAAATTGAAAACAGTAACTATGGACAATTCTGGACCGATTTTATGATTGGTTGTAATAGGGCTAGCATTTTTAATCCAGCAACATACAAGGGCATCTTAGACGAAATTCTTCCTGGTAAAATTTTGTTTGCTCCAGTTATGGGTTGGAATAGCTATCAGTTCGCATTTTATTCGAGCGGATTCGAGAAGTTTATCGCAACTGATGTTATACCTGAGGTTGTTGAAAACGGAAAAACATTGCACAAAGTCTGGCAAGATTTTTCAGACAAGAGTTTTTTTGGAGTAGCGGATAAGTCTGTCGATCTATATTGTTGCCCCTCAGAAAAACTGAAGTCGATTGGATTCGAAGATACATATCGAGAGAAGGTAGATGCGGTTCTGTTTAGCCCGCCATATTATGACCTTGAAATTTATGATAGCGAAGATCAAAGTTTTACCAATTATCCTAACTATGAAGAATGGCTAGAAAAATACTGGGAAGCTACCGTCCTTACAGCAAAGGAAGTGATGAAGCCAGATGCCAATTTTGCGTTTGTTATCTCTAACTATAGAAATAAAGCCAAACAAGAAGTGAATATCAGCGAAGATATGATGAGAGTGGTAAGCAAGCACCTGAATCTTAAAGCCAGATATAAGATTCAGTGGTCAGCTATTGGAACTGGACGGCAAGCAAAAAAAACTAGAGGCGGAAATTTTGAAGACCTTTGGGTTTTCACAAAATAGCTAGACATTGAAAGTGTTTGGTGATACACTAATGGTTCTTCAAAAATACAAGAGAGTGTTTTATGGCTAGTCCTTTTGATTATGTAAACTCGATTATGAAGCCAAAACAACCAAACATGATGCGCGGACATGGAGAAGCAGAAGAGAAGGCTTATGTGCCTTTTCTCACTAACCGATCGCTGTCGTACCACCAAGACTGTGTACTGTATGCCAACGAGATGAACATGCGTGGGCATCTAGACAAATTACTCCAGTATGAGTATTTTATAAATATAATCAGGAAACAGAACCGTAAGTTTGCCAAGTGGCAAAAAGAAGAAAAGAACGATTCTGTCGACCTGGTTATGGAGTTCTTCGGCTATGGGCGTTCAGAAGCTAAACAAGCACTGACCGTATTGACACCCAGCCAAGTAGACCAGATCGGGTCGTTACTTGGCAAAAGGTGAACACAATGCAATCCATTATTGAATCCATGATTGAGGTACGACTAAAGACACCAGAAGATTTCCTAAAGATTCGCGAAACGCTCAGCCGCATCGGTGTCGCGTCCGCAGAAAAATCAACACTCTATCAATCTTGCCATATTTTCCACAAGCAGGGCCGCTACTATGTGGTTCACTTCAAGGAACTATTCGCGCTTGATGGCAAGCCAACCAACTTCTCTGATGATGATAAGGCTCGTCGAAACAAGATCGCTAATCTACTCGCTGAATGGGAGTTGATTGATCTCGTCGATCCTAAAGCATCGGAAGACCCTATTGCTTCATTAAATCAAATCAAAATTCTCACACACAAGGAGAAGAGTGATTGGAAACTGGAAGCTAAATACAACATCGGTAAGAACCGCGGAAAGGTCGCTTGATCGACGCAGCTTCTACCCTCTTGAATTTATGTGTAGTGTTGGGGGTATATCTCCTTCGCTACATATAAATAAAACCGTGATGCCCTCGGGGTCACATAATCAACCTTGCCTAATAGGAGGTCATACTATGACTAAGAACGACTACGCACAAATCCCATCTCCATTCGCATCTTTCGATCCTTTCTCTGTCGGCTTCGACAAGACATTTAAGCTGCTATCTTCGCAGTTGGATGGCATCGGTAAGAACCTTCCTGGATATCCACCTTACAATATCAAGAAGGTCGATGATAACAAGTATGTTATCGAAATGGCTGTCGCGGGATTCGCAAAGACAGATATCGAGCTGACTCTCGATGGTGGTAAGCTAACCATCGCTGGTAAGACTAAAGACTCCAGTGATATGGATAAGGCTACCGAATTCTACTACTACAAGGGAATTGCAGAGCGTGCCTTCAATCGCACATTCACTCTTGCTGATACTGTAGTGGTAAACAATGCCGAATTGATGAACGGCATTCTCAAGGTGTGGTTGGAAAACTTTATCCCTGAGAACCAGAAGCCTAAGAACATCAAGATCGACTAATTACAACCCATTGAATCCTACATCATGCAAGCGAGCTGGGAAACTGGCTCGCTATTATTGTTCGGAGAAAGACAAATGCAAAATATTTTTAACTTAATCGCAAAGAAAGTAGAAGACACACGCCGCTACTACAAGGCGTTGAATGAATTGAATCGTCTATCGGATAGAGAACTATCTGACATTGGATTATATCGTGGTGAAATTCCTATGGTTGCTATGACGGTACTAAATAGAAAGTAACTCAATAAGGAGTGACTATGGCTATTACATTCGAACAGTTGAATGAGTTCTTCGAAGATACGGGCGAAGATGTTATTCAGAAATATGTGGAACCTCTAAATGAGGTTATGGATTTTTATGAAATCAACACCCCTCAACGTATCTCAATGTTCCTTGCTCAGGTAGGCCATGAATCTGGTGGACTAAGAACGATCAAGGAAAATCTAAACTATTCAGCAGATCGCTTGAAGGTAATTTTCCCTAAGTATTTTCGTGGAGTAGATACAGCACCGTTCGCTAAGAACCCACAGAAAATTGCCAATCGTGTCTATGCTTCGCGCATGGGTAACGGTGATGAAGCATCAGGAGATGGGTATCGCTACTGCGGACGTGGGCTTATCCAATTGACAGGCAAATCAAATTATGAAGCTTTTGCCAAAGACATGGGGTGGCCACTAGAAGAAGCAACCGAGTGGTTGAGTACAGAAGAAGGAGCTGCGTGGAGTGCTGGATGGTTCTGGGACTCGCGTGAACTAAACAATTGGGCTGATAAAGGTGACGTTGTTAATGTAACTAAAAAAATCAATGGTGGTACCATTGGACTTGAAGATCGTAAATCTCATTATGCTGCTGCCCTGGAGATATTCACAGCATAAGGAAATGCGATGCCTAAATTTACAGTAGAAACGGATGAACCTAAACCAGCAATGGATCAGATTCCCCCTGCAACTAAAGGAGCAGGCGCTTCAATCCAGACTACATATATCGACTCAACCCCTAGAGCAGGTGCACCATCAGCCCCACAGTTATCCGAAGCAGCTCAGCTTGCTAAGATTGAACTGGAAAAGAAACAGTGGGAAGCAGAGAACGCAAAGCAGAATGAAGACTGGATGGTCAAGAAGTGGCGACCCGCAATGGGTTGGTGCTACATGGTCATTTGTTGTTTAGACATGGCTATATTCCCAATCATGTGGAATGTGATTCAAGTTATGATGAAGCAACCACTAACCCAATGGAATCCACTTACGCTGCAAGGCGCTGGTTTGTTCCATCTAGCAATGGGTGCAGTTCTTGGTATCTCTGCTTGGTCAAGAGGACAAGAGAAAATGCAAGGTGTAACAAAATAAGGATTTTAAAATGAATGATGATGTTGAAAGTGTGATGGTCGTTAGGTTTTTCACTGGCGATGAAGTGATTGGTAAAGTGAGTGCGTTTGGTCAGCATAATATTGTAATCAAAAAGCCCGCCGCTATTGTGATGCAACAGGGCACAAATGGTAAAGCCAGTATGGGCCTTCTTGATTACCTACCAATGGCAAAGAGTAAAGAGATTGTGGTTAGTTCGTCCAATATTCTCTTTGTCTATGAGCCAATGCTTGATGTTGAAAATGCTTACAACACCTCATTTGGTTCTGGATTGGTATTGCCGAAAAGCGGGTTGACATTTTGATGACGATGGTGTACTATACACCATGAGCAAATTTTACACCAATGCGATGCAGTTCGGCAACAACATCTTGGTTCGCGGTTACGACCGCGGGCTACAGTTCAACGAAAAGATTCCCTACAAGCCCACGATGTTTGTCCAGTCAAAGCATGAGAATGCAAGCTGGACCGACATTCGTGGGCTTTCGCTTGAGCCAATCCAATTTGAATCCATCAATGAAGCTAAGGACTTTCTCAAGCAATATGAAGACGTAACCAATTTCAATATCTTTGGTCTACAGCGGTTCGTCTACACATACCTGAATGAAGAATATCCAACCGATGTGCCATATGATCGTGACCAAATCAAGGTCGCATATCTTGATATCGAAGTAAGTTCTGAGAATGGTTTTCCTGCGGTAGAGCGAGCATCGGATACCGTCACAGCCATCACGTTGAAGAAAGGCCCGATCTTTCATGTGTTTGGTTTAAAGCCATACACACCAACACGCAATGACGTTTTCTACCATCACTGTGTCAACGAAAAAGAATTGCTCATTCGTTTTCTGAGTGAGTGGGCGCACGATGGTTATCCCGATATCGTCACTGGTTGGAATATCACATGGTTTGATATTCCTTATCTTGCCAAACGTATGACAACGGTCATTGGTGAAAGTGAAATGAAGCGCCTCTCACCATGGAAAAATGTCCGTGAGAGACGAGTTCAAATGACATTCAACAAGGTGCAGGTTGCATATGATATTGGTGGTGTGGCTACACTTGATTATCTTGAGATGTATAAGAAATTCACATACTCTCAGCAGGAATCATATCGTCTTGACCATATTGCATTCGTTGAACTTGGTGAGAAGAAACTAGACCATTCTGAATTTGAGACACTCCACGAATTCTACATGAAAGATCATACTAAGTTTATTGACTACAATATCATCGACGTGGAACTTATCGTGAAGATGGACGATAAGATGAAACTAATTGATATGGCCCTCGCGCTCGCGTATGACGCGAAAGTTACCATCGCGGACGTGTTCACGCAGGTGCGTATGTGGGATGTTATCACGCACAACCATTTGTGGAAGAAGAGAATCGCAGTACCACTCAACGGTGGTGGTAGCAAGGACGAAGTGTTTGTTGGTGCGTATGTGAAAGACCCACAGGTTGGTTCGCACTCATGGGTCATGTCTTTTGATTTGAACAGTCTGTATCCACATTTGATTATGCAGTATAACATTTCACCTGAAACCATTCATGTGAACGCGAAAGGCTATGCAATCCAAGCAGACGTTACGATTGATGATCTGCTTGCTGGTAATATGCCAGAAGTGCCTGATGGTTATGGCCTTGCAGCTAACGGTTGTTTCTTTAGTAAAGCGAAGCAAGGGTTCTTGCCTACGATTATGCAACGCATGTACAATGACCGTGTGGTGTATAAGGACAAGATGATCCTTGCTCAAAAGGCCTACGAGAATGCAAAGACCGAAGCTGAGAAAAAACAGGCTGTTAAAGATATCTCACGCTACAAGAATATGCAGCTTGCAAAGAAAGTACAGTTGAACTCCGCATATGGCGCTATCGGTAATCAGCATTTCCGTTTCTTTGATATTGACCAAGCTACCGCTATCACTCTTGGTGGGCAACTATCAATTCGTTGGGCTGAAAATGAAATGAATAAGTATCTCAACAAATTATTGAAGACGGAGGATTATGATTATGTTATTGCGTCTGATACAGATTCGCTTTATATTAGCTTTGATAAATTGGTACATAGCGTCTTTGAAAAGAGAATTGAGGCTGAAGGGCTTACTCCGGAACTCAAAGAAAAGATCATTAACTTTCTTGATAAGGTGGCTAGTGATAAAATGGAACCAGTTATTGATCGCATCTATCAGGATCTTGCTGAACGTATGTGTGCCTTCCAGCAAAAAATGAATATGAAGCGCGAAGTAATTGCAGACCGTGGCATCTGGACCGCAAAGAAGCGATACATTCTCAATGTCCATGATTCCGAAGGTGTGCGATATGCTAAGCCAAAATTAAAAATCATGGGTATGGAAGCTGTAAAGTCCTCAACACCAGCAGCTTGCCGCACGGCTATTAAAGATGTTCTTAACATCGTTATGACACAGAGCGAAGATGACCTGCATAGGTACATTGAAAAGTTCCGTAAAGAGTTTTGCAAGTTACCATTTGAAGATATTGCATTCCCTCGCAGTGTCCAGAACCTCACTAAATATCAGTACGAGACAAAAGGCGTTCCCATGCATGTGCGTGGTGCTATCGTATTCAATAAGAAGCTGCAACAGATGAAGCTTACGAAAAAATACGAGCAAATCAAAGACGGTGAAAAGATCCGCTTTGCTTATATGAAGATGCCAAATCCTATCCATGAGAATGTGATTGCCGTAATCTCTCAGTTGCCACCTGAGTTTAAATTAAACGCATATATTGACTATGATATGCAATTTGATAAGGCATTTCTCGATCCACTTCGCACTATTCTTAACACCATTAATTGGCACACCGAAAAACAATCCACACTGGAGGCATTCTTCACATGAAAGACGACGAATACGATTTTGGCTTTACATTTTCTGACACCGAAGAAATTAAAAGTCAGGCTGTTGACAAGGCAGAAGGCTTGCGTAAGATGATTATGCCATTGCTGAATAACTTGATGAAGAATCCTGAAAAGGATACCATCGTATGGCCTAACCGGGATAAGACAATCAAAACTTTCATCAAGAAGATGGATGACTACATGAAGTCCTGAAGGGCAATCGTATGACACAACTCTGGAGCATAGATTATAATGATTATACAAAAAATAAAGATTTAAAATGGCAGCATTGTTCCAGAACAAATAGATATGTTTATGTCACGCCTAATGGCATAAAAGATATCTACAACTTCTGTAAAATTTATAAAACTATATCAATTTTAGATTATGGATGTGGCTTTGATTATAGCTATGCAAAAGATGGATCGCATCAAAAAAAAATTACTGATAATATCAATGTTACTAGATATGACCCCTTTATCGAAGAATATTCTATTCAGCCTTCACAAGCTTCAGATATCGTAGTATGCAATAATGTATTAAACGCGATTGAACCTGATTTTTTTGATGAGGTTATGAAAAACATTTATAATTTGACAAACAAGGCCGTAATATGTAACATAATTGTTCCCGGGATGCACATATCAACAGCCGAAGAATTTATCAAGAAAATAGCAAAAAGTAAATTCACGATCAAAGAATTTACATATAAAACTCTAAATGAATGGAAAAATATCGTGGGCTACGCCACCCACGATTCTGATAATGATAGCAATGAAAAAGTTTTGTATATGTTGCTAGAAAAATAATTGTGGTTGACAATCTAATAAACTTGTGATATGATGTTTATATTAATGGAGGTAATATGTCACTCAAAGATAAGCTAATCAAAAATTCTACAATCGCTTTCACGTCCACATTGGCTGATAGCAAAATCTTCGCGAAGAAGGATATGATTCCTACTTCTGTTCCCATGATTAACGTAGCACTATCTGGCAGCGTTGATGGCGGTATTGTACCAGGCCTTACAATGCTCGCTGGTCCATCAAAGCATTTCAAGACTGGCTTTGCTTTGCTTATGGCTTCATCGTTTCTAAAGAAGTATCCTGATGGTATCGTACTGTTTTATGATTCTGAGTTTGGTACTCCTCAGTCTTATTTTGAAACATTTGGTATTCCGTTTGATAGTGTGGTGCATACACCGATCACTGATATCGAGGAACTAAAGTTTGATATCATGCAGCAAATGAAAGAGATTACTCGCGACGAACATGTTATGATTGTTATTGATTCTATTGGTAATCTTGCATCAAAGAAAGAAGTGGACGATGCGCTAGACGGTAAGTCGGTCGCTGATATGTCCAGAGCAAAGCAGTTGAAGTCTTTGTTCCGTATGATTACGCCACACTTGACGCTCAAGGATATGCCTATGATCGTCGTCAATCATACCTATAAAGAGATCGGTCTATATCCAAAAGATATCGTTGGCGGTGGTACCGGCTCGTACTATTCATCCGATGCTATTTGGATTCTTGGTCGTCAGCAAGACAAGGACGGTACTGAGATCCAAGGTTACCATTTCGTTATCAATGTTGAGAAGTCGCGCTATGTCAAAGAGAAGTCCAAGATCCCAATTACCGTCTCTTTCGAAGGTGGTATTAATCGTTGGTCAGGCCTCCTTGATGTTGCTCTCGACGGCGGTTATATTATTAAGCCTAAGAATGGATGGTATGCAACAGTCGATAAGGAAACTGGAGAAGTCCATACACCAAACTTCCGAGCAGGAGATATTGTCAACAACAAAGAGTTTTGGCTAAAAATGTTCAAGGAAACGGATTTCTCTCAGTACATTGAAAGCAAGTACAAGATGGCTATGGGTGCTATCATGGAAGATAGTGGTGATGACGATGCCGAATAATGTTATTGACAATCCCGTTGCACCACGCTATAATCACTTAGATCATCCAAGCGTACAGAATTTCACATGCATCCATGTTCAAGATGGTGAGTTCGAAGGTTTGGTATATCACTATGAGAACCTAAAGATTGGCGCACCAGATGAAGAAGGTGCATTGCTTACCTTCAATTATCATATCGTTGAAGGTTCAACACCGGAAGATCCTGAAGTGAAGCGCCGTATGGAAGATGTTATTGCTTCCATCATTTATCATATTTTATCTGACAGTGTAGGGAAGATTGGATCCGATGAGAATAGAACAGACAATCCTGAAGAATCTGGTGCACAACGAGGACTTCGCACGGAAGACCCTGCCGTTTCTTAAAGACGAGTATTTTACCAATGGTAGTGAACGCGCGGTATTCCTGCGCGTTCATGATTTTATGATGAAGTATAATTCTAGGCCCACACGCGAAGCTCTTGCAGTTGAGTTGGACAATGCAACCAACATGCCAGAAGAAGAGCATAAGCGGGCTCTTGAGGTAGTTGCTAATCTTAGCGAACCAGAACCTACTGACATTCAATGGTTGCTTGACAACACCGAAAAGTTTTGCCAAGAGAAAGCTGTCCATAATGCAATCATGGAAAGCATTACCATTCTTGATGGTAAAGATAAGAACCGCTCGTCTAGTAGCATCCCTGAGATCCTATCAGAGGCCCTCGGCGTATCTTTTGATTCTCATGTTGGTCACGATTTCATCGAGGACTTCGGTGAGCGATATGATTTCTACCATCGCGTAGAAGAAAAGATTCCGTTTGATCTAGGTCTGATGAACGATATCACTCGTGGTGGTCTATCTCGTAAGTCTCTCAACATCATCCTCGCTGGCACCGGTGCTGGTAAAACTTTGATGATGTGCCACTTCGCAGCAAATAATCTTGCGTCTGGTAAGAATGTTCTCTATATCACGATGGAAATGGCCGAAGAGAAAATCGCAGAGCGCATTGATGCCAACCTGCTGAATGTGCCACTAGAAGACCTTGGGCAGCTACCGCGTGATATGTACGAAAAGAAGATTGAACGCCTTCGTGCGAAGACAACTGGTAAGCTTATCATCAAGGAATATCCTACTGCATCCGCACACGCGGGACATTTTAGGCATCTCCTGAATGAGCTAAATCTAAAGCGAAATTTTATGCCAGATATCATCTATATTGATTACCTGAATATCTGCATGTCCGCACGAATCAAACCTGGTGCAAATGTGAATAGTTATACATACATTAAGGCTATTGCAGAAGAGCTTCGTGGCCTTGCGGTAGAGAAAAATCTACCCATCGTATCAGCCACACAGACAACCAGGTCTGGCTATACTTCAAGCGATCCTGGGCTTGAAGATACATCTGAGTCGTTTGGTTTACCAGCCACGGCCGACTTTATGATTGCTCTTATCCGTACCGAAGACGCAGACGAGCGTGGGCAGGTAATGGTAAAGCAATTGAAGAACCGCTATGCTGATCCAGCTATCAATAAAAGGTTTATGCTTGGTATTGATAGAACCAAAATGCGTCTCTTTGACGCTGAGGATAGCGCACAGGATGATCTGATTGATGATAGTCGTGGTGGTAAGACCAAGCGGTCTGACTCCGTAATGGACAACTCTAAGTTTGGTATGGAAGACCGTGAGCGTACCAAACCAAAGTCAAAGTTTGGTAATTTCAAATTCTAAATAGATATTCGACGGCTGGAGAATTAAGTAATGCAGATTAAGATGTTCACAAAGGACGTGTGCAGTTATTGTGCTGCGGCCAAAGATTTCTTCAACGACCGCCATCTTGAGTTCACCGAGTTTAAGATTGGCAAACATATTACCCGTGAAGATTTCGTTAAGCAGTATCCTGACTATCGTACAGTACCTCAGATTTTTATCAATGACGAACATGTTGGTGGTTACGACGATTTAGTTAAGGATCCTAGATTTAAATAGGAGACTAAAATGTTAAAAACAACCATGGCTGTACTCATGCTGGTGTTCTTATGTAACACCGCAGAAGCCGAACCCAAGAAGAAAGTTTCAGCGAAGACCGCGGAACGCTACTGTAACCTAAGCGTACAAGACAGATACGCACATCTTGCAAAATTCTGCAAGCAGTTGCAAGCAAAGAGAGTAGTCCCAGCCGCAGCTGCTATTGTTGCGTCTACATATGATGACGACACGCCTGCAAATTTCTTCAGACAGGATAGGGAGAGAGCCGAAGCATCACAGTTTTTTGCTGGTTGGCAAAAGCTAGATGCGCCACCGGTAGAGCATAAGAAGCCTAAAGCTAAACCGGTAATGGCTGTTATTGATTTGAATACCGAGCTTCCTAAGGGTAACACCAATGTATCTCAGTCGCATCCAGAACAACCTATGCGCCGTGAAAATCCACGCCCTGTGTTTGCACCAGAACCAGTGCGGATTGCGAGAGAGTGGGAAGGGCTAAATGTAAGAAACGACCGTTCCGATCTTACCAAGCTACTATCAGCTGGTAATGATATGAAGGTGGACCCAGTTCGTATTCCATGGTGTGCAGCTTTCGCAAATGCGGTATTAAATAAGGCTGGATACCAGGGCACAGGTTCTCTATTAGCTCGCAGCTTTTTAGGGTACGGAATTCCTACTACATATCCAAGAGAAGGTGATATTGCGGTGTTTTCACGAGGCAAGAATAGCTCAGCAGGCCATGTTGGGTTCTATGTCGGTGAGGAAACTGTTGATGGTGTTAGATACATCAAGGTTCTTGGTGGTAACCAGAACAAAGAGGTTAGCGTAGCTTACTACCCAGCAAACAAGTTGCTGGGCTACAGAAAATTGGGCTAGCATACAAGGAGGTGCCTTTTATTATGTTAGTCAGGGGGAAGCAATAACGCTTTCCCCTTTTTCGTTTTATTATAAATAGGGTACGATGCTAAAATTCCGCGAGTTCATAGCTGAGGATGTTTCTGGTAGTCTGTCGGTGTTTGACATTGACGACACGCTATTCAGCACCACGACACAAGTCCTCGTCAGAAAAGATGGCAAGGTTGTTGAGAAATTAACACCAGCCGAGTTCAATGTGTACAAGCTAAAAGACGGTGAGGAATTTGACTTCGCTCAATTCCGATCATCTAAGGTGTTCGCTGATACCGCAAAGCCAATTGAGACTGTATTCAAGACGGCTAAGAAAATGATTAGCAGATTCCGTGCGCATCCTAACAAGCGCATTATCATCTGTACCGCTCGCGCGGATCTAGACGATAAGAAGCTGTTCCTTGATACGTTTAAAAAGTATGGCTTTGATATCACGCAGGTGCATGTGTATCGCGCAGGCAATATTAAAGCCCCAGGTGCAGAAGCCAAAAAGCAAATTGTTCGTGACCAACTAAAAGCTGGTAAGTATCAGGTAGCTAGAATGTTTGATGACGCTAAGGCCAACCTTGATAAGTTCATTGAACTGCATACCGAGTTTCCAAAGATTAATTTTGAAGCATTCCTAATCCATGAGGATGGAAGAATAACACGTTACAACGGATAACAAGAAAGGTATAAGCATGACATATATTCTAACACCAAATGGTCGTAGACCAATTGTTCCTATCAATGAATCCGCTGAGCAGGTAAATGATACCGAAATGGACATTGATTTTGATGTAGAACACTTTCTTGATTATGTCATGGAAAATTTCCCTGAGCTAACCGAAAAGTACATTGAAGAAAACTACGAGCAGGTAGATGAGCTATCAAGAAAGACACTTGGTTCATATGCTTACAAGGCAGACAATCAGCTTGGTAAAGTTGATGCAACTGGTCCTAGTCACAAGGCTGGTATTCCAAGTCATTACAGAGGCAAGAACAAGGAACTTGGTAAAGATCCTGCGGATAAAATGAGAGCTAGAAAAGCAGGCATCAAGCTTGCAGTTAAGAAGTTGGATAGATGAGGTATAATGGCAAATGGCAAATAAAGGTTTACAATTTGAATGGTGCATCTACCATCTCGTAGCTAAAGTGGATCCTAAAAAATTTGCTAACGATGCAAATGCCAAAACAGCCAAGGCCAATTACGCCACGGCTGATGCAGATGTAAAAAAAGATGCCGAATATGCTATCGTTATGATACAAAAAGCGTATGGTAAAATCAAAGATATCGAAAAAACATCTGGTGGTGGGGTAGAACCGAAAACTGATCTATATATTACATGCGCTAAGAAAGCAATCAAATGCTCTCTAAAGCATGGTGGTTCTATTCAACTATCATCTGGTGGTATTAAAACGACAGTAAAATTTCTCAATGGTGTATTGAAGAATGTGTCAAAGAAGCCTGGGTATGACGCTAAAAAAATCAAATCAATAATGTCTGTTCTAGCTGAATTAGATGAGGGATATGGTGATCTTGGGAAAATGCGTAGAACACAAGCTGACGTTGTGTTAGGGAAAGCACAGCGATACAATGACCTTCTTCAAAATATTTTAGGATCTGGTAAAAATCCTGTGGTTTCAAAAGAGTATGAAAAAATAAAATTAGCTATTATTGAAGAAGCGATAACAGGGAAATACACTTTTGGTGCAACATCAAAATTGGCAGCAGATCATATCTTATCCGACAAAAAACTAGAATTGGTTACACCAGCACTCATCAAAACCGTTTCAGATAAAACTTCAGTTAGAATTAGACTTAAGGGTCGTGGTAAAGAAATGGTTGCCGGTAAAGAAGTTAGATTGAATGAAGTGGTAGTTAGCTTTGACACTAAAGCGTAGTATCTGACCGGTTACAACATCCTTATTATACCATGGAAATATTAATTTGTCAAGTATTATAAATAGACGAGCAGAAAGCTAAGGCAGTCCTGCATGGTCGCGGTTAGGGTACGCCAATCCCGCTAGGAGTATGATGAAAAGATTCAAGAGCTTCGTGGTAGAAGCTGCGTTTTCGTCTGAGGAAGACAAGTCGCACTATACCCACATTGAAGACGAGATTTATGTTTCTGGAAAGAAGTCCATTGCTAAGATCAGTGGTTACTTCCATGACCTCATAAAGGGCATTCCTGAAACTGTAAATCAAACTAAGATCGACGGTGCTCCTAGCGTATTCTATGGCTATCAGAATGGTAAGTTCTTTGTAGCGACCAAATCAATCTTCAACAAAGATCCTAAGGTCAATTTCACCGTAGACGACATTGAGCGTAATCACGGCCACGCACCAGGGCTCGTAGCTAAACTAAAGCTCGCTCTAGAATATTTCCCCTACATTACAAACAACAAGAATGAGATCCTTCAAGGCGATATGATGTTCGCTAAGGTTGACCTGAAGAAGGTTGACATTGAAGGTGTCCAGCACTGGTTGTTCAAACCAAACACAGTTATCAATGCGGTACCTGTGAACTCGGTGCTTGGTAGAGAGATTGCTAAGTCGGTTGTTGGATTCGCACCGCATACTAAGTACAATGCATCTGGTAGTCGCGTGACAATTCAAGCGCGTGACATGAAGAAAAACTCACATGTGTTCCTGATGCCAATTGATGCGCCATCGTTGGATCATGTTGGTCATTTGAAGGCCCATATCACAGAGGTCGATAAGCTCCTTGCATCTATACCGGGTGATGCGTTTGCATACATTTCATCCGAAGAGATGAATCCACATTTTCTTGCATATGCCAACTATGTGATCCGTAATAACACCGATCAGTCGTATGCTGGTTTCCTTGCGTATATGAAAGAGAAGCTTCAGAAGTTCATTGACAAGGCTGCTAGTGAAAAAGGTAAAGCTTCAAAGCAGGTGGTATATGATACCATTACCAGCCAAATTGAATCCAATAAAAACCTAATCACAAATGTCCTTGATGTTCACAACAAGCTTGCTGATATCAAGGACAAGATTATTGACGAGCTAGACACATATCAACCTATTCGTAGATATTTTGAGAATGAGTTTGGTGCGTTGGTAAAGACAAATCCAGAAGGTTATGTTCTTCTCGGTAAGCACGGTACTGCAAAGCTAGTCAAGCGCCGCGTATTCAGTATGCAGAACTTTGCTCAGGGTTCATTCAGAAAGGCGGCACCGAAAGATGAGTAAATCTATCGTTATCGTACCGCTTGGTCGTTTCAATCCGCCACACAAAGAACACGCGCACCTAGTTGACGCAGTTATCAAGCTTGCTAAATCAACACACAGCGATGCCAAAGTTTTTGTTTCGCGCACCGTCAATAAGAAGAAAGATCCACTGACACCACAGGAAAAGATCCGATTCCTGAATAAGATGTTTCCTGGTCATAAGAAACTATTTGATGTGCCACCGATTTCTAATCCATCAATGGTTGGCGTACTAAAGAGTTTGTCTGGTAAATATGATACCATGCATATCGTATTGGGTGACGATAGAGTTGCAGAAATAAAAGCGTTTGTTGATAAGTACAACGGAACAGATTACAACTACGATAAGATCGAGGTTCATTCTCGCCACTCTATCGTAAACACTCGCGTTGGTGATCTTGATGGCGTTCACGCATCCGACATTCGCAAGTGGGCCCAAGCTGGTGACTTTGCTAAGGTCAGAGATGCTATGTCGGAACATCTTACCGATGCAGATGTAAAGCAAATGATCCGCATCATCCAATCGCGTCTAGGAAAAACAATGAATGAATCCGTAGTTGCTGAGGAAGAAATTCCACTACCATCTGACGCTGAGATTGATAGATATCTTGACAAGCTAACCGATATGAGTGAGCTGGATCTTCGCGATGAAGATGCTATGATGTTGGATATGATTGCGTATGATGATGAACCAAAGAATGTTCATGAAGGCCTAACATCTCAGCAACGCCAGAAGCGTTCACAAAAGATGAAATCTATGAGCAAGCGTCTTGCTCGTCTGCGTAAGCTTAAATCAAAGCAGATGCCAGCTGGGCAACGCCTACGCCTTCGTGCGCGTAAGGCTGCTATTATGATCCTTCGCGCTCGCGCAAGCGGCCGCAAGAACCTAGATTATAATGCGCTATCACGTTCGCAGCGCATCTCAGTTGATAATGCATTGACACAGCGTTTTGGTAAATCACTAAAGGGTGCTATCAATAGAATAGCCACACGCATTCTTCCACGTATCCGTAGCAAAGCGCAGGCTTCTGTAGCGCAGGCTCGCTCATCTACAAACGAGGCATTTCACATGTTCCTAGAAGGCAAAGAAGGTTCTGCAAAAGACAGAGCAACAGATATCAAGCAAGCAAAAGCAAAGAAGATTTCGGTATCAGATTGGGAAAAATCAAAAGCTGATGTCGCACATGATAGCCCATTGCATATTGACGCAACAAAAATTGTTTCAACAGATGTTGACCCTACAACGGTTGATCGTTCAGCGCCAAATCCAAAGCATACAACACATGGTGGTGGTAAGCGTCTTGCTCAATTTCGTATGCGTACCGAAGCACGTTCAAGCGCAGCCGATGCTGTAGATGCTGGCGATACCAATATCATCTATCAAATGCGTAAGGTTATCATCGCTCGCGGTGAGCATGAGGTGGTATTTGGTGATAAGCACAAGGTAAAGATTTCTGTGGTTGATGCGAGAAAGATGTTGGATCTATTTGATAGAACACGTTTGCCAGCTGATAAACAAAAGCTAACCGTTGCAGCTAGTAAGAGTTTGACTGCATTTAGAAATGTTTTGTCACATGGTATTCCAAAAGACAAGCCAAAAATTTCTCTTGGTGGCAGAAAGCTTGATGAGGTATCATTCAATGCTCGCAATTGGAATCCAAATGATTCTGATGCACCTCCTGGTATCACACAAGCTAATGAAAAGAAGAAGCCAGCAGTAAAGGAAGATTCGGAAGATCCAAATCAGTCGCGTCGTCTGAATCAAAAGATGGATGTTCTATTGCGTCTCGGCCTTGTTGACACAACCGAGCTTCAAGGTTATCGTCGTGCGTTGCGTAGTAGCAAGCAGTTTGCTTTGCAAAGCCCACAGCTTCGTAAGAACCTTGCTGATCTATTAGACAAGCTTATTGATTTGACTACGCAAGATCCTGCAACATATTCTCGCGTTCGTTATAACGTAGTGAATAAGGAACTTGATAGTCAACCAAATCCTGATCTACGCAAGAAAGCAAAGAAGTCTGGTGTATCTGAAGGTGTTTTGAATCAGGTGTTCGCTCGTGAAATGGCTGAATCAAACAATGTCAGTCGCGCATATAATCGCGTGGACTCATTTATTGCTGGCGGCTTCGCTGCTAAGTTGGATGAGGATCTAGCTGAAGATGGCGGGTATAAGAGTCCAACCGGTGGGTTAACTCAAAAGGGCCGAGATCGCTATAATAGAGAAACTGGTGGTAATCTGCAAGCCCCAGTTACTACACCACCATCTAAATTAAAAGCTGGATCAAAAGCCGCTGGTCGTCGTAAATCATTCTGCGCTCGCATGAGTGGTGTTGACGGACCGATGAAGAAACCAAACGGTGAGCCATCTCGTAAAGCCTTAGCATTGCGTAAGTGGAACTGCCGTAGCGAAGAAACAAGCGTTGACGAAAAGCGTGGACTATGGGATAATATTCACGCTAAACAGAACCGTATCAAGAATGGTTCTGGCGAGCATATGCGTAAGCCAGGTTCTGAAGGATCTCCATCAAACAAGGATCTCAGAGTTTCAAGAACAGAAGATATTACGGCCCGCCATGCATCCCATAAAGTGATTCGCGTGAAAGACGGCAGTAACTTCAGATATCGTAAGGTATATGAAGAACCTATTAGTATAGCTAAATATTCAGTTGACAAGCCGATTGTTGGCGATGCAGCCGATGGTCCAGATAAGGTCACAAAGACACCAGCACATTTCAAAGAGATTCGTAAGGCGCTTGCTGGTAAACGAGAATAAGTTCAAAATAAAAAAGGAGAAGTGAAAATGGATATGGATGTAATTATTGGTTGCGTTATTTTTCTAGCTATTGTTGGGTATTTGGTATATGCAAAGCCATGGAAAAATGAAGAGTTTATTGTTGCTGATGAGCAAGAAGCTAAAGCAGCAGTTGAAGAAGTAAAGGCTGAAGAAACGGTTGTCGTCGTTGTACCAGAGCCAGAGCCTGTTGTGGAAGCTGTTGTGGAAGAAGCACCAGTCGTTGTTATTGAGCCAGAAGATGCGCCTAAGCCTAAGAGAGGCAGAAAAGGGAAGAACTAATGGATGAGCTTTCAGAACTACTCAAGAAATCACTCGCTACAACCTTTGCGTTTTATCTGAAGGCTCATAACTTTCACTGGAACGTAGAAGGTCCATTCTTCTCGCAGTACCATGAATTTTTTGAAACTCTATACACCGATGCGTTTGAAGCTACCGATGGCCTTGCAGAACACATTCGCGCATTGAATGTTTATGCGCCAGGTTCATTCAAGCGTTTTGGTGAGCTATCAACCATTCAGGATGAGCTAACAGTTCCTAATGCTGCTGGTATGTTAAATCGTTTGTACGATGATAACAATGCAGTTATTGCTACGCTTGTTCCTGCACAGAAAGCAGCGGAGGTTGCTGGTGCGGTAGGAATTGAAAACTACCTACAAGACCGTATTGATATTCATAACAAACACGCTTGGATGTTGAGAGCGACAAAGAAGAGCTAAGAAAGGTAATTATGTCATATCGTAGCTTAGAAAACACAATTCGTTTTGGCCCTATCAAAGAAGAAAAGGACTACGAAGGGCAGATGGCCCGCGCACAGTTGCAGATAATTGCACAGCGCGCCTCCGCTCTTGCTGATATGATGAAAGACGATATGCAGCTAGAAGCTTGGGTACAGAGCAAGATCACAATGGCTGAAGATTATGTAACAACAGTCCACGATTATATGACTACTAGAAAGGGTAACTAAAATGTCTATTGATAAGAAAGCATTTGGTCTTAGCGATTCGCTAATCAGTGCGGTAAGCGAAGCACTCAAGGGTGGTCAAGTCAAAATCGACAAGAACCACAACGGCAAGATTGATGGGCAAGATTTCAAGATGCTCCGTAAGGAAGAAATTGTTGATGAAGGAAATCCTGCTAATAAGGAAAAGAAGAACGCAGCTGCGGCGGCTGTCGGTGCTAAGAACAGAGATAGTCAGTACCTAAGCAGAATGAATCCATCTGTGGCTGATAAGATTCGTGGTCGCGAAAAGATGTCAGGCAATGATCGTAAGCAGTTCGAAGAAGTCGAGCAGGTTGACGAGAAGGCCGTATCAAAGGCTCAGCAACATGCAGCTGGCGCAGCACTTGCTACACAGCGCGGTGAGTATGATGGTGGCAAGAAGGGCGGCGCAATCAACCGCATGGCTTCTATGAAGACTTCAGAGCTTCGTAAGTTTGCTGGTACAAAGACAAAGAGCCTTCCTACACACAAGGAAGAAGTCGAGCAGGTAGACGAGCTATCAAAGAAGACCATGGGTTCGTATATTAAGAAGGCTTCACATGATGTGGCAACTAAGTCTGCTGCAACTGGTCGTTATGCTGATCGTGCCAATGCGGTTAAGGATCAGATGAAGAAGGGCGACTATTCAAATTACCAGCAAGGTAAGAAGGATGATGCAACCGCTGATAAGATGTTCAACAAGTCATGGAAGCGCCGCGCGGGTATCGCTAAGGCTACCGACAAACTAACTAAGGAAGAAGCCGAGCAGGTAGACGAGCTTTCAAAGGCTACTCTTGGTTCTTATGTAAACAAATCAGCAGCAAGTCTCGGAAAGGCTGGTTACAACGCCGGCAGTACCGATGGCACTGCGGCTAAGTTGGATCCACACATTCATACTATAAACAAGAGATCAGCTGGCATCAAAAGAGCTGTAGGTAAATTGGCTAAAGAAGACACTCAAATTGATGAGCTATCAACTGATACATACCACAGCGCAGCACACAAGGCTGCTAAGAAAGCTATGGGTGATGCTCAGGGTCGTTCTGGTCCTATCTTCAAGAAGTATGCTGGAATGGCTAATAAGTTCCGTGATAAGGGTATGGATCAGGAGAAGAAAGAGAAGGCGTCTAAGGATGCTAAGTCTGCAAAGATGAAAGCCTATCGTGCTGATCGTGATAAGAATATGGAAGAAGAGATTCAGATTGATGAAATCTCGAAAGGAACTCTTGCATCTTATGGTTATAAGGCCGGTAGACAAATGCAAGGTAATCAACCATCTGATCCTGATAAGTTTCGTAAGCGCACCAATCGTGAAAAGGGTTCTAAGTTGGCTTACGGTAAGTATTACGGCCACAAGGTAAAGGTTCCTGCTACTGAAGAAGTAGAATCTGTTGATGAACTATCAAAAAATACTCTTGGTAATTATGCTCTAGCAGGAGTAAGAGACATTGCTTCTCGTCAGTATGCTCTTGGTAAAGGCGACAAATCTAATACAGGCAAGCTTATGAATCGTCGTAAAGGCGTTGATAAAGCAATCAGTAAACTTACTAAAGAAGAGACTGATCCAGGATTTGCTGAAGCTAAGACCATGACTAAAGTGAAGACAACAAAAGACATTGGGTATAAGGTTGTCGATGTTGGTCCTGGTCAAAAAGAGAAAATAGTGAAGGCACACAATTGGACTGAGCCAAAAAAGAAGTTACCTAATGGAGCAGATTATGCGGCACAAAGACGCAAAGAGAGACTTGCTGCTAATGGTCGTATGGATGAAGCCACTGAGAATCCAATGGCAAAGCAATTGGCTGCAAAGAAGGCTGCGATTCAGAAGACAATCGTTCAGAAGAAAATGCAGGTTATGCAGTCTAAAGCTAATAAGCAAATGTCTTCAATGAAAGAGGGTAAATGCTCTTGCACTGAAGGTAAAAAGTCTATGACATGTGAGACACACGGTGATAAAGCAAAGGGAATGAAGGGTGGCAAAGAGCCAATCCTAATGAACCCACCACTCAGAGACTAAATAGGGTATAGCGAATAAAATCTATATTATGCCGAGTAGTCACAACGAAAAGCGAAAAGGAATAAGAAAATGGCACTATGGGGTTTTAGTAGAGAAAGCACACAGGTAGCTTCCGGAGCAAATACGGAAGCTGCTATCCGCAAAGGTTATCGCCCACTTCCACTAGCAGGCGGTATTGGTCACTCATTTGATTTACCAGATGGTGGTAGTTATGCAAACAAGCGTAACGTCATCGCAACATCTGCTGGATGGGTTCGTCGCACCAATCGCGTATCAGATGGCAATCAACGTCAGTTTGATGAAATTTTGGTTGCAGCAAATCCAGGCAGTGGATTTAGATATACATCTAATACATTTCTTGGTAGTCCAGACATTGTAGAAATCTTCGTGAAGCTAAATGCTAACGGAGTTATTTCTGCAAACGCATCTGGTGCTAACCTATATGTTGTGTTTAATATGCCAGTTCATAAGCGCCCATCAGGTAACCTTATGTCAATTAGCATTGCAAACACTGCTGGTGGTAACAACGCAGTTGCTCGTATCACAGCAGCTTCGGCCGCTCGTGCAAACGTGGCCAATAACGTAATGATCTTCACTCTACCTGCAATGCGTGGTGGTGTTGGTTCTGCGAAGGCTACATATCATGTGAACGCACAATCAATCTCAGTAACCGGTGGTGGTAATCCACTTTATAATCCAGACTTCGGTGTTACGATTACAGCTAACCTTGTAATCACAGGCGCAGTTGCTAACAATCTTACTCGCTTCAACGGCGAGCGTATTACCAACTTCACAGTATCACCAGGCGGACGCTAATAAAGGATCGGGAGCTGAATAATGGCTGACAAGAAAGTATCTCAACTACCATCAGCGACAACGGCTGCATCTCCCGATTTGCTCCTGATTGTTACTGACGCTAATGGAACACCTACATCTAAACAGATTACTGTAAAGAAGCTATTTGGTGCAGTTCCATCCAACACCGTGTTCAGTGGGTCAACACTCACTGTACGCGCACGTACCACAACTACAGCAAACGTCAATGTTACAAAAACTCTCACTGCAAATATTGTCAACGTCACATTAGGTAGCACACCAGCTTCCAATAATGCGACAACTGTTGGTATGGCTGTAGGAGAGATGCGTTTCACTAATACATATATCTACATTGCAGTCAACGCAACTACCATAAAGAGAGTTGCGCTTAATACATTTTGAGGTGTGATTTGATTCATAAGGTAATTGAGTTTCTTTTAGATAATGGCGCCGAAGAAAATAATCACAGCCAAAGATCCTTATTAGAGCATCTAACCGGTACAGCAAGTTTACTTATGGACTGGGGATGTTCTAGTGACGTTGTATATGCTGGATTGTGTCACTCAATTTATGGTACAGATTCATATCATACGGTTACCATAGATCCATCAAAGCGCGATGAAGTCCGTGCCTTGATCGGAGAGAAAGCAGAAGCATTAGCGTGGGAGTTCGGCAATCGCAAGAACCCACGCATTGTTTCGTTTATACAAAACCAAGAAACAGATTTAGTTGTTATTGAGTGCGCGAACCTTATAGAGCAGAAAGTTGAGCCACACCATTTGGCTGCTGCTCTTGCTATATCATTACCACATGAAGTTCGCAAGAGCGTAATCAATTATTTAAAGGTCTACTAATGGTCGGTGCAACAGAAAGAATCGAAGCTGCTATAGACAAGCTCACTGATATTTCCAGTGATCTAAAGGCTATGATTGCAGTTCAAGAAGCCAGACTGACTCAGCACGAAAAGCAAGCTGAGGTTATTGAAACCAAATTGGAAAAACGTCGTGAAGAATTGGATCAGAAATTGAAAGATGTTTATGATACGATCCGCACACAAGACAAAGCCATATTAGACGAAATAAAAGCAGTAAGAGAAGAACAAAATAAACATTATGCATGTTTGAATGAAAAGATAGCTGCTATTCAGAAATACATATGGATGGCTATTGGAGGTGGTACTGTACTTGGCTATGGGTTTTCGTTTATAGCCACATTTTTTAAGGTACTTGGGCACTAAGTGAAAGAGATATGAAAGGTACCTTGGACGAATCAAATTTTTTTCTGTTTGCCGCAAAGCATTATACCAATCCGTGCATTGACGAAATAGAGTTCAACGAAGACCTAGATAGAATTAAAAATCTGCGTCGATTGTTTAATCGCTATGAAAAGAAAGGTGAGTTGAAGGAACGGTTGATACTGAATCACTTGGTGGTTCTTTACAATGTGTTTGAGCCAGAAGCTTTGACGCGAATGCTGACATTTAAGTTATATGATTACCTTGAGTATCTAAAACCATTCTTGTTGTTATTGAATTATTGGCCCGAAAATGTGTACGGCATTGGTCAAAGAAACGAGACAATTAGATCCACGGACGTTATGATGGATCGTCAAATAATGGATGTTCTAAGGAAAATCTAATGAGCGAAATCAAAGAAGATGCTCCAGGAAATGCCACAGGCGCAGCAGTCGCAGGCACAGGTGGCGGTGTTCATTGGAGTAAGAGACAACCAAAATTGGGCCTCAAAGGTACCATGAAAAAGTATGGGCAACCCATACTGTTCAAGACCCTTCGTCGTAAAGCTATAAAAGAAGCCAGACGCACAGAAGTGGATTACCAGCATGAATTAGATCGTAAGAAAGATGCTGGTGCAAATGAATCAAAATCCGTATATTACAAAGTCTTAAAGAAGCGTTTGCCTGCGGTCAGTCGCACAAGCGCAATGGGAGACGGTTCAGACGGGAGCGAGTAATGGGTATAGGTATCAAAGTCGCAATAGCGGCAATTCTTTTTTCCATCGTATCAGGTGGGTATTTCTACATTCAAGCATTAGAAGGTAAGTTAGAGGCTGCTGCGGAAGTTCAGCAGCGCATGGAAGGTGTTATCAATCAGCAAAAAGCACAGATGGATAGGCAGAATGAAGATATCCAGAAGATGCAGGAAATCAACACCGAAATAACCAAAGACTTTATCAAGACACAACAGGAAGCATCTGACCTTCGCTCGAAGGTTGCAGCGCCAAGACTAACAGCCGCGTCTATCGCAAATGCTGATGATGTTCAAATGAAAATCAACCGTGGCACAAAAGCAGCGTTTCGTTGTAATGCGATTGCTACAGGTTCACCCTTGACAAAAGACGAGCGTTCTGGTACTATGAAAAATGCAATATGTCCAGAATTAATTTCTTCTCTTATGCCTAAGGGAGTGGCTGCAAATGCAAAATAAAATCTTACTGCTATGCGCTACACTATTGTTGGCGGGTTGCAATTCAACACCCAAGGTATTTGATAAGCCAGTTCTGATTGATCGCCCAGAACTTATTCTACCAACGGTAATGCCAGCCACACAAAACGATGTGGAGTGGATTGTTCTCACACCAAACAATATCGAAGCTAAGATAAAAGAAATGGCTGCCAGTGGTGGTCCAGTTGTACTATTTGCTGTGACACCTGCAGGCTATGAAACTCTTGCAATCAATGCGGCTGAGATGCGCCGCTATGTTGTACAACAAAATACCATAATTGCTGGCTACAAAAAATACTACCGTAACTACAAGCTAGAGGCTCAGAAATAACTTGACTAGTGCGATAATTCTGATTATAATGAACCTATGTCTAATATCACTGATTCGAAATACATAGCCCTCATCTCTCCCAAACTCTTGGTATTCAAGAAGAAGGGCGGCGCATATAATTTTCGTTGTCCTTTCTGTGGCGATTCCCAGAAAAACAAATACAAAGCCCGAGGCTATCTTTTTCCAAAGAAAGATGGCTACATATTCAAATGTCACAACTGCGATCTAGGTACCTCACTGTACAAGGTGATTGATACCATTGATCCTAATCTCGCTCGCGCATACAAGCTGGAATCATTCAAGGAACGTGGCTTAGGTAACGAGCCATTGCAGTTCTCTATTCCAGATGTTCGCAAAGAAATCATAACCAAGACAGTTCTGGATGATATGCTGATAAAGATCAAGGATCTTCCGTCAGATCATTTTGCTGTGCAATATGTCAAGGGTCGCAAGATACCAAAGGATCGTTACGACGATCTATATTTCGCACGGGATATGAAAGCCCTAGAAACACTTAACCCTGCATATGAGGGCCGCCTGGTATCAGATGCTCGCCTTGTCATACCGTTTCGTAATGCGAATGGTAAACTAACAGGCGTGTCTGGGCGTGCGCTCGGTACATCCACACTCCGATATGTCACTATGCGTATTGAAGACGAAGCCCTTGTCTATGGGCTCGATAAGGTAGATACAACAAAAACTATATACGTTGTAGAAGGTCCCATCGACAGCATGTTCTTACCGAACGCAATTGCTGCTGGTGGCACCGACTTCACACGCGCGGTACGAAGCATTCCTACCGATCGTGTGGTACTTGTATTTGATAATCAACCGCGTAATCCACAGGTCGTAAAGAAAGTTGAATCATTTGTCGCTGGTGGGTACGGGGTCGTCATCTGGCCAGATCACTGGAAATATAAAGATATAAATGAAGCAATTATTGATGGTTTGTCGCCAGAAGCAATTCACTCTATAATAAATACAGCTACGCATACTGGCTTGTCTCTCAAGCTTGCGATACGTTCCTGGAAAAAGTGTTGAAATAGCCGAGAGCAATTCTCGGAACGATGCCGTTTGTTCAAAAAGAAAATTGGAGAATTATATGTCTAACTCGTTACCTTCCCTCTATCAGCAGTTCATTCATCTATCAAGATATTCGAGGTTCATGTGGGATGAGGGGCGACGAGAAAGTTGGAGTGAAACGATCAGCCGCTTCTTTGATTTCTTTGAATCGCACCTGAAGACAAACCATGGTTATGATACTGCTCAGATTAGGGCCGAACTTGAAGATGCTGTTTTGTCTCTCAAGGTCATGCCATCTATGCGTTGCATTATGACTGCTGGTGAAGCATTGAAGCGCGAGAATATCGCAGCTTACAATTGCTCTTATGTTGCTGTGAATAGCCCACGGTCATTTGATGAGATCCTTTATATTCTTATGAATGGTACAGGCGTTGGATTCTCTGTAGAGTCCAAAGACGTAGAACAACTCCCCATCGTTTCCGAAGATTTTCATAACACCGATACCACAATCGTAGTTGCTGATTCAAAGCTTGGTTGGGCTAAGTCGCTCAAGGAGCTTATCGGTATGCTTTATGTTGGGCAAATTCCTCAGTGGGATGTGTCTAAGGTTCGTGCTGCTGGTACACCACTAAAGACGTTCGGTGGGCGTGCATCTGGCCCTGAGCCGCTTGAGGCTCTCTTCAAGTTCTGCGTAGAAACATTCAAGAAGGCCGCTGGTCGTCGTCTAAACACATTGGAAGCCCATGATATCGTTTGTAAGATTGCTGATATTGTCGTTGTCGGTGGTGTTCGTCGCTCCGCTCTTATTAGTCTCTCTGACTTGTCTGATGACCGTATGCGCGTGGCAAAATCTGGTCAATGGTGGATGGACCAATCACAGCGAGCATTAGCTAATAACTCAGCGGTCTATAAAGAAAAGCCTGATATGGGTCTTTTCATGGAAGAGTGGAAGTCTCTCTATGAATCAAAGTCTGGTGAGCGCGGTATCTTCAATCGTGCGAGCGCGAAGGCTACAGTTATCAAGCATGGTCGTCGTAACCCTGATTATGATTTTGGTACCAATCCATGTTCCGAGATTATCTTGCGCGACAAGGAATTCTGCAATCTATCCGAAGTTGTTGTGCGCGATACTGACACGATGGAAACTCTCAAGGAGAAGGTCTATTGGGCTACCATTCTTGGTACATGGCAGTCAACACTAACTGGATTTAAATATCTATCATCATCTTGGAAGCGCAACTGCGAAGAAGAGCGTTTGCTCGGTGTGTCAATGACAGGAATCATGGACAATGACCTCACAAATGGAAAACTCCCAGGAATTGAAGGCCGCTTGGCAGAGCTTCGTGAAATTGCAGTCGCCACGAATGCAAAGTTTGCTAAAGAATTGGGTATTCCGCAATCTGCTGCTGTTACCTGTGTTAAGCCTTCTGGGACTGTTTCTCAGCTTACTGATGCTGCTTCCGGTATTCATGCTCGTCATAATCCTTATTATATCCGCACCGTTCGTGCTGATAAGAAAGATCCACTGGCTGCTCTCATGATTGATGCTGGCATTCCAGTTGAAGATTGTGCGATGCGCCCTAATAATGTTTATGTGTTCTCGTTCCCAATGAAGGCACCAGAGAATTCGGTATTCCGTACAGATATGTCGGCTATTGAACAGCTTGAACTGTGGGTCACTTATCAGGATCATTGGTGCGAACATAAGCCTTCGGTTACCATTTCTGTCAAGGAACACGAATGGCTTGAAGTTGGTGCTTGGGTCTATAAGCATTTTGACAAGATGTCAGGCGTGTCATTTCTTCCATTCTCTGACCATGTGTACAAGCAAGCACCATATCAAGACTGCACAAAGGAAGAATACGAGGCCTTCGCTGCTAAGATGCCTAAGGTAATTGATTGGTCTCGTCTTGGTCAATATGAAAAGACAGATAATACCACTGGTGCACAAGAATTAGCGTGTGTTGCAGGAGGCTGTGAAATCTAATGCCAGATAGAGATATTAGATGCCCTTGCGGCGAATATGAGTATACCGTTTCGTATGAGAAGAATGGTAAGAAAGACGAACCATCATTCTGCGCCTTTTGTGGCGCAGATGTAGAAGACGCGAAGATTGAAGAACTCGAGGAAGATGAGGAGTAAATTATGAAACAGTGGTTATATTATGGTTGGGTAACATTCAAACATTGGTTTCTCTTTACATCGTGGACAATTTTCCACAGTAAAGAGGACCGAGCAGAACTGATAAAGCTGTACAATGAAAGGCTTTTTCAGAAGAAGCAGATGGCAATATATGTTGCATATCTTGGTCGATTGGCAAAATATGATGAAATCGAAGACTTTACCGGTCTAGATTTGTATATCGGTGATTTAAAAGCCGATAGGTTTGATCTCGTAGACGAGTACTACAAAGCTAAGGAAAAGAAAGAAGAATAATGATTTCATTCATCATACCATGCTATAACGAAGAAGCGCATATCAAAGATTGCATACGTTCTATTCGTAAACATGTGTGGTACGTGCCGTATGAAATCATTGTGGTTGATAACAATTGCACCGACAAGACTGCTGAAATCGCAGAACTAGAAGGTGCTTTTGTTATCAAAGAATCTCGCAAGGGTGTTGTGTTTGCGAGACAAGCTGGCTATGAAGCTGCTAAAGGTTTTCTGATTGCTAACATTGATGCTGATTCAAAAATAACTGAAGGTTGGGTTTGGGAAGCATTGAGTTGCCTATCTAATGAAAATGTTGTCGCTGTAAGTGGGCCTCTTAAATATGACGGCGCTAGTTTGGGTTTAAGAATAATGACTAAGCTCTATTACTTGATTGCAAAACTCAGCAACGATTATATTGGTGTATTTCTTCAAGGTGGAAATGCTATGATTAAAAAATCTGCTCTAGATAAAGTTGGTGGGTATGATTTAAATATTGCTTTCTATGGTGAAGATACTATGACAGCAAAGCGGATTCAGCATCTTGGTAAAATAGTATTTAATATGTACATGATTACCACGACCTCACCTAGACGACTTGAAGAGCAAGGCGTCCTCAAGACGACTTGGCTTTATTTGACTAACTATTTTTCCGTGACATTCAAAAATAAATCCACAACGAATGATTACAAGGATTATAGATGAAGTCATACCGAACAGTATTCATCTCAGATATCCATCTGGGCACGAAAATGAGTCAAGCAGACCAGCTGCTTGAGTTTATGAAAACATTTGAGTGTGAGAAGATATATCTTGTTGGTGATATTGTTGATTGTTGGGCCATGTCAAAGAAAAACATATGGTCTCAATTTCATAATGACGTAATTCAAAAGCTTTTGCGTCGAGCTAGAAAGGGCACAGAAGTTGTATATATCCCAGGAAACCATGACGACGTTATGCGTAACTATTGCGATAACGAATTCGGTCATATTATTATGGTTAGGGAAGCCATACATGTGGGAGTCGATAATAGGTTATATCTTGTTACTCACGGTGATCAGTTTGATGTGGTAATTAGAAATGCTGAATGGCTTTCTCACCTTGGTTCATGGGCATATGATTTTAGTATTGACATGAGCTTTTTTATTAATAAAATAAGAACAGTGTTTGGTATGAAATACTGGTCGCTCTCCGCATATTTAAAAGGAAGAGTAAAAGAGTCGGTAAATTTTATTGGCAACTATGAAGAGACGCTATGTAATTATGTGAGAGGCAAAAATCTTGACGGAATTATATGCGGGCATATTCATCATGCTAATATTCGTGATATTGGCGGTATTAGATATATGAATTGTGGCGATTGGGTAGAATCGTGTACCGCATTGGTTGAGAACCATGATGGTACATTTGAAATTGTGAAGTGGAAGTAGACTATATAAGTCTATGACATATGAGAATGCGTGGACTTTTAATGGTAAGGAATTTGACAGTGAGGATATCGGGGATGCGTACGGCTTCGTTTACCTTATCACAACACCAGAGGGTCAGAAGTACATCGGTAGAAAGTACTTCTGGTCTATCAGAAAAGTTAAGGGTAAGACCCGTCGTCAGCGATCCGAATCTGACTGGAAAAAGTATTATGGCTCCAGTGATTTACTCAAAGCCAAAATCAAAGACTCCAACAAAAATCTCTTCAGACGAGAAATTATCTCTTTACATTCGACCAAAGGTCGTGTAAACTATGAAGAAGTAAAAGAGCAATTCGTAAATGGCGTCCTGGAAAGTGACGACTATATCAATGACAATATCAATGGAAAGTGGCACCGTGGACCAGAACACATCACAAGCAAATCAAGATTCTCTTCCCTCTCATCTGGGCGGGCATCTAAACAAAACCCACAATGATCGTGGCACTCTCCTTCATTGTATCGAGAAGTTTCAAATCAAATCATTCCTCGATGTTGGCTGTGGCCCTGGCGGTATGGTTCGTCTCGCACAAATGCGTAATCTATTCTCATTAGGTATCGACGGCGATTGGGAAGTTCCTAAGGAAAAGGAAGCAAAGATTATCATCCACGATTTCACAACTGGTCCTGCGCCATTAGACCGCGAGTTCGATCTTGGTTGGTCTGTCGAGTTTCTTGAGCATGTGGATGAACAATATCAGGATAACTATATGCAAGCTTTTGCTCGCTGTAAGTATGTTGCATGTACCGCTGCTGGTCCTGGTGCACCTGGGCATCATCATGTGAACTGCCAACTACCTACATATTGGCTTGATGTTTTTGATAAGTATGGTTTTGATTATGATGACGAGACCACACAGGAAATTCGTCTACACAAGTCTACCATGCAGAAGCCATTCATGCAGCGTACTGGTATGTTTTTTGTAAGGAGAGCATAATGATTTCGCAATATTGGAGCACTGATAAAAAGCTTTGTGCTGAAGTCCGTTTGTTTGAAGAACGCAGATTGGGTCCTGATACAGCCGCGGCTGCTAACATGTACGCGGTAGATTTCAAGCGCGATGGTGTGCTTGTCGAGACAAGATACTTTCCTGGCAAGAGTGAAGCCTATGCTGATAGCGCAGCCTATAACTGGACGATTGGTATTCTAAATCTTTAGGAGATAACATGCAAATTTTAACGACACATAGTTGCGATGATGACCACCGTTGCGCTGACGTTCTCAAATATGAAGATGGCACATTTACAGTTCGGTTTCGTTTATACGAGACTGTAGTTAAGACACAAGATTTTTCAACCGATCAGCAAGAAGCTGAAGCTGCGGCTAAAGATTGGTCTATAGGTATTATGGTGCGTCCTGATAATTCTATGTAATAAAGGATTTAATTATGATTGAACCTATTCGTATTTTCGTAGGCACATCTTCTAACAATGAAGATGCTGAGGCTGAAATGGTGTTGGAATATACACTAAAGAAGCACGCCACGCATCCTATCCAGATTACATGGATGCGCCAGACGCATGACACCAATTCTCATTGGGGTGGATGGGAAACGGAAAATTGGTCTACGCCGTTTAGTGGCTTTCGTTGGGCAATTCCTGAGGCGTGTGGTTATCATGGGCGAGCAATTTACATGGATGTAGATCAGCTTAATTTGCGTGATATCGCTGATCTATACGCAACGGATCTTAACGGCCGCCCTATGGCTGCTCGGCGCGGCGCTCGTTTTGGTGGTCATGAGTTTTGTGTCATTGTTATGGATTGTGAGCAGTTTAATGGTATTCTTACACCTGTGGCGCGAATGAAGTCTAACCCATCAGCCCATCATCGGTATATCAATATGTTCTCTGGTAATCCAGAATATGTGACTGACCTCGATCCTCGGTGGAATTGTCACGATGGTGACGGTTTAGCTCTTGACAATATCTGGCACTTACACTATACTAAAATGAGTACACAACCTTGGAAGCCTGCGTGGTTTACTGGCAAAGCTGAGGAACATCCACGGCAAGACCTTGTGAAGCTTTGGCATGATATGCGAGCCGAAGCAGTTCTTAATGGCTACGCGCCACAGCTTACCAATGAAACATATGGCGACTATAACATCATAGGAAGATAACATGGCTTTGCGTGAAGATATGGGAGGTGCAATGGAGATATTCAATCACATGTATTTCCTGAAGAAGGAGATTGCGTATCTTACGAGGTACGCTGAAGTCAATGGGCCTCATGATATGGGTCACATTCATACTACCATCAGCGTTCTTCAAGGCCGCTTTGATGAATGCAAAAAGTTCTCGGATGATTTTATGGCCAGTTCTCGGCATCTTCTTGATGGGATTACACTATGAAACTATTTGCATCGTGCGATTCAAAGTACCTTCGCGTACACGCGCCCGCGCTCGTAGCGTCGGCTGCATATCATAATAACTCTATCCATATCAATGTGATTGCTCCTGGGCAAGATGATCGTGACATCCTTGATGATATGAGTTCTAAGTACCACAAGATATCAGAATGGCCGCATAGTGATTTTAGTTGGTCTATGAGTACCATGTATGCTTGCCCTAAAGATTCAGAAGAACTGCGTACGGTTTATGCTTGCGATAGGTTCCTTACCGCAGGTCTCGTTATGCAGAACCACGAATGCGATTTGCTTATCATCGACACCGACTGTTTGGTTATGCAACACATTGAACCAATTCTTGATGACCAGGTTGGATTGTTTCTTCGTGAGTCATTGCCCGGCACACAGGGTTGGGAAAATGCTGGTAGTCGTGTAGCAGCTGGTGCTGTGTTTATTTCACAAGAGGCTGTACCATTCCTTGAGAAGGTTGAAAATCGTATCAGGAAAGGGCCTCTCGCGTGGTTCTTAGATCAGGTAGCTATCAATGAAGCTTATCAGGAAGATATTACTGACTATCGTTTTAGGTATTTCGACGCGCAATTTATGGATTGGGAGTTCGTGGAAGGAACTACGATCTGGACTGGTAAAGGACCGCGGAAGTATGAGAACGAAAAATACCTTGCCAAGAAAGCTTTCTTCGAAAGGATGATGCGGTGAGATACTTCTCTTACATGATAACTGGTGGCGAACGAGGCGAAACCTATGAAGTTGAAACAGTATCAGAAGAACAAATTCTTGATTGGGATTGGCGCGATTGGGTGCGCGAAGAACGTAAAAAAACAAACCCAAAAGAACTAACAAAAGAAAACTGTATCAATGATTGGGTTATTTTGAATAACGCATGGGAGAGTACGCCTTGAGAAAAGTGTCAATTCTGTTCCCTCGTTTGGATGTGACATTCAAAGAAGGACCTGTACCCGAAGGTCGTGGCGAAATTCCACCAATTCGTATTCATTGGCAAAATTTCAAAGATAAGCTATTGCAGCATCATATGCTGAAGGCTGGCGATAAGGTTTCAATTATTGAAAAGCCACTTTGGCAATTTACGACTGAGTTCGTAGAATCACTAGACGCTGATATCGTGTATATTCCACATAAGTCGACCGATACTTTTCCTGTGAGTGGAAAAGAAGTTCGCTACTATATGCAGAGCGTATTTCCTTTTCAGTTTTATATTGACTCAAAGGGCTTTGCTGGTGGTAGCTCAAGGTACCCATTTGACTATGATTGGAACCTTGAGATACCACACGGAAGCTTCTATGCCCAGATGCAGGCTCGTGCGCTCGCGGGTGAGAGTAAGTTCGCACAACCGCCTATGGGTAAAATTACAGTTGAATCTGATGGCCCATATGTTCTGTTTCCATGCCAGATTCCACACGATGAAACAATCAAGTACCATTCCGATATCTCGGTGTTAGATGCATTGATGGCTACATGTGAGGCTACAAAGAAGCTAAATATGCCACTGGTGGTAAAAGGGCATCCTGTTAATCCAGGTAGCATGGCACCGTTATATCAAGCGGTTAAGCAATACGATCATGTTCATTGGGTCGATGATGTGTCCATTCACGATTTGATCCCCAACGCACATGCGGTTGTCGTCGTAAATTCTGGGACTGGTATGGAAGCAATGCTTCATAAACGCCCAGTGATTACCTTTGGTAGATGTGAGTATGATTGCGTGAGTAACAAGGCTACGGCGGATAATATCGTTGACGTTCTCAGGTCTCCTGTGTTCAACGAGAAGGAAGTACGAGCATTTTTCGAGTCGTGGTACGAATGGACTTACGACACAAGAAACGGTAATTCTTTTAACGGGCTATAAGGAGAACGAATATGTCATATTGGGGTTATCACCTCCTATTGGACTGCGCTGAATTGGATCACGCAGCAATCACAGATGCGGAGAACATCTATTATTTCGTCAAGCGTTTGGTCAAAGATATTGATATGGTCGCTTATGGTGAACCACATATTGTTAACTTTGGCTCAGGCAACAAGGCCGGCTACACATTGGTACAGTTAATCGAAACATCAAATATCGTAGCGCATTTTGTGCCAGATGATGGCATGGGTGGTAATGCTATGTACCTCGATGTTTTCTCATGCAAGGAATATGACGATCAGATTGTTATTCAGTTGGTCAAGGAATATTTTGGTGCAAAGTATGTGCGTCCAAACTATCTCACAAGACAGGCGTAATTGTCTTGACAAAGAGTAAAGATGCATATATAATACACAATAGAAATTGCGGGCGTAACTCAGTGGTAGAGTGTCAGCCTTCCAAGCTGTTCGTCGCAGGTTCGAACCCTGTCGCCCGCTCCAAGTTTCACGAGTGGCTAGAAATGGCCCTCGTGATTGCTATCTGTAACTGGATGGCATTGAGCGTAGGAATCTTCCTACTTTTATATAATGTCTTTTTAGACTAAGGAGTAAATATGAAAAACACAATCACTACCATCTTCGCACTTGCACTAAGCACTTCCGCTTATGCAACTGACGTACCAAGCGGCAAGGTCGCTCCAAAGGCTCCCGTACCCGTCTTCGTAAGCGCCGACAATTATATCGGTGTTAATGTCGGAGCGAATGTCACTGATGGCGTCAACAAACAAGCTCCTACAGCTTTCGGCGTTATTGCAGGTCGTAAGGTTCTAGGTTTTGGTCCTATGGGTTTCACAGCAGAAGCCGCATATGATTACACCAAGGGCAATACTAACATGGTTTCAGGCAATGCGCTTGTATCATATGCGTTTGGTCCTTTCTCTCCATACGCTCTTGGCGGTGTTGGCTATCGTTTTGTTGATAGCAAGCTTCCTGTTCGTGTTGGTGGTCCTAAGAATGAGGCAGTTTGGGCAGCTGGTGGTGGTATTAAGTTTGCGGTCACGTCCGCAATTGAGCTTGATGCTCGGTACCATCGCGTAGAAAACTTTGACTACAAGCGTCCCGAAGATCGTGTGTCTCTTGGAGTTAATTATAAGTTCTGATGATGAAAATATCCCTCACTGCGGATAAGTTCGGTTATTATGAGGTGGGGGGTAGAACCACATATAGTAAAATGGAAGCCCTTGAGTGGGCTTCCACTACTAACATGAAGGCGGAGTGGAATTTTAATCGCTCCGCCTTTGAGTCTATGGATTGGAAGAAAGAGCCTACTGGTTCTCTTTGGGAAATGTACAAAGAGAGAGCGAGGCAAATCCGTGAAGAATACGATTATGTTGTATTATGGTATAGCGGAGGTTCTGATAGTCATAATCTACTTTGGGCATGGTTGGATGCAGGTCTTAAAATAGACGAGATTGCAACAACATGGAATTACGGTGCTACTGGCGATAAACAGAATCACTATAACGCAGAAATCACAAATGTGGTTTTGCCAGATATCGCAATGCTGAAAAATGCTGGTTACGAATTCGAGTTTCGTTTGATTGATATCTCACATTTCTGTATAAAACTTTTTAGTACATGGAATACAGAGTTTGAATATAACGTCAACTTCCATCTCAGTCCAAACAATCCTGCAAAACACATATTCCGAAATGAGATTGACGATTATAAAAACATGATCGCTGATGGTAAGAAGTTATGTTTTGTTTGGGGTAAAGAAAAGCCAGTTCTTCAATATGAGAACGGTAAACATTTCTTCGTGTTTTCCGATAACATTGACAACACGGTTGGTCCATATGTTCAGAAAAAGTATCATCAAGGGTGGTATGATGAGCTATTCTATTGGACACCTGATATGCCACAGCTGGCTATCAAGCAAGCGCATGTTCTAAAGAACTATGTGGAATCATGTATTGACGAATCGCAGTTCGAACCAAAGAGCGACACTAAATTTCAAACAGGTGGCTATTCGAAACGATTCGATGGGTATCTAAAAGATGCATATGTCAAGACAGCTATATATCCAAAATGGTCAAATGATATTTTCTGTAATGGTAAAGCTGGATCTATGACATATAGCCAGCGTGATAGATGGTTCATCAAGTCGTCATTGCTCGAAAGACATAAGTTCATGTCAATAATGGATTCAATATATTCAGGTATCTATAAGAAAGATTTCTACGACAGACATAATTATTATCCATTTTACAGCTCAAGGTATTTTTTAGAATGAACAAATTTTATGAGACGCACACGCGCACGATAGCGAAGACGCTGACGATCAGAGTTCTATTCACTCTAAGCCATCTCTTGAATGGATTCATCGTTACCGGTAGTTTCGTTATTGGAGCGCAGATTGCAGGCGTAGCAGCCATCATCAATATGGTTTTATTTTGGATTCACGACCGTGCGTGGGAATTTGCGGCATTCAATAGAAAACCAGGTGACACCAAGTTATTTGTTGACGGGCACCCAAGAACTATTAGCAAGAGCATAACGTGGCGGGCACTAATCACAATCAATAATTTTATGATTCCATTCATAATGACTGGCTCTTGGCAATCGGCTATAGCGTTCCTAGGAATAGCTACCGTACTAAATATTATCGTATATTATGCTCATGAACGAGTTTGGAATGGTGTTGTTTGGGGAAAGAGAGAAAAAGATGTCGTTCAGCAATAAAACATTTTGTACGATGCCTTGGTCGTCTATTATGATTTTGCCATCAGGTGATTTCAAGATTTGTTGTTTCACAGGCCACAAGACATCAGATGGTCGTGATAGCCATGGTGTTGCTATAGATGATGACGGCAATTCAATGAATGTCCTGACGCATTCTATCAAAGAAGCAATGAATAGTAAATGGCATAAAGAATTGCGAGTAGCGCAGTCACAAGGCAAGCGCCACGAGATATGCAAGGTGTGTTGGGATCGTGATGATGCCGCAGCGACACATGATGAGGCTGCAACATCATTGCGCGTCGTGCGAACCTACTACCAGAATGCTGATAGCGGAACAAATCAATCCCGTAAACATTTTGGTGGGCATCCTATGACGGGTGCTGTTCTACCTGAGACTGCATCTGATATCATGACCGCTGGTGGTTCGATTGACATGATGCCAATCAGCTTGGATATGCGCTTTAGCAATCTATGCAATGCTAAATGCATCATGTGTGAACCTCTCTATAGCACACTTTGGTACGGAGATCAAATCGACGTAAATCAAAAAGATTTTTTTGATGTAGGACCAAAACGATATAACATCATTACCAAAACATCTCCTACCGGCCGCAAGACATATACCGATGACATGCCAAATTGGAATGATGACCCTCGTTGGTGGAAACAGTTTGATGAACTAGCACCACATCTTCGTCACGTTTATATCACAGGTGGCGAACCTTTCATCCAGCCTGTCCATGATGTATTCATCGAAAAGCTTGTCGAGCGCGGCTTCGCAAAAAACATTATCATCGAATATGATACCAATCTCAGCGTTTTGAATCCAAAGATTTTGAATTATCTCACAGAGTTCAAAGATGTTATCATTCGCATCAGTGCCGATGATGTCGGCGAAAGGTATAACCTTGTTCGCTTTCCATTGAAGTTTGATCGCATCACCAAGAACATAGAACTACTAAAGGAATATGGGCTCCACGAAAAAATTGTCAATATCACATCATGCATTGGTATTCATACCATTTTTGCTCCACTTACCATTCACAGATATTTTAGTGCGCTCGGCTACGATAAGTATGTGTTCCGTATCCTTCGCTCTCCACCACAGGTCGATATCATCAATCTACCTCGAGCGGCCAAAGAAGCCGTGATAAAAATTTATGAGCAATCGGATCTTCCGCATTCAGACCAAAAGCATGTTGTTGGTTATCTGAAAAACAATCTGGATGCTCTATCAGATGAAAAGGCGCGAAATCAAATTTCGATTTTCAGGCATTATATGAATTCTCTCGATCGGTCGCGTGGCACAGATTGGCGTGCTACAATACCCGAGGTGGACGCACTTATTGCTAAGTTCTAGTGGTGTGATAATTTAGCAACACCAAATCATCTAGTGGTTAGGGCGCCTTGACAATAGGCCCCCTTTCTGGTATTATAGGGATATGAGTTGAGGTTAAGGCATGAGCGTAGCAATAACGAGCGTATCACAGTTTGTTACCATTATTACCTTGACAATCAAGCAGAAGCCTAGTAAGATGGTTATAGAGTCAGAAAACGGAGCTAAAGCATGACAATAGAATATATCTTCGAAACCTTTCGTGCGCTTGAGACTGTTGCAGAGCGTGTTACATACTTGCAAGAACTTGCAACTCTTTCGCTGCCGTACGATATCAATTATGAAGCGTTAATCCGTGCATGGCTTGCATCAGAATAAACAAAGATCGTAACATAAACAATTACAAAAATAACCGTCAAATCGCCGCTAGGTGCCATTGACAATCCAATCCGCTCCTAGTAGAATATAAAAGTAGGGTGAAATCAGAGGTACATCATGAACTTTAAGCAAGCAGATCCGGTCGTCAACCTTCTCAAGGCTAATGGCAACCGCTTTACTCCCGCGCAGCTTGACGCCGCGACGGGTTCCGAACGCCGCTCCCGTCGGGCGCTGTTTCTCGCTCGTCAGATGGGTCTGGCTATCGAGGCAGTTCGTGATGGCGGCCGTGGCGTTACCGCTTACGTCCTTGCGTCTGGCGACCTTAGTGCCATTCCTGTCGCAGCGCCCAAAGCTGCTAAGGTCAAGGCTCCCAAGGTTGTAAAGACGCAAGCGCCGAAGGCGGTCAAGGACAAGGCGGTCAAGGTTGTCGATACCTCTCGTCTGTCCGACGAGGCTAAGGCGGCAGTCAAGGCTAAGAACCTTGAGACCATGAAGGTTGTGTCTGCCAAAAAGCATCCTATCACCAAGCAAGCCATGACCAAGACCCAAGAAAAGGTTCTTGAGGAGTTTGCCCGAATGGAATTGGCAGACAAGATCGACCCGCGTGAATATATGCCCGCCTTCCTTCTCAAGGAATCTTATAGCGAATAGCAGCTTAATTTAAGAGTACCACAGGCCCTTGACAATCAAGCCCGTCTGTGGTATCATTAAGTTAAGATGAAATGAACACGGAGAACATGGCCATGATTAAGCTTTCCAAAGCCTCTAAAATGCCCGCCAAATCCTGGTCGCTTCAGGCTCGCAAGACCTGCCCCGGTTCTATCGACCCGGTGACAAAGGCCCCGGTTGAGGTGTGCGCTGGCTGCTATGCCACCGAAGGCTTCTACCAGATGCCTGACGCCATCGCATTGCGCGAACACAACCGCGAGGATTGGAAGCGCCCGGAGTGGGTTGATGATATGGTCAAGGAGTTGAAGCGCCAGAAATTTTTCCGTTGGTTCGACTCGGGTGACGTTTACCACCCGGCTTTGGCTTTCAAGATTTTTCTGGTCATGCAAAAAACTCCTCACGTCCAGCATTGGCTGCCCACGAAGTCTTACAAGGTCCCGCGCATCCGTGCGATCCTTGAGCGGATGAAGGCCCTGCCGAACGCAGCGGTTCGCTATTCGTCGGACTTTATCAATGGCGCTTTTGAGCATGGTGAGCATGGCTCAACGGTTGTTCCGTTTGCCGACTCCGAGACCGAAGCGTCCAAGGTGTGTGACGCATATGAGCGTGGTGGCAAATGTGGCGATTGCCGCGCTTGCTGGAATAAGGATGTGGCTGTGGTCGCGTACCCCGCGCACGGTCGCCGTATGGGCAAGATTATGAAAAATCTTGCAGCCTAAGGGTTGACAATCCTGCCAGTTCGTGGTATTATGGTAATATGATGATGAATGGAGAAAATTGATGGCGCAAGTAGCAACCAAGTCAGTTTCGATCCGTAAGATCATGGCTCGCCCTACCTTTCTACAGGGTGTCCGTGATGCCGCGAACGGTCTAGGTTTTTGCTCCGATTACGATGATTTTTCCACAGCGGAACAGTGGTCGTATGAGCGAGGTCGGTTGTTTTATTTTGCTACGGGACTCAAGGCGTTCCGTGCAGGAGCTGGCGTAAGGCGTGAAGCCATCGTTCTCTATAAGTTTGGCCGTGCCAGCTTGTCCATTCTCTGAGGTGTCAAATGAACCAGTTTTTGTCAAAGGATCCTGCGACGGCTATCACGGAAATCAAGGCTCGGTTGTATGACCGCCTAACCCGTAGCCGTCACCTGTTGCACCAATACGATTCCCCTATGGCAGGACTGTCTGGTTCCGAGCTTGGGTATCGCGCTGGGCTCCATGAGGAAATTATGTACCTAGAGCGTCTCCTAAACGATATCGAAAACAGCTAAAATAGACCTTGACAATCCCGTCCCGACCATATAAAATAAAAATAATGGAGAGTGTGATGCAATTTTTAGCCAAACCTAATCTAAATAACACCACTGGTCAGAAGGTGTTCGATACGTTAGCCGAGGCCGTTAAGTACCTAGAATACAAAACTGGGCACAAAATGGACTTTGTTGTCGATAGAAAGACGAAGGTAAAAACCTATGACTGGGAAATCATCGGTAAGCTCAAGCGGATCAAAGCGCAACCCGATTGCGATTGATTTGGCTACTACTAAATACCATGCTCGTGTCGTTGCATCTCGCAAAGGCTACAAGCGTAAAGGTCGCGTAGCTCAGCTGGATAGAGCAACGGATTTCTACTCCGTGGGCCGAGGGTTCGAATCCTTCCGCGACCGCCACTAACAAAGAGGTTGACAAGGTGACAAAGATCGTTTATAATGGTTGCTTCGGTGGCTTTGGTTTGTCCGATGCCTGCATTCGTAGATACCTTGAGATAAAGGGTGTCCCTTTTACCGAGGAAGAGTCCGAAGTTAGTTTTCGCAATGTCCGATTCCGTATCGGTACTAGCGTAATGAATGAGGGTGAATTTTTCAATGATTGGAATATTGAGCGGACAGATCCTGTTCTTGCTCAGGCCGTAGAGGAACTTGGTAAAGCTGCGTCTGGCTATTGTGCTGACCTGTGCATCCGTGAGTTAGCACCTGGTACGCGGTACATTCTGCGAGAGTATGACGGTTCCGAATGGATCGAAACCGAAGATGAAATGGAATGGAGTGTAGCATGATCCGCATTGCAGCCGTCTCAGCATTAGCCCTCGCGCTCGCGGGCTGCAATGCGACCGTGTATGGTCCTCGCCCTACCATGGATGTTTACGTTCCGCCTCCGCGGTATATCGCGCAGGAGCCAGTGTATATACCACAGCCTGTTCCTAGGCCGTATTATGCACCACTCCGACGCCCGCGGTGTGCTACTGTGTGGAATCGCACTCCTCATGGGTATGTAGAGCGTCAGGTTTGCGGGAACCATATCCCGTAAAGATTTCGGACTCTTAGCTCAGTTGGTTAGAGCAGCGGTCTTTTAAACCGTTGGTGCTGGGTTCGAGTCCCAGAGAGTCCACCATATAACCTCCGTTGGTGTAGCGGTCCAACATACCCGCCTTTCAAGCGCGGAGATCATCGGTTCAAATCCGATACGGAGGACCAAAAAAGAATGGTTGACAAAAGAGTGCCAATATGCTACTATATAAGAATAGAGAATACGCTGTTTGACATTGCTGGTAAAGAAAAAGAAACGCCGGGGATTCCTGCTTTTAGAGTAGGGATTCTTACCCCATCGTGGGTGTAACGGTTGTTTCTTCTAAAAGAGCTATGCGATGCTGCCACATCGTTAGTGGCAGCTACAAGATATCTCGTATGGGGTATGCAAGATAGCTCTTTTAGAAGAAACAACTGATTAGGTATGGTGTTATGGAAAATCCCAGTGTTCCTGGGCAGCGCACAGTCCCTGGAGCCCTCTGTCCTGCAGGCACGGCATAAACTGAGTTGTAACTGAAAAGTGGGGTTGCTCCCACGCATAAGGTTACAGATTAAAGCGAACGGTATGACAGTCTATCCATATCCATAACATAACACCATGCCTAATCAGTTTTCGGAGATTGGCTCAGTCTGGTAGAGCATCGCGTTTGGGACGCGAGGGTCGCAGGTTCGAATCCTGCATCTCCGACCAATTTAGGACCATTAGCTCAGCTGGTAGAGCAGGAGACTCTTAATCTCTTTGTCGCAGGTTCGATCCCTGCATGGTTCACCAAATGATGGGGCATAGCTCAGTGGTAGAGCAAACGCTTGATAAGCGTTAGGTCGCTGGTTCGGATCCAGCTGTCCCAACCAAATGCATATATAAACTATAATAGCATTCGTTGTTATTATAGTTTGATTCTCGATAGCTCAGTTGGTAGAGCGTCTGACTGTTAATCAGAATGTCCCTGGTTCGAGCCCAGGTCGAGGAGCCAATTAGAAGAGGCGGTATCGGTGGAGCTTCATAGCTTGTTTCACGAACACCGAGAGAACATCCCATTGGTCGTGCGATGGTATTCAAGTATCCCTAATGCTGGGAACGCCTCTTCTTCTCATTCACGGTCCGTTAGCTCAGCGGTAGAGCAACGCTTTTACACGGCGAAGGTCGGCGGTTCAATCCCGTCACGGACTACCAGGGGGTATAGCTCAGTTGGGAGAGCGCCTGCTTTGCAAGCAGGATGTCGTCAGTTCGATTCTGGCTACCTCCACCATTTCAGGACTAACAGTAGAAGCAAATGGTTACCTACTGTGAATGGCAGCAAGATGCTGGGCGACCCGATAAATCCTAACCATAGGTTGCATCTAGTCAAGATCCTGAATTCAATTTGTCTCGTTAGCTCAACTGAATAGAGCATCGGTCTACGAAACCGAAGGTTGGGGGTTTGACTCCCTCACGGGACTCCATATCGCGTATGGGATGGTGTGGTTTGGCGAGGCCTGTGTACACAACACCATCCCTCTAGTTTTGCCCTTATAGCTCAGCTGGTAGAGCAACTGATTTGTAATCAGTAGGTCCGGAGTTCGAATCTTCGTGGGGGCACCATAATTCGAAGGGATGAGATCCTTTGCGTCACCACCTAACCTGGGTTCAAGCGGCCTTGGTGGATATAGGCTGCGGCCGCCTGAAGAGACCGAGTTACTTGGACCGTCTTGTCTCAGAACCTGTTGCGCGAAAAGGCAACGCTGGATGGCAGTAACCAGTACCGAAATTTGCTCTTGTACGCATCTGGTGAAGCGACCCCTCTGTCTAAGGGGTGAGGAGGGTTCGATTCCCTTCAAGAGCGCCATAAAAAATGAAGGATCATATATGCAGCCTGTTGCAGTCTTTTGTAAAGAACCAGAACTATCTGTTTATTGGACACTCACAGATTTCTGCAATTTTAGTTGCAACTATTGTCCATCTTTTCTTCATAGTGGTGAATATCACAAAGGTGTATCGCAAGGATTTCCTACTGACGAACAGATAATAGCATTTGTTGATAAGCTTGAAGAGTTGGCTAAAACTCGCAGACTTGATGTTGTGTTAAGTGGCGGAGAACCAACTTTGCATCCTATGCTACCCTACATTGTTTCCAGATTGCGTGATAAATGCATATTGTGTATAACGACCAATGGTTCGCGAGGAAATGATTTTTGGAAAAGTATCCTTCCTATTTCAGCCGTTCAGTTATCTCTTCATCCAGAGTTCACAAAATCTAATAAGGTCAATAGTCTCTCAAGAATTATTATAGATAGTGGAACTAACTTGAGGTACAATCTATCGTGTGATCCTAATAATTGGGAAAAAGCAATGGCTTTATATGATGAATTAGATGACGAGTTTAAAGTTTTTGTTACTCCAAAAGTCTTGCAGCATTGGGATAAAAACGATAAAATAAATCGCACGACTTATAGATACAGCAGGGAACAATATAACTGGATATCAGACACATTAAAAAAATATGAAGATTATATTGCAAATAACAAAAAAAGAGAAACTAGGTCTAACCCTAAAATGATCTTTTCTGATGGGTCAACTATCTCAGCAATGAAACTTGGACTTATAACGCTGAATAATTGGCACAATTTCGAAGGATGGAAATGCCATGTTGGGTCGGAATCCATTCATGCTTCATATTCCGGTGATGTTTTTGCTGGAGTGTGTGGTTCAAAATTATTAGGAAAGATTGATAATTTTGAATTATTTGATGACTATATAATCTGTCCTAGACATCGCTGTACATGTCCTTCGGATATTAAAGCGAATAAGCAAATAGTTTTGCCCCTGTAGTCCAACTGGTAGAGGCACCGGATTTAGGTTCCGGGTGGTGGGAGTTCGAATCTCTCCAGGGGCACCAATATAAGGATGCATTATGCAAAAGATGATCGTGCTTGACAATGTGTTTGATCCTGTTATACTGGAACAGTTGAAAGCGTTTGATTATGGTCCGCCAATGCCACAGCGTTGGTACGATTACGGCGTTAGCCCATTGCATGAAAAGATCCTCGATATCGCGAAGGAGCATTTTGATCTATCGCAGACAACTGGTTATGAAATGTGGGTCAATCAAAAAGCCGTTGGTTGGCATTTTGACCACGATGAGTACATATATAAGCGAACAGAGGAACTGATATTTCCTGCTGTGAGCATCGTGTACTACGCACACATCGAAAACATGCAAGGTGGTGATTTCACGTCCGAGAGTTTTCGATGTACGCCTAAGACAAATAGGTTGGTCATGTTCTCTTCTGACATTTACCATGCTGTGTATGATTACACAGGTACACGATTTGCAATTAGTATGAATCCGTGGAATAACAGGCCCGTATAGTCCAACTGGAAGAGGCGTCGGTTTCAAACTCCGAATGTTGTAGGTTCGAGTCCTACTACGGGCACCAATTTAAAGGTATATCATGCAGAAATTAAATTTGTTTTCAACACCAGTAGCAATTTTTGATTTGCCAGATTTTGAAAGAATCAATAAAATTATTTTAGATGGCAATCTCAAAGGTGTTGCTGAGCAAAATGGTTCAGATACTTTTGAGTATTCACAAGACAGAAATATCTGGAGTCATAGATATAATGAAGGTATAAATATTCTTCATGATTTCTTTTTGGAATCTGCTGCCAAATATGCAACTGAATTTTTTGAGATGGAATATAAACCAGATTTCTTTAGACATGCTAGAGGGTGGATTAATTTTTGTAAATATGGGCAAGAATATAGATTTCATAGTCATCGAATGACTACGATTGCAGCCACTTATTATGTGGATGTAGGAGATAAAGGTGGGATCATTCGACTACTCGATCCTAGATCGACGTTAGGTTGGATTAGTCTTAATCCTAAACATTATAATGTGTTCAACTATAAGCCAAAAGCTGGACAGATGATTATGTTTCCTGGGTGGCTAGTTCATCAAGTGTCGCACAATCAAACCGATAAAGATCGTGTGGCAGTGACAACAAATATGAATCTTATTCAGAAGCACTATGCTACCTTAGTGTAATTGGTAAGCACCCGGTGTTGTGGACGCCGGAGTTCAAGTTCGAATCTTGGAGGTAGTGCCAATATAAATAGATCCTAGAGCATGACTGGCTATGCGGGTGTCTCTAAAACATCGAATACGGGTTCAAGTCCCGTTAGGATCACCAACTGATAATGGAGTAATAACATGAAGGTATTTTTTCTGTAGGTTTTTCGTCCCCCATGAATTTTCTTATTGACTTTGAATAATCACTATCGTATAATGTTAACATCAATAAGGAAACCAACATGTCTATCAAGTTAAAGATCAAGTCTAAACATCTCGCATTGGAAGCTGGCGTCATTCGGTTCGAGGAACAGAAACTCAAGCGCCAGATTGAATGGCTCAAGACACACCAAAAGGACGAGACTAAAGTTCGTTTTATGTGGGAGTCATTGAATAGCCATCGTCGTTTTGATGTTCGCAATGAAGCTCGTGCTACTCTTCTCGCTCGCGCATACATAGAAGGGCGAATTTACAAAACGGTAGAACATTGTCGTAAAGATAATGGTACGTTCAAGACGTATATTTTGCCTCGTATTGTTTCAATGGTCATCAAATATGAGCATGGAAAAATTGAAAAGTTTATGAAGCCAGATGCGGTAAAAGCCGTGCGTGACGAGGTTGTAGCGTGGCTTGAAGGTCAAGTCTGGGTTCAAGTATAAAAGAATTGGGTGAGTTGATGCTATGGCGTGTGCATCCCCGGACTGTAAATCCGGTCCCTATGTGGTAAACAATGTAGGTTCGACTCCTACCTCACCCACCACTACCATCGGACCGTGTGCCCACCGTGCGGCAGCCGATGTAAAACAAACCCGTGGCGCTTATGGAGCCAGTTAACGGTGGGAACAGTTTGCCGATGTAGCTCAGTTGGTAGAGCGCACCCTTCATACGGGTATGGTCACTGGTTCAAGTCCAGTTTTCGGCACCAATTGAAGCAGAGTGGAGCAGTAGTAGCTCGTTTGGTTCATACCCAAAAGGCCGGTGGTGCAATTCCACCCTCTGCAACCAATATAGTCTCGCGGCGTTTGGATCACCCTCCCAGGTTCACGGTCACAAAGCGAGTGTGGTGGTACTGCGTGGTAAGGTTCGCTCTTACCAACTATATACTTGCCGTCTAAGCTAATCTAGTGAAAGCGCCTGCCTGAAGAGCAAGAGAGCTTGGAGCGTAACCAAGAGACGGCACCATTATAAATAAAAAAAGGAGCGAACTTCGGATCCGCTCCTCTACTTCATGTAAGGTAAATTTATTCGGTATATGTGAATGAAGTGTTAGCTACCAAATCTTTTAGACCAGTGAGAAGAACATCGCCTTCGTCATCTTCTTCGTCATCTTCGTCATCTTCTTCTTCGTCTTCTGGCTCTTCGGTAAGATTGCCTAGGATTGTATCAATTCTCATTTCAAGTTCATTAAGAAAGTCAATTTTGGATTGGATCTTATCTACACGATTACTGATTTCTTCAAAAAGCTTCTCGGTCATGATTTTTTCCTATAATATGAATCATTATAAATATTTCGCACGACGCTATTTAGAATAATTTATTCAAATAGGAAATAAATATATGAAAAAGATTGCTCTTTTTAATCACCAACCAGAATGCTCTATTGAGTGTTGTAATGGGATAATAAGAGCGTTATCTTCGCAATATGAAGTGAAGCTGTTTACAATTCAAGATGATCTTGATGAGGTACTAAATGATGTGGATGGAATTGTTTTCCCTGGCGGCATTGGCGACAGTGACAGTTATCACGATTTCTTTACACGTTCTAAAGCTAACAAAATCGCAGCGTTTCTTGATAGAGGTGGTAGGTATATCGGCATTTGCATGGGTGCTTATTGGGCTGGTTCTAGATATTTTGATTTTCTTGATGGGATAGACGCTGTTCAATATATCAAGCGACCAACGGCTGAGATACGCCGAAGCTATGGTACGGTTGCTGATATTGAATGGCTTGGTCAAAAAGAAAAGATGTTCTTCTATGACGGTTGTGTCTTTACAGGCAGCGGATATTATGATACTATTGCCAAATATGCTAACGATGAACCGATGGCAATCATTCAAGGCAATCTTGGTCTGATTGGTTGCCATCCTGAGAGTGAGGAATTTTGGTATGAGAGTCCTTATCAGTATC
>Ga0209596_1000018_pt1 | contig 168221 bp, 230 predicted proteins | sample M_130807_MF_Meta_FD_187314 | JGI IMG/M metagenome (GOLD analysis project Ga0209596, IMG submission 187314) | Freshwater microbial communities from Lake Montjoie, Canada to study carbon cycling - M_130807_MF_MetaG (SPAdes) (version 2) | ecosystem: Environmental > Aquatic > Freshwater > Lake...
ATTCCACCACCCAAGCATTTTATTTATTCTAATATGTCAAAGATCTTATTGCTTATTTACTTTTATATAATATGAAAATTCATTTCGTTTTCCAACCGTTATACAAACTTTTTTATTTTTTTTTTTTGAGGTTCTGATGAGATTCGAACTCATATACCACGCTTTTGCAGAACGGGACTTTACCTGTCAGACACAGAACCATATGGTGGACAGAGAGGGATTCGAACCCCCGACGCTTGGCTCTTCAGGCCAACGCTCTACCAACTGAGCTATCTGTCCATTTTGCACTCCAGGTAGGAATCGAACCTACAACCTCTAGTTTTGGAGACCAGCACTCTACCAATTGAGCTACTGAAGTAAATTATCCGACCTAGCTCGGATCACACATCGGATTCTTTATTGTACCCTCGCAGAGATTCAAACTCCGATTCTAGCATTAGAAGTGCTATGTCCTATTCAATTGAACGACAAGGGCATTTTGTGTAGTACTAGAAAGATTCGAACTTCCATCTCATGGTTCGTAGCCAAGTGCTCTATCCGTTGAACTATAGTACTATTTGGGGTGTTATGTGGGAATTGAACCCACGACCTTCAGACTCACAACCTGACACTCTGACCAACTGAGCTAATAACACAGTACCGAGAAATGGTAACGATCCATTCTAGATTCGGATATGAGCCAAATCCGGTCCCTGACCCCTCGATATATAAAGCGGAAAGCAGTGTATTCGAAACACATACCTTGCGGTACCACTCGCTTAGCAGGCGGTAACAGTAGCCCTGACTGCTTTACTTTCCATGGTACACATAACTGGAATCGAACCAATAACCTTTCGCGTATCAGGCGAATGCTCTAACCAATTGAGCTATATGTGTATTTTGAGCGACTAGACAGAATCGAACTGTCATCCCAGGCTTGGAAGGCTAGTATAATAAACCATTATACGATAGTCGCATTGTTGCGGGAACGGTAAGACTCGAACTTACTATCTTCTGCTTAACAGGCAGTAGCTTATACCACTTAAGCTTCATCCCCAATTGGTGCACCCTCTAGGATTCGAACCTAGGACCTATTACATGTAAGGCAATTGCTGCTACCACTGAGCTAAGGATGCTTGTTTGTGACCCCGGTTGGATTCGAACCAACGACTCCCTCATTAAAAGTGAGGTGCTCTAAACCAACTGAGCTACGAGGTCTTTGTTCTTGCGACTCTTGTCGCTCTTGTCACTTTCCATAATTGACCTTTTTTATGTTTAGTCTAGGTGGCAGGATTCGAACCTGCGTGCTGATCGCCCCAAACGACCCGAGATAAACCGGACTCCTCTACACCTAGTTATTATTGCGGAAAAGTGAGGTATCGATCCCCATACCTTTCAGTACCACTAGTTTTCAAGACTAGGTCAAGCGCCAGCTTAATTACTTTTCCAATTGCTACCCGGGGAGGAGTCGAACCTCCAAACTCCACAGTCAAAGTGTGGTGACTTTGCCAGTTTGTCTACCGGGTAATTTATATTTCCAATATGTCAATGAACATTTCATTATGAGCCTTTGGCAGGGATCGAACCTGCGACCTAATGATTACAAATCATTTGCTCTACCGTCTGAGCTACAAAGGCATTACATGTAAAAATCCGAGCCTAATTAAAGACCCGGATTCAAAATTATATATAATCGATATTATATCAACTTAAATCTCCGGGTATAATATACACGAACTGTTTCGGGTCAAGAATCACAACATTCGTATGGCCCATGGCATTGCGCGATGCACAATTGCTCTCTGTGTTCCAACTTTGTCTCGATATGTTATTAATTCTTTTCATCTTTTATAAATATATGTCTATTTAATTTTCTTACTATAATATATGAATTTTTTTTAAAAAATCCAACCTTTTATTAAATTAATTTAATAATTTCTGTTAATCTAACAATTTAATATTACTTTAATATCGATTCATAATGATTTGGATCGAATTTAATATCAGTTTTGGCATAAAATGCTTCTAACTCATTAACATATTGTTCTTCTAAACCACATTCCAATGTTTTATTAACTTCTCGAAATTGTTCTTCAGTCAACCATGGGTTTGATTCTTTGCTAACAGTTGCCCATTCAAATTCAAACTCATTGTCATTCTCGCCACCGGAATATTCAATACTTATCATTACTGGATGATCTACTCCTTCGAAGGTGTCTTCAATAAAATAAACAACACCATTGTCAAACTCTACTAATTTCATAATCTTTATTTTTATACTATAAATATAAGAAATTAATCAATCGAATCCAACCTTTTTTGAAACTTTTTTTTATTTAGTTAATACAATACCTTTAGCAATCTCAAATGAATATGGATCTGCTGGTCCTTTTCTTACTACATTATATTCTTCATGAACACCATAGTACCATTCTTCATAGAAATCTTTACATACTTCTATAGGTTCTAGTTTATGTATATCATCATACCCACCTTCATATCCGTTTACATATACTTCTGCAGATGGATCTATTTGTTGCAATTTGTCAATTAATTCTTGTACAGTCATGTTGCGTGTTTTTATGTTTGTCTTTACGAGTATACTTCTTCCTGTTGCGATATATATTAGGGCGTGTTGCTTGTAATATTTCTTGCTGAGTAATTTGTATTGTTTTCATTTGCTTTCTTTATTAATTAAATATAAGCAAATAGATCCAACAATCCAACCTATTTGGTTAGGTTACCACCTTTTTCATGCACTTCTTTGATTTTGTTCTTAACCTTATCGCTAATAGGTAAAGGTGTTCCTAATTCATCAACCCGTACGAATTTGATATGAGTTGATAATATTACTTCTTGTTTACCATTATATACATTGTGTTGGCGAGCCTCTACATGCAATGTTATTGAGGTACTACCTACATCCTTAACCTCAGCATAGGTTTTTACGAGCTGTCCCTGCTTCACAGGTTTCTTGAATATACATTTATCAATCGAAACCGTAACCATTTTAAGGGTATCACAGACCTGCATAGCGAATGCGACTGCATCTTTGTCAATCCATGACATAAGTTTTCCTCCAAAGAGGTTACCACTAAATCCAGCATCTGGTATAATAACTGCGTGGGTACTAATTAATTCCATTGTTCGTTGCTATTGTATATATTTATTGTGATTATGTTTTTTATTTTGCTTACTATTCTTTACACACCGGGAAGCTCGTTTTCTTGTTCTAATCATAGCCTTCTTTGATCTGTGATCTTCTTTCATTACTACCAGTGCACGATAATGTTTATCAGCATTGTGTGATCTTCCTTGATTATAATTAGGACCTTTTATTCGATGTGTTGTACAAGAAACTATTAATAAAACAAATAGCATTAATATTTTATTAATCATTGTTCTTTCTATTTTTATAATAAATATATTTATGTTGTACTAATATAAAAATCTTTAAACAATTGGTCCAGTTGTACTGTATTAACAGTTACCAGTTTCCATTGGTTTCTATGGAATATCTCCCATTTACCTTCATCGATCCGTTTATAAACATTGTATTTCTCATTATCATTTACATAAATAATTGAGTATGAATGGTCTTCTACTTTAAGTATTTTCATGTTATTCCTTTATTCTACTTATTACATCTTTCATTCGCGTAAATGTTTCAACCCCTATAGGAATTGACATCAGTGAAATTAAAAACTGATTAATATAAGCATACATTGATACTGCTTGTCCTTGACTTAAATTAATACTGCTGTGAGTAAATACAACTATTGCTAGTACTAGAAATGCTGTTTTTGTTATGTTCAATGAAGTCCAATTTTTACCTTGTAATGTGGATCCATATATCAAAACCTTTCTGCGTCGTTTAAAGAATGTATCTATTTTCGAATCATCACCTTCTGTTAATATCGATGCTTGTTGTTCATAATGTGAATGCCTTACAATTGTACTCTGTTCAATCTTTTTATATAAAAAATACACAATCATTGCTATAGGAACTATGCTTGAAATAGCAACGAACCCAGTTAATGGATTACCTATGAATATAAAAAGTATTGAACCAATAACTGATATAGTAGCGTATATATAATAGTGTATATCATTCTCTAAAAAATTGATAATGTTATTTGACATATCAGCCCGTGCTATTTTTGTCGAAGCATCAACATCTTTATTTCGTAATAAATACTTTAACACAATATCATTGTATATTTTAGTATATATTTTAGTATCAAATACCATTCTCTTGTATATGAAAATATTTTCAAATACCGCAATACCAATAAAACAAAGCATCCAACCATATTCTTTTATCAATAACCCATCTATCATTTTACCTAACACATATGGTTCTAGTAAGAATAATAACTGCGCAATAAACATATAAAAATAAATCAGTAATAACGAATACTTATATTCCTTTGCTATTGTATAAATATACTTCATATTAATTTGATAATGGTGCTTTAATTGTTGGGTGAGATTGGTAGTTACCTAATTGTATATCCTCTTCTAACAAACATCTGCAAAAGTTATCATCCTTAAATGAATTGAATATACCAACAGCATCTAATGGACCTTCGCCACACGAGCCGCCTTCATACAACCAGAATTCTGTGTTGATGTTTAACGTTGGTAACTCATATGGTTCTCTTGTGTGATTTGGTATTTTGTAAGAATCATAATACTCACGTAAACCTCCACCGAATGGTACTTGTTCATCAACTGCGGTTTTATAAAAATCACCCATTGCGGTCTTTAACATTTCATGCCTTTCTTCGTGATCGTATTCTCTACCTATCTGTTCCTTTGCTTGTTCAACATGGTTTGAATATAAATGTGTATCACCTAAGTTACCAATCAATTCATCCGGAACCATATTAACTGCTTTAGCAATTATTTCCAATAACAGGCCGTAAGATGCAACGTTGAATGGTAAACCTAAGAATGTATCTACTGAACGTTGATTCCACATTAAAGAAATTGCTCTGGTTGGTATATTCCATTGATTGATTTCAGAATGAGATAGAGTTTCTGGTCCACCTCCATTGTATATTTGATTAAACATTTCTTGACTGACTAATGATCGTCTTTCTTCCAAACTCAACTCTCTTGTATAAACTTGAAATCCATAATGGCAAGGTGGAAGTACCATTGAATCCAATTCAGATGGGTTCCACGCCGATACCATTAAGCGTCTTGAGTCTGGGTTTGTTTTGAGGTCGTTGATTAGGTTTGCGATTTGGTCAATTGGTACTTTAACTTCAAAAAATTCAGGTAGTGATTGTGGTTCACCAACAACATCACTTCTAGACATTAACTCTCTCGTATACCAATTTCTCCATTGTGCCCCATAAATTGGACCTAAATCACCCCACTTCTTAGCAAAATTGACATCTGTTTTAATTTTTTCAATAAACCATTCTTTAGAAATTTCATGAAATTTTTCCTCACCTATAGAATCTTCACTCATAAACATAGGGTCAGCAAACTTTTCAAATTTAGTTCTACCTGTTTCGAACCAATTTTTATAAGCATCACCATCCCAAATATGACAATCATTATCAACAAGGAATTTAATGTTTGTATCACCTCTTAAAAACCATAACAACTCAGTTACGATACCTTTGAAATACATTTTCTTTGTTGTGATAAGCGGAAATCCTTCACTCATCTTATGTCGGATCTGTCTACCAAATACTGATATGGTACCGGTACCTGTTCGGTCTTGTTTTGTTACTCCATTATCAATAATATCCTGAAGTAATGCTTGGTATTGTTTATCTAACGTGTTCATTGATAAGATGTTTTAAACGTTTAATCTCTGCTATCACATCATCACCTAATTCGATTTTAGACATCATGCTCAGATCTATTACTTGTGAATAAAGCAGATCAATTAACTGGTCTTTAGCATTTAGAATCGGCAATGAATCCGCAGTTCGTTCTAATATGTCATTAGCAACTGCGACTTTGTCATATGGAATTCCAATAAACTCATACACTTCTTTAAGTTTTGGTTTTGCTTCTCGGTGTTCATGAGCACAATTCCAAACCCTACCTTCGCTGTCTGCGATATCTCGTTTACCAGCAACAAATTGTAACAATTCATCAGCTCCTAATATATCCACAACTACTCCGTATTGATCTTGGATCACAAAGTCTGTTCGTTTCTTAATTGCAGTTAAGCAACTGCCTTCATAATTAATTAAACCTAGTTTCATATTCATATGTTATACTGTATGTTCGATGTTTACTCTTACGCAAGTTTGTGGTTGTCCTTCATTCATTAAGAAGTTATTGATATAACCCATCATGTTAGCACTACCAATTGGATTTGCTGAATGTACCACTACTTCTGGAAACTTAATAGGATACTGTTTCTTATCGTAACGAGCCATATTAACTCGTTTAGGGTTTGTATCATAGAAGTAATTGATAAGCCATTTACAACAATCAAAGCCGGTCTTCTCCTCAATGTTATCGTAATTCAATTGGTAATTAGTAGATACATTTTTAAAGTACTCACTCATAGCGGTATCACCTAAGTCGTGATCCAATGAAATTAACTCAATATTAGATAATCCTAAGTCCAAAACCTTTGCTACGAATTCTTCATAGTTTCTTACGACTGTCCATTCTTCTATACCTTCAACCCATTCATTGTTAGGACTAATCGGTGTACGGATATCGTCTAGGTATATCCTTGCTTTATTATTCATAGAATTCTATATTATCTAGTTCGTATATATTATTTTTGTCAGAGATAAGACTTATCTTTTTTCTCGTTATTACAAATTCATCAGTTTGTGTACGTGTATCTGTGCTTATTTCATATATAATTGAAACATCTGTACATAATAAATTATCTACAAACCCACCATACTTTGACTTATACCTAAATCGTTTACCTTCATACTTTGCACGAAGAGCCGTTAAACTAATTTCATAATCTAACATATTATTCGGTTTGTTGAATCAGTGCCACAAGTAACTGTGTATGGACTCGTTGATGGAGTGTATGGCCATGGTGCAGCTGGTGCTGGTGTTGTGTATGGAGTTCGTTCCGTTAACAATTGTTTCCTCACAGGAGTCTGTTTGTCAAATACCAATTTCAAATGATCTTTGATAATCTGTGTTTCTCTAACACCTAATGTCTCTGGGTCGTTGATTTCCATGAAACCTTGCAACCAATATGTAAATTGTTCTGCTGTCATCTTGTTATTCCTAATTGTTCTAATGTTTTTGGTGTATAATCTATTTGTTCACATGATACATTGATATATCTAGTATCCGGTTCTAATACATCTCCTTCGATATATGATACTTCCCGCATTATGTTATGTTCGTGTATGTGTCCGTGTATATTGCGAGATACTCTGAATTCTAATTCTCTTTCATGAACTGGGCAATGCGTTAACCAAATTCCTTTATACTTAAGCATCCCGGATACTTCTTCTACATATTTTAACAGTTCCGGAATATGGCGTGGATCATCGTGATTACCTAATACGACTTTTTTACGGCCGTTCAATGCATCTAATCTATAATAATGGTCAGACGATTCCATTGTGATATCTCCTAGTATGTAAACAAGATCTTTCTTTTTTACTACACTGTTCCAACAATCAATGATATGTTCATCATGATAAAATACATCCTGAAATCCTCTATGAGTAGCCATCCAATTGTGACCAAAATGTAAATCTGATATAAATCTTACTTGTGCCATTATTATTATTTTCTATATTATATGAAATTATTCTTCAATATCCAAGATTGCATCCTGAATTGTTTCGCAGAATAAGAAATGTGTTTGTGTTCTTAAAACATGGTCCGCACCTCTCCATTTCATATACACTTGAACCATTTCCATGTTAGGTTCTTCATCCATTGTTTTTGCGAATACATGGATTGGTCGTTGATCTAAGATTATATACTTAGAATCATTGTGTTGAAATACTCGACTACCTCTCATAACTTTGAAATATACAGTTAAATTCTAATGTTTCTCGTTGCGACTCATTGTACACTTTGTGGAATACTCCATATGGGATCAATACAATGTCGCCATCTTTTACTATGATAACCTCATCATCCAATTCCATACGACCAAATCCACGTATGAAAAAGTATACTTCTTCTAAGCCTTCGTGGTTATGACCACCAGTTTGTTGCAATGGATTCAGTATTGTTTTGGATAAAGTTAAGTTGTTTAAATACTTGTTGTCTATTACTTTATATACGTGCGTGTCGCGAATTAGCTCACCACCGATATCGTCTTTATTTATCTTCATAATAACCGTTTTATATGTAAAAAAACCGACGCATTACACGCCGGTTCATTTGTAATTTAAAATGTTACATCATGCCTGGCATTGGTGGGTGAACATCATCATCTGATGGTTCATCAACAATAACACATTCTGTCATTAATACCATCGATGCAATAGATGCTGCATTCTCAATAGCAATACGAGTTACTTTAGTTGGATCCACTACACCAAACTCATACATTAACCCATATATACCTGTTCTTGCATTGTATCCGAAGTCATCTTGTCCTTCTTTTACTTTATTAACAATAACAGCACCATCCTCACCAGCATTTTCTACAATTTGTCGAAGTGGTTCTTCAATTGCACGTTTAACGATTGCTATTCCTGCATTTTCATCCTCGTTTAAACCCTTTAATCCGTTCAATGATTGTATACAACGGATCAATGCAACTCCTCCACCTGGAACAATTCCTTCTTCGACTGCTGCTCTAGTTGCTGCTAAGGCATCGTCAACACGGTCTTTCTTTTCTTTCATTTCCGTTTCAGTCGGCGCACCAATATATAATACAGCCACACCACCTGCTAATTTCGCTAAACGTTCCTGAAGTTTCTCTTTGTCATAGTCTGAAGTTGAGTTCGCTATAAGCCCTTTAATCTGGCGTATACGTTCTTCAATTGCTTCTTTTTCTCCAGCACCATTAATAATAGTAGTTTTGTCTTTAGTAATCTCAACTTTCTCAGCATTACCTAAATGTTCCATTGTGCAATCTGCTAATGTCAATCCAGTTTCATCTGAAATAACTGTACCACCTGTCAATACTGCTAAGTCTTCTAACATTGCTTTACGCTTATCACCAAACCCAGGAGCTTTTACTGCTGCAATTTTCAATGAACCTCTAATTCTGTTAACGACCAATGTTGCTAATGCATCACCATCTAGATCCTCAGCAATGATTAACAATCCATTACCTGATTGAACTACTGGTTCTAATATTGGTAATAATTCTTTCATTGAAGAAATCTTTTTGTCAATCAATAAGATTAATGGATTATCCATTTCCGTAACCATTTTTTCTTGATTAGTTACAAAGTATGGAGATAAGTAACCTCTATCGAATTGCATACCTTCAACTGTTTTTACTTCAGTTTCAGTACCTTTTGCTTCTTCAACGGTAATAACACCATCATTACCTACCACATTCATTGCCTCAGCAATTAAAGATCCGATAACCTCATCATTGTTTGCTGATATACTAGCAATTTGTTGGATCTTTGTGTTGTCGGTACCAACTTCTTTTGACATTGATTTTAAATTAGCAACAACCGCATTTACTGCTTTGTCAATTCCACGTTTAATATCAATTGGATTTGCCCCTGAGGATACATTTTTTAATCCTGCTGTAACAATTGCTTGAGCTAACACAGTAGCCGTTGTAGTTCCATCACCAGCAATGTCGGCTGTCTTAGAAGCAACTTCCTTTACCATCTGTGCCCCTAGGTTTTCAATTGGATCTTTCAATTCAATTTCTTTTGCTACAGAGACTCCATCTTTTGTTACATGGGGTGCTGCAAACTTTTTACCAATTACAACATTTCTTCCTTTTGGTCCTAATGTTACTTTAACTGCATTTGCTAATTGATCTACACCTGACTTTAACTTTGCACGTGCATCTGAGTTGAACTCGATTTGTTTTGCCATAAACTCTTTTCTTTTAATATAACTTTATTTATTTTAATATAACTATTTACAACGCAATTTTTTCTGAATATTTTAATAACATTTCTGTGTTTTTCCAAGCATTACAGCCGATTCTTTTGCCTTTACCCATTAATTGCATATCGTTATAAAAGTTAACATCAAAGCAATTACCAGTTTTGTCATAGTTTAGTATTGCATTCTCATAAAAGGTATTCGAATCGATTACATAGATTGCATTTGCTGTTGCATGATGAAATGATATAGTATCACATTTACCTCGTTTATTCTCACCAATGTTCTTTGCAGCTGCTGATGTTTTACGAATTGCTAACTTTTTATGTTCATTGCGGATATCTCCAAATACATGATCATAACCATCTGCATCTACTACTTGTCCTTTGCAATTAAAATAATTTTCTAAATAAGGCAACACAACCTGCTCTGATAACTTACCAGCATTGATTGTCATTGCCTCTCCTGATTGTAAAAATAATTCTAACATCTCATCGGTAATATGATTACTTACATATACCGGCATCGTTACTACTCTACCATTTGATTGTGGCCTGTGTGTATTCATATGTTACTTTGCTATTTCTAAGAATTTTGAGTTAATTGATTTTGATATTTCTGTCATATTAACCGGATTAATAAATTGTGCATCCTGACCATACATTGTTTTAAAACATCTTCTTTCGCCATCACTGCCCCAATCATAACCAGCTGATGAATTAATGAAATAACTAATTATACTAAATCCATATGATCTCATACCATTAACAACATTTTTAGTAAACATAACCGGATCTGCTGCTCTGTGCATACCTTGTACTGTACTAGGTGCACCATCTGAGTAATTAATAAAAATCAATTCATCTCCTTTTGCATCAGCTTGAATATCTTTTTCAATACTCTTAAATGCAACTCCTTCTGGCGTACATCCGAATACATCCAAGTATTTAAATAAACTTTTAATCTTACTCATTTTATCGTGAGCTGAATCATATGCATACACTGTTACACATTTTTCAATGTTACTACTTATGGTGTCAGTACCACGAAATGATATTTGTACTCTGATGCCTGTTGTCATAGATGCTGCTTGTGCAATTGCTACTGCAGATTTAATTGCTGCTAACATTTTATCTCCTGACATCGATCCAGACGCATCTATTGAAATGTGAATGAAATAGTTTTTAAATTTATCGGTTACAATTTTATGGAATACATTTACATTGTTATAACCTAATTGAGAAATCAAACGTCTATCAATTTTACCAGTTTGCAATCTAGTTGTTTTAAGACTTCTGTCAGAGTTTCTTAATTGCAATTTAGATCCTAATTGTTTACCTAATATTATACCAGTAATCACAGCATCATGAGTTTCTTCAATTCGTTTGCTATAAGAACTATAAATCGTTTTACCTTGCATATGTTCTGATGCATAATCGTGGAATAATGATGGCATAGAACATATAACTTCACGAGTTAATTTCTTCACAACAACTGTTGTTACGTCACCCATTGTACCCGCAGATCCATCTGGTGCTGTCGATACTATTCTAGTTTCAGTACCTGATTCTTTTAAGGCACGAACCAATGCATTTTGAGTCTTAGTTAACTTACCTGTTTTTTTCTGCTGACCTTCTATGAAATCTTTTTGCTGATTGATTGCATCTTCTAGTTTTTTCTTTTCTTTGTCAGAAAGCATACTTGAGTTAGAATCAGAACCTTCTCCACCATCACCTCCATCAGCTGGCTGAGAATCCGTATCCATTGACATTTCGTGTGACCCATCTCCTTCTCCTTCATCGCTACCATCAGGTGCACCTGCTCCAGAATTCTGATTGAATATATCTTGAATTTCTGATAATTGAGTTTCTAGACACGCTTCTCGTATAATTGTATATACACGAACTGCTACACGTAAAGCATCTGTCGTATTTTGTAATCTGTGTATATTTTTTAAATCAATAACATCCCATACTTTGCGTAACTGTTTAAGTGAATCCAATCTACGGTTTGGGTTGGTAAAGTTAATAACATGAAATAAATAATCATCCCATGTCTCTTGAGTCTTTTCATTTGTTACTAGAGCTTTATCAATAACTTTGTCATTGAAGTATTTGTTATACATTGCCTCATAGTACATACGGTAACCTGGCGCCGTTGTGTATATTTTATAATCGATACGACGATCCTCAACCCAATTCAATAAAGATTTTATAGTATTTAAAGCGTCTGAAGTTAATACACTACTAACCGTGTCTGGCAATCCTTCTCTTACAATCGTAGCAAACCTAGTTCGTGTTATATCAGAGGTCGGTGAATTATTTATTTCACTATTGAATAGTTTAAAATCAGTATAAGCAATATGAGATCCTTCATGCAATGCCAATCCAACTGCCGGGTCAAAGTTTCCAGCATCTAACTTAGTACCGATTACTACAGATTTACCATCAGTGTAACTACTATCATTGCTTTGAAATATAACTGGTATTTGTTGACCTGTAACAATATTCACAAAGTTACCAATTGCTCTTTGAGTAGCTGCTAATTTTGTAAAATCTAAATTGCTACCAACTTTAAATGCTGTATCAAAATCAGTGTCTGCCCAGAAGCTTGATGCTGATCTTGCATATTTTTGATATGCTTTGCTAGGCACATATGGTGATGATGAGTGCTTTGATGTAATTGAATTTTTTCTATTTGCTTTCATATCTTCTATTTTTATACTAATATAATAAGAAATTTACAAGTACAATCCAACCGATTGTTGAATTATTTTATAAAAAGAGACAGATCACGCTGAGTAACGAATGGTGATTTTAGCCGTAACTATCTCTTTTTCCGCTATGAAATTTATTATACCATGCCTAAACCAGTACTGGTTATTCAGAATGGATGTTGTGTGTCTGTTACGACTTCTTGTTCGGTACCTACATTGAAAATGTCATTTGCTACAGTCTCTACATGTTTTTGTATAATCTGCTTAACAAATGTTCTTTCTGAGTCAGCACCACCCGATGCATCAAAGAATGGTAAGATTGCTACTTCGGCTGCTTCAACCAATGTGAACCCATCTGCTAACAAATCACATACTCGAACTGTCATACGAGTTGAAATCATAGTGGATAATTTACCTTCTTCTGATCTCCATTCTTTTCTAGTTGCCTCAGCAATATCAGCCACTGCATGGATTTGTTGTTTGCTTAATTGAGTACCATATCTTTTAGTTAATAAAGATTCTTCTTTTTCTAAGTTTAAGATATCTACTTCGATAATCTCAAAACGATCCATCAATGCTCTATCTAATACACGTGTTGATGTATACTCAGTACCAATATTTGCTGTTGCAATGAATGATACTCCTGATGCTACGTGAATAGTAGGTGCATTAACATCTTCGTCTAATCTCAAATATCTCTGTCCTTCATCTAATACCGGCATCAAGATGTTCCATGCTTCTGGATGCGCTCTAGATAATTCATCTAACAAAATAACTGCGTTCTCAGTTTTAATTGCTTTCACAAATGCAGACTCATCAAATGTTGTCTGACCATCTTTGAAATGTGTATTACCAATTAATGCTGACCTAGGATCCTGTGTAGCACCTAAGTTAAAATAGAAGAATGGACGATTAGTTGCTGCTGGCAATGCTTTTGCTGCTTGTGTCTTACCACAACCTGCAGGACCAACCATCATGATATTTTTACCTCTTACTGCAGATCTAACTAAATACTTCCATTTGATGTCAGACATCTCGAGATCATCTGGTTTGATGTTTGCGGCATTTGTAATTAAATTAAATATTGGATCTGTGCTTTGTTTCGTTTCCTGAGTAGTTTTTACTTCGGTACCATGGTCTGGTAAATCTTCAATCATTATTCTTTTTGCTTTCCTAGTCTCATAATCATACTTAAGTGCCATGTTAGTACTAACTGCTTCATTGATCATTGCAGATCTGAATAAATTAGAAATGTCATTGCCCGTCGATACCTCAATTACTCGACCATTAACTACTACCCCAAATGTTTCGTTTTTCATAACTCTTTAATTAAATTTATATATTATAATAATATGAAAATATATTATAATTTCCAACCAAAATATTAAATTAATTGAACTTTTTTTGGTATGTACCGTCCTCTAATTGAATTATAATTTGTCCCGGAGTATCTAATGGCACCGGTTGTCCTAGTAGGTTATATGCACGGATAATTAGGTTTGTTTTGATTCGGTTGTCTATAGAAATTATATCAAATATTTCATTCTTACCATTATAATCTGTTTGAGTTAATCTGTAATAATTAATGTCATCGGCATAGTCCCAATCATATATACCATATGTATGTTCTATTGTAGAATTACCGGCTCCTCGTTCATATTTTATAACCTGCCAATCTACAGATCCATTTGCATATACACCGCGTTCCAACGTAAAATAATCATTATCTGCCTCGGTCGCAGTTTGCCATTCTAATAAATTACCATCGATGGTGTTACGTCCTTCAAAATACACTAAACTAATAGGTAAGGAAACCGGATCGCCTAATGCAATTTTTATATTAGGTCTTAAACTACCTCTAACACCATCAGCAGTTGGGTATGAAGCATCCAACACTTTATATGCAACTGTATTTGTTTTTGTTGTATAATAAAACCATGGTTCATCAAATGTATAAGCATTATTTCTATTTTCCCATTTAATAAGTAAATTATTTGTGTTGTTCCATGGGAAAGGAGTTTGTAACACAATTTCAACCCAACCAACAGTCCAATTAATAGTACCATTGTATACTAATGTATAATTTGAAGATATGTAATTCGTTTGAGCATTCTCTTTTACTGTAGAAGATGGAAATGCAGATAATGTGGTGTGACCCATATAAATCTTTTGGTTTGTTGCCGTATAAGGAATTGATGTTACTGGGTCAACTTGAAAACGAATTTTTGTGATATTACCAACAGTATTAATTTCCGATTGTAGATAAATCATATCTGTCCAACCATATTTATAATAATGATTTGCAGGAACATTGTAATCACTGACTTCACCACCACCAATACTCACAACAGTACCACCACTACTTCCCTTTTGATATTTGATACGTGCATTTGCGTTAAGTGTATTACACGTATTGGTTGATGACCATCTAGTGAGTAACACAGAATAAGTACCAGATGTGGAACAGTACCAAGTTATTTCAGATTGTGTGTTATTATAATCATCACTCTCTGCTAATAAAGCACCACCTGTACCTGTAGAATATAATCTAAGGTAGGTATCAACCGTTGATTGTCCTACTGTTGAAAATGTATATTCACTACCAGCAGTCGCAACAAAATTAAATGCTGGTCTATTAGTAGAAATATAGGTTGCACTATATTGTACAGTAGTAGTTGGTGTTATTGTAACATTTGTAGTCGCAGTGTTACAATATTGTGAATACGACAAAATAGCTGTAAACGTAATTAAAATAAGTAATATTAATTTTTTCATGATAATGAATTTTTATTGGTGATTGGAATATCCGTTAATAGCTACATGTTGTTGGAATGCTTGTTCATATGCATGAACTAAGTCTATAAATTTATTTGACGCAATTAATTTACCGGCAGTATCAATTACTTCTCTTCTAACGCCATATGCGTATGCCTCATATAAGATTGCTTCAATATCATCACACTGTGCCATACTATCCCTTTTAATTTAAATATAATTAATATTAGATTAATACCCAACCTTACCACTTACGACAAGACCAATATCTAGCTCCGGTTCTAGTATTCATTACAACTCCCGACGTATTCCTAATTTAGGTAAATATGTTTTCCATACAGCAAGTACTTTATCTTTCTCAGCTGGAGTAAGTGTTTCGTTGTTTACCCAATGATCTAAATAATCATGTATTATTTTTTTAAATGGTGTTTTGCTTTTCTTTGCTTTAAGATACATACCATGAATCATTGCTGGTATTTCTTTTTTAAGTAAAAAATAGTTAATAGGTGGTTTAACGCCTGATTCTATTTTACTTCGCATTGATTGGTCTGATGGCAAATATTTTGATTGTTTAAGATTCCAACCAGATTGTGTTATATGTTCAATTTCGTGACGAAGTGTATCTCGCATTTGCATTGCAATTTCCTCAAGTATAGTAGGATATTCTGCTGGATCTATTTCGAAACGAACTTCTATTAAAGGCAAATCATCTGAATATTTCTTTGTATCATTGTATGCATCACCACCATATTTAAAGTCATTGAAATCTTCTTTCCACATTACTTTCAATGTTAAATAGAATTCCAATGGAATTTGTTCATTTTCAACTTCTTCAAAAAAGATATGTGATTGTTCTTCTGATTCAATTGTAGGAGCTGTTTCTGATTTAGTATAATAAATCTTCTCTCCTGCAAAGTAGCCATCAGGATCTTTTGTGGCAGCATAACTGTCTTTAACAACTGCTAACATTCTTCTAGACAACGCAGTTATTAAACTATCGTATCGGCCTTCTATTATAAGCATTTTTAGTGATATCATACATTAATAAATATCAGTCCATCATATTATAGTTCCAATATTGTTCTTTATCTTTATTATATGGATTACCACTTTGTTGATAGAAACAATTTAAACATAACAATTGAATATTTTCTATGCGATGATTAGTATCGTCACCATCCATATGATCTAATAGCAATGGTACCGTATCATCGGTTACTCTGCGTTCTGCATACCCACAGCAGTTGCATTGTTCTGGCAATATGTTTAATGCTAATAATCGATTACGAAGCTTCCATGTTGGATAATTAGGATAATCACCTGATAATATCCTATCAATTGAATATGGACTTGAAGTTGCTTTTATAACATCTTTTGCAATACCTACGCCGGCTTGGTTTGTATGCATATCATACAGAGTTTTGCCTGTTTCCCGATCCGTGTACATTTTAGCATATTTCCTCCACGTATCAAACGATATCTTAAGAAAACGGGCAGCCTCTGCATTTGATTTAGTGTTGGCAATTGCATATCGAATATCAGATTCTGGTAAATCGAAAGACGTCCTACCTCTTCCATAAACATATTTGTATTGATGTTCACTCATATTAATATACTCCTTTTTTTCTCAATTCATATACTGCATTTTTCGGTAACATTTTGCTAGCAAACATTGTTTTCATTTCTGGCTTAAGTTTGCTGGTAAAGTCGATAAATGTTTGATGATATAATCCTGAGTGTGCTTTTACTGCATCATACCATGCTGCATAGTTACGATAATCTAAATCAAAACGTTCTTCGTCTGTTTGATTTTCCCAATAGTCTAATTGATCTTTCAATGGCCACATATAGATTGGAATGTTCGGATCTTTTCGTCTACCCGGTAATACTGGAAGATGTTTTTGTTGATTTGTGCTTTTTGTAATAAATTTATCGATCATATTAATAGAACGATCTTTAGGAGATTCTCCTGTGTGTGCTGACTTTTTACCCATAACTTATTTTAGTTTTTCAGTTAATATAACTATTTTTCTCCAAGCATCTTCTGCTTTGTATATATGTATTGCTGCTGCTTCAAATTTTTTAACATTTCTAGCATTTTCTGCTCGTTTTAAATTTCTGTGAAATGTTGCATGTAATATGCCAATTCTAAAACGATAAAACCATTTAAACATAACTCTTATATTTTGATATTGTAACAACTAACCCGTTGTCTTTTAACTCTTCACATACCTCTTGACACTCTTCGTGCGTATCAACAAATATCGAACATTTGCTACAGTTATGTACCATGGTAGCACATTGTACTGCTTGTAGGTAGTTATGGTTGCAAATCTCCATTAAATTATCAATAACGTGATCAAACGTATTCACGTTATCATTATGCAGAATTACTTCCCATTTACCACGTTTATTTGTTGATTGTTTTTTCGACATCTCTGATGATCGCGCATTGTTCATAAAATTCATTTTTTTCGGCAAAATCCATGCACTGTTTCAGAAAAATTAGTTTTCTCTCAGAATCCCAATTAGGAGGCCAAGACCAATCTTCGGTTGCCATGCAATTAATCGACCTGATTAATAACTCGTTTATAAAATTATCTTCCATAACCTATTATATGAATTTTTGATTAATTAACCAAATTATTTAAATTTTATTTTGTCGCCAGGTTTTATACTGTCAGCTTGTAAGTCCTGGTTGAATCCCCTGAGGTCATCTAATGTATATCCATTTGCTAATGCTATGGATAAAAACGTTTCTCCGGGTTTCACGGTATGAACTGGACTATTGTTTAGTTTAATTACATCGCTACGTACCCAACCAGTATTATCACCTGTAACATATAACCATGTTTTTCCATCTTGACCTTTTTTAGCAGTTGTAACTTTACCAATTGCATTTGGCCAATATACTTTAGTTTCTAAATTATCAAAGAAACCATTGTCTACATAATCTTCTGATCTAACATTTGTGTAACCATATCCTGGTTTTGGATAAACTATTTTATTAACATACACTGATGGATCTAATGGTTTATTAGATACCGGTGTTGTTGTTTGTTGAGTTTTTTTAGTATTACGTTCTTTTGCATACTTATCAAATGCATCTGCATTAGATTTCATTCTAGTTACAACACCTCGTAAACTACCCGGATTAGTATAATTAGGATGTTGTAAATACATCGTTGATACGTTGCTCCATTGTCCCTTATTAATTGCCTCAATTGTATTAGGACCTAAATCGCCGCGATATACTGCATTTAATATTGCTTCTTGTACATATTTTGGATATGCATTAAACTTAGGAACCAATCGCTTTGCTTTAGATTCGTGTTCTTTAATACCTTTAGTTAACAATTGTTCTGCAGTAGTCGGCGTGATTTTCATTCCTGGTTTTAATGTAGGCAATACTGTAGCAGTAGTACCATATCCAATTGTTAATGTTCCTTTTAAAGGTGCACCTGGTTTGTGTGGTACTGTTGGATTCTCATCATCATATGCTAAATGATTTCCTCGTGCATCAATCGGACCTGGTCCTTCCCATGATTTGACCTTTTCACGGAAGTTATCATCTAATGCTAATATAGATTCAGTTATTAAAGATTTTAAACGTATCATTTTTTATTTTCTCGTATAATTAATTCACCTAATACTTCTAATCTACCAACTTCTCGTTGAAACTCAATTTGAGTCATTGAAGTTGATATTTTCTTATAAGTTGCATCAAACTCTTTTTTAGCAGCATCTAAATCAAATTTACCGGCAGCTGCTTTCTTATAATAAGGAAGTTTAACTTTAAAGTGGTGCCATGTTAATAATGCTAAGCCACCTTTTTTCTTTGCATTGTCTACAATCTTTTCTGCACCAGCTTCACGCGTATCAGCAAATGATTCGAATGTATCTGGTTTTTTTGTGGTTGCTTCAAATAGCAGTGACTTTAACTTCATCATTATCCTTGATTACGTTTGTTTATTTCAATTGCCGCCAATTGTTTCATTGCAGCTTTTTTAGTTGAATGTGTTCCTAATACATGATTGCCTTTTTTAGGCTTCACTACCCATTTACCATCTCGATGCTCAATACGTTCTCCCATTACTTGTTTCAAATGGTTTTTGAAATCTACTGGTACGAACTGAGGTTGTTGTGAATTGTATGCATCTGTTTTAGTACCCGTTCCAGATAAGAAATGATATACTTCTTCAACATCATCAGCTGATGTGGATATATGATCTACTGCCCATGCATGACCGTTGCTTAACAATGAATCCACTTTTTGTGGATCCATATTAAGTAATTCTCCAATTGCATGATGTATTGTTTTTAAATTCTGAAAGAACATGTAATTTTCATTTTCATGTTCACATCCGCAATCTTCCATACTAAGCCCTTTTTGCTATGATAGACCAAATAGCACCTGTTAATGTAATAACACTACCAACGATCACATCGATGGTTGCTTGATCTACTAATCCGTTTGATAATACAATACCACCAACAAATGTCAATGTGTGACGGATTAATCCTAATGTTTGTTCTTTTGTAAATTTCATTATATTTCCTTTTTATATAAATATTATACCACGTTAGATGCTACCCCCGTTGTGAAATAAGTAACAGATGTCCATTTTATAGGAAACCCGCCAGCATTAGGATATCCTGTAGCTTTTAAATTTAACTGAGTTTGATTTCCGACTACATCAATCATATATGTAAATTCTGGCAACGTGCCTGTAAAATCTGTATTTTTTACTTGAGTTATAGAACCTATAATTGTAACAGATGCATCTGCTTGATTATATTTAACTGTCGCATTTAAAGTACCACCAATTACTTTTGCTGTTCCTATATCATCCCCATATGTCCCGACTATATCAGTTCGTAGGTTATAACAAAATAAATTTACGCCTGTTAAGGTATTTGAAACTGAGTTTATTAAAGCTAAACTACTAGTAGCAGATCCAGTAAACGAACCTGTTGCATAAAATACTTGTGTACCATATGTCGTATTAGCAATATATCCATTGCTTTCTAAAAAATTTGTTTTAGATGAATATGATGCAGTTTGAGCAGTAACTATATATGATGCTGTTGTGGCAAATGATGCAGTAACAGCTCTAGATGCGGTACTAGCATATGATGCTGATTGTATAGTTCCTGTTAAAAATGATGCTGTTAATGCGTATGAAGCAGATGTAGCACTAGAAGCAGTTACATTGGTTAATCCATTGCCATTGCCGATGAATGATCCAGTAAACGAACCGGTTGCATATATGTCTGCAGATCCTGTACCATCTAATGCTTCTATAATTCTAGTTATATGCGAAACATCGATAGTGCCACCATTTGAAATTCCTGTTTTACTTATTCTTGCCATTATTTTTTATCCTTGTTTCTATTTTTATATGGCCACATATTTGCCGTTTTATCATTTAACCATTCCGCTCTATCATCACAACCACAATCTTCATCTAATATTTTAGCAATTGCTTTTGCTAATTGATCTAACCCAGTAGCTGCAGTTATTTTTTTAACATCATCGCCTAATCCTTTACTTTGCATATCTACTCCCGTTTTTTAAAGCATTTTGTAATTGCATTATTATTGTTTGATATTGAGCTGTATGTGGTATTTCAAATACATTGCGGCCTGGATATTGATAATGTTCGTCTGGCTTCATCATTTGACAATGTCCCGTATCATCAATTCCTAATACATCATGTGGAACATTTTGCATTGTAATACGGCCATCTGTAGTTGGTATCATTGTGCATTTACCCGGATGATTCCATTGTCCCATCGGGTCAACTACTCCACCCGTTTTCATTATAACTGCACTCCAACCGGTTGAGTTTAAAAGACTTTGTTTTGTGATATGAGGTATTAAACGATTAAGAACATCTTCCATTACACTATCTTCTTGTTCATTTAATACTTGTTCTAATGCAAGTTTACCCAAAGATACCTTTTTTTGTAATTGTTTTAAACGTTCGATATATCCTCTATTACGAAGATGTTTAAATGCCATATTTTCCACTGAATACTCGCCTTCGGCATCTAAACCTGTTTGACGAAGTCTTTGCAAACGCATTAATATGTTTTTTAGTTTAAATTCAATTTGAGGATCTGATTCTTTGAGTGAATCAATTTCATATTCATATGGATCTGCTTTTTGTTCTATTGCATCATCATCAATTGATATTGTTTCAGCAGATGGTTTGTTTATCCATTTACCATGTAATACTGAATAAATACCAACCGTAGAATTCAATACATCATTAGAATCCTGTGCATATAATTCTACAGGCAATCCTTTATAAGTTAATGGATAATTAACATTCCATATACTCTTTTTTGCATGCATGTAATTTTGAACTAACAACATGTTATCATTGATAGCAGAATAATTAATTACAACATGCAAATCAATATCACTGTGTTCCGTCCAATTGTAATTAGCACTACTACCTATTATAATAACATCTAAAATATCAGTGTCTACTTCTAAAAAATCATAAAATTCTTTTGCGATTTTCATAAACCCAACTCGTAATTTTGGTTGTAATTGATCGCCATCCCATAATTTAGGATTCAGTGTGCTATGTGTTTGATATTCTTGGATCATCAGTATTTACTATTTTATTAATAAATATGATTATTTCCAAAAGAGCTGAACTAATAATAAAGAAAGAGCTAAACATAATGATATTGCCGTTTTCATTGTTATTGCCTCATTTCTAAAAAAATAAGTCATACATGTAAATATGAATATACCAGCAGTGAATGATAAAAATCTACCTGGCCAGAATTGTCCTCCAAAACCCATAACAGCATATTTAGTTGCTTCCATAAACAACCAGGTGATAGGAACTCCTAACAACATCAACACAAAACGATATTGCTTAGCCCATTCCCACAACAAAGGCCCATTTACCTGGGCCCATACTGCTATTTGTCCTATCAAAAATAAACTTAATGATAAGAATATGTATTTATAATTCATTACAATGTTTTTAACATTTCAATCATTCGAGGACATGGATATATATCTACTTTGTCTTTTCTATAACTGTTATGTGTATATAAACCATTTTCACCACGCAATGCTTTAGTGTTTACTGAAAAACATTGATCATAATTAAATGTTAAATCGATTGCATATTGATCACGCCAATATGTTATTAATTGTCTTACTGATTCAATTTGTGCATCTGAATAACGGTGGTAATATGTATACCCTTTATATGGTGCATCTAATTTAGTAACTTGGTCTGCAGGTACTTCTCGATCAACATAATTATAATACTTACCGTTTTTTAATTCTAATTGACCCCAGTTACATATTTCAATACCAATTGAATGTTTATCTAATTCAACATATGGTACTTTATATGCACGGAATACTTCTTGTTTAACACCTAAATGATATGCCCAAAATTTAGATGAAAATGCTTGGCAAATTTCTCCATCAGCTGATTGTTTATTACCTGGGCCGCTAATTGCTACACACGTTGCAATGCGACCTCTATCATCTGTATTCCAATTGCTAATTGTATTAATACCAGATGAATTACCAGCTGTATGATGCAATACAATTTGTTTCTTTTCAGCTTCTGCTTTATAATACTGTGTTTCCTTTAATGGAACTTGTTTAATTTTACTTGTGTCTAAACTCATTGGTTTCCTATTATATTATTGGTTCTTCGTCTTTAGCCGTAGGCTTGTTAGTCGCTTTGTGTTTTGAAAATTTCTCTGCAGTGCTACCTGTCATGGCAGAAATTATAATAACCTCTACTACATTTAATAATCCAGGTGCTGGTGCAACTGCTCTCGAAAAACATGTTAATATCATCATTATCAATACAGTTAAAAATCCAGTAAATGTGATAACACGTTTAGATGAAATTTCACCGCTATGACAATCAGTTAACATACTTTTAACAAATCGTTTCATACTTATCCTTTATAGATAAATATAATTAAATATACTTTAAATTAGTATCAGGGTCATGTTTTATATAACTACCCCATTTATAATTTGCGTAAGTGTGACCATTAATCTCTGATTGTTGTCTCAATTCGCCATTTGTTGATGCTGATGCAAAGTGATAAAAATGCAAATTCCAATTACGAATCATTTTTAAATCACTTAATTGACATTTCAAAAAGAAATCCCAATCTGCTACCATTCCATTTTCATAATTTTCATCCCAACCACCAATTCTCAAATAATCGATCTTTGACATAAAGATTGGTAATGTAGAACCACATTCTTCTTGTTTATCGCCAGATGCATAATGATAATCAAACAACCAAAAACGTTCTAAATCAAATGACTCAACGTCTCGACCTAAATCTTCTATAATGAACTGTTTAAACATACTCGGTGTCGGTTCAACTTGGTTTGGTGATATTACACAACCAGGTTCCCATACATCTTCCAATGTAGTATCCCAAAACCTAGGAAATACATTATCATCATTAACTATTAATATTTTATTATATCTCGCATTGTATACACCTAGGTTAGTCCCCCTACAAAGCCCTTGATTGGATTCGAGTGTCAATATATCAATTGAATCCTTCCACCGTTCTAATACCTCTTTATTTAAGTCATAGAACCCATCAACAACTACAATTATTTGATTTTTGTTTTGTTGCCCCTCAATTGCAGATCTTAAACATAAATCTAATAGAGCTGGACTTTTGTATGTAGGTATAATTACTGATATCATATGTTTGACCAATTTGTTAATGGAGCTAACCAAGCAGTTTCACCGTGTGTTGAATAGCCTGGAATTGATGTAATTAATAATTCATTTTGTTCGCGTAATTCTAAGAACATTTTAAAATCATCTGGGTATGAACCTGTAGTCCATTTCCTCAATGTTGGTTCGACTCTTCGCAGTGTTGATACTTTGCTAGCAAATGTCATTGTGGTTGAATTGGTAATTTTCCAATGAGATGATTTAGATAGATAAACTCGCGTATCCTCAGCACCACCTTCACAATACGGATTACCACCGCGAAGTGGATCTAAATATTTATCCGGGTGATCATACAATGAAACAAATGAAGCTCCTAAATCAAATCCTTCTTGTATGATTTTATCGGCGTATAGTTTATGTAAATAATCATTTTCTACAAAATAAACAATGTCATCATCATTACCCTTTAAAGCCATATCCAATGCTAAGTTAAAAGTACCAGCACCATGTCCTACCGAAACTTTATGTATATTAATAGGATCGATATATTTGTTAATCATATCAATTGTAGCATTACTACAATTATCTGCAATAATTAATATGTCATGTATATGATTGAAAAATACATTGCAAAAATTCTTTAAACAAGTTTCATTGTTAATATAATCTGGTTTTACTTTATTGTAACCAACATCTGAGATTCTATAAATTATTTTCATACTTATATTATAAGGAATTAAATTCAATTATACTAGGAAATTGCATACAATTATATTGTTTTTTTAATCTGTCAGAAATATATAATTCTGGATTATTTGTATACAGTGTATCTCCATGTGCATCTATCGAGGTATAATTAGTCCACTTGTTTACTACATACTCAATATTAAGATCCCGGATATCAGGAATAGAATCTCCTCCAGTTTCTGATTTATTATAATCAGCACTTATATTCAATGATGATACAGATACGCCATGCAAATTGCAACGATATTTATAATCATTATCTTCACCAGCTGCCATAATTACATTTTCATCAAACATACCAACTTTTTTATAAGTATCCCGATGAATACAGAACAACGAAAACTCAAAAGCTCTATCATATGTCCCTGCAATATTTGTTGGTGTACATAATTGTGTAAGTGCTGCAAGATACTCCTCAGAATATAAATTATCTTCATTGCTAATAATAACTTTTTCGTATCCTAATTTATCGAATGCAATTTGACAAATTAAATTCCACCCACCTGCACAACCTAAATTTCTAGAAGTTACATGATGTACATATGGAAGTAATATATCACTATATTGTTGTTGACCATTATCAATGATTCGGATTGCAGTGTTAGGGAATCGTTCGGCATCAAACCATGCATCTAAGAACTTAGATGACCCATATCCTAGTATGAATAAATTATAGCTCATTTTTAATTGTATTTAGTATTTCTTCGTCAGTAATAAACGGGTTTAGGTTAATATGCTTACCCGCCGGAAACATATTTGCTGGACCTAGTTTAACTTCATTAAATCGTTTCATTACACCATATGGTCCATATAATGCATTCATAAAATCGGTAGTAATTATACATTTAGTACCTACCCCAGCTGCTAAGTTAGTCATACCACCTTCTTGACCTATCACTAAATCACAGCACTTTATAATAGATGCTGTGTTTGTATAAGTTGATGTAGAATCTAATGATGTATGATATTGTGTTACTGTATGATCATATCCCAATGGAATTAAAATACAATTAGATAATTCATTTAAAATATATGAAATATTTCGTCTATTTGTATTAGTATGTGACATTATTTGATTAACATTGTTTAATCCAGCTTTATATTCATCTTCTGTATACACAGCTGTTAATGTTTCCCAATTTGCTACATATCCAATTACTTTTGCATTAGTCCTATTTAATAAGTCTAATTCATATTTAGTTGACTCATTTAAAGCTGAATCTGTATAAATTGTGTATTCAGGTGTTGGGTTTGTTATCTGACAATGTTGTTGATACCATATGGTCGGTTGTATGTCTTGTTTACATTCCGGTAACTCATATATTAAATCATACACAGATTCATCGACATTATCTGGTAATAATACTATAGGTCCTTTTTGTTTTGATAAGAATACATTTGAAATATATGGATTATTTTTCAACAATGCATATGGTTGCGGAAATCCTATACAATAATCAACTTGGCACGTGCCATATTGCTCATGCATCTTTTTTGCAATTGATGATGCAAATAAAATATCACCAATAAATCCGTATGTTTTAATTAATATTTTCATTTTATTTTAATAGTTAAACCCCAAATCATATTTGGAGTATATGGATTACAATACTGTCTATAACTTTCATATGAATTGATATTTGCATCAGCTTCAAACCACTCATTAAAATCAGATGAAACATAATATTTCTCATCAGCAACTACATAACCAGCTTCTTCTACTTTAGTTTTTATCAATGCTTGTCTATTTGCATCATAATATCGTAAAAATGGATATCCAGTTTCTTGATAATTCATATATGGGCCGATTGGTAATGTTATTATCAATTTTGAATCGGAATCTTTTAATAATCTACATGATTTCAATATACCTCGAATGTCATGATTCCACAATACTATATCTTCTAATTCACTATCAATATCATATGCTTTACCTTCCCAAAACATACCAAAATGTTCAAATACTGATATTGAGATTATATAATCATATTTTCTAGATTCATCTAATTTTATAAAGTCTGATTTAATATGTTCCCAATTGGTATTTTTACGAAGCCACGAATCTGGTAATGATTCTAATATATCAGTAGTTGTAACATTAGTACATCCTAATTCTAATATACTTTCACTAACACCCTCAGATCCACCTTTACATTCGCCAATGATTAAAATATCATTATCAATATTTTCAATCTGATTAACAAAGTATGGTACCTCAACTAATTTTGTTCCGATTAATTTCATATACCAAATTCATTTTTTACACTGTTATAACTATATCCATGCACAAAATCAGTACCATTAAATTCTCGATCAAACTCTTGCTCAATTAAAGAAATCCAATCTTTATCAGATGCATGTCCCCAATTTTTAACTTTAGTTAGCATTTCTTCTTTAGTTCGAACCCACGAATAGTGATGCATCATAGGATTACCATTCAATGATAATATAGGATAATCGTGACCATTAATAAAATTCGGCAAATGATGAAATAGTTGTTGTCGTTCGTGTTCTGATTCTAATTGCCAATTACAATATTGTTTTTTTGTTAACAATCCAGCACCCTCAACTCTTGTTGCTTGATTTGCTGCATCTCTAAAATACCAATAACATGTAAACCAAAAACTAGCATCTTTATCTTTAATAGTTTCAAACCATGGCATAAATTCATCAGACAATATTTCGTCTGTATCTACAAATAGTAACCAATCATTTTTTGCAATATCAGTTCCTAATTTTCTACTTAAATTGTGATAATATCGAGGAGACTTAGTAGGATCATTCCATTCGAATAATATTATTTTAGTATTTGGATATGAATTAATGATATCATATGATGATTGTAATTTAGATTCATCTTCTGGCTGACCATTAAAAAAATGAGTACATATTGGAATTATTATTTCATCTGAAAATTTAGATAACTGATCTAAATTACATTTTAAAAATCTATAATCTATAGTACTATATTGTAAAATTGTTGATATCATTTATTAGTTTTTTGAAAAATTTTGAATGTGGTATGTATATACCCCTACCTGTTTAAAATCATATCCCATTTCCGGTAACATATGTGAAAGTAATGTAACATCATTAGGATATGGATATTTCTGTTCATTTGGATAATCAATGTATGTCGATTTATGAAATGCAACTGGCATATACCACCCCATACTATTATATTTAACTTCTCCAATTGGATTATTATTAATATAAGATAAAAATTTGTTATAATCAAACTCTTCTGGCGTTTTTCCACAATCAAATTCAACATTTCTGAAATTAACAGGTATTCTGCCAGATTCTATTAATAATCCAGTTACCACTGAATTAGTTGTTGTGTGTTTAATATAAAGTTCATCCCAACCCGGACTAACAAACATATCATCATTAATTAACAAAACAACATCATATTTTGCTTTACGTACACCTTCATTATATGCTGCGTATACATCTGTGTTATCTACAATTTCTACAATCTCATATGGATTAACTGTGTTTTGTTCGATATATTTTTTGCAAATGTCAATACATCTGCTATTTGATAAATATGGTAAAACTATTGATATCATATTGATGTGTCATTTTGTTTCATCCAATCGATTGTTTGTTGTACACCATCTTTTAAAGAAACTGTTGATTTATAATTTAACTCATTAACTGATAATGTAATATCTGGTGTTTTTGTTTTTGTTGTTAACATCTCAGATTCCTTATATGTTATTAAAGAACGATCTGCTCCAGTATATTCCCATATTATATCTGCTAATGTTTCTATATTGTGATACTCGTTAGATCCAATGTTATAAACACGACCATCAATGAAATTATCTACAATATTCGATATAGCTGTCACAGCATCATCAATATAAGTACTAGATCTATAATGATTTGTATACACATTAATTGGTAATCCTTTTAATGCGTGATAACAAAATTTACAATTAACCGAACGATATGGGTGATAATATTCACCTGGACCATATGTATTGAATAATCGTACAATTACTGCTTCAGTACCATATAATGCTTTTGAATTTGCAATTTGCATCTCATTTGCCCATTTTGAAATAGCATAATCATTTAACTGCTTAATTTCAAACGTATCCATAATATCTTCTCGCATTACGCCATCAAAATCACCATAAATCTCAGAACTAGAAAAATGTACTAATTTAAATTTATATTCTTTTTGAAGTGTTAATAAATTTCGCATTCCGATTGCATTTGATGTCCATAGTTGCTCATAATAATCTTCACCATTCCATCTACCGAATTCAGCTGCACAATTATATACTAAATCAAATGTTTTACCCGTTTGTGAGAATATTCGATCTAATTGACGATAATCACTAATATCACATCTACAATAATCTAATGTTTCTCCACTCATTTTTTGAGTAAAACCAATTTCTCCCGGAGCATGATATAAATCAATTCCAAATACATCATGTCCTTTATCTTTTAATTTTTGTTTTAAAATAGAACCAACTGTTCCTAAAACACCTGTTACTAATATTCTCATTTTTTACTTACTTCTTTTTAAAAATATGTGTACCTTCACCTACAGTATATTTAACTGTATCATATATCTCAGGCAATACAATTCGATGATATCCATCTTGTTCATATGCATAATTAGTATCATGTATTATAACATATTTAGGTGTATGCTTATTTAAAATATAATTAGCAACATCACCTCTACAATGCCCAACACCATCTACTAACACAGCATCGAACGAATATTCTTTAAATAATTCATCGATACGATCTGTTAATTTAATTGGTAGTTCTGGATTATAATCTACAAAGCCAATTTCATTGTACCAATTAACTTCGCGACCCCAATGTTTATTATGACCATAATCTTTTTCAGATACATGGTACCAATCTATTAATTCTGGATATAAGTCATCATTTAATTCGTATGAATATACATACTTAAAGTTTTCTAATAAATACTTAGTACCTTCACCTAAGCCAAATTCTAATATTGATATTTTATCTTTTTGTTCAACTGTCGTTTCGACAATATCAATCCAATCTTGATACGGCATTGTTTTATCCTTATTTTAACGTTTGTAATAAATTTCTATTAATAGCACCTAATTCATGATGATTAGGTAATGCTTCCCAAATTTGTTCATGCCACTGATGGTATACTAATTGAGAATCTTCAATTCTACATTGAATATTATTTTTTTGTAAATTGTGAAGAAATGCATCATCGTCATAATATATTCCTGATGCAAAATTATTATCAAAACCACCAGCATCTCTTAAATCATTTGTATGTATTGCTGCACAAAAATTAAATGGTTGTGGTCTATGAGATGAATGACAATACCATGAAGAGTCTGAAATATTAATATCATCAACCGGAGTTGTACGTGTAATAATCTCTGATGATTGTTTTGATAAACTCAATGCACTCATTGCAATATATTCTTTGGATTTAATATTATCTAATACATATTGTATGATGTTTGTAGTATGCATACATTCTGCATTTTGAATAATTGTAATCGGAGAGCTAATTAAATTAAATGCTTGATTAAAACCAATACACGGATTAATCCACCATTTATTATTTGTTTGTATAGAAACTAATTTTATATCTAAGTCAAAATCAGCAAAGTCTTCAAATTGAAGTGGATTCACACTCACATCGTCTACAATAATAATATCAACTAAATCTTTTGATTCTTGGTTCTGAATACTCTGTAACGTATTTAATAGTTGTTGTTTTCTATTATAATGCGTCATACAAATACTAATCTGTTTCATAACTATTTATTTACTTTTTTATAATAACTGATGTTATACTTTCATTACCCCATGTTTGGGTAACTAACTCAGTTGGTTTACGATGTATATTTATTTTTTTAATATTTTTTTGCAAAAATTTATTATCATTATCATTTATAAATATTGATTTATATGTGTTTGCTAATTGTGTTAAATGTTTCATATTATAATTTTTCAAGTATTTCTACAATTCTTTTAGATGTATTACCATCCCATTTATATGGTATACTTCCCGTTTTCCATTTACCATCGAATAATATATTCATATATATTTTAATGTTATTAGGATTAGTTCCTACTAATTCATTAGTACCATATATAACCGTTTCTGGTCGTTCTGTGTTATTTCGTAATGTCATACACGGAATATTCATTACTGTAGTTTCTTCTGTAATACCACCACTATCAGTTATAACGAGTTTTGAATGTTTAACTAAATAATTAAATTCCAAATAACTTAAAGGATCTGTTGTATATAAGTTATCATATTGTATATCCAATGATTGTATAATTTTAGATGTTCTAGGATGTACAGGAAATATTATAGGCAATCCGTGTGAATTATTTACAATTTCATCTAATAATAATTTTAATTGAATTGGATCATCCACATTTGATGGTCTATGCAATGTTATAACAATATATTGTTGATCACTAAGATTTAATGTATTCCAAATTTGAGGTTGTTTAAATTTATGTTGATTTTTCAATAATGTATCAATCATAGTATTTCCTACAAAGAAAATAGAATCATCAGATACATTAACTGCTTTTAATATAGATGTAGCTATTTCAGATGTAGTAAAAAAATAATCTGTAATTGAATCAGTAACTATCCTGTTAATTTCTTCCGGCATTGTCATATCACCAGATCTTATTCCGGCTTCTACATGTGCAACTTCAATGTTTAATTTTTTTGCAACAATAGCACACGCCATAGTAGAAGTAACATCGCCTACAACTAATACCAAATCTGTTGAATTATTGATTAAGAATTCTTCAAATTTAATCATGATTGCAGCTGTTTGTTCTGATTGAGTTCCGCTACCTACCTGTAAATTAATAGTAGGTTCTGGGATATCTAATTCGTTAAAAAAGTCACCACTCATTTTTTTATCATAGTGCTGACCGGTATGAACTAAATTATACTTAATATTAGTTTTACTCAATTCATGTATAATTGGTGCAATTTTCATAAAGTTAGGTCTAGCACCTGCTACTATAGTTATATGATTGATCATAGTGTGTTGTAATAATCGTTTTGTTTTTCTTGTCGTTCTATAGTCTTATGATGTGCTAATGCAAATGCAGAATCTGCAGGAAGATGTGATACTGTTGTGTATCCATTTAATACTTCGTGTACTTGATTTACCCATTGTATGTTTGGAGTATTTTTATATATTCTCCACTGATAGTCAGGCCAATTTATCCAATTGTCTTTATTTACTTGCCAATTCCATTTATTGATATGTTGATCCGTAATACCTTTTACGGTATTAACTCTTGGTACTCGAATAACATCTACTTCTGAATTTGCTTTTAATATATCCGGTAATATTTTACAGATATAATCAGTAGGCATTTCATCAGCATCAATTTGGAAGATGTAGTCTCCCGAACAGAGACTACTTAATTTATTCTTCCAATTTGCAAAGTGCTTATCGAACTTTGATTTATGCCAAGCAAACTCACCATTTGATGAATGTGCCCTTAAAAAATGTTCGACAGCGGGATCACCATTTGCTTCGTCATACAGTATAACTATATTATCTTGGTCTCGTTTGTGCTGAAGCAAAAAGTGCACTAAACGCTGAATTTCAATGAATTCATTACAAACCGTTATTGCGTATGTTATTGTCATATTATTAATATATGAAATTAATACTTATTTACCAACCGTTTCCAATCTAGGCAACTGGATCTTTTTTAGCTCTGGTAATTTTAATTCAACTGACTTCGGTATACTTGAAATGGCTTGATCTACAACACTCAACACATCAGTGTATATCTTTGCTACTGCCGTTTTAGTAAATGTGCTATTCGCGAAATATCTTTGTCTTTTAGCCGGTTCAATCCATTTTTTATAATTCTTATGAACTTCATCAAACATATTGCTAGCATATCTGTAATCAGGTGTAAACCATTTAGCATCTCCAATTAAAAATTCATTTTGAGCTGACGGGTGTATCGGTGTTAATTGACCTGGTAGTTTACAAATAAATTCTTCTTTTAAGAAATCTGCTTGACCTGAATAATGTGGTGCTATAATAGGTTTACCTGTTGTTGAGAATTCTAACAATGGTCTTCCAAATCCTTCTGCTTTAGTAAATGATACCATTGCTTTAATTTTTGGATGGTTATACAATGCATTCATTTCAACATCTGTTAAGTCGCCATGCAATAAATATACATTTGGTAAGTTTGCCGTTCCGAATTGTTCTTTAACCATATTGATTCTACTTTCAATATCTAAACGATCCATTATACTATATGTAGCCCCACTACATTTTAAAACTAATGCAGGTGCATCCTTTTTATTTTTAAATGTTTCGAAGAAGTTGTGAATAACACCACCAATATTTTTTCTATCCTCACCTAATTGTCCTTGCAACCAATGTCCTACTGATAAAAATGCAAATGATTCTTCAATTGAATCTAATATTGAGAATTGTTCAACATTTTTATTGTTATAAACAGTTTCATCAAAATACTCAGGAATTACTTCAATTTTAGTTGAGATAGTTAAATTGTGTTTTTTTGCTGTATCAATAAATACTTGTTTTGTGAAATTGCTAGGTACAATTAATAATTGCATTGCATTGATTTTTTCAATCCATTCTGCCGGGCAAATATCACCTTCAGTTCCTGCTGTTACTCCAATATTATATTTACCAATTGGTTGCAATTCATTTGGCACTGAAATTTGAACCCAGATATCTGGTTGATCTGGTAGTGGCAATGGGATAATTCTAAGTTGCAAATCTGTCGAGATTGGGTATGTCATTGGGGTATGACCCCATGGCAATGATACTAATTTAATATCCCATTCAGAACCCCTTTGTTCAATTAAATTTGTGATAATTTCACGTGAGTGATGACCATAACCTGATTGTGTCGCAACTGGCGACGCTATAACTACTTTTCTCATTATGCTACTATTCCTGTTCGTTTATAATTCAATTTTTCTACTTTAGTTAATGTGTACATTGGTCTTGATTCTTTAGGAGTTTCAAACAAGTAATCAATCATCGTAATCATTGACTGACCCATTTGTTCTGCCGTTAAACCATTTTTCAATGCCCATTCTCTACCAGCATATCCCATTTCATCTCTCAATGTTTCTGGAGTCGTATACCAATACATAATTGCATCTGCTACATCTTCAAATCGTACTCGGTCATCAAATATATAAGGTGTTGCTGGTGATCCTTGCAATGATCTATTAGTAGGAAATACTGGTTTAGCCCATACCCCATGCAATTTATACTTACCGGTGTGATTAGTTGCAAATTCACCATCAAAACGAATCCATTCTTCATTTTCATCAACAAACCCACATTGATCTTGCAACCCACCAGTAACATTGTTAATAATAGGAGTTCCTGACAATATTGCCTCAGTTGAACTAAGTCCCCAACCTTCATTCGAACCAATATTAACTACTACATCGGCTACGTTATACATTGCATTAAGATCTTGTGATGATAGCTTCTGCTCCGAGAATATAATTTTACATTCAGGTGCCAATGTCTTTGCTACTGCACGTAAATCGGTTCCATTTTCGTCTATTGCTTGAGTATGCATTAATAATGCAACTTTAGACTTTTGATCTGCTGGTAATTGATCAACAAAGTGTTTAAATGCTAATACTAAATCTCCTGGTTGTTTTCTTCGGATATTTCTATTATTCCACATTACAACAAAATCAACGTTGGTATCTGTTTTAATTTGTTTAAACATTGATTTATATGCAGTGTCTGCAGAGTCTAATGGTTTAAATACATTGTGATTCAATCCATGTGGAACAAATCCTGTAACTACTTGATTAGATTCTAAATAACCAGATACAGCATCATTATCATAATCAACAACGTCAAAGCCGTTTTGTTTAAGAACTTCTTTGTGTATATTGTCTGATTGTTTGCTAATTCCCATTATTAAATCACAACTACCATAATATGGCGCGTTCCACATTGGGTATGGTAAATCATCCCATATTGAGTAATAAATTAAAGGAATATTAAATGTAGTTTTAATTTCGTGTTCTAATGCATAAAGCCAAGTCCAATATCGTGGATCTGTAAAGTGAAATATTGCATCAGGTTGTTCTTGATTAATCAATGCAAATAATATATTTCGGTCTCCATATCCATTCCATGGTATCAATTTAACAGATACATCTTCTATACCCGTTTCTTCAGCAACTTGTGCCGATAAATCAAAAGCTTGACCAACTTCTGGGTGTTGTAATGCTGCACCTAATTGTACCCAATCATAATGCTGTACTGTATTAAAAATAATTTCTTTACTAATCGTTCCAATACCAGATGGCAAACGAAAATCGTCTGATAATAATAAAATTTTCTTTTTTGCTGGTTTAGTTGGATTGACTTTACGTAACTTAGGTAATTCCATTCTGTAACTTTCTATTTTTGTGTTTATAACTTTATTTAATATAAATATCAGCCAATTATAACTACTGGCTTATTTAACTTAGTAACATTGTTGTGAGCTGTTTTTAATACCGGATCTAAACTTGCTTCCGATGTTAATATCATCATGTAATCACATTGCGTTGCAATTAATTTCATTCGGTGATGTAATTGACTAAAATGATATGATTTCCCATAATATGACTCTGGCATTGCTGAGTATAAATTATATCCGGAAAATGATGGATTGAACTCACTATAGTTCATACCAAATTCTAATGCATATTTTCTAACATATAAATTGGCACCTTCATTACCTCCAGCACCTAATATAGTAAGATCATCTGAAAACTTTGTTTTTAGCATACGAAGTGTTTCTTGAATTTTTCGTTTGTTCTGCCAATTTGTATTTCCTATTACTGCAACTTTTGTCATTATTTCTTTTCATATAAAAATTTAACACCTTTTGGCATAAAGCCATATACCGTTCTAAGCATAGTTTCCAATGTTTTTGTGTTCTCTTTATGTTTTGGACCATCTATATTAGTACACAATACATATTCACATTTTTCTACTCCTACATATGGATCCCGCTTTGCCAATTCGAATTGGTATACATATATATGTTCATGTTTATAACGCTTCATACTATATAATAATAAATTTTATGAACGAATCCTATTTTCTTTTGGACAATTTACATAATCTGTCTTAAAAGGGCAATACTTACAATTTTTGTCACCTTTGCCGGATACTGCCATATAAGGTGCATCAGCATTCTTATTGCCTTCTGTATCAAAACAATGTTCAATGAATAAGTCAATTGATTTTTGTACTTTTCTTTGCGTAACCGTACCAGATGCTGGTTTGAATTGTTGAATTCTTTTTTGCGGGAACATTGATTCCTCAACTAACTTACGTTTAACAATAAAAAATTCAACATCTATATTATCCTTAGGAATACCAAATTGTTCTGAGAAATAATTCTTATAAGCAACTAATTGAGCTGCTTTGATTGAATCCGACTTTTGATATTTATTCCACCCCGTACGACTTGTTTTTATATCAATGATATGCATTGTATTATTAGCAACATCTCGTAACACAACATCCATAAACCCGTACCAGTACACTGAAGGATTCTTTATAGATGCTTGGGTACACAATTCAATTTCAATGCCAACTAGTTCCCAATTCTTTGTGGAAAAGTATTGTTTACGACGTTTCTTAAGCCAATCTAATATAGCGGCACCATCTTCTAAATATTCTGCTAATTGCAATGCATTTGAAAAGTGTTCTCCTTTATTTTCTTCTACACATCGTTTATATTCTTCTCTTAACTTTGTAGTTAGTATATCTCGCAAATTTAAGTCATCAGCACGTTTAACTGATTCGGTATACATAACCGTTAAGAAATATTGCAACGTTTCGTGGAATGCTGTACCAAAACAAGTTTCAATGCTAAATGTAAACGGAGACAATCCATCGATATATGCAAGTTTCCATTGACGTGGACATTTCTCATATATTGACCATTGCGAATATGATATTCTTCTAGGCACTGTTGTAGCATCTCTTAAAGACAACTTATACAATGGAGCGATATAATTTACTTCTGACTTCATACTATATTATAATAAAAATAATGATAAAAACCAACCGAACAGTAAAAAAAGCCGAACATTTCTGCCCGGCTTATTATCTAGGTGGTTTAGTTATTTAATATTCAAAAAGGTACCACTGCCACCTGCCATTGTGGTAGGTAACTGTCCATCCCATTTCTCAATTTTCTTAAATTCAATATAGTTAGTAGTTAACTCTTTTTGCTTTAATCTAATTGCTAATGCTTGAGCTGATGCGTTAATAATTGTTTCGGCTGAATCTGCTTTTGCTACCGCAACTTTTCTTTCACCATCTGCCTTAGCTGCAATTGCTTGTTGCTTAGATGCCTCAGCTTGTTGCACTGATTTTGTTTTTGCAATAATTGCTTCTTGTAATGCTTCTGGTGGAACAATATTGGATCTCATTTGTGACACAACAAACCATTTTGATAATCTTATATTACATTCAGCAACAATAGCAGCTTCAAATAATTGTCTATGTCCAAATATTGAATCAACTTCCCATGTATTTGCTACGTCATTCACTGCCCCTACAATTGCAGTTTTTAGCCAACCTTGTTCAATTGTAGCAATATCCAATCTTAAATTTTGGAACATATCACCAACTGCAGTAGGCTTTAATGAGTAGTTGAATGAAGGTTTAATGTCAGCTGGGAAACCACCATCAGTAATTACTTGTTGCTGATCAAACTCAATATGTTGCTGGAAGGTAGGGAACTCATACACATTTTCTGTCCAACTATTATACATAACATAACCTGTTTTGTATTCATAATTACTAACACCCCTAGAGTCACCAGTTAAATTAACTTTGATACCAACATGGCCGGCATCGACTCTTTCAATTGCATATGGCTGAAATGCACTAATACCAATTCCAATAATCACTAGGGCAGCTCCTTTGATACCCGTTCGCATACCTGAATTTCTTTCAGCATCGCCTTCTTTACTATAACTAGCTTCGCTGTATCTACGAGCTCCTTTAAAAATTGATATCGCACCGATAATCAAAAATGGCAATAAAATAATTACACTAATCATTTGTTTCTTGTTTTTTGTTTTTAGTTAAAAATTCGGCAGTATATTTTAAAAGGCCTACCGTTGCACCTATTACTACTAATGTTGATAATAATTGTAACCAACCATTAAAAGGTCGACTGATAACATATTCAGCATAGACTGATAATATGAACATCCAACTTACCCATAATGGTATTAGAATATATTTCTTCATAACTTTATTTTTTATACTATAATAATATGAAAATAAATTCTAATTTCCAAATTTTTCACTCTGTTCTTTTATATAAAGATCAATAGTGTCTTTTGTCTTTTCTAAATCTTGCAACCAATTGCCTTTATGTCGACATCTCAATATACGTTTAATTATATCAAATTCATATGAATTTAACTTAAAATCGTCTGCAACTTTATAAATAGTTGTTGATCCGATATAATGGCGTTGTGTATTATAATCCTCAATTGGTTGTACCAAATCATCTGATGTGAATTCGAATGATTCATGTAGGTTTTGTTTGATCATTTTTTAACTCCTTTACACATTGTTTTTATTTCTCCGTCTGTATACCCATATAATTTCAATAAATTAGTGCATGATGTCTGATCCATTAATTCTATGTAATCAGTTGCCTCAGATTTACTAACTTTATAATGTTCTGTTACTTGATTAATTAGTTTGTCAGAAAATTTGTCATCTTTTTTACCTTTTATGTATTTTGCAAAAGATTTATTAGTTGGTAATAAATCATGATACAAACGATATGTTTCTTGTGGTCGAAGCAATCCGATAGTATAACATTGCAATTCATTAACGATTTCAGTTAAATCTTGTCTCATTGACAACCAACGATTCACAATATATGGACTAAACAATTTACGATCGGTTTCTGACCATTTACTCCATTCTTTCTTTTTACTCGTCACACCATCAACAAAATCAAATATTGATGCACTTTTCTTTTCTGTCATAACTTATATTTCTTTTTCCATTGTTCTTCAAAGCAATCTCCAATACCTAATTCTATAACTACTGCAATCTCAGGCACACCTGGTAATTTTTTTGTTAGTATTTCATCAATCGTTTTATTCCTAAAAGTTTTCATTTTAGTTGTTGCATTAGAACGACTAGATGTTTTAAAAACGATAGTTACATCAGATTTATAATATGGGCTAGACATTATTTCTTTATTTTAACCGGCTGAAATTCTTCTGGAATTGCACCACAATCATCACAACGAAATACAGGTACTGGTACCATTGTATCTTTATCTCCACCTGTAAGAAATTTTGATACTTTGTTGATTGCCATTACTTGACGAAAATACATTCCATCACATTCGCCGCATATAATCGGTTGCATATCATTTGGACCGATATTCACATTTAGTTTACTCATAGTTCTCCTAATAAATTTATAAACATTGCCATTATGTTAATTTCTTTATCAACCACACTAGCATCTTTAAATTGAGCTTCTGCAATAATTAATATAACAGCCCCAATATGACCTGTAGCATAGTCATCTAATGCATCGAATAGGAAAGTGTATAATGGCGTAAAATCTTTAACTTTGCTATCCGCGATAATTTGTCGTATTTTAGTAAATGAATTCTGCTTATTCTTAGGATCTTTCAATACATCAAGTATTTCTGACATATAATTAGCTTGTATAGCACTTGCCTTATCCAATTGCAATTTACCGCCTACTACAGATGCTTGTGCTGCATTAATTGCACGACGAATATCTGGATATGATGCATTTATAATTGCAGCCACATCTTTGATATCATATGTAACTTTATTTTGGTCTAATACATCGACTAATCTCTTTGCTACATCTTTTTTATTTGGAGGAGTTATAGCAAATGTCTGGCAACGTGATTGAATTGGATCGATGATCTTCTCAACATAGTTACATGTTAAAATGAAACGTGTAGTTTTGCTATAGGTCTCCATTAAATTACGAAGAGCTGCTTGTGCATTTGGTGTTAAGTAATCAGCCTCATCTAAAATAACAATTTTCCAACGTTTAAACCCAACTGTTGATGCGTAACGCTTAATTTTATCACGTACCGCATCTACCGAGTTTTCATCCGATGCATTAATGTACATAATATCCGCGTCAACCGAACCTGCAATAATTTTTGCCAACGTTGTCTTGCCAGTCCCAGCACTGCCATAAAATAGCAAATGGGGAACATCGCCATTAGAAATAAATATCCCAACTTTTTCGATAATGTGTTCATTTCCTATATATCCATTTAATGTATCTGGGCGAAATGATTCTACCCATAATGTATTTTCTTGAGTTCCGTACATATTATATTATTTATTTTCCTGTTGATCCAAAACCACCTTCTCCTCGCACTGTATCCGACAATTCTAATGATTCTACAAATTCTATTTGTGGATATGGTAATATCATTATTTGTCCAATTTTATTTCCTACTTCATATGATAATTCGGATCCGAATAGTTCACCATTTTCAGTTTGGCTCATTAATAAATCTTTAAATCTAAGTTTAATTTCTCCACGGTAGCCACTATCAACAACTCCAACATGATTAGCTAAAATTAATGGTGTTTTTGATATTGATGATCTAGCAAATAATAATCCTACATAACCCTCAGGAATTTCAATAGATACACCAGTACCATATTCAATGTATAATCCATCTGGTGAAATTGCTGCAGATGTTGCTACAAGATCCATACCAGCATCCCCAATTGCTGAATAACTAGGGATAACTGCATCTGGATGTAATTTTTTTATTCTAATTTGCATTTCTTAATTCTGTAACATTACTAACCAATAAGTAGAATCAAAATCAGCACCTGTGAAATCAATTCTTGCTAATCCTTGTGTCGATACTTTAAGATGACCAGCATCTCCTCTGTTTGCAACTAATACTTCTTTCAATTTATCAGCCGAGAAACATACTGGATCGATTGCATTAACACCACCATCCATCTCAAATGAAATGTTATCTGCGTTAACTGTTGAGTAATTAATAATAAATTTAATTTTACCATTTTGCACTGTTACCGCAAAGTTTTTAGCATCTGGTAAAGCATTTTTTGCTTTGATAAATTTGTTAATGAATTCCTCATTTACTGGAATACTTACTTCATATTCAGGTTCTGCATTGATAGACGGAACTGCCGGTATTACGGTTGTATCTGCTAACATGAATGTTGCTTGAGTACTACCCTCTAAAATTTTCATTGCATAGTTCTTACCCGCCGCATCTTTTACTTGGATCTCAATATTCTCACCAACTGCTGATAACATTTTTGTTAATGCACCTGTGTGATTGATTCCTAATGAACCTTTCATAAATGGAGTCGTTTTCCATTGTATCTTACCTACTACGGTTTGATCTATATCTATTAATTCACACCCAACCCCAGCTTCATTTTCTTTTAAAATAACTGCCTCACAGTTACCTGCTAAGTAGTAACGGTTGATAAATGATTGTAATTTGCTTTTTTCCATATTGTAACTTAATTAAAATTTAAAGAATGAATTGAATTTATTTGCATCGGTTGTAGAAATACTATCTCCACCGAATTTCTTATATGTTTTTTTGTATGTTGAATACACGTGCATTGCATTGTCTGGATCTGCGAACATATCATGTAATGATACAATAACATTGAATAATTCTGCTGGAATTGCTGTTTCTAACAATTCAACATGACTATCTACAATCTTATCAACATCTTTAGCCATTTGACAATATAAATGCGTATTGTGAACTACCATACGTGGCATACCTTCTTGTGAATATCGATCTAACCCGCTTTGTGTCTGTCCACCTAAATATTCATATGTAAAATCTCTACATGCAGGACAATCTATACTACAAGGGACATGTTTTGTTTTATCAATTGATACAGTGTCTTTACCTTGTTTAATATGAGTTTTTCTTCTATACTCGGCATTCTTAGGGAAATACAATTCCGTAAAAGTTTGCGTTTTATAGTTAGTCGAATGCAAATAAGTACCATATACTGGATATTGACCTGGAGATGAAGAATCTGTAGATAATTGTACACGTCCATCTGTCAAATCATTCAATAACTTTTGCAATGTCGATAAAATGAAGAAATCTGATATTTTAGATATACCTAATAAGTGAATAAATTGTACATGGGGTTTTTCAAACTCTCTTTCTTGAAGCATAAGTGCCACAACATACATAAAATCGACTAAGCGTTTAGGACCACCAATACACCAACCATTAAATGCGAAGTCTTTGAATTTGTGATACCAAATATTGTATTCTTCACTATAAGTACCCTGAATCACATTTAAAAACTTAGTTTTACCTGATTGATGTGTTTCAAACCATTTAAAATTGTCAAATGAAATATCCATCGAATCTTGGAATCGATTCTCAAATGTAACACGCGGAGGAATATCTAAATTTGCTGCAACATCTGAATTGGCTTCTAACCAATGAAAGATCTTTTCACGAATGGTAGTATCCCATTTAAGTGCTCCTGTGGCAATCTGGAATCCTCCAGAATCTCCAAATACTAATACATCATCATCCAACCCAATTTGTTGACGGAAATCCATTTTCTTGTAATGGTGACCTGCTGTAATCAAGAAATATGGATGTCTCCATTCTTCTGGGTATTCCTTTCCAAAGAATCTCATAGTAGTGTCATCACTAAACTTCGAGTCCTTCTTAAAGGCAGATACCATTGATCCTGCAGATAATGATGGATAGTATATAAACTTTTTACTCATTATTTACCTTTGTTTGTTAAAATAATTATTAATTAGATGTTGACAATATTCTTTTTCATGCCATACATTGAGTTCTTCTGATATACCATTAACGATAATGTATGCTTCAATTCTTCTACCTAAATCAGCCGTATCAGCAAAGTCATAGTATCTATTATAGTCATTGTTGCATATTCGGTCTAATACCTGAACAGCATCAACAACTGAAAATGGAGAATACATACGATTCGTTGGAATAAATTCTGGGAATGATCTAAAATTTGGAAATACTACATCACAACCGAAACAAGTAGATTCTAATACCGTCCAAGAAACATAATCTTGAAGTGAACTATTAAATTGAATTCTAGCAGTTGCTAATTCGTGATAATATTCTTCTTTAGACAAATTACTTAACAATTTAAATCTAGGCTGATTTCTTGCTAATTCTTCCATTGCCTCAATTACACCTGGTACCATTGATTTAAATGATTTACCTGATGTGGTTACGTGCCAAACATATGATGGATTATCATTTAAAAATGATTCAGCAACTTTCATCATGAAGAATGGATTCTTTTCTTTATCAAATCGACTCGAATACACAATTTTATTTTCTCGCGGACTAAGTGCACTATATTCAGGATATTTTGCTAAAGTTAATTCTTTATGCAATGGCAAAGAAACAACATGTATAGGTGCCTCAAATCCAGCTTCTCGCAATTGGTCTCTGTGTATTGTGGATCCAACAAAGATACCGGTCATTCGTTTATCTAAACCTAATTCAAATCCACGCATCCATTTACGCATAGGCCATGTAAAATCATACTCATCTACACTTTGTGCGTGTAGCATTGCATAAATCTCAACTTTAATGCCATATAGATCCAATGCATACAATATTGATTCGATACCCGGGTGCCAATAATCTTGTAAGAATATAACATCGCCATTAGACACCTCATCGCGATTCAACATATCTAAAAAATTGCTACATTGACTCATAGCAAATTTACCTCTACCTACCGCATCTAATACAGCACCAACTTTAATTTGTTGATCAGGGTCAAATTCACCTTTAACATCAATAAATTTAATTGCACCTGTTTTCTCATATGGCGCGAAGGTAGCCGGCATCCATTCTTTACTTAATTGATAAGTATAACGTGCCTTAAGTGGTTCCAAACCGAAATAAAAGATTTTCTTCATAACCTATAATATAAAATAATATTCAATGATCCAACCTATCTTTCGATAATTGCACCATTTTCCCAATCTTCCCAAACTTCCACTTTATATAATTCTGGGAATTGACCCAACAAATATTCTCCAATTGATTCACACGACATCGGACCAAACTCTAGACATTCAATATCTCTTTCAAAATTCAATTGTAGATTTCTTTTTATTTCTCGATTCAATAAAATAAACTCTTTGTCTCGGTCCGTATGTGTTACTGTGGCATAACAACGGAATCCGAACATATGACGATGTCTATCTGATAGGAATGCTACTTCTGGAAATATGTCTTTTGCTGCAGGCCAATTGTGAAACCCTTCTAAACTAAATGTTACTACTACGCTGTATTTCATCTGCTATTAATTTTTTGTATTTTGTCGTCGACCACCTGTGATATACTCTATTTATATAATGAATATATGTACCTAAATCTTTGCCGGTAAAATCGTTACCAATATAATCATCTCCTAGGAATCTTACATCCGGATCAATTGATTGTATTAAAAATTTTAATTCAGCTTCAGTGTTATAAGTTAAAATCATACATCCGGTAACTACATATTCTAACATCTCTCGACGTTCGGTTGCTGTTAATACAGGTTTTAACTTTTCAGGACGTTCTATTGTTGGATCATCATGCAATAAAATAATTAATTGGTCACAATTTCGTTGACACTCTTTAAACATTTTAACATAACCTGGATGTATTACGTCAAAATTACCTGCTATAACTCCAATTCTCATATATCTTCGTCAAATTTATAGTTGTCAGGATTAATTTCCATCATATTGCATTTAGTAACTTGATGTACTCGATACCAACCAGCATCTACACTAAATGTATCGGTATCTTTTAGCAGTTGTACTGCATCATCAATTACTCGATATATAATGTGGCATCTGTTAAACAGATCCGGAGGAATGTTCTTTAAAGTGTCTTTATTGGCTTCGAGAGTCACAGCACCATTAGTTGTATCTAAAATTGTTCTAATCGCTTTGAATTGTGCATCATTTTTAGTTTGAATCATTTTAGAAACATATTCAATCGTAAAATAATAATGAGGATAATCGCGTAAATCTGTTACATCAATACCATCACCTAATTCTCTAATGAATAGTGTCATAATATCTGAGTATCGACCTTCTACTTCTCTACCTCGCCATTGTTGTTTTCCGTACATATAACTTTTTATTTAATATAATGAATATTATGTTTATAACCAAATTAAACAGTAAAAAAGTGCTAATATTTCTACTAGCACTTAAATACTTTTATATTTGATTAAAATATATCATCATCATTTGGTTCACATGAAGTAACATATTCATCTTCATCTTCATCTGCAATTGCATCTACAATAGCACCCCAATGAGAACGCATTTCAGCCCACGCCTTTTTACTTTTTGCTTGCATTGCATCTAATAATGCAGGTGCCTCATCTACCAATGTATATATTGCTAATGGTGCTGGTTTTCTAGCAGCTGTCCAGTTTTTTAATTGAGAAAGTGCATGTACAACGATTGGAAGGTGTTCCATATTTGGAGTTTCCAGTGCTTCAGCTAATTCTTCGGCTGCACTCGCAATATCATTCCATAGATTTGCATACCTAGTTTTTTTAGCACTTTCAAATTCTTCATTCAAATTCTTCGTATTGAATCTACGCATATTTTCTGCTAAGATATTTTTTTTCATTTTTTCCTTATTATATATAAATAAATATTAGGACACAAAAAAAGTAGACATTATTGCCTACTCAATTTATGAAAATATTATTTATTTTTTAATAATATCAAAGTCGGTAGACTCTGAATCCTTGTTTATATTAGATGGGTCTATAATAAAGTTAGGAAACTTTTTCAATACCATTTTAATTGCTTTTAGCGCAGGTGTTCGCCATGGTCCTGACAGTAACTCTACGCTAATACTATTATTTGAGTCATCACTTACAAGAAATATATCTTCACCTGGATCGTAATTTGGATAGTTAGGATTTGATAATGCGTCTAATGCTGTTTCTAATGCTTGATTTAATTGTACAAATTCAGAATTATTAGATCCTTCGCTGCCATCTGGATATCCGTTATTGTTTTGATCTAAGTCTTCTTCGTTTAGATTCTTAGTATTGAATCTGCGCATATTTTCTGCTAAAATATTTTTGTTCATTATATCCTTTTAATTTTTAATATAAATATAGTATAAAAAAAAATCATTTTCCAAATGAAAAGAACTTAGCCGCATTATTATTTTCCGGTAATGCGCCCCAACTCATTGCTGCATAGAAATCATCTAATTTACCTTTAAGATCTGCTTCAAACATTTTATTTCTATCAATATATGTTTCAACAAATTTTACTAACTCAACTGGATCTTGATATCCTCGCAATGCCATTGTCGCAAACCCATATGGATTATTTTTTAGATATACCCATTTTACTTTTTCACCATCAATAATAGGAGTAATATCATTCAATTTATATACCGTTAACATATCGTTAAAATTAATTGCAGATTTAACGTGTGCCGGAGTACCTGATAGATATCCCGTGAATGGTTTTCTTTTTTTAGTATATTTTGATATAGCCTTAACTCCAGAATTCTTCATTACATTTAAAACATCTGATTTCTGAATTTGTTGCTTGAAACCTAAAACCATTTCAGATGTTTCTGTTTTATTCTTACCTTTTAGAATATGCCACAATGTTTCTTTCATGATTTTTTTGAAATCTTCCGGGAAACTAGATCTAACAACATCTAACCCTTTAATATCTAGTTTATCGGTAGGTTTACCTTCTTTAAAAATAACCCATTGTGCATAACGTTTTTTAGCAATCCATAATCCTGATTTAGCAATGTATTCCTGCTTGATCTGGAATCTATGTGATTTTGTATTATGAAATACTTCTGAATATCTATTATACATTCCATTTACTTTGAGTTGTACCTCAGAAGCAATTGCATTGGTTTGTTCAATCATAAATTGTTCATCATTTGTATCACAACCAGGGAATCGATGACGTATCAATGGCTCACTGCTACAAAACGTTGAATCTGTATCTGTATAAAATGCATATTCTGCTTTATCACCACTTGCATTAATAAAATGATTTTGTCCTAATTCTTTTTCATAATGATTATTAATAACCTTAGCCGAAAATTTAATTACACTTTGACCAACTGCCGTAATTGCACCTGCATTATCCAAATCATAGAATCTAAATGTTTTTAATCCTAATACTCCATAAAATGAGTTAAGCAATACTTTTTGTGTTAACTGCATTGCATCATAAAATTTGTAATCTTCAGATCCTACTTCGAATGTATCACGTTTGTCTTTAAATATAACACGTTCATCAAACCATTTTTCCAAAATAGTTGGTAAGAATCCTCGTTGATCATTTCTATACACTGCTCCATTACTTGCAATACTGTATTCATTATCAGACAACCATTGTTTAACATCTGATATTTGAGTACCATCAATTAATTGTGCTGGTGTGGGATCTGGTGTTAATAAACATTCTTGATTCCAATTTCTTATAACTGTTACTTTAGTTTCTGGAGAAATGTTTATTGTCATGATGATACTTGGATATAGTGATGTTAAATCTAAATCGTAAATCCAATTGTATAATCCAGGAATCGGAGGCATTACATATGCACCTGCTAATGCGTCTTGTGCAGTTTCATCTTCAATAAATCTAAATTGTTTATTTGGTGCAACAAATCCATTTCGTTTCAAATCCACAACCGCAGCACCATCCAAATATTTAGATGCATAATACACATCTTCATAAGGAACGTGTCCTTTATGACAAATTGTTCTTGCTAAACTCAATAATTGCAATTTTTCATCCATTTCATAAACCAAATCAACGTCGGTCATGTTATAAAATGCAAACTTGTGAATATCTTGTTCAAACAATGTATCCAAATCACCATCATACTCAACTTTACCTCGTCCTAATTCTTTTTTAGCAACAGTGTCTAATCGGTAATTTGGAAGTTCTGTATATGTGAAGTTTTTATATAATTTAATGTAATCTAAACTAGATACACCAAATATTTTCCATTTTTCTTTTTTAGGATTATAATCAACAATTCCAATTGGACTAAATTTCTTAATTGATTGTGCTCCTAATAATTTTTTACATCTGCCTAATAAATATGGAATATCATATCCATCAGTGTTCCATCCTGTTATAACAGTTGGTTGAATTTCAGCAAATATATTAATAAAACGAGTTAATAAGTCACGTTCGTCACGAAATATCTCAATAACATAACCATCTCCGTTAATCAATTGATCTTTAATGCGTTTACGTTCATCTAATAATAGTACTCGCTTATCTTTGCCTAGTTTATCATAATATGCAATCGCCGTAATAGGGCATCGTACGTCTTGTATAGTACCATATCCTAATTCATCTTTTGAGGACTCAATATCAAAGAAGAAATCTCTATGCCCTTTTGAAACCAAATCTGATTCAAAATACAAATCAATCAGCGTACGAACTTCCTCATTTAAATCAGATTCATAAGCATTTGGGTTATCTTTTAAATTTTCATTGACACGAGATAATACCGTGCCGTCTAATGCTTGATATTGCCCATTTGCATCAGGTAAATATCCATATGGTTTGAATGGAAACTTTTGATATCCTAATTCATCATCCCAGACGTGCATGGTGCCTGTTTTTCTTTCGTATGCTATGTTTTGATATGCCATTATAATGCGTATATTCTATTTTGGTTTCTTTTTAATTTGTTGTCATCTAAGCCATATCCAACTACCCATTCATCATCAATTTCAAATCCATTGAAATCAGATAAAGAAGTTCCATTTTTTCTTTTTAACATAGTTACTACTTTTACCTCAGAAGCCATTCGACTATTTACCATAAACAATGCTTCTAAGATTGTAGCACCAGAATCGCAAATATCATCTACAATGTATACTCGTTTTCCTTTAAGATCTACTTCTAAATCTTTAGTGCATGTAATACCTCCTGAATTGTCTTGACCTTCATATGATTTTAGTCGTATAAAATCTATTTCACAATCAATTGACATAGCTCTAACTAAATCTGAAAAGAAATGAATTGAACCATTTAATATGCCTATTACTACCGGTGGTAGTGTGTTATCACTCTGAACGTGATCGATTGAAATTTCCGCACCTAAACGATATACCATATCTTGTAAATCTGCAGAATCAAACATTAGTTTACTTGACGCTTTTTCTTCCATATTCTGTGAATACCATAAATGTTAATAATTATAATAATTAAACTGAGTGTCATATGACTGAAATTGTTTATAAATATGTCATATATAATCCATATAAGATCACCAACGATCCATATGGCCATTGCTAACGCAGATCTCCCCTTAGCATTAAAATATGCTCCGAGGAGAATCGTTGCGGTACCAACCCACCCTAATATATTAATTAGAAGTAGCATCAAACATTGCAATTTCAGATTCTCGAATTAAAATATATTCTTCGCCATCCAATTTTACTTTTTTGTGATCACCTAGGTTATTAGCGTGAACTAAAACAACTTGACCTGGTTGAACTGTTACTGGGATTCTATCTCCCGTATGAGTAAACAACCCATCTCCTGTTATAATAACATCTGCATATGAATAATCATCCATACCTGTCATAATGATAAGACCACTCGCAGTTTTATCTGATTTCTTTTGTTCTTTTAATAGAACTTGATCACCAATTGGTTTCCATTTCATAACTTATTCCTTTTATTTATTTATTTAACATATCTTTTACAGCTTGTACTGTAATTTCATTACCTGTTTTTTTATCCAATGCGCTACCATTTAAATCTGTTATTATTATAGTAGGTATATTTCGTATACTATAATATTCTGCAATTTTAGGGTCAGCATCTACATCTACATATTTAATTGGCAATCCAGATGCTTGTAATTGTGGTTTTATTGCGTTACATGGACCACACCACTCTGCTCCAAAATAAATTAATTGTTTCATTATACTCCTCTTTTTGTATCAAATGCAATGATATGATCTCTACCTGTCATATTATATCCTCGTTCTGCACACATATCAAACACAATAGGATACATTTTAACTAATTCTTCTCTGGTGTCGCCAGCTGGCATGATATATGTTTTATCTTTAGGTATTTCTAATAAATTTCTAAAATACTCAATTTCATTCAGATTTTCTGCAGTACCATCCCATACTGGTTTATAATGATAATCTGAATGAAATGAAATCATTGCAGCAATCTCAGCAGCCTTTAATCTAAACTTATTGTGTTGGTCTATCATCTTTTGATCCGTGATCGAACCTTGTGGCGTAACAGCTCCCAAAACGGGTACACTATTATTGAACTTAGGACTAATAGAAAGCAAACCAATTGGATAATCAGTTTCAATATAATGCGACCCCTCTGTTTCAATTGTAATAAGAATATTTCTTTCATGTGCAAAATGCGTAAGCTCATTTACTAATGCGGGATGCATTGTAGGCGAACCACCTGTTAACATCATTTCTGTAATATGCGGATTTTCATCATATATCTTAATAATATCGTTGAAAGTGAATGTACCTTTTTCTGGGTGTATACTTGTATACCAAGAGTCACACCAACCACCTTCTCCGAAATAGCATCTATGAGTACAGCCCGTAGTTCTAATTGCTATAGTAGGTCTACCAAATCTAGATCCTTCTGATTGAACACATCTATATAATTCAATAACCGGTAATGTTTTCGTGTAATCGTCTATTCTTTTCATATTCATATTTTCAAAAAGGTAAGTCATCATTATTGGCATCATACTCGATAATTGGTTCTTTAGTTAATACTGGAGTATTATATGTATTATTATTAAAATATACATCTAAAAAACTACGTTCATATAACATTATTTTACCAGTATATTTCGTTGTACTAACATCTTTAGTTTCAATTTTAGCACCAACCTTTTTTGCATGTTTATAAACTTTATCACCGGTACCTTTTTCTGGTGTTTTTCCTCCTAAATACTCAAATATTGATATCATTTCATTGGGTGGTCCTGTTGATACCGCAGTATTACTGTTAATTGGTTTAGCTGTAATTGTATATTGCATTCCATTTTCTTGCCAGGTTGTAACTATTCTTTCCATAATTTAGTTATTTGGTTTAACCGTTATTGTATATTTTCTAGTATAACTAGAATCCTCGTTTTTTACTAACACACCTAATACCGGTATAAATTCGTTAGAATCAAACATAATTGGTGTAACAACAACATTTAAGTTGGAGTTTTCTAAAGCAACTTTAATTTGTTGAGTTATTGCCATCTCATTAACTTCTACTTTCAATTGATCTTTACTATTCTTCATATATACTTGAGTTGTTATCGTTTTCAAAACACTCTACTTTGATGCACTTACATCTACCAGCATCTGTTTTTGCTAAAACTTCATTGAATTTATCAAAAACTAATTTAGCATTACTTTCAGCACCCATTTTATCTAAAAAATGTACTTTACAAATACCTTCCATTGCCATAGTTTCAAATAAATCTCTATATGGATCATCTGATTGAATTAATGTAGTATGATCCCACATATGATCCATCCAATCCTTTAAACCATTGCCTTTAGGTGGTGTTTTAAATCCACCGTAGTCAACAATCCAATTCATATCATCTAATTGGTTGTCAATATCTGGTTCTACCGATGCAAACCAAACTTTGAATTTTAAAGCATATCCATGTAACAACTCGCAATGTGAATGTGATGCTTTCCATTGACGAATTGCCACTGAATAATTTTCAAATAATTTTGTTGAAATATAACGTGCCATTAGTTATTATAACCTTTTACAAATTGATAAAATTCTGATCTTGCATTACCATCTTCAAGGAAAGCTCCTGATAGTTTTGCTGTTTTCATAGATGCACCACGATGCTTAACACCTCTACATGATACACAGTTATGAGTTGCCTCAATCATTACAGCCACTCCTTGATTATCAGTGATAAGTTGATGAACTGCGTGTTGAATTGCAACTGTTAATTGTTCTTGAATTGCACCTCTTCTGCCGAAATTTTCTACTACCCGATTCAATTTACTTAAACCGACAACTTGACCATTTTCTGCTGGAATATATGCAATATGAACTAATCCTTCGATAGTCTGATGATGATGTGAACACATTGATGTTAATGGAATACCTCCCTCAAATACTATACCGTCATACCCGTCACTAGGAAATGATGTAATGTCTGACATTGGCTCATATCGACCTTTCCACAAATCATTAACATATGCCTTTGCTACACGTTTAGGTGTATTATCTGAATTCGGATCTTGTTCCCATTCTACCCCTAATGCACGAAGAAATTCACCATAATGAAATGCAGCTGATTCAATTATTTCTTGTTTTTCTAGATCAGTTAATTTAGCATCTGGTCCATAAATTGCTTGTTTAGATGCTAATTGAGTTGAGATACCATTTGCGAAACCTGACTTAACAAGTTCTAAGTTTTTTCTTTGTTCTTTTGTCATAACTTTATTTCTTATCTATATTATAAGATATTTTATTTCAATATCCAACCTTACATTGTTGGATCACCCGGTGTATCTATACCAGATGCATCATATTTTGTTGTATCGCCGATTATTCTTAATATTATCCGATTAACATCATTACCATATTTTCGTTGTAGATATTGTATAATTTCCGTAGAATCAGCATCGTCTAATGCAAACCTAGCATTTAATACTGTATCGTATCTTGTGATATTCTCAATATCATTAGAATCTTCTAAATCATTTAATAGCTCTTCTAACCAATCCAAATATAGCTCAATAAAATTTTGAGGTCCTATTTCCTCAATTTTATTAATATTTGATGTTTCTAATAATAAATTTTTTAAACGTATCATATTATACCTTTACTATCCTTCGCACGCGAGACATTCATTATATAAATCTCTTTGCATTTTTGAATCAGCTCTTAAATTAGATTCAGATCTTAAATAATACAATGCTTTCAATCCTAACTTCCATGCTTCGATATGAACTTGGTTAATCCATTTTGCTGGAGCATCTTGGAAGAATGCTAAATTTATACTTTGTCCTTGATCTAAATATTCCTGACGAACTGCTGCTTGTCGAACTAATTCCATTTGATTAATTTCTTTAAATGTTAAGAATACTTCTTTTTCTTCTTTATTTAAACATCTAATATTTTGTACAGAACCTTTATCTTCTGATATCTGATCCCATACTTCTGGTAAATTTTTACCTTTTTCAATTAATAAATTTTCTAAGTATGGATTTCTTCTAATGTGAAGTCCTTTTGCATCATCATCAACATATACATTTCCAGCTATTGGCTCAACCCCCTGCGATACTCCACCCGCTAATTTAGATGAACTACGGTTTGGTGCAACTGCTAACAATGTTAAATTACGTCTACCAGTTCCTTCACACCACAATGGAGATCCAAATTTTGAACCCATCCATATGGTAGCTTCTTCAGCTTTTTTACGAATATCACCAAATATAAGTCTAGTTAACGATCTCGCTTCTAATCCATGGAAAGGAATCATTTTAGATTGCAAATATGAATGCCATCCTAATGTACCTAAACCTAATGCTCTCGATTTTTCAGCAAATCTAACTGTATCTTCAATTCCTTTAATATCTTTTGCTTTTTCTAAAAATTCAGAAATAACAGCATCTAAGAATAATGTAGCTAAGAAAACAGTATCGGTATCTTTCCAATCTTCGTATTTAGCTAAGTTTAATGAACTTAAACAACAAACTAATGAATGATTTGAATCAGTTGGTAAAAATATCTCAGAACATAAATTAGAATGATGGATCTTTAAATCATTATTCTTCCACCATTCTGGTACTACTTTATTTGCATTATCAATGAACATAGTATATGGTTCACCTGTTTTAACACGCTTCTTTAAAGTAGACAACCAAATTTCTCGTTCTTTACCATTTTTTTCAACAACCTTTTCCATAAACTCATCTGTGAATATTGCACCTTGGTGTATGTTATGACATTGTCGTTGTATTTCGCCTTTTGGTTCTCTAATTTCTAAAAACTCAGGAAATTCTTCATGTTCTGCATTCAAATAAATTGCTACAGCCCCACGTCTTAAACTTCCTTGTTTAGATGCTAAAATCCAAGAGTCATATCCTTTAATAAAAGGAATAATACCATCAGACTTTCCATTTTCGCCATTTTTAATTGGAGATCCGATTGGTCTAACTGATGAAAAATCATATGCTGTACCACCACCTGCTTTAGAAAGCATTGACATCTCTGTACTCTTTCTATTTAGCTCAAACATATCATCTCCAACTTTCCCTGAGAAACAAGAAATAGGAAGACCTCTATCCGTCCCAAAATTTGCACAAACAGGTGTAGATGGTATTAACCAAAGCTTTGATAATATATCATAAAACTTAGGTTCTAATGTAGGATCATTATGAAATTTTGCAGCTGTACTTGCTAATCGTTTATATCCTTGATTTGGCGTTTCTCCTTTTTGTAAATATTCACCTTGAATCGTTGTTAGATAAAGAGCATTATTTCCTTCAACCGGGAAATCTTCTCCAACTTTCCACCCTAATTTTTTAGCAATTGGATGTGTTTCTATTTTTTCTGTCATATATATTAATTATTAAAATAATTCCTCTGTTTCCCAATCAGCATTTGGTTTTGCATATCCGGTTTCTCTATTAAAAAAGAAGTCTGTTTGTTGTTCACCTGATACTAATATATAAAACCAATCCATTTCTTTAAGCAATTCTTCGTCTACTGGATATGAGTGATTAACTCGTAATTCTTTTAACTTTCTATTTGCTCTATCATACATGAAATTTTGAACCTGTGCCTTAGTAATTGTGTCCAAATCACCTAATTTAAACACTTCATCAATAAATGCAAACTCATTTCGTAATGCTAAATCAAATCCAGTAATAATATCATATTCCAATTGCGGAGCATATAAACCAGGATTTTCATCAATCAAGGTATTATATAGTTTACACCCAGCTTCTGAATGCAATGATTCATCGCGAATTGAAAATATCATTTGCTGACCAATTCCTGTCATTAAGTTTTTCTTTCTCAATGATAGCATAATAGCAAAAGAAGAAAACAACTGAATACCCTCGGCACATGCACTAAATAATGCTAATGAACGAGCAATGTTAGTTAACGAATCATCATTTTTATCCACATTAATTAATACATCTAATTTGTTCATGATTGTTGGATCATGGAGAAATGCTTCATAATCTTCTAAATGCAACACTTCATTTAAATAAGAATATGCTACTGCATGTATTGTTTCAAATGCCCCAAATGTCTGTGCCATCATTCGTATCTCAGGTACAGGAAACCAGTTAGTCACATAAGTACTCCAGTAATCTGCAATTTGTGTTTCTGACTGAAAAAATCCTTTAAGAATTTGCCCAATAACACTTTTTTCTTTTTCAGACAATTCACTCTTCCAATCAGAAATGTCTTTTTGCATATTAATTTCTTGAAACATCCAATGTGCATTTTGTTGCTGAAACCAATAGTCATATGCCCATTGATATCTAAATGGTTTAAATGCTAATCGTGGCGTTAAAAGTTCGCTTTTCTGTGTTGTAACATACATAATGTAATCTTCTTCTTTATTTATAAAAACAGTTTTTAGACAAAAAAAGGACCGGGTATTTCTACTCGGACCTTATTTAGTATATATATCGTTTTATCCAAAACTTCCGCCCATATCTTTAAATTTTTGAGCTAAATTTTTCTTCATTATATTCTCACCACTTTTCATTACTTGAGTAGTTTGCTTACCCTGAGTTGTTTGTGGTTCGAAGAATTGAAACTGACCATTATTAGTATTAATCTTACTAGGCAATGTAATACCATCTGGACCAAACCTATTTTTAATTACGTGACCACGACCTGTTCCTGACATTTTATCTTCAACTTTTCTAGACAATGACATTAAAAAGTCAGCCACCATTACTTTACCATATGACGAAGCAATTTTGTCAGCTTCGATGATATCTTCTTCCAACGCTGAACGACCTGCTTGAGAAGCTGTCCACACAGGAACATTGTACTCACCTGCCATTCCTCGTAGTTCCTCATATAGTTCTTCAAGAGCTTCATGCTTATCCTTTTTAGTATTAATTTTTAGCAAATCACCATAATCCACAATTACTAATTCAGGTTGTTGTCCAAGCATTATTGTTTTTTCTAAATGAGCTTTAAGACCCATTACGCCTACTGACTTAGTTGGGAAATACTTAACAATTAATTCACCTTTAAGTGAATCCATAGTATCTTGTACTGTATCTAAATGATGTTTTAATGTCTGTGCATTAATACCAGTTAATACCGAGTCGTAACGTTGTCCAACATATTCTTTATTCAACTCTAATGTGTAATGTATAACCGTTTTACCAGCTTTCACTGCATTAGCACCAATATTAATTAATAACCAAGATTTACCAATACCTGCAGGTGCCATTACTACCCCTAATTCACCTGGTGCTAAACCACCATCCATTAAATCATCAACTACATCCCATCCTGTCGTAATAGTGCTACGAGCCGATTCGTCATAACGAGCTGAAACTGTTTTTTTATAATCTAAACCAATATCAGTGTCAGCACCTGCCTTCATAGCAGTATCTATTTTAGTTTTAATTTCATCATAGTTACCCATTTTTAATAAGTTAACTGAATCCATTATTGCTTTTTTAATCTCTTGATTCTTGCAGAAATTTAATATTTCGTGTTTCACAAATGATAAATCATCTGATTCTGTATAACGAAGTACTTCTTTTAACTGCTCTAATATAGAAGCTTTTAATATAGCTTCAGGTCCATCATCACTTAATTCAGTAATTTTAACTTTTAACACATCTTTTGATGGAGGTGTTTTATATGTAATAAAATGGTTTAAAGTAACGTCTAATAACCAATTGTTCGCATCTGATTCAAAATACTCAGGGCGAATTATATCAGCAATTTGTTGTAAAAATATTCTATCCGAAAACATTGCTGCCAAAACTTTAACTTGAAAGCTCCAACCATATTCACTTAATTTATCTGTCATATAACCAATATATATAATTTGTACTTAAAATCCAAATTATTTATGCGTTTGTTGTGCGAATGCATTTAATGATAACCATGTTCTAGTTAACCATTCAGGCAAATTCTTCATAGTAGTCCACATTTTATCTTCCATGAATATTCTTTGAAACTCGAGTTTATTTAATAATGGAATTGACCCATTTATAATTTGTCGGATATTCGAAGTATGTGTTGCTGATATATCCAATAACTTTAAATTCATTAATTGATAATTCTTCTCAATGATTTCACGTGAATCTAAAATGGTTTGATATTTTTTACCAATCTTTGCCTCATTTAACAATGATTCTGATTTAGTAAATAAATCATCTGGTGTAAATTCTTGCTCATTTGCTAGCTCAGGTAAGCATTTTAATATAGTTTTGTCACCAAAACCATTTACTCCTGGTATATTATCTGAGTTATCGCCTGTAAACGTTCTATATACAACATAGTTATTTGGGTGAACCCCAAATTCGTCTACTATATCTTGAGTGTTGTACATCTTCTTTTTGATAGGCGACCAGATCTGCACAACTGGACTTACTAGTTGATAAAAATCTCTATCCGTCGATACAATTGTAATCTTTTTACTAATATCTTTATACATATCAGTAATATACATAATTGTATCATCAGCTTCGATGCCATCAATCGAAATAAGTGTGCATGGCAAATTATCTAAATAAGAAACTAACCTGCTAAATTGATAACGCATTGCTTCTTGTTCGTCTTCAATACTAGCAAAGTGATGATCATGTCGTCTTAATCTAGTTTTATTTGCTCGGTTACCTTTATAGTCCCCATAAATCTTTTTACGACGAGCAGATCCACCTCTACCATCAAATACCACAATACATCTACTAGGTTTAAAATCTCTAATTGCTTTACCAATTGAAAATAAAAATCCTGTGATACCTCCGATATGATCTCCATCTTCGTTTGTCGACGGAGTTGCTCCAAAACTACGTATAAAAGTGTTAGTGCCGTCAAACACCATGATATGATCATTGACACTTGACGGAGCACTATCCTTTTCTTGTTGTAATTGTTTGAATAATTGTTGATATTTATTCATCTATCCTTCTTCATCAATAACTTCATCCGTAACAATAACATCGTCTATACCACCATCAATACCTGCTTGGTATCTGAAAATGTATGATTCGCATAATCTAGCATATAAACGATCTTTTATTTCTTTATTATCTATAACTTTTTCTACGAAGTTTTTTGATTGGAATTTAATTTCACCAAACACTTCACCTGTTTCAATATCAGTATCATCTAAGGTGTAATGAGCACCTGCTTGTTTAACTAGATCAAACTTTTTCATTATTTCTAACCATCCGCCGTAATTGTCAATACCACTATCATAGTAAATGTCATAATTTACTTTTCGGTGTGGAGGACCCATACGATTTTTCACAACATGTACTTCTGTCTTACTACCAACAACTTGTTCAACACCATTAATTTTTGCTTTAATCATTCCGGTATTTTTTAAACGCAATCTAACCGATGCGTGGAATGGAATTGCTTTACCACCTGATGTTGTCCATTGGTCTCCAAATGATACACCTAACTTTGTTCGTAACTGATTTGTAAATATCAAACAAATATTTTCTCGAGCAATCCAATTCGTAACTTTACGCATTGCTTTTGATAAAATGATTGATTTACTTGTTGCATAACCATCTTTGTCATATTCAGCAGCCATTTCTATCTTAGTAGAAGCACCCATTACTGAATCCACAATAATTGTAACTAATCGTTCTTTATTTGATTTACGAACTTGCTCTACTATAGTCTCAATCGTTTCAAATATTTCTTCAATTGTCTCTAATGGAACATATAACATTGTCTTTAAATCAATACCGATAGCTGACATAAATTCAGCACTTGACGCTGACTCAGTATCAATATAAACTGCTAAGCCACCTTTTTTCTGTGTCTCTGCTACTACATGTGATACTAATAATGATTTACCTGATGCTTCTAATCCGGTAACTTCAGTAATTCGACCTACTGGGAATCCTCCGTTCGGTCGATTTGAAATTGCTAAATCGAGCATATCACAACCAGATGAAATCCATTCGGATACATTACTAGGAGAATCATCATCGCCTTCTAAAAAGAATGCAGTTTTTAATGATTGCCCTTTAAACTGTTTATTGATACTTTCTGCTAATGTATTTGCTAAAGAATCTTCCAGTTCTAGTTTGCTTTTACTCTTTGCCATTTCGTTACTCCTTAGTTAAATAAATCATTAAATGCATCAGCTACATTCTCAACTTTATTAGCTGGTGCTTTTGTTGTAGCTGGTTCTGATGCGTCAGTGCTAGTGCTGTTAGATGTTTCTACATCCGCATCTGCATTCTCAGGATTCATCCATTCTTCAAGAGCTTTCTGTAACTCATCATATGATGGTTCTGGGAAAATGTCAGTGATTTCAGGTTGGTTCATGATTTTTTCAGCAATTGCTTTATCTTCAGTTGCTGGTTGTGTATTTGGCTTAACACGAATTGTCGTTTTAGGAAATCCTCCACCCTCTGCTGGTGTAAATTCTACATCAATATCACGACCATTCATTAAGTCTGTAATATCACCATAATCTGGATCTGAAATGATTGATAACAATTCAGTGTAGATTTGTTTACCGAATCCCCAAAATTTAACACCCTCGGATTCTTTACCTCGGACGATTACCGGTACATATGTTCTCATCTTAGGTTCGATTTTACGACCCATGATCCATTCATCTTTGTCACCAGTTTTCTTTAATTTTTCTGCGAATTCTACAATTGGGTCAGTGTTGCCAAATGTGATTGGAGATAACATTGATTTTTTTGCAATGTCATAGTGAAAATATAATTCCAAGAACGGATTATCTTTTCTGTGTACATAAGGGACGATACGAACACGTGTCTTTCCAGTTTCTGGTTTCCACAAGTTGTTTTTCTTTTCGTCACTCTTGTTTAATTGGTTAAGTTTTGCTTTGATAGCATCTAAATTTAAAGCCATAATTTTGCCTTTTGTTAAGTTATTAATTTATGTTATTTATTAATTATATTATAGATAATTAATTCTATAATTCCAAGTTATTTGTTAAGTTTTTTATTATATCTAATACATATATAAATATTAGTACACAAAAAAAGTAGACATTTCTGCCTACTCAAGTTGTATATTATTTAATTTATTTCCATCTAGGATCTCTAGTTACATTAGCTTCAAGTTCAGCATCAGTGAATTCGCCAGTTTCTTTATAAGTTTGTAATGCCATTTCTGCATCATCTGGATCTTGGGCATATGACATTATAATATCTAACATTTCATCATCAGTCAAACCATTATCAGTTCCACCATTTAAGCCATATTCTTTTCTTGCCATCACAACAACATCTTCGGCTTTCGTGTCAGCACCCGGTGCTCTCCAATATCCATCCATGGTATCCCATTGAATTGCAAAACTTTTACCTGTCTCGTTATTTTTAACGTATTGTTTTTCACCACTACTGTGTGTAGTAAAACGAGGATCATTGTTTAATTGGTCAATCAATTCATCCCATTCTGATGGAGTTGGTTCAACTGCTTGACCTTGTGGTCGGTATTCATCAGCTGCTGGATTTCTTCTACCATTACCGTAATTACCGTAATAAGATCGTTCGTTTAGATTCTTAGTACCAAATCTACGCATATTTTCAGCTAAGATATTTTCTAAATTGCGTTTTGACATATTTTCCTAATTTTTTCTGTATTATATATAATAAATATTAGATTACCAAATAATCTTCTTAAAAAATACTAAATTAATTATACGGTAACCTTCTTCGTCTGTGAGTATAAATGAATTTTGATATTGTTGCCAATCTAATTGATATGATTTATCTAATACCCCATTGTTCACTGCTCGTATAACTTCGTTTAATGCATTAACCGTATACAATGTGTTTGTTTCTTTTTTTCGGTGTATGCTAATAGTATTCTGACCTCTTCGATTTGATTCCATTGCATTATATGTGCAATACAATGTATTAGGTACAGTTGAATTAGCAAACACAAAGATTCTAGATTCTGGTATCTCGTAATTGTGTTGGATATAGTCTGTTATGATGTTTATATCTGATTTATGTGCAAATGTGCACAGTAATTGCGTTTTCAATTTACATGTTCCTTATGATTGTTGTTCTATGTATGAATAACCGTTATTTGCTGATACATTTTTCAATACAAACCGATATCTACCCTGTGATACCGTATCAACAGCAAAATCTGCTGGCAATCCAATATGAGGTACTGGGTTTCTATAATCATACCATATTAGCCCAGCTATATTTTGAAAAAATGTAGATTTAACTCTATTTAATTCTACAATAAAATTATTAGGTTCGCGTATAAATTCATTACGAGCAACACGTTTAAACCATATTATAACATCATTGTTGCTATCAGTTACCGGATCTCCGATTAATATATCTGCTGTATCATCAGTTCCGGCTGATTGTCGTATAGAAATAGCATCTTCATCATCAATCCAATAAGATTCTTCATTACCATCATTATTAACTGTTAAACGAGTATCTTTAACTGATGTATCTAATTTAGTTTTATAAAATATGTCATGTAATTCTTTGAATCCATTATACCAATTAAACATGGCAGATTTCTTCCATTCATATGATTGTAACTTGTCTAAATCAATTGCTTCAGAAAAACGTGTTTCAAATATCATGATTAACCGTTTAAGTTGTTCATGTGAACTAGGATCTACTAAATGATGTAATTGTTGATATGGATCTCCAATTTGGTCAACTGGCAATACAATATCTTTATAAAAAGATTGTATCTTTTCGGTTAATACAAATTTCGATGCTAACCCTTCTGCTGCTGGGTCAAATTTACCACTTTTTAATTCTTTAACTTCCCATTCACCATATGGCATCACAATATCATGCTGAGCAGTACCACCTGGTTTAGAATCAGCCACACCCAACAATACAGCAATCTCACCATTACCCATACCACCACGTGCACCTCCTACATTCACTAAAAAGAATTTTTCAAATGCGTTGTATCCTCGTTCGACATATGATTGTATTGTATGTGCTCTATAATTTTTATCAAACTCAGCTTTTTCATTGTCTGACAATGCATCATATTGTATTTGTACTTGTTGTACAATATCTGCCGGCAATCCTATTTCTGAAAAATTGATTGATGTTGGTTGCGGTGCGTCAACAGTATCTTCTGGTTGCTCATTTATTCCACGAGCTTTTGCGACAATGTTATTTCGTTCCGTTGAGTCCAATGATGTCATTTCTAACAATACATTATCTAAAATTTGATAATCAGAATCTGATTCAGGATATCCTTTAGGTAATCTATAAGTCCACTCGGTAAGTATTGATTTTATATTCATAACGATATAATATTCATTTTACTATAAATATCCCCTACTTTAACTTTAACCGGAAAATTACCCGACTCTAGGATAGTCTTAATCTTAGGTAAAATTTCTCGAGCTTCTGTTAATGGGACATCAAATAAAATTGAATCATACGTGTATAAAATCATACATGTTTGTGTATCGGTTAATATTTGTTGAACTTGTTGTAATTTTTGCACTGATACTTCTGTTTCTACTGACTGTAAATAATAATTGAATAATTTATTTGCTGTCATGTTTTTTATAGTATCAGAACTAATTGTACGATGCAATATCGGTGTTTTAATAAATCCATTGGCTTTCCATTGTCGCCACAAATCATAAATAAAATCATTTACTTGTTTAAAAAATGGAATTGATAAAAATTCAGAATCAATCCCTCCATACAATAACCGGAATGTTATTTGTTTTGCCTGATCATACTGTTCTTCTGATAATGCAGTTGTATCGAAATAAAATCTACCAAAATATTCATGCACAGATCCATTTGGTAAATTATAACCAATTAATCTAGCAATCAGTCTTACGTGGTAGGCATCAAAATCCATTTCAACCAAAGCACCGTGATCGTGTCTGCTACAAAATGCATCACGGGTTCCATCTTCTTTGTTCATTGCAGCAAAGTTGAATCCTCGATATGCATTACTAGGTCTACCAGTTGTGGTATGATAATGATAATTACTATAAACTCGCGTATTGCTATGAATCAAATCAGGCAATTTAAATTCTGAAGTTACATGCAATCCGTTTCGTTCAATTGCAGCAAACGTTTCTGGATATAACTCATTGAACTGTAAATATGATTTTGTTAATTTAGAATTTATACACATTGGCCAAGCATACTTTCGTATTTTCTGACACATTGCTAAATGTTGCATTAATGGAACAAGTGCATTAACATTGTTCAGTGTTTGATGACGTCTCCAATAAAATGTATGAGCTGTGGTATAATAATGAGTTTCATCATAGGCTTCTCCGTAAGTATACCACCAAAGTGTCTTAATATCCCATACGGTATTGTTTCCGCCCAACTGTAGCCATTGTTTCTTGTCATACACAAAGACACTTGATAACTCTAGGAATCTGCTTAGATGTTCGGAAAAGGATATAAGTTGTTCAGTATGGCGGATAGGTACTATTCGTTCTACACCATCCTCAGTATAAACATATATACACGACACATTATTTTGTGATACATGCAAATTAGGATCTGCTAATACCGGGACTATTAATGTTTTACGATCATGTATATATGTAAATAATGCATTTAAATCTGTTAAATCATCTACTACCATACAACATAATTATATGAATAATAAATTAATAAACCAAATTTATGCGTTAATATCTTTTGGAGTTGCGATATCGGTATTCAAATAAAATTCTGAATAATTAGTTAACACATTTATCATACCAGGTAGTCGCTGTTCTGCTGCAATCGTAGTTAATCGGTTTTTTGTTATAACACCTCTATTAAATACACTATTAATATAAGTATCAGTTAATTCTCCAGAAATTGCCCAATCAATATATATTGCATCATATATTACTGGATCTATTTTATCTGGATAAAGATCGAACTGGGTTTTATCAATTTCGATAATTCGAGAATCATTGTTCTTTTTAACAAAGTATCTATTAAATGACCCACGTTTCATATCATCAGCAGTTGGTGATACTACAACAGCATATGGTTCTTTAAAATTAATATTTAATTGTTTTAAAGAATTATATATTGTGCTAGTAGCAGTTATATTTTTATATGGAACTAATTTTTGAGATATTTTTGCATTCCATATTTCTCCAGTATATATTTCATTTGTTATGTAACGATGATATAATCCAACATATTCAACGCCATCTTCAGACATCCATTCCGAACCAGATGTATATAAATTAGTTGTTATCTCATCAACTGTATAGTATAATTTTTGTCTCATAATATATTAGGCCTCATTATGCATCTAACAGATGTTAACCATTTTCCATCTGAACTAACTTTGTGTGTTATACTGATAATACTAAATACAACATTTTCTCTGTATTTTAATGGTAATACTTCAAATGTTAACACATCACCATATCTAAGTCCATTTATCCCATCTATAGTAAACTCAGCAGAGAATGGAAATATTGGTGCTGTTAATTGCTGTGATTTTAAAATTGAATCTGTCGGATGTTTTAAATATGTAGTTAATGATCTAAATAATGCTGATACTAATTCAGGTACTCCTGGTGATAGTCCAAATTTCGTACGAGACTCCATTATATCAGCGATAGCTTTTTTATGGCGGCTTGAATATTCATCAATTAACTTATTTTTTGCAGCCGCAGTTTTAGAATTATACATGTAATTAATATACGGTGCAATATCTTCCTGACTAATATCATCTGATTGATTTAATATATATGATAATGTTTTTACGTTATCTGGAATTGTTGCTGACAGTTTAAAATCATGCACAATTGTTCCAAATTCATGTGCAGCATACATTGGTATTGAATATGGTTTAACTGGATCTGTTTTAATGCCGGATGTTGATTTTAAAAATTTAGTATCAGTAAACAATAACCATGTTTCTTCTAACGGATGTGTTGCAAGTTGCATTGAAATTGCATTTCCAGTTGCATATGAAATTTCAGAACTTATTGATGATATAAATTCATTTAAAGCAAATCCACGTGTACCCCCATTAGTTATACCGCCGGTTCGTTTTCCATCTTTACCTTCTATCCCTAATAGTATATCTTGTATTGTTTCTAAATTAATTAATATTCTAGCAGGATATATAATACCTGTATTTGTAGTATTATCATATTCATGTATACCAGACCATGTTTCTGGTTTTATATCTTTAAAATATATAGCAGCTTCATTTGGGTCTTGCCCATACCAATTCATATCACTTGGGTTATTAGGATTTTTAGGTAATAGTAAAACACTATCCGGATTACACGAAACTAAATTTGTATAATAATTGCTTTTACACTGAATATCATTACATGCAATAAGTGCTCTAGATCCGCTACCTTGCATTGATTTTAATGGATAATCGTTGATAAATTGAATTAACCCACCTAAAGTTATATATCTGCTAAATTTAGTAGTATTATAACGTTTTGTATTTGAATAAAATTGACGATTAGTTGGGCTATATGGTTCACCATATACTATATATTGATCAGTCGATGTTTTTTCACCTGGTTTAGTTACATATGGTATACACCCAGTACCAACTGGTGTGGAATCTCCAGCAGTTGCTTTAATTATAGTATCAACAGTATTATATAATTTTTGATAAAAACTAGAAACACCAGTTACTGATTGTGGATTATTTTTATCAGCAGGCGGTGTTGTTATAACAGGATCATATGTAGGATTTCTTACTACATTTACTGTTTTAGTTGCTGGTACTTCTTTCTTTGATTCTTCATCAGTTGGCATAAACACTTTAATATCAGTATACGTATTACTAGTACCTGTTATTGATAATGTTATATCCACATACCCAGATGGCTGATATGAAAATTCAAAATTAGTAATTAATCCTTCAAACAAATATTCATTCATATAAGATAATTGCTTAAGACGCTCTTCATCTATAGTCCAATTTGGATATCGTTCTTGCAATTGTTTAATTGGTGGTAGTGATCCAGATGTTAATATTCCGGCAGTAATGTCTTGAGAAACGATCGCTGATTTTGGATGTACTATTACAATTGCCATATATCTACCCGGACGTAACCAAATGTCTTCAATTGTATCTAAATCTCGCATTGGATTTGGTACTGTTATATTAACCGTTGCTTTGTTTAATATACCCATCGAATGATCACCTACGGTAACATCTACCGCTGTAATATATGGTCCAATTAATCTAGATTGATCTTTATTATCATTCTTAATAACATCTTTGAATCGATTAGTTGTACTATCCCACTCTGACGTTGTTGTTGAATATGTTCTAGCATCATTTAAAAATCCATCTTCACCAGTTGGTAAATATCGACCTCCCCTAACCTCAGAACCACCTAATTTATCAACTTCTTTAGTTGTTATATTATTACCTTCATATGCAACTATTTCAACATTAGCAATTTTTTCAAGCATAAACTGCAAATCATTGGTACTAGGATTCCTAGTTATACCAGAACGACCACGAGCGTTTAATTCTTTTTGTAAATTAGGATCTACAGCTGTATAAAATATATTAGTACTATCACTCATCTTGAATTATTTAATATGTTAATCAATTGTTGTATATTTTTATCCGATGGTATACGTAATTTAGAATTTTTAGGTACTACAATTGTTCCTTTTCCTAATCCATTTGCTACAGCAATAATCCACCACAACGTAGAATCTTTATAAAATGTATTAGCTAATTTATCTAAACGTTCGGTCGATGTTGTTTGTATGTATACATCAGTCGATGATACCGGAACTATAGGTAGTATTGAAGATCCTAATCGACGTTTGCCGGTTGAATCTTGTAGTATTGAATTTGTTGTATATCTGCTCATATATTTTTTCCGTTACTCGTTAAGTAAATAAACTGAATTCTGTAGGTGTCGAGTCATCGTTTTCCAATGGACCGATAAAACCTTGATCTCCCGGATTAAGTGGTTTATTTTTATTTCTATTTTTTAATGTTTCTGGTTGGATAAGTCGATTTACATCTTCATTTGCTTCACTTAACCAGTTATTTTCACCTCGTTTTGCACGACCATTTGCATCCCAATCTTTTGCTAATGTATAGAATCTTCCTCCTTTTTGTGGCAAGTAATCTGTTATTAAAGTAAATCCACAGTTAACTGTAATTTTACGAGGTACTTGCATCATGGTTGGATCATGTTCTATATTAATTTCCCATGTTGTATCTGAGTCTTGCAATGTATAAGATAATGAAGTTAATATAGCTGGTTGTTGTCGAAATAAATCACCGATTGTAATACGCATCCATGGTGCTTTCAATCCGATTGTAGTTCCATCATATTCCGGGGCAGTATATCCTGCCATTGCATTTAGTTTACGCCAAATTGGTTTAAGTTCATCTCTATCTGTTGCATACACAGTAAAATCTAATTGTAAATCTCGACTATATCCAGTATATTGGTAATTTGGATCTGCTCTACCAATTAAAGAAACATTGGTCCAATTGGGAGTAAATGAATCTGATAACCCATTTATTAATGCTCTGAAAACTATAATATCATCTGTTTCGTCATCCGTTCTACCATTAAATAATTTTGGTCCAGTAAAATAAAATTTTATAAAATCTTGTGTTAAACCAACTCCTAAATCACCACTTCCTAACTTACTACCCAATATTGAATTTACTACCGGATTCCATGCATATGCATTTTTTTCTGATCGCTGCCCAAAGTCTATAACAGTGACACGATCTCCACGAAATGGTGTTGCTAAATCGAGTGGATTTAGACTTGGTTTCCAACTACCTGGTTTACCATTAATTGGAGTTGAATCCCATCTTGTTGCAACATGACTCCTCAATGTAAAATCATTAGTTATAGCAGATGGATTACTTTCATCGCCAATACCAGCTCCAAAATATTTATTACCACCAATATTAAATACAGTATATGCTCCACCTGGTGCTGCGGCCGCAGCTGCATAAATTGCACCAATCCAACCACGGCGTGTTGCTGCGGATGCGCCATCAAATCTTCTTGCTCGGATATTGTCATATGGAATTCTAGAACGAAAATCTTGATAACGCAAACCTGGAATTGTATTTAATTGATCAAATGGTACCGTAGCATATATTGTTTCAAATGCACCCGTTTCAGTTTTATTTGAATTAATTTCAAATATTTGCGGATAACCGGTTAATGTTGCTGCACTATTCAATGCTAAATTTTCAGAAAATAATCCAATATTTCCGCCAAAATTACTAGTAATATTAGTTGATTTACCATCTCTTGGTAATGATATTGGTGTTGAAAAATCAAAAATAGCACTTACACCCATTGCAAGTGAACCTGTTTTAAATTGTATATCACTCATATGTTATGCCCATGTTCCTCTATTAATACCAGGTGCAAATAAATTGTCTCGTTTAAGAGCTGAGGTTTGTGAATCTATTGCATCTTTCATCATGTTACCAACTGCGGTAAATGCTTGAACTAATTGTGATATTTGCGCACTTGTCATTGCTGAATTAGAACTATTAATAGATCTTGCTAATTGTCTATTACCATCAACATTTGTTCCAGCAATCATAGTGCTATCATTAACTCGCATAAATTTATCACGTGGATTGAATTTTACTACACCATCATTAATCATTAATGCATCTTCGTGTTGACTATTAACACCTTGTATTTGTGCCTCTTCCATACCCGTTGGTGAACCACCTGTGTTCTCTGACATTTGTTTTGCGAGATCAGCTGCACTCATTTCCGTCATACGTTTTGTTAACAAAGCACCTCCTAAATCTTCCATTTCAGATTTTACATATTCTATTAACTTAATATTTGCTGCAGATGTTTTAACATTGCTAGAGGCTTGAGCAATTGTATTTATTTGATCATATATCAACATTTGTGTTAATGCAGATTCTTGATTAACCTGTAATATCTCACCTAATGTTTCGTCAGTAGTTCTAGTATCTTCTAGTGACATCAATTCTTTAAAGCCCTCATCAGTCATTTTACCAGTATCAACTAGAGCTTTTGCTTGTCTAATTAAATCATCGCCTTTTACATTAAATAATATTTCAGCTCCAGATTTTTCTAGTATTTTTTTCTTTTGAATTGCTCGAGATAATTGCATTTCATCAATACCTAATAATTTAGACATTTGTTGACGTGCTAACAAGTTAGTTTCTAATTGACCTCCTTCTTGAGTTAATATTGTATTTAAAATATCTGCTTGTTTATTACCATCTCGTTGTAATGTTGCCATTCGATATGCATTAGTTAAACTTTTGCCTTGAAGATCTAATTGTGCTTTTTCATCGCCAACTAATCGACGACCTGATAATAATTGGTATTCTAATTCATCCCCTATGCTACTTTCAATATTTAATAGATTATCAGATATTGATTGTAAATCTTTCATTTCAAGACCCAATGTATGAGCTTTGAGTACTGCCATTTCTAAATTACCCGGTATTTTACCATATTGTAATTGTATAGTAGCACCTGCTTTTGCAATACCAGCTGTAACTACTTTAAATAACCCCATCGTACCTGATGGATCTAATGCCCCTGTTAATGTTTCAGTTGCTTTTAGTGTCATAGCAGCCGATTCTCCTTGCTGAGATGCATAGTATGAATATTCTTCTGCTTGTGCTGATGTTAATTTCAAATTGGTAGTTAATACACGTTGTACTGAAATTAATCCTTTATAATATGTTTTATTTTTAACAGCTGCTTGATTTAATGTTGGTACTATATTCTTAATACCAGCACCATAAGCCTGCATCTGTTTACCTGTTATACCTAATTCTTTTGCTACAGTATAAAATGCAGCTGACAATTTAGCTGCAGTTGCTGTTGAGACGCCAAATGAATCATTAATTGCTTTATTTCGTAACTCAAGTTTTAATGAAGCTTCGGTTAAGTCTTTATATCGATTTAATAATACTTCATTAGCACCAGCTAATTTATCTAACCCAGTTAGTGCCTGTACAGAATTCGTTTTTACGGCTGTTAAGTTGTCATTGAATGCGGTAGCAGCAGTTAAGGATTTAGTTAATAGTGCCACTAAATCAAAAACACCATGTTTAGGCTTAGATTTAAGATAACGAATTAATCGATGTTGTTCTGTTTTAGTATGCATGGTATGAAATATCTTTATAATAAATATTATTATCTAGATTTTCTACTAGATTTTTTTGATAATGCCTCAGTTTGCTTTTCTGCAACTTCTGCTTTGGCTTCTAAAATCTCATTTACTTTGTTTGCATAAAATTTACGAATAAATATTGGTAAATTATACACAGTTTCCCAGTCCCATCTACCTTCACCAAACCAAATTAATTTAAATAAAGAATCATGTAAGTGTATGCGATCAGGTGGACTAAAACCAAAAAAGGTCTGTTCCAATGGGAAATGTAGATTTGAAGGTGCTCCCATCTTCACCTTCGAATTCATATGTCATATCCAAACCAGGAAGATTAGCTGCAATGTATTTTCTAAATTCTTTTGCATTTTTCGATAAAAATTCATATCGTATAAAATTTTCAATATCTGTTTTATCTCTATTACCATTTACTTCTGTAATTGTAGCTGATAAAAATTCTGAAATTGTTATTTCATTGATATCTTTATTAATATAAATGAATTTTAATACGACATCTGTTCCGTTATTATTAAATTCATATTCAAATTCTCCATTTTCATTAGATTGTAAGTCAAACGGTTTATTTTGCAATCTAGATAATATCAAAGTACGGTCAATTGACTTTTTAGTATTAGGATCAGTAACTTTTACAGGATATTCGACACCATATGCTAATATTCTAGCATTAATTATTAATGAATCTTTATCAGAAGTTTTAATATCTGCAACTGCTACTGGTGTTGTGATTATAGATTCTAATAATTTATCAAATACAACCCCGTTATCAATATATGATGGATTAGTTAAAATATCCTCATCATATGCAGTCATATATCGCATTTCAATTTGACCACTACGCAATGGATGTGTTTCTGGATAAATTTTTCCTTGACTTGGTAAATTCACAATAACTGTTGGTAATTTACTTCTTTTTTGTGATTCGTATTGTTGTTTTGCTAATTCTACGATTTTTTGATTTGATACACGATCTGTCATCTGTGTCATAATAACTCCTTTTAAATAACCTTTATTATAAATATATAAAACACAAAAAATGGGAGATATTTAGTCCCCCATTAATGAATATATTATTTTAATATTAGAAGCTTAATTGTGCCCAATCATATCGAATCGATAATTCAATAGTAACAACATCTTCTGTGCTCCAATCCAATGAACCCCAGTTTGAATCAGTTATCCAAGCACCATTTAATTTCCACTGTTCAATAATTTCACCTAATGGTGATAATTGTTGCAATAATAATTCTTTTTTATAATATGTAGAATAACCATCTCTACCAGTATGCGATTCGTGGTGCTGCATTATCCATTGCATTACTGCTTGTGCACCAGATGGGACAATTGCATCATACAATGTTATTGATAAAGCATTCCAATTAGATTTACCTTTCACATATCGTTGTACATTTATGTAATCTAAAGTAACTTCACCTTGAGTTAATTGTGGTTTACCTGATGCTTTAATTAAATATGATGGTATATTTACCCCGCTGTTATTTACTGACAAAACAAATTGATGTTGCTTTTTTGGTTCCCAGCTGTATGCATTCCCGAACATACCAGCTTGATCCACATATGAGCCAGATATTAAATTTTCTAATGCCATGTTTTCATTATCCTATTTTATAAATAAATATTAGCAAAGTAAAAAAGGTGAGAACTAATCTCACCTTTATTTTTAGTTAATTATTATCCTGGAAATTGTGCTCCGGTTGGTTGAATATTGAAATCTAATACAATAAACTCAGCTGTTCTTGTTGGTTGCAAGAAAATCTGACCGTATAAAATATTTCTATCAATAACATCTGGTGTATTATTCGTCGAATCCATTACTACTCTAAACGCATATAAACCTTGTTTCGTTTTTACTGTTTCCATATATGGATTAACGATTGATAAGAAAATATTTCTAGTTCGATCTGTGTTTTGTTCGAATACCAAATAACGTGTAGATGATGCAATGAATTTTTTAAGTTCTAGCAACAAACGGCGCACTGACACTCGGTCTAATGCACTTGGTCTAGCTTGTAATGTCTTTTGACCCCAAACCACTACTCCTTCATTAGGGAAGTTCGCAATAGGATTAATACGAGCTTCATACAATGTATCACGCATTGCTTGTGATAAGTTAATATATGTATCAGATACTGTAGTTAAACCACCACGAGTTAAACCAGCAGGTGCATACCATGGAGCTCCAATTTTATCATTAAATGCTAATACACCCGGCAATACAACGCTCGGTGGTACCCAAACAGGAACATTTTTAGAAGGATTAACAATACGAACCCATGGCCAATATGCTGCTGTGTAACTGCTATCTAATGTAGCAGTGTCAGAAACAACTGTTGAGATTGGATCTTCTAATCCGTTTGAATCCATTACATAAAATGTATCTTGACGAGTTTCTGCTAGATTAATTGCTAATGATGTTACCGCACTATGTTTACTATTCAATATACCAGGTGTAACAATCATATTCATATCATAATAATCAGTGTTACTTAACAATGTAAATGCTTTGTTATATGCTTTAGTACCTGTCGATGTACTAGTTGCACAATCAAATCCGAATGCATTTGTATTTGCAATCCATTTACCTGAATATTTTGGTAAGTTTGGACGAGTTCCATCAAATCCACCTTGGAATGGTACTATGAATTTACGAGTATATGAAGAAATGTTATCAGTAAATGTACCACCTATTAATGCAGATTCAACTGAACCAGAGTAAGGTGCTGTCGATGATGGGAATGCTGCTGCTGCATCTTGATTAATATTGCCTAAATAAAAATCTACATTGCTACCAGTTGTTGATCCTGATGATGGTAATGGTGCTAAATAATTTAAATTTGTTGTATTATTAAAATCAAATCCAAAATAATTTTTAGCGCTATATGTTGTTTGAACTTGGGTTGTTACATATGTAGCACCAGTTAAGTTAGCAGCACCCGCATTTGGTATTGGAGATGTTAATGCTCTAAATCCAAATGGTATCAATGATTTTTCATTTGTACCATATTTCACAGCGTCTGTTACTTCTACGCGAATGAATTTAGATTTATTTGGATAATCACCATTTACTACTAAATCATTAGCATCTGTTACTGTTTGATAACGATCACCAATTAAATTTACAATGTATCTAGGAGATGTTGGATCTAAATTTACATTTTGAAATATCTCAACTGTATCTGGTGTTTTATCTGTATCTTGAGATGAATATGGAGAATTAACAATATTTGATGTATTAACTCTACGTACCTCTACACTAAAAGTACCATATCCATTTGGATCGGTAACTTCGTTAGATGTTCTAACATCAAAAATACCAATTTTAACTTCATGATTTACTGATGTACCATGTGATAATGTATGGAATCTAAATAAATCTTTAGTAACACTTCCAATTTTTTGTGATGTTATATAAGGTGTTGCTGCTGTGTTATAATCTTGTATAAATTCATAGTTAGAATATTTAACTAATGATAATGTAACATTGCCTATGTTATTAAATGCTGAAGTTGCAGTTTTATCTTCATATTGTACATATACTGGATAATCAACAGATTTTGGTGATGCTCCAAAAACTTTGTTAACATACTTGTTACTCGATTCTACAACTGAACCTGAAATTGCAACGCCTTCTGCTACTAGGAATGCTCCTGAATATCCAATTGCATTTGCATCGGTACCAGTTGGTACTGCATATGAACCAGAAATTTTAATTGCAAATGAACCTGAGCCTGCATCTAAAAGAACTGAATCTTCAAATACCGCTGATGCTCCTGTTGTTGTAATTGCCTGTGTTGGGTGCAATACGTGAGTTACTCTGCTAACTGATGCTGATGTTGCAACGATTGCCATTGCCCCATTTGTTAATTTATATCCATCTTCATATAAAAGACGAGTTACTGTGATTACATTTCCATTTCTTAAATAGTCTTGAACTACATATGGAACATATGAATCATCTGTATATGATCCGAATTTTTGTGTGAATTCTCCCCACGATGTTATTTTAGTTGGTACAAGTGCTGGACCTTTAACTGTTGGTCCGACAATTGCCGCCCCTAATTGTGCTACACCACCAGCTAAAAACGATTGATCTACTTCATTCGTAAATACACCCGGCGATATTATTCTTTCTGCCATTAAATTACTCCTTTAATTTTAATATAAATATAGATTGTAAATCCCAAACCTACACAGCAGGGGTAAATGTTCCATCTTCTATATTTACAGACCCATCGCCGTAACGATCTTTAAGTAAATCTAATAACTCCGATTCGCGTTCTTGCAATCTAGTAAATTGATTAAGCAATTGTGATTTTTGAGATTTCACAATGTCTAGTTTAGATTCTAGCACATGTTCTTCAATTGAAACCGTACCCAATAATTGAGTGTTTTGTGCAAAATCATTGCGAAGAGTTGTAATTGCTTCTAAATGTTCTTTGTCTAATTTTTTTGTCATAACTTATTTTTTTTAATGTATAATATAATATAATAAATTTATATTGAAATTCAAACCGGTTTATCTACAATATCAAACAAATGCCATAAATTGTGTATTGTATAATAATCAATCATTTCTTGTTGTGTTACTTGATCAGGATATATTGTCATATATTCTAATCCATTTTTTATAACCGTAATTGGTAACGGTGGTTGTTCAGTTAAGTATTCTACTCGAAATACTAATTCTTGCGTAGATGCATCAAAATTTGCGACCATAATAATCTCTAAAATAATTTTCTAATCTTAATTGTTCAGATTCATTCAACCAATAATCAAATAGTAAAAATGCACCAAAATACATTCCAGCCCCCATAATACCTGTTGTAATATTGGTATTACCCACATAAAATGATTGTCCTGCAGTCATCGCAGTAGTTACTATGTTGAAATTAGATGTAAATAATTGTTTCTTCAATGTTCCATTAATATATACTTCTTGTTCGGAACCAATGCCGCCAGGTTGTTTTAATCGATATTTAACTGTTAATATCATCCAATCTTCTCGCTCTGCTTGTGATGCATATGTATCATATTGACTATTAGTTATCGAACCTGGCTGACCTCCATAATATATACTTCGTATGGTTCGATTTGCATCTGACATAGATAAATCAACACCACCTGGTGTAATATTGTCAAATACATAAAAAATCTGATTAGCAATTGGTTTTAATTTAACAACCATTATAGCTGATACCTCAGAATCACCACTAAAATTTAATGTCGGTGTTGGATATAATGAACATCTAGAATCATTAAAATCTAACGAGTTACGTAAATTGAAGATATCGTTTGTGATAATATCTGGCGTAAATCCAGAACCTTGTGCATTTGTAAGTGTAAATCCGGAACTAATTAAATCAGTTAGTGTAATTACCGTACCAGTATTAGTTGTAACGTTATCAGCATTGCAAAAGATTAATGGTTTTTTTACGCCTGTTAATGTAACCGGATCTTGCATTTTATCCATGTTAGCAGTACCATCAGTACGACCTCCAGCAAATCCGGTACGATATCCTGCCATTCCTAACCCAGTTTTTGCACCTTGCAATCTGCCTTGATTAAAACCTTTTACTAAACCCGTTCTAGCCATGATTAATAAAATTCACCATTAACGAATATACTAGATGTAGATGTTGGAGATAAAAATACAGATGCCGATGTTTGCATTGTTAAAAATGTGTTTGGCGGTAAATTGTAATAAGGCACACCATTTGCATCTTTTTGTTTTTGAAATACCCCAGCAAAAACTGAATTACCAAAAAAGTCAAACGTTGCAGTACCAGCTGTATAACCTGAGTTAATAGTTACTGCTAATACACCTAAACGAGCAATACCTGCAGAACTTGAAAGTCCTAATAAGTGGTTGGCTGCTGTTGATGAATTTGTCCCAACTGTGATGCTATAGATACGAGATCCATTTGGACCTCCTTGTGCTATAACTAATGGTGTTAATTGCGATGAACTCACTAAAAACGATGATGATGCTAACAATGCACCTGTGAATGTTAAACTTGTTGCCATAATTTATATTTTATATTAATAAATATTTTGATTAAAAATTGTTAGATAAATATAACAGTGTTGCTTGTAATAATGCATCACTAGATATAGTATTGCATGATTGTGATTTTACTGATCCAGATATTGCTAATGAACCTGTTATTTCATATGCCCCGGATAATTTGGTTGACCAATTTGCTTTACCATCTGATGTTTGTGATACTAATACTTTACCAATACCTTCAGTAGTGTCTTGTAATTGTACTGAATATGCAGGAAATGATCCATAATTGGTATTAGCGGCAAACTTACCTCCAATACCCTCAGATATAACACCAAACTCATCCGTTTGACCAGCATTACCTTCAACACCAACTGATATGCCATTACCTTGAACACCAGTAGTCGCACCATCGCCAACAACCCCTATAAGACCATTACCTTGAACTCCATTATTAAAAGAACTTTGTCCAAATATACATGTTTCGCTACTATTAACATATAATTTATATGTTGGATCGATACCACCACCAATACCGACATAACCAGACGCATCTATAACAAATTTAGATGTATCTGGTGTTGTGGAATCTTCTACAACAAATGCATTACCTGTTCCTGTTTGTGTTATTCTAACTAAATCGGTTGAGGTTGAACCTGTTATCAGTAATCCAGAACCAGTAATATTTTGTGTTACGTTTAATGATCCTGTTATCGTAGTATTACCAACTACGTTTAATGCTGTAGCAGATCCAGAAATTATCAATGATCCGGTTACTGTTAATATTCCTGGCGTATTCCATTGCAATGCAGTTGAACCGTTAGTATTATTCAATGTCCCAGCACCCCAATCAATTGACATCGATGGTGTACCTCCTAAAGTAGTTTTATTGTATTTTAAATTCCGATTACCCCAATCGACTGTTTCTCTGTTAACACCATATGGTGTTCCTGGTGTATATAAAATTCTATTATTCCAATCGACGGTAGTATACTCACTATCGTTTGAGAAATCATATGTGTTTAATGTTTCAAGGTTCCAATCAATCACGTTAATTGCTGTTGGATTAAGGGTTGTATCAACCTTTTGAATTACATTATTTATAGTATTTATAGCAGTGTATGTTACTGAAGCTGATGTATTAGATACAACTAATGAACCGGTTACACCTAGTGAACCAGATATAACAACGTTTTGGTTTAATGTGCTTAAACCAGTAGCATTTGATGCTGTTATTGCATATGATGCAGATGCAGCAGATGACGCAGTTCCTAATAACGATGCAGTTACACTACCTAATGTCATCGAATTTAATGCAGGATTATATGTTATAGTACTAGTATATAATCGTTCTGCTGCAAATGGATTGTTATTCGAATCTACAAATGTCGGGAAAAAATTAGCATTAGTAATATTTCTTTCTGATATAATAGTAGATGCAGTTTGTGCTGTTGTTATAAAAGATGCGGTTATGGCATTTTGTGCCCAAGATGCAGTTCCGAACAATGATCCGGTAATACCCGCAGTTACATTAAGCGAACCTGTGATGTTAGAACTTCCTTGTGAGAAGTATCCATTCTTTATTATGAATTCGTTTGCCATTCCTTTTCCCTATCCAAGTTATGGGTTTATTATTTATATATAAATATGATTAGATTCCGAAACGTGCTCTGGTTGCATTGAAGTTTTGAAGTACTTCGGATGCGGAGAGTGCTCGGTTGTAAATTGAGGTTTGTGATATATTTCCTTTAAAATTATATCCTCCACCGTCAATATACCTAGCAATCATTAAATTTGTAGTATCTAATGCGTTTGAAGATACAGTACCACTCGTTGTATTAGTAATTCCATTTCCATACAATGTATGTGTTATTCCTGATCTGATTGAAACTAAAAAATTCCATTGGCCATCTGTTAAAGTCAAATACCTACCAAATGGTGAAGATCCTTCTAAAACACCACCTCCCCAACTATTTGTAGAAGTACCTTTTCCTAACCAAAAACCACCACCATAATTTTTATCTAATAATCTTGCATAAGTTGGGTTTGTTGAATCTGTTGGTCTAAACCATAAACATACTGTAAAATTTGTTAATTGTGTATTAAAGGTTGTTGTTACGTGTGCATTTGTTCCATCAAACACAATTGAGCCACCATTACCACTATTAAATGTTGGGCCATTAATTAATGTTCCATTATTTCTATTTTTACTAATATCTGTCCACGTACTAGATCCACTAACATATGATTTAGTATTAGCTGCATCTAGACATAATACTAGACCATCAGTTACTATTTTTGGTGAATAATTAAATGCCATAACTTATATACTTCTTATTATCGTTTTTAAAGTCCATCCCGATGTTGTTGCAGAACCTGTTAATAACATATTTGATCCAGAAATTAAAACAGTAAATGCTAAACCAGCGGTTGAACCAAAATCTGTTGTAGTTGTTTCTGTAAAATTAACCGCAGATGCACTTTGTATAGCCATTATAGACCCAGCTCTCGCATTTGACCCAGAGCGAATTGAGTACTCAAAAAATGCTGTATCATATGAAGCAGTTGGTAAACTATATATAGTAAATGCACCGGATGCAGTTGTTACTAATTTTGTAGTTGTTATCAACATTGGATCTTGATAACTACCTATTAATGTAGTATTGTCTGAAAATACTTCTAATATTGGCAATCCGGAAATATCATTAACTGAGAATAATGATCCCGACAATGAATCAGTAACTGAGAATAATTCTCCCTGTGAACCTTGTACAGTGAATACTGGTTGTGCAGATCCAGATCCATATACTGTTAACACAGATCCACTATTAGTTCCAGTTGACGCTGATAATAATAATCGAGAACCTGTTATATTTTGGGTTACATTCAATGAACCTGTAACTACAACATCTTGGGTTAATGGATTAACATATGATGCCGTTTGTGCTGTTTGAACATATGAAGCCGTTGTTGCAGTTCCTAATAACGAACCTGTAATACCTGCTGTTACATTCAATGAACCTGTGATAATAGCACTACCTAATACATCTAATTTAGCATTTAAATTTGTAGATTTAGCTATACCAACATTTCCAGATCCTGATATGAAAAATAACGGAGATGATCCGCTATATGAGAATACAAATCCACTTGGTAATACTGAACTACTATAATATGTGTCAAATGCAAATTGTCCATTACTATTAAATGGAGTCATTTTACCATAGCCAAAGGCGCCGTTAGATTGATAAAAGTAATTCTCATTACTTCCGGTATACCTGATATGTAGTGCGCCATTCACATCTAGTTTAGTTATTGGAGTAGTTGTACCAATCCCAACATTGCCGGCATTATCAATTACAAATGGAGTTGAATCTGGGTTTGTTGAGTCTTCGACTACAAAAGCATTACCCGTACCTGTTTGTGTAATTCTAACCAAATCGGTTGTAGTAGAACCGGTAATTAGTAATGCAGAACCAGTAATACCTTGAGTTACATTCAATGATCCGGTAATTATAGTGTTACCATTTACATCTAATCTAGCTGTTGGATTCGATTTACCTATACCAACATCTCCAGAGGATGATATTTGCATTAAATTAGATCCATTAATGTTAAAGAATATTGAACCTACCGCAGCATCTACAGAACCTATATATAATATATTTGACGAGTTGATACCCATCATTCTAGTTGTTACGTTGCTTGAATTTTTTCCTTGTAAATATGTTGCGTTTTGTAATAACGTTATATTATCATATGAATTTATACTACCGGTTACTGTTAATGAACCTGTAATAATAGTATTACCATTTACATCTAGTTTAGCATTAGGAGTAGTATTTCCAATACTAACATCACCTACATTATTAATTACAAATTGACTAGAATCTGGTGTATTTGTATCTTCAACTACAAACGAATTACCTGTTCCTGTTTGAGTAAATCTAACTAAATCTGTGTTTGATGATGCTGATGCTATTAATAATGGGGTTGTTCGGATAATATTTCCATCGTCATTACCTGTTAAATATAATCTAGCACCTGGTGCACTTACAGCAGTTCCAATAGCAATATCACCATATCTTCCAATTCTAAGTCTTTCTACACCATTAGCACCAAATGCTAAATCAACTCCAGTATAATTAATAAAGGCTTCTGCAGTACTATCGGTTCTTTTTATTGTTAAAAATCTAGTTTCACTACTTGCCATACCCTCAAATAACGGCACTGACGTAACATTGGCCGATCCTGAGGTGTGTAATAGTCTAGATGGGGATGTTATACCAATAGCAACATTACCTGCATTACTTACTACAAATGGTGTTGAATCAGGGTTAGTAGAATCTTCTACCACAAATGCGTTACCCGCTCCGGTTTGTGTAATTCTAACTAGATCTACTGATGTTGAACCTGTAATTTGTAATCCAGATCCCGTAATATCAGCTGTTACATTTAATGAACCTGTAACTACAACATTTTGGGTTAATGGATTAACATATGATGCCGTTTGTGCTGTTTGAACATATGATGCCGTTGTTGCATTTGTTGCATTAGATATACTTCCACTAAAATATGAAGCTGTTTGGGCTAAGTTTACATATGAAGCACTTATAGCATTTACAACATATGAAGCTGTTTGTGCATTTTGCACGTAAGAAGCAGTATTTGCTAGAAGAGTGTATGAGGAGGTAGTTGTTAATAGATCTTGGTTAGGATTATATCTTAAACCTCCATCTACTTGAATAAATCCTGGTCCTGATGTATCTACAAATAGTACGTTATGTTGTAAGTTTTGTGTGGATATACTAGTTGATACTTGAAGTGCAATTGAAGCTGTTTGTGCAAATGATGCAGTACCTAAGAGTGAACCTGTTATGCTAGGGGCAAATAATGATGATAGTTCTCCTGCAGAGCCAGAAGTTAAGACCTTTTTCCAATTGGGCATAGTATTTCCTTTTTATATTGTGGTTAGATACATACACTTATGCCGTGTATATGCCTACTTCCTTGCGGCCAACAATATTATTTTATAATAAATATAAAATGTTCTAGAAATACATTATTTTTTTGTAGGAGGAGTTGCTGGTATTGGAACTGTTGGTTGTGTTAATTTTTCTAACTCTTGTTCCAGTTTAATTTGAAGTGATGCAATATACTTTGCATCTTTACCTGTTAATGTGATTGTATCTAATGATTGACGCAATACACTTAAATCTTGTGCTGTAAACATAACTTATTTATTTTTGTGATAGATATTGTTGCTGTAACTTATATACAATATTATATAACGTTTCTAATTGTTCACCCTTGAACGTTGAACTTTTAATTAACTCTAACAAGTACTCAATTTCTTGTTGAATTAAAATGAATTCCTCCCGATTAGTTTGATTAACCGGAGAGGAATTTTTATCATTGTTATTTAATTTATTTACTATAGACATAACTAGTTTATTTAATTTTATGCATACATCCAAATTGTGCCATCATTTGCTGTATAAACTGCACCTTCTTTAGCAAACTCACCTGTAATTGGTTTTGTTGCACCATGTGATGCTTCTGTGAATACATATGACATAAATGAACCACTTACACCTGATGCTGATGTTGGATCTAATGCGTTACTCGTATCAATTAATCCATCTTGGAATCCCCAACGACCTGTCGCAGAATCAAAACCAAATGCAATATTACCGGCAGCTAATGAACCTCTATCAATAACAATACCACCATCAGTAGTACCAGCAGATCCAGATGCTAATAATATAAATTTATCAGCTACATATAAATCTTGTGTATTGATATATGTTGCAGTACCATTTACAAATAAGTTACCACCAACTGTTAAATCAGATGTTATTGATACACTATTAGGTAACCCAACTGTTATTGTTTGACCTGATACTGATGTTTCTACTTCATTTGATGTACCAGCAATAGTTAATGTTTGTGATGCTAATGCAACTGTACTAGGACCACCCGTACCTGCATTAATATTTAATGTAGATACTAATCCTGTTAAACCACTACCATCACCTTTAAAAGAACCAGTAAATGAACCAGTTAATGCCGAATTAGCACCTGTGAATCTAACTGATGTAGTACCAGATACATTCGTACCATCATCTGTAATACTAGATGGTGCAAACTTATTATCAGTGTTATTCCATTTTGTGATAATATTATTTGTTAAATCCGCAGCACCTGATACTGTTAATGTAACAGCCACAGATCCATTATAAGAAGCCGCGCCACCTAAACCTTCACCGATTGTTAATGCATTTGTTAAACTACCTGCAGTTACACCGGTCAATCCACTACCATTTCCTGTAAATGATCCTGAGAATGAACCTGAATGTGATAATCCTGATGCTGCGGTAGTTGCAACAATTGTACCAGTACCATTAATAGCAGTTGTACTTAAGTTACTAGCACCACCACCTATTACGACCTGGCCAGATGTTAAGTTATCTACTTGTAATGACGGAATGTTTGCCGTACTACCAGAGACTAATACCTTTTTCCAATTTGCCATGTTATGTTATTCCTATGTTATGTTTAATATAAATATGTTATTAAATTTATTCTAGCCCAACAAATAAAGAACTAGATGTAAAATATATTCCACCAACAGGTGCAGGATCTGATAAATTCATTGACTGTGTTGCTAAAACTAATACTCCACTTTGTGTAACTGATAGAATTGGAGTGTTTCCTTGTTTAATTAAAAAAATATTATCCGTTGGACTAACTGTAGCAGTTATGCTACCTGATATAATACGATATGGATCTGAAGCTCCTAATACATATGATGCTGTCACTGCATATGATGCTGTTATATCATAAAGTAATCCAGGAAGTAATTGTGATGGTTTAAATTGTCTTGTATATGCCATTATGCCCATCTCCCTTTAACGATTATTAAATCTGTAACATCAATTGCATACCCTAATGCTACCGTATCAAATACAATTGTTTGTGTTGCTAATAAATCATTAGGAGTCCATGTATAACATTGTTTATCAATATATTGACCATTAATATATAAATCAAATTCATTACCCGTAGAAGTTGCAAATGTAATTGGATTTATTTTTGGTGTACCTGCAATTGTTACTGTTGTTGCATTTACACGAGTTGATTGTTTTTCAGTTAACGCAGTTAAATATAACATTGTAGCTGCATTAATTGTATTGGTACTACCACCACCTGTTGCTACAACAGATCCGCCACTTACAATTCTAGATTGTACTTGTAATAATTGTACTGGTACCGTTGTCGTATTAAATAAATCAACCCCAACATCTATTACTTGATCGAATGAAACTTTTTTAACCGAATACATCGTTTTTAATGTATTAATTCTAGTTTCTTGTTCTGATAATAATGTACCTTGAACCGTTAATGTATTTGTAGATCTTACCAATCTATCTTCTCCAACGGTATTCACCGTTTCAAATGAAAATTGCCCTAATGTAGTTGGGAATACATTTCCTTCATTACCCCATGCAAATCTACCATATGGTAATATCTGATCAACTAACTCATTCATTTGCGTTGTAAAATCACACCACAACATGATATCATATTCAATAGTTACATATTTAGGTATATTAATTAAGAATATTTGTTCAGATGATACTGGTTCATTAGTTGGTATTGGAAATATGTCATCTTCAAATCTATTTCTAGAATTATATCTATTACTGCGATGTATTATATGTGAACTAGTATGTGTATGATTAACATCTAATCCTTTTACAGTATCACGTTCTACAATTGAATTTCGTTTCAACATTATAATAGGAGATTGGAGCATTCCCTTTTCATCTCGTAAATATCCTAATCTACGAACATTATCCCATTTTTCTCCGTTTGCAAATATAACTGGTACTGTAATCGTTTGTCCATTATCAGTAACTTGTGGTCGTATTTCATTTTCAATGTACCATTTAATTGCATAATCAATATCATATGCAGTTCGTTTTGGTGTTCTAATTACATCAGTATCGCGTCTTGTTTGATCAGCTCTATTTAAAATAGGATCATTCTGTAAACCTCCTGTTTTTACTGGATTAGGTTTATTAGTTTTACGATCTATATTTTCTCTATTAAAATTTGACATTAGAATCCTTTGTATGCAGGAGAATTATTATCTCCACCTCTACGTAAATTTTTAATTCCAGCTGGTGTTTGTCTAGTTGCGTGAGCATCTATTAACACAGATACACTGTAACCATGCTCCGAACCATTCGGCCATGTTTCTGGATTTTTACCTACAAAATACTGATTCGAATCAACATTATCTACTTCATAATATTCATTATCCCATAATATGATATCACCAACTTCAGGATAAAAATCTGCACGTTCTAAAATATCTCGAGAAACTCCAAATTGAGCTGTACGATTATATGTATGACCATAATCATCCATATTAGAAGTTTTAGTTTCTTTTGTTATTAAACATGGAATTAATATTGAATTGTAATATGATTTTGCGGTAGATTCGCCGTAAATATTAGAATCACTTGCTTCTACAATTAATTTATAAAATTCAATTTCTGTATCTATAATTGAGTTTAATAGTTCTCTATTAATCGATGCTAAAAATCTTGCGTCTCGTTTTCCACCAAATAGTGCCATATCTTTTCTCCTTACCCAACATATATTTTAAGCGGAACTTTTGCTAGAATCTCATTCATTTGAGTCGATTCAGCATTTTGACGAGTTAGCATTTGTTCTTTTGTTAATTTATCTAAAAATTCTCGAAGCTGAGTTATTAATGCTTCTTTCTCAGCCTGGCCTTGTGTTACTAACTCACCACCATTTAAAGTAACTTCTGCATTTGGAATTGGAATTGATGAATATTTGCCACGAACAAAGCCTAACATTTCCTTTGCGGTTGCTGCTCCGTATTTCAATATCCAAGCACGGCCCATATCATTAATGCTCCCGTATGGTTGATATGTATATGGTATATTTGATGCGTCACTTACAACTCCGTTTAGAAGTGCGGTATTACCAAATAAAATAGCGTCTTTGCTTTTTTCTTCTTCGAATAAATATTCAAACCAAACTTCATTATAATGTATAGATGATGCTGACGAACCTGTACCAGATGTTGGTATTGGCCAAAACTTAATATCATCTCCATGTATCTCAAATGAGTAATGTGATTTACGTACTTGATCATTAAATTCAATTGCTTGTAATCTCAATAAATCTGCGTGAATTGGCATCATCATAAAACTAATCGATGGAGAGAATCCACCAAAATTAAATGAATCCATTAATTGTTGTGAACCTAAACCAGTTCCAACGAATGGGTCAAAATATCTAGTAATAGCAGGAGGCGCATTGTGAAGTACACGTTTAATTTCAATTGAACTAGTATTAGATAAAGATGAACTTTCTAATGCTAATGATGCAGAAACTGCATCTCGTATACTATATGTTTGTACTCCAGCTTCTACTGATATCTTTGCTTTTTTCCATTTAACAGTACCTCCACTATCAGCTTCAGTACCATATGCTCTAGATAATTTTGTTATAAAATTTAACGATGTACCAATTGCAGCACCGGTAAAACTTTGTCCTTGTAAAAAACTAGAACCAGTTTGTACTCCTAATGTATTAACTAAATTATTAACAATATTAACTTGGTTAACTTGATTTGAGTATTCTACTACCGCTGCTTCGAATGCTGTATAAAAATTTATATCAATAAGCTCGACATCCATTATTGGATATCCAACATGCTGTGCTGCATATTTTGCAAAACTGTCTGCGTGTTGTTGAAATAATGGATCTGCATCAAAAAATCCAAAAGGCGTAGAACCGGTAGTGAATGATGAGCTACCTGGCCAAATTGGTTTATTTTCACTGTAATCCATTATATTTCTCCTTTATATATAAATATTAATAATTTTCATTTAATAGTTCTAAAATCTCATCTAATCCTTCGTGACGGTGATTATCTTTTAATACTGTCTCTGAAACCCATTTAGATGGTTTTAATTTAGCAATCTCATGAACTGCAGAATCATTTTTAAATTTTAAATCTATTTGCTGTTTATCACCACATAAAATCATAATTGAGTTTTTACCTAACCTACCCAATACCATTTGTAATTGTTGTTTAGTTAAGTTTTGAAATTCATCTACGATGCAAACTGAATTGTTAAATGTTCTTCCCCTGAAATGTGTTAATGAAACTAATTCAATGTTTTCTTCTTTTTCCAGTTTCTCTAATATTTCAGGTTTGTTATAAACATCCCGCATATTAGCACGGATTGGAACTAACCATGGATCCATCTTTTCTTTTTCTGTTCCAGGTAAAAATCCGTTATCTTCTGTTGACACTGTCGGTCTTGTTATTATAATTTTATCAACACGTCGTTTAAAAAATAAATCTAATGCAATTTGAACTGCTAACAAAGTTTTACCACTTCCTGCTTTGCCAATTATAAAGTTCCATGGTGTTTTTATAATATTCTCTTTTGCTGCTTTTTGTTCTTCTGAAAGTGTTAAGCTGAATTTAACATCTGTTTTCGGAGGTGTTTTACTTGTGTTCAGTGTACCCATAAATAACTTAAGTTAGTTTATAATAATTTAGTTAATGTTGATTCTCTTAATGACATATCACGCAATGCCTCAATTTTACCTAAACTTAATCTTCTAATTGCATGAAATGTTTCTTTTGGTGGGTATGGAGTCATTACCTTAATTTTAATCAACTCTCTATCCTGACCTAAATCCTGTTCAATGTGAACCATTAATACCAATCTAATTGCTCGTATACGATCCAATACATCTATAAGACGACCGGCATAACGTATTTCAGCAAACATTTCATATTTTGTTCTTGGTGCTGCCATATATTATTTTCTTTTTATATAAATATCAATTTAATCTGTTCTCGTGAATTAGTCATCTACAAATTCTCTCATTTCTTAAAAAGGGTTAACTTGTGGTTTTGGCACGTATTCAATTAATGGTAAATCTTTCAACCATTGAATGTCGCACATATCTATTGAATCTGAATCTATACAAATGTTATCGTTAACATCGTATAGTTCTAAGTTAAAGTAAGTATAAGGTGCTATTAAAACACCCTCTAAACTTGCTTTCTGTTCTATTGTTATAATTGCTGTATTCATCTTATACGTTTATTCCTAAAGTTGTCATTAATGTATCTACTGCGTTGTTTAATATCACTATTTCGGAACTAGTTAAACCTGTACCTTGTGAAATAAATGAAATCTCGTTGTCTGAATAAAAAGTTGGATTGCCTAAATAGTTCATTGTTAAACCGTAAACCTCAACATCTGGTCTAAATGTTGAAACAATACTTGAAGTTTTAGCAACATAAACATTATTAATTCCACCCTCAACTGCAGTCGAAGAAGTTCTTGAACCTATTGCAAATCTTCTTGAATCACTCCATGTTGTAGGGCTATTCCAAAGTTGGTTATCAGTATAAACACCATTTTGATTAAATACATATCTAGGAGAGCCATCCCAAAAAGGAGCAACAATCGAACTTCCTCCATTATTTCCATAGGCACCGAATACACATTTTGCAGCTAATCCCATTGAAGTACGTGAATAAATACTTTGGTGTGCTGAATTTAAAGTGCTATGTGTTGAAGGAATATAGCCAGTTTTAAAATAACCGTTTGTAGTTGACTTTATACCCGTACTCGCGTGTGTAATTGAGCCAAAATACGTTAAATTAAACGTTGAGTTTCCTATAAAATTATAGTTGTTTTTAGTCGCATCACCATTGAATAAAAAGTGTATATGGTGAAATTTACCAACTATTGAACTTATATCTGTTTCAAAAGTATTAACCGCGTTTATTGTAGGCACATCTGTAATACTACGAGCCGCTATCCACGCAGTAGTTAAAGCGCCGTAACCGCCACCGCTTGGAGTTCCACCACTACTATTTGCAGCTGCAATTCGCGCGGTTAAGCTATCTCGAAGCAATTCTTGATATTTAAGCCAACGTTGTTTGTTTGCGTCTACAATAGCTTTATTCGGCTTTGATGTTGCTGTTTCTTCATCCAGCTGCTGCCGAGCTATTAAATTTTTAATAAGATCAGCTCTTCTAATAAAATTTCCATATTCATTCATACAATTATAAATATCAAAACAGTAAGAAAGGGATAGCCTAAGCCACCCCTTTCAAAATCAATCTTTAAGTCGTTAAACTACTAAAGAGTGTTTAATCCGTGTACGTATACTTTTCCGTAGAATTCTGGACGAACTACTTTCTTCGCGTAACGTGTCATAACACCTTTACGTGGAGTGAAGTTAACTGGATCGTATACTAATGGAGTCATGATTAATGGAATATATGGAGAGAAAACTGCTCCAGTTTCAAGGAATTGTGCTCCTCTGAATCCCATTAATATTACATTTTCTTTCATGTATGGATTTTTGTAAACTGTGTAACGGTTATTGATTGCACCAATTTTTTGTACACCTGCTGCAAATTCCATTTTAGTTCCATCTGTATCAGCTGCGAATCCTGGGATAGACTCAAGAATAGTTGCAACTGCTGGAGAAGTTACTAAGAAGTTAGCACCACCTCTTAAAGTTTTTTGGTGGATTTTGTTAGATACTTTTTGAAGTTTAGTACCTAAAGTTTGGAACCAACCACCTTGAGTGTTATAGAATCCATCACCTGCTGCACCAACTGCACCTGCTGCTGCTTGAGTAAATCCAGCACCATTCCATACATTGTTATTCAATGCTGACCAATATTCAACTGTTGGAGCTGCAGAAATCAACATATCTAAGATCTCTAAATCAATTTCCATTGATACATACTCAGATAACATTGAAGTTAATTCAGCTTCAGCGTCAATTGAATGGTAAGCATTTAAATCTTGAGCAAACTCAGGAGTCCAAACTGCTTTTAACTTACGTGTTTTAGCAACGATTGGGTCTGATTGCATTTCCAAGTTAATTTCTGGAATATCTAAATCAACACCAGTATTGATACCTGTGTTAGCAGAAGATCCTTTAAATGGATTTTTATCCTCAAAATCACCTCTAGTAATATCAGTAGGTTGTTTGCTGTATTGAACATATAATCCACTGTTAGCTTTTGCTAATTGAAGAGCTGTTGCTTGTGTTGTAGATACAACAAATGATGCAGTGTAGTTAGAATCAATTTTTGTAAATGCTTGTACTGGAATAATTTCCGTAGAACCAGATAACAATGTAAATGATCTTACTGCATATAAATCAGCATCAGTTGGTAATGCAATAGTTAATTTTTTATACGTTGATAATGAAGCTGAAGCCGCACCGTCATAATTAACATCTGCTGCATCTGTAATTGATGCTGTAGCTGCTACTGCAGATAAGTTTGATGTAGTTGCGTTGTTAATTGAATAACCAAAACGTCCTGCACCATATAAACCACCCGTTGGATCACCATCAGTAGTAGTAACACCAAACATTGAGTCATTAGCGTTAGGAGCGCTAAATGGATCACCAGTTCTGTTTAAGTTATCATCATCAAATCCTGGTTGAGCTGTACCATATTTAAAATCTAAATAGAATACTAGTCCAGAAGGTAAATTCATTGGTTGAACTGATACGAATTCTTTTGCTGCAAATTCAGCGAAAATTCTTCTTACCAATGGTAAAGCAACACCTGCCCACTCTTCAGATCCAGCAGTCGTACCAGTTGAAGTAGCTTCTTTTACTAATTGTCTAGCTTGGTTCTCTAACAATTGAGACATACCAGCTCTTTCAGTCTCAGTTTTTAAACCTTCTAATAGACCTGTTTTTTGCCATTTTGATACTAATGCTTTTGCTTGGTTTCTTTGTACAAAGTCATTAGTTTGTAATAAGTTTGAAATACTCATCTTTTATTTTCCTTTTTTAAATAATTATAGCAATCCTGCTAATTTTTTCCATCTTTCAGCTTGATCGAATCCTTCTGTAATAATCGGTTTGCTAGGTTTTGTCGTTGCAGTCGCTTTAGACGCATATGATTCCTTAACAACACGTTTCTTAGTAGTTGGACGATTAAAGCTTTCAGCTAATGTTGTAAATACTAATTTTACTTCTCTTGTGTTTCCTGCTCTATCGAAATTTTCAATCACTTTCATTTTTTGTGATTCGTTCAATTCGAAGTTACGGAACAATTTGTTTGTGTAAAGCAATTTAGCGTTTAACAAGTTAACTTCATTGATAATAGATTTAAGTTGGTGCACTGTTTTGTATGCTTCTTGAAGTTCTTCTTCTTTTTCAGCTACTTCATTTTGCAAATCAGATACAATACCATCTTCATCTTTTGATGGAACATCTAGATCTTGTTCTGCTGAAAATTCATCTTCACGAAGAATAGATTCAATAATCTCATCGATATTCATATCATCTTCTTCAGAATAGTCACCTTCTGCCATTGGCTCATCTGCCATTGGTTCTTCAGTATCTAAATCACCTTCTAATTCACGAATAATAGCTTCTAGATTTAACTCATCATGATCATAACCTTCGTTATATTCATCTTCTGGGTTTGTATCTAATGGCTCTTCAACCGGTGCACCCATTTCATCTTCTACGCCAGCCATTGGTTCTTTTGAAAAAATATCAAATTCATCAAATTCACCATTGTTGTCTACGTCGATTGATAAATCACCAACATCAGCACCCATTTCACCGTCAACTGGTAATTCTTCATTTCCAGCTTCTAAATCTACATCAGCACCCATAGTATCGTCAGCAGGTAATTCTTCATCTTCTAATTCCTCAGAAAGTTTAGCAGATAACATGCTTTGGATTCTTGGAGCAAATGCTTCTTGTAACGCAATTTTTGCATTAGCTAATGCAGTTTCTTTAACAGCACGTGCGTCAGCGATTGCTTCTTTTAGCAAATCTGATTTTGCCATAAGTTGTTCTCCTTAATTTGTTTTTGTTTGGAAGTAAGATTATTTAAAAATCTTAATAGAATATTTTTTTGTATATAAACGTTATATAGAATAAAATAACGTATTCTAATATAAATATAGGTATGTTTGAAAAACCAGTAAAAAAGCCCCAACGTTTAAGAAGGGGCTTAATTTAGGACTTTATATATGTTAGATTTTTTTTATTTACTATGTAAATCTCTTACATATTGCATAAATGACGCGTGCTGAATTTCTTTACGTCGTTTAACACCTGGCTTTGTGTATTCTTTGCGATCTTTTACTTCTTCTAAAATACCTGCAGATTTTACTTTACGTTTCCATGATTTAATTGCATAGCCTACGTCTTCTCTTGCATTGCCAATTACTCTAACTGCCATAGCATTACCCGGTACTACTGATTGATGTTGTTTTTGTTTTTTATTCATATAACTTATTTATGTGTTTTTAAATTTCTCTTCGTCTAGGTTGTTCTGGAGTTTCTTGATTCTTCACATTGAATCTAAAATGTTTAATCATTGGTAATTGTGAAATATACCCTTGAATTCTTTTTGATTCTTTATATGGATTTTCTCCTAATCTAAAATAAAAATAACCAACTTTACCAGAAGGCGATATTGTTTGTTGTACTATAGTAAAACCTTTTTTTTGAGCCCATTGACTAATATCTGCTGCTGTTGCTTTTGCTTGAGCTGGATCAATTAATACATACTCAACTCCACCCTTATAATCACCCATATGGTTTAATAACTCAGCTTCATCTAATTCGCCTTCTTTCATCGAAGACATTAAGTTTTTAGTTTTATCTAACTCTTTATTAAACTTTACTAAATTTTCATAATCAGTTTCCGAAGTACCAGGAACGTGAGCTTTTGCTGAAGTTGCAGTTGATTGTTCTGCTAATCCAAAAAATTCTCTATATAGTTTTTTAATCGTATTCATTTATATACCTTTAATATAAGTATTTTATTTCAAAAATCCAAATTATTGAACATCGTAATAACGACTTAAACCTTGACCAATATTCTCGTATGCCATGCTTAATCGCTCTTGTAACTGCTTCATTTCACGAGCAGTGGCCTCGAACATCGAGTAATCTTCTTGAATACGTTTAAAGTTCTTTTTGTGTGCTACATCTGAAAACCAATCATCACTTTCAGTCATAATCTTCTCAGCTTTCTCAACAATTGTTTTTACTCGTTCACATATAGAATCTAAATCACCTTTACCATATACTGATTCGCCTAATGCTGAAAAATTCTTAACTGCATTAACGAATTCTCTTTTTTCGTCAATTGACATTGGCTTTGGTTGGCCATCTAATATTGTTTCTAATATACGTTTTAAATTTGGTGTGTCCATATTATATCCTACATTTTCCATCATCACATAAAATAGATGTGATAATACTATTAACTTTTGAGTATTTATTTATTGTTGATGTTTTATTTACTGATTCATGCATATGAGTTGGTTTCATAAATGCACCATGTGTCGATGGATTAGATACAAAGTCCCAACAGATTAATTCAAAATCTTCTTGTACTTCAACCGTTCCTTCATTTCTTAATTCTTTAACAGAACCTAATCCACGAGATGATATACCTAATGTTATACCAGCTTTGAACAATGCTTTTAAAATGTTTCCAGATGGAGTTTCTAATATTTGTACAGCTCCTTTTAAATCATCACCATCCCACCATATTTTTAAAACATTGTGTGATACATTGTTTAAGTTTACAACAGAAGATTCTGGGTGATCTAGTTCACCTAATGCTCTGTGTTGATCTATAAACTCTACTTGATATTTCTTACATTCTCGTTCTAATATATGTTTAGGATATACTCTACCGTTTTGATTTTTTGAGCCAGCTCGTTGTAATACGCCTTGCACAACAAAACCACCTGGTATTCCATACGCAGCACCACTCGATTCGTTTAATGAACCAATTGGAATAAATGGCATATATTCTACTAATTGTTGTTTTGACATTGTATTATTCTCCTAATGATCTTATACGCTCTGATATTTTGATTAATCGCTCTGATATTCTTGACAATGCTTTTTGTGTTGCTGGTCCGTATACAGACGATGTTACTCCAGATTCTGTTTTAAGTTTACTATTATATTGTACTAATGTTTCAATCTCTTGAAGCTTCTTAGCAATTTCTTGTATAGTCGATTTAACTTTGCTAGATGGCTTAACATCACCAGATTTAAAATCACGATATCCTTCTATAAGTTGTTCGTATTTTTTGTCTAATGCTTCTTCTACTGCCCCAGAATAATTAAATTTTTTCTTTTTAAAATTCTTTTCAGATGTAAATGCACCTGGAATATTATATCCAGCAATTGCTGCTGTTGTATTTTGTTCCTCTAATTCATCTTCAGATGTCTGATCAGTGGTATTATCCACTTCAACATTTTCTTCCTCTAATTCGATGAATTTCTTTTCCATTTCTAATAAAAATGATTTCATTAATGCATCTCCTTTAATTCACGTACTAAATCGAAATATCTTAACAATGAAAGTATATGTGATTCTTTAATTGTTTTCATAGTTTCAACATTACATAACATTTCTGACAGCTTTGCTACTTTAATTTTTGTAACCTTATCGTCAATCAAATTTGATTGTTCGGCTAACTGATTTTTAATACCTGGTATTATTGTTTTAATATATGAACGTAATTCTGCGGTATCATTAACGTGTGTAATATATTTATTCAACAATTGTTTTTGAGATTCATCTAATACCGAATATTTTTCATTGAATTTGTCAACTAACAATTTATATGATAATAAACGCATATCTTTTGGTTGTGATGCAAATGCTTCAAGTAATGGATCGACATTTGGTTTTCTACGTTCTGTAATTAATCCATTTTCAATAATTTGAACTTTGCATTCCATTATTTGTTTAGGATTATCAGTTTCATCATACTCAAATAACATGTAAATAGATGCTAATGCTTTATAGTTAGATATATGCATCTTAGCCATATCATCAAATACAAATTTTTCTGAAATCTCTTTTACTAAATTATATTTTTGACGCTTTAATGTACTTTGGTTTAATTTACCATACGCAGATTTTACGGTACGAATATAATCGAGTGCCTGTGCTTCGCTTTTGAATTGCTCTTTTAACAATGCATTGTATAATTGCAATTCCTTTGATAATTCAGTATTCTTACCGAAATAATTTTTAATAATATCAATAGTTACTGATTTATTCGAAGTTAATGTTTCAGACGTTAATTTTCTAACTAACATTTCAAATAAAATACCCGTATTCTTATATTTCGAATGCTTTAATTTTTTCATGTTGTGTGCAGTGCCTTATTTTAAAATAAATATGTTTATAATTATAAAATGTTGTTTTCGTCCAACATTGTACCAGAATCGTCTGTATCTGAGTTATTTTTCTTAGATTTTATAGACTCTATTATTAGTTTTGGTGATTTTTTGTTTAAGTATTTTAAAATATTGTGATTTTCAGTGGCAATGTTATTTGCACCTCGTCTAGCATTAGGATCAGGTTGAAAAGTCGACTTTTGGTTTTCTGGATTAAATGATTGCTTAATTTGTTTCATACCAGTTGGATCCCATCCGAATGCATTCTTATGTTGACCAAATTTAATTCCTTCTTTAGGTCTACCACCCTTATCTTTTTCTTCTACATCATTGCTAGACATATGAACCGTTGCTAAATCGTGTGGAGTACCATATGATATACCTGTTATTGCTGGATCATTTCCTTCTGTTTCAATTTGGTTTTGACGGAATCTCAATTTAAGATCTTCTATTACATCATTACGCTCTTGTAACCACTGATCTTCTGACATATTGAAAATATATTCATATATGTATTTATCTGATACTAATTTAGAATCTTTCATTGCAGTTGCTAATTGAATTTTCTCATTCATTAATGCAACTTTTTGTTGATCATAAATAATAGATGGAGCTGTTAATTCTAATTCAAATCCAATTAAATCTTCATTTTCAAAACCTTGTGAATATAAATGCACAATTGCAATTTTAGTTAATTCAGATACTACGATTTTTTGAATACGTTCAATTGTTCTAGCAAAACGAATATCCATCGATGCTAATGTAGATTTACCTTCGACCCCTTCATCATATCCTAAAAATGGTTTAGGTATTTTTAAAGCTGCCATCATTTTATGTTTGATATACTCAATATCATCCATACCCGTAAATGTCATACCTGGCAATGTGTCAATAGTAGTCGATGATTGACCTCCGCGTACTGGTAAGTAATAATCTTCTAACATGTTGTTAATATTAAATTTAAGATTATAATTTCCTGTTTGTGGATCTATATGTGGAATCTTTTTCATTTTATTGATAATTTGTTCCATAAAGCTATCAACTTCATTTGGTGGAATATTACCAATATCAATTTTAAAAATACGTTTTTCTGGTGCTCTCATTATACGATGAATAAGCATTGCATCTTCCATCATCATTAATTTTTGAAACTCTTTACGAGCTCCTTCTAACATAGATCTACCATATGGTAAAAAGTTAGAATCAGATAACATACGAAAATGTGCAATTTCATATACCGGATATTCCATTTGATCCGAAGCTATATTTTTGAATTTAATTTCATATTCACCTGTGTTTTCGGTATATTCTTCCCAACGTTCCATTTCGTAACTTGAAAACGGACGAGCATTTAATACTCCAACATCTTCAGCAATATCTAATTTTAAAAAGAAATCACCATACTTAGTCATATTACGAATCCATGTCCATAAATTAAAATCTATGTTTAAGACATCATAAAATAAATTATAAAGTATTTTTTGTATTTGAGTATTATTTGCACGTATAGTTAATATATCACCAAACTGATCTGCTAATGTAGATTCATCCGAATATATATCTAATGCTGAAGATATAATAGGATCTTTATCCATCATTTCATAATCAGCATAAAGCTGCATACGGTTTTGATGCATATAGTAATTAGAATCATAACCACCCATACCACCAACACGATGTTTATTGGCTCCATGTAAACGAGTATAGCGATCTGCTACTTTACTCATTCCTAAGTTACCAACACTTTGTAATCGGTTTGTATCTACTACACGTAATTGATCTTTACCATATGCTCTAACAATTACATTGGTACTAAATAAATTTTGTAAACGTTTTCTTAGTGACGCCATATTTTCTTTTTTTAATAATAAATATGGCTATTGTTAGAACAGCGGCAAATTATTTAATTAGCCACGTTAAACTCTCATCATCATAACCATTGTTCCATGTCCACCCAGTGTCTTGCATATTTGCTCTACCGGTGTAAATAACTGGAGATGTTTTTTGAAATGATGATAATGCTTGTTTATTTAAATTAATTCCTTGTTGTCTTAATTTTAATGCAGTATCACGCAACCACAATGTAATTGCAAATGCCATAACCAAATCATCATTGTATCCTTGCTGTGATTGAGCTTTACCATTTAACCATATAAATACCAATAGTTCTTGTATTAATCGTTTACTGCGTATTATAGGTGTTTTCTCACGCATATACATTTCCAATGCAGATATCATTAATGGTCTTGTACGTGATGTTGTTGACACACCTGGTACCATTTGTGATTTATCTTTCATGTCATAGCCTTTTTTCAATTGTACATCTGCATCAGTATACCCATCATCTTTATACGTGTAATGTAAGTTTGGATATCCTCTATCAATTACTGGCTGAATTGCAGCCCAACCAATGTTTGCGTTTTCAATTGCTAACAATGCATTGTTCCATTCTGATGCTACAGTTACAAGCATATTACCAAAATCATTTGGTGGAATTTTGCCTTTATACTCAGCAACTTGTCGAACATCTTGTACATCAAAAACGTGGAATGCGGAAAAGTCACCTCCATCACCACGGGCAACGTCAGCCACAACCATATAATCTCGAGAATAATCTGGATACTCCCAAACCCAATATCCATGGTCAAATCCACGCTTTTCTACGGGCTCTTCGCATATAGCTTCATATTCTAATAATAATGGACCATCTACTACAGTATGACCAGATGATACGAAATCGCAATCACATTCCTGTGCAGCACCACGTTCACCTAATAATTTTGTTTGATCGTCACGCCATGATTGATCTCGTTCAGGATGCACTGTCCAATGCAATTTAACTGTATGGAATCCGTTTATATCAGCTTCAGCATCTGCCCAAGTTTGATGAAACCAGTTACCTACCCCATTTGGAGTTGATAATACAATTGCAGCACCCCCTGTCGATAGTGTTGCTTGAGATGCAATCCATATTTCTTCAATGTTTCGGATAAAAGCAGCTTCATCAACTATTAACAATGACAATGCTTCAGAACGAGCACCGGTTGTAGATGATGATACTGCTTTAATTTGTGAACCATTTTTAAATTTTAATGATAATTTATTATCTGCCTCAATATTACCTTTTAACCAACTAGGCAAGTTATCATGCATGACACGTACTTTGGTTACTAAGTTTTTTGCAACTTCTTGTGTTGTGGCAATAACTAACACGTTAAAATCTTCTGCAAATAACATACTCCATAAAGCAAAACCTGCTGATAATGTTGATATACCTAACTGACGAGATTTTAATATAACATTATATCGGTTATCTCGCAACTCGTGTAGTGAATCTTCCTGAAATGGGAATAAATTAAATTTAATCTTACCACGTTTAGGATGTTGGATATAGCAGTAATTACGCATAAAAAATACAGGATCTTTAGCACATTGCATGTACTGTTGCTGTATAATTTGCTTTATATTTGGAGTACTCATTATTTTACAATTTCTGTTATCAATTTACCAGTTAATATAGCAGTTATAATACCACCAGTAAAATAAATTGATTTATTATCATACCATTTTGGTCTAAATGATTTTTCTCGTTCAACATAAATATTGATATTTTCGTTAAGCAATTCTATTTGCTTCGATTTATATTCTAATTGAACTGAGTCTAATTTAATTAAACGTGTTTGATAATTGATTAATTTTTCTTGTTTATCTAATAGATTATTATTAAGTGAATCTGCAATATATAATGAATCTAACATATATGAAATGTCTTCAATCTCTTGTTGTGTAAAACAAGTATCCGGTACTTGCGCAATTGCAAACACCGGACTTATTAATAATATAAACAATAATAGTTTCATTATTTTTTTCTATTAGGTCGTCTTGATTTTTTAATAATATTTTCTCGAGCTTCAGCTGTTGTTTTCGGTTCTTCAACTTTAATATTAGCTTTAGCTGTTTTAATTTCAGCAATTTCTGTTTTTACTTCTACAACTGCATTTTTCACTTCTTCACGTTGTTCCTCAACCTGTTTAATTTTTACGTCAATGTCTTCGATTTTTTTATTGTTATCTACTACTTTTTTAGGTGTTTCGATTACAACTTCTTTTTTATTTCGGTTAAATAAAATCACTGAAATAATTACTGTTACTATACCAGCTATAAATGCATAAATTAATTTAATTGTTTTTTTCATCGGTGTGTATGTTATTTAGTTTATTAATAAATTCTTCTTTAAATTTGTCAAATTGTTCTTGTACTTGTTCATTGAATTGTTCAGGAGTCATCTTTGCTGCCCATGTTTCTGTCATTCCGTCTGAATTAGTTACAAATTTTGCTGCGGTTGTATATGTTTCTTTTAACATTGCAACATCGCGTTCTGCATCACGTAGCCATGACATTGCATTTTCTCGCATTCTATTATATGCATATTCATCAAACTTACCATCACGTTTTAATTCATGTTCCATTTCAATAACACAATCAAAACACATTCCATGAAAATTTCTCATTTTTAAGTCTAATGGATGTGTACCTGAACATGTACATATGTCTTTTCTGCAATGTGGGAATGAACGAATTTCATCTCGGACTTGTTGGAATACATCTGAGTTTTTTGTTTTTTTAATTCTAAAACCATCTCGTTGTTCAATGATGTAAGTAACACCAGAAGAATTAGTTTCTTCCCAAATATCACCTACTTCATGTCGTTCATTTTGTTTTGCAACTGATTCTGCATCACTAAACCCAACAGTTTTTTTAGTTTGAAACCTATGGGTTCCATCTAACATCTCCTGGATTGCCTTGATGTTTTGTAACTTTTTTGCCATAACCTTTTTCTTTATTTATTATTTATTTTCATCAGGTTCTGCTGATGTATTACTCAATTTAATAACATGCTCTTTTGCAGCTCGCATCAATAACTTATAATAATTAAGTTTATCTGCTGGTTCTACTTCTGCAGTTAAATCCTTAGATACTTGTAATATAGATTTAACCTGATTAATCGTACCAGCTGCTTTAATTGAATCTACATATTTTTTAACATTAATTGCTTGTTGTTCTTCAGCCGGCACTTCAGCTGCTGGTGCTGCAGCAGTTGGTTCAACTACAGGTGCTGGTGCTGCTGGAGCAGTTGCGGTTGGATCTGGCGCTGCAGTTGGATCTGGCGCCGGCATATCAGTTGGTGCAGCTGCGGGATCTACTGCAGTTGGATCTGTTGCTGCTAATGGATCTTCTGCCGCGGCAGGATCAACATCGCCTTCAGCTTCTAAAATAACTTTAGTAATTTTTCTACGAATATATTCTCTAACTAAACGTTCTTGTTGTTCGCGAGTTAAATTATAAACTTTATCCTTAAGATTTTTTTCACTAGCTTTTTCGCCAGCATCTTGACGTTTTTTCAAAACTTTAGCTGCATGTTTAGGATCATACTCACCATCTTCAACATCTTTATATAAACGATCATCAGCATTGTATTTCACATACATATCACCAGTATCAACTGTTTCTTTGTCTGTTTTTCTAAGAACGTTGCTTTGTTTCTCACCTGCAGAATTTGGATTTAATCCACCCTCTTTATCATCAGCAGTATAATCTTTTAAATCTTTACGACTTTTATATTTCGTATTTTCTGGTTTCTTATACTTGCTTTTGTGTTTTTCAGCCATTTTGATTTACCTTATTTTTATAATAAATATTAACGTGAATATTTTAATACACCTAAAATTTGATTTATTGGAGCAAACGCACCGGTTAATTTATAAGTATTACCTCTGTATACGAATACAATGCCTTCAGATGGTACAATTGCTTCAAATCCTCCTAAACGTTGTATACGAACTAATTCCGCTTTTAATTTCTCTAGTACTTTAAGATCTCCACTTTGCTCTAATTCTCTGCTTAATTGTGCTAACTCTGTTTTGATTTCTTGAACTGCATTGCTTGGGTTAACTGCTAAGAAGTTTTCTGCATTTTTTAAAACTACAGCCCCTAATCTTAAAAAGATAGTTTCAAATGGTTCCATATTTTGTTTTTGGAAACTTTTAAAATCTTGTTTATCGAAATCAGTTACCCATGTTTTAAAATTAGGATTATCAATTTGTTTTTTAATATTAACAATCGATGTTGATTTATCATTAAATGCCCAACGATATATTAATGTCGTTAATACGGCATCTGGTATTTGATATCCTAATTCTTGAGCTTTAGTTCTTATAACATCTGCCCACCATGCTTTATGATATTCTGTAACTAAATCTGTATCTTTTAATTTAAACAAATTACGTAATTTATCTATTTCAGTAAAGAATGCTTTTTGTTGATCTTCAAAATCTACTAAACGTCCTAATTTAATTTGTTGCGGTGGTATTATTTTAAATCCTTTACTATATACCATATCAATAGCATTGCCGGCTGTATCGGTTTTTTGTAAATGTGCATTTGCCTCTGCAACTACACGTTGAACCAACCCACCGCCGGCTGCATCTGTTTCTACAATATTACCAACTTCATCATATTCAACTAAATTGTGAAATTGTAATACTGCTGTTTCATATGCAATAACATTTTTAGTTGCTGGATATATAATTTCCATATTAGCAAATACTCGACCATTTTTAAATATTGCATTTAATTGATCTGGTGCGATACGACCGAATGCTTCTTGCAAGTCTTCACCAGCACCGCCAAATGCTTCAGATATAGGTCCGCGATTATCAAATTTAGCTTGTAACTCAGCCGTTGTCATTGGGTTAATAACAGTTCCTTTATTCCGAGCAAAACCAATTTGACCATTCTTCCATGTTACTTGAATATTTTGACCATCTGTCTTTTCAGTAACTGCTTCTTCCATATCCAAATACCCACCTAAACCACGTGATACTATTTCTTTCATATCACCAAATGTTAATCCGTGATTATCATATGGATGTGCCATATGTCCACCGGCGCCGCCTTCGGTAATTAATGTTTTAGGTTTCGAAACAGATTCATTGATTTTTGCACCAAATATTGTTTTTGCAAATTCATCGAAATCATATTGAAAACTATTACCTTCATGTGAATTTAAAAAATGTCTTAGTTTTTTTATTTTTGCATCATGTTGGTCTTTGTCTTTAGTACCCATTGCACCTTCAAACATTGTTTTCCACCAATTCACTGAATATGTAGATTCTTGCACACTTGTTAAAGTTTGCCAAATATTTTTTATAACGGCATCAGCATATCCAGGATATGAATCCTCAAATGTTTTATAATCATTATTTGCTAATGCTGCTCTAATAGTAGAGGCAGATATTGGTTGTCCATTTGCATATAATTCTGGATCTATATTAATACTCATTTCAGTTGCATTAACACCTTGTGGAATTGTTCTTCCTTTTTTGTCGCCGGTAATTTTATATTTATCTACATTCGGAATAAAATCTTTAGCACGAACATAATCATCTCCTTTTGTAGACGCTGCCATTGCAAAATTACCTGTTGCATCTGTTGGTAATGCAAATAAATATTCATATGCAGCTGCAATTGGAGAATTGAATTCTGTTGGTTGCATTATAATTTTTGAATTTGTATTTAATAAATTAAAAATTTCTGCACTTTTTTCGCGTGTTATTCCATCTCGTTCTTTTGAACCGATTAACATGATAACTCGTTCAACACGTGGATCGTCTGCATATCTTTGTGCTAAAGCCATATGTGCGCCGGTTAATGGTTTGAATCCACCAGGAAATAATACTGTTATTTTATCCATTTGTTATTTATCCGTTTAATATAAATATTACATGATTTAAGACCATGCTCCGGTTTTAGATAATATGACCCATCGACCACCAGCCGCAACCGGATCATCAGCTGAAATTAATTCAATTGTAGCATATGGATCACTACATGCTATACTAGCTGAACTATTGATATAGCCCCCACTACCAGTAATTGCTAATGTATTTGTAGTATTTGTAAGTTTCATAAATCTAACAATCGTACCATATCTTGCATTACCTGGCGAAGCTAATCTAACAGAATGATCTGTATTACCATAAAATGAATACATGCTACCAGATTGTACTAATTTTGTATATCCGAGAATTTGTAAATTAGTTACTGAGATTGTATCTGTATCGATTGGAACTGGGCCGTATATTCCTCCGTCAATTGGTGATTTATATTGTTTCAAGCCTTGGTGTAACAATATATTATTAACTGTAAGTGAATTTATAGTACTCGTGCTACTACCGGATGTTATTATTCCTTGCATAAAATATGTTTGGAATGGATAATCAGTACCACCGATAGATGCTATATGTGCGGTTGATCCACCTTGTGTTATAAAGTTATATACACCCCCGTTTGATAATTGAATTTCTGCCATATATATTTATTCTATTAAATTAACCAAAACTACCGCTATCCCAATCGGCACGTATTTCTTCTAATGCTGCACCAAATGCACCTACATCATCTCTAAAAAATACACCAGTTGAGCCGATTTCTATTGTAACAGTAGCAGCATTTGTTCCAATTATATCAGGCACATCGATACCAGCAATACAAATTGGATATGAATATGCCGCTGCGCCAGAACCACCGGTTCTATATTTCAATGAGCATGATATAATTACGTGTTGTGCAATTTCACCACCCAATGTTCCATCAACTACTAATGTATAATAAGCAGGTACATAATAATAATCACCTGGCGTATTAATTTGTTCTGTAAATCTAAAATAACTACTTGTATTTTCTTGATTTACTGTTATACTTTTATTTCTAAAAAATTGCGCAGATGATACACCAGAATAATCTCCGTTACTTGCAGACAAATCACCATTTGGTAATAAATGGAAATTGCTTGATGAAATTTCTAAATTACCATTGCTACCACTTATAAAGTTTGCAGGCGATGTTGAACCTAAAAAGAATGTTTGTGTTTTAACAATTAATTCTGATGGATCGGTTCTAAATCTAAAATAATTATCTGTATTAGCATATAACTCTAATCCTACACCTTGATATGTAGTTGTAGATGAAGGCATTGCAGAACCAGACCACAATAAAAATCCTGGAAACCCTGCATTAAATCCTTCATAGCCTAATGATCTAATAAAACCAGAATTAGGATATCCACTAATTGCTACACCGCTATTTAAACTATCAGCAACATAAAGTGAACCAGTTAGCATTGAGTAGTTTCCATCAACATACCGATTTCCACCTTCCCAATTTAGATTGCTAATATAATTTATTTGTTTGCTTTTTACACCGGCTACATTGTAATACTCAATTTTAAATGTTAATTGATTATTAATTTTATGCGCAGTTGGTATTAATGCTTTTAATCTAGTATAATTTGGAGTATATCCAGCATCATTATCTGTGGTTGTTCTAATATCAGCAATTTGCCATTGGCCTGATTCTATTACAAATAACAATGTTCCTTTACCCGTTGCATCAGCTTCAAATGATAATACATAATCATCATAACGTTTAGATGTAGAATCAATTTCAATTCTACCAATTCGTTTTCCTAATGTAGTTGTTAATTCTTGATTTAACATATCAGTTGCATCATAATTAAATGCACTACCTGACATATACACTGATATAACCGGGTTTATGTTATTGCTATATAAATCACGTGTACCAATTGCATCAAATGTTACTTTATATGATGATGCTCCTAAAAATACTCCATTAAATGTTGGATTTATTTTTAATACATGTACTGCATTATCTGCTGCAATATTAGTTGTACTTGTTACATCAATTGCATTTGTTAAATCAGTGTTTGAATATGTTAATGTAGGCGCAGTGCTTACAGTTTTACCAATATACGTAACGCCTTGCCAATATGTGTTAATTGTTGTTTGCGATTCAATCGTACCAACTGATTTATCAGGAAATAAAGAACCAGTATTAGTTACAAATATTTCTGTTTCATCCAATTCAATATCAATAATAGGTTCCCATGTTCCAACCGTACCATTGTTATTCATATACAGTTTAATACGAGATATATCACCGGTTGCTGGTTCTAAATCGTTAATTTCAACTAAAGCATATGATTCTGAATTTTGTGTTTGAGTATATGTTGGTGTTGATTCATATGATAATGTATATGAAGATACATCAAATGAATTAAATGTATGTGATGATATACTTTGGTTGCTATACACTGTATACTCCGAATCTAACACAGCCAACGTTGGTGTTAATATCTTTTTAATCGTCGATGTATACTTAGTAGAGATTGGAGTATATGCAGGTTGAGGAAATGCGTTATTAGGAGTATTAACTGTTATAGTACCAGTTTTCATATCTGGTGTAAATGCGCCACCTGCTAACTCAATTACCGGTTGACCATTTAATGCTGTATATTTAACATTACCAGCAGAATATGTTGGAAATTGCCCCAATGCATAAGTTCTATCTAAATGTGGTGCTACTTGTTCTCGTAAAGAAACCGTAGGTAATGTTTCAAAAATAATTTCTGATTCATTTGATACAGTTGGATTAACAGCAACTGTTCTTTGCCATTTAACATTTGATCTTCCTCGCCATTCGGCAGGTACCAGTTGATTGTTTATTGTAACAGCTTCTGCTAATAGTGTTATTACACATTCACCTGGCGATGAATCTTCATATATATAAATTGCAATTACACGTGATTTATCTTCATCTATATAATCTACAATTTCATGATAAATTGGATCGCCATTATAATCCAATATTTCTAAATTTAAATAGCCACCCACTTTTAGATTGGTAGGGTGGCCTTTTAGTTTAAATAAGTTTTTTCCTGAAGTTAATCTGTCCGGAAATTCAGTAATTTGAAAGTAATCTGGAGATGTTAATGATAAATCAGTATAGTATACATCAATAAACTCTAATCCTTTATATACTGCTGTTTTTCTTTTCATTAACTGATATTTCTTTTTTATATAAATATCATGTATGGTAAATCTGGCTAAATTTATTAATTTTATTTACTTCAATTAAATTGTCAACCATATCCCTCATTGTATCAACGTGAGATATAATAATACAAAAATCAAATTTTGTTCTAAAATATTCAAACAAGTTTACAACAGCTGAAATGTGCTCTGCATCTAAACTTCCCCAACCTTCATCAATTGCAATAAAGTTAGGACGAGGTAATGCTGATACATTTATCAATGCAATACGTATTGCTAATGATGACATAAATCGTTCCATACCAGATGTTAATTCTAATGGCCAATAGTTATCTTCATCATAAATAATATATCCATTAATATTCTTACCGTCACTTTGAAGAACCATGTTAAAATCAACAACTTGATTTAATACATTGTTAATTTCAGTTTCAATTTTAGGCATTGCCTTTGTAATTAACTCATATGGAACACCATCTCGTTTTACTGATTCTAAATAATATTCATATGCTTTATACTCAATTTCTAATTTACGATATTTTTCTAATTGAGAAATAGCAGTTGATTTATTTGTTTTAGCAACTTCAATTGAACCGTGTTTACTACGAATTGTTTCTGTAATATCTTTTATTAAACCTGCAATTTCTTCTATTGTAGATTTATGTGTTTCGATTTTAGCATCAATCACTTCGTTATGTGTAATTGCTGATTCATTTGATTTAAATAGTTCCTGACGTTCTAATGTTGTTTCTAATTCTGATTCACGTGTTTGTAAATCATTTTCAACAATTTGCAATTGCAATTCCTGTTTTTCTATTGCTGCACGTTTTAATTGATGTTGTTGTTTATATTCAATTAACTCAGCATACTCGGTTGCGGATGATTGCAATTGTTTTGATTTATCTAATAAATCTGTTACTTGTTTTTGTAAATCAGTTAATATTTGTTTATCTGAATCAATCGTGTTTTGGGCTTCGATTGCATTTTGCACGAATACGTTAGATGTACAGAATTGACAGTTCGGATCATATTCATGTTCGGACAAATGATTAATTTTTTCTTGTTTTGCATTGACAATTCCTTGTTGCTGTTTTACTTTAAGTTGTAAAGCTGTGGTTTCTGTTTCATATTTTTCTAACTGATCAACATCACTTTTTAAATTAGTTTCATTATATTTTCTTATGTTTTTCTTAATAACAAGGTATTCAGATGTTAATGTATCTAATGTTGTTTCTGCAGTATCAATATTTGTTTGTAATTCTGAAATCTTTTTTGTTAATGTGGATTCTGTTTTTTCTAATATTTTAATATCCGGACCATTATAAGTAGTTGGCTGTTTTGTTTCAATTGAAGATAAAATTTCATTTTGCAATGTATTTCTTTTATCTTGCAATTCATCCTCTTCAACTTCTAATTCATTAATTGTTTGTTGATTGTCAGTGATAATCGTATCAGCATTATTAATGATAATATCAAAATCTGTTTTCTTGTATTCTTTTAATTTACCAGCAGTTTCTTTTATTTCTTCATTTGCTAATTGAAATAATTGTTCAAATACTGTAATATCTAAAAATTGAGATAAAAGATCTTTTCGTTCACGTTGAGATTTTTCAATAAAGTTATTGTTATCTGCTTGCAATGAAAATGCAGTTAAAATAAAATCATCATAGGTACCTAAATACTTTCTAATATTTTTATTTGTTTCACTACGCTCTTCACCATTTAAATTTTCAGAATCAGTAAAGAATTCTACATTGACTTTAACGTGACCACTTTTTTGTTTAATACCTTCACGAACAATTGTATAAATAATTCCATTTAACTCAAAACGAAATGTTCCTTTAAAACTATTCTTTTTATTATTTAATACTTCATGTGCTTTACCAGTTTTGCTACATTTATCAAAAATAGTATAAGTAATTGCATCTAACAATGATGATTTACCTGAAGTGTTTGCTGCAAATAAACCACATACATCTTGTAAGTTTTCAAAATTAACTACATTGCCTTCACCATATGAAAACATGTTCTCAAATTCAAATGTTACCGGGTGCCATGTCATATGACGAACTGATTCAACTGCTGGCAATTTAGAATTAATCGTACGGTTAATATGTCTAATTGCATCTATTTCCTCAGCAGTAGCCTGTGGTTGATTGATTTGAATATAATCTGTAATCAATGTATTTTGATATTCGACATCACGAACATTTCCAATACTGAAAGATGAAGATGCGTTGGTATCAATTGAATTGCTATTTCTCTGTATTGTGATATCCTGTACATTGTATTTTTTACGAATAGTTGCAATTAACTTTTTCATATCTGCTGCACTAGTACCATTAAACTTAATACGTATACGTGGTTTATTAGGCATTCTATGTGGTGCATTAACAATGTTAATACCATCAGTTTCAATTGTTACATAACCGTAATCATTCTCAATTTGCACAAACTCAGCAGATCTAGTTTCAATATCCCAAACCAATATTCCATGGTCTAATGCTTCACCGTGATTTTGTTGAATCAATGAACCTGGATATGCAATTGTTTGTTCTTCATTTAAAAATTGAGCTGGCTTATGAATATCTCCTAACAAAGTGATATCATGTCCTTTGAATATTTCTGTAGTTACATGTTCATTTGAAATTTGATATCCAATATCCGTTTTTGCAGTATTAACAGCACCATGGTGCATAGCAATTTTATATGGAGCATCGAAATCAGCAGCATTAATATATTCAGTTGGTGCAACATCAACTGCCATATGATTCCATACAATACCACCTATTTCAAACAAACCATTGTCTTTAATAAAAATAATATTAGGATTACTGATAACATTGATAATTGGACTAATTGCATCAATTCGATGCATATTGTTTAAATTCATGTCATGGTTACCTAATATCACAATAGTTGGAATATCAAACCCGTTAAAGAATTCTACTAATACTTGTATTAACTCAGGCGACATTTCTAATTTACTGTGAACGATATCGCCAGTAAGAACAGCAACACTATTTGGTGTACTTGTTCTAGCAATATAATTTTGTAAAGTATTAAATACTTCTCGGTATTCACCATGTCTTTTTAGTGTACGAATATGAATATCACTAATGTGGTAAAGTTTATCAATTTTATCGATTCCTATGTCGATAGTTGTTATAGCCATAACATTCCCATTTTTAATTCCATTAACTTTTCAAATGTTAATACATCTGTATCTGCTAATATTTCTGTTATTTTATTGAATCCTAATTCTGATGCATCTCCGCTTTTTAAATTTACGAAATATACATTTAAACCTTCTGACATAAATCGTTCAGCAATTTGTATTGCATTTTTCAATGCATCTGGATCTAGACACAAATATATGTTTTTAACTCGTTCTTCTATTATTTTTCTTTGTAATGCAGGTTGAATGATTTTACCAAATAAAGGTATTGCATTTCTTTTAACAGCAATTGCATCAAACGAACCTTCACATAACACAATCGGCTCTGCCCAATTTATAAACAATTCAAACCCGATAATATCTTTAGAAACTTTTGGATTCTTATGTTTTTGTGTATCTGCCGAATAATATGCACGTGACACGAAATAATTTAATTGACCTTCTGCATCATAACTAGGTATAATTATTTTACCAGTATACTCACCTGTTTCACAATAACCAATTCTATATTTTAAAATATCAAACAATGTTAAACCACGTTGTTTTAAATAATGCATTGCATTTCTGTAATCAGGTGTTTTCTTTTCAATCCAAAGTGGTCTATAATCATTTGGTAATTGTAATATAACTTGTTTCTCAGTTACAGTAGTATTAACACGATATTTTGTTGATTCGATAATTCGACTTAATTGTTCGAATTTTTCTTTTGATAAATTTAATTGCTTAAATAAAGATGATATTGATCTGCCTTTTTTATCAGATATCCAACAGTGCCATGGATTTTCTCCATTATGATTTGTTTCAATATCAATTTCTAATTTTGGTTTATAATGAGAAACAAATGGAGAGAAGAATGCAATATTATTACCAGATGTAGATTTACCTTTACCTAAAACAGATTCCAGTAATTGTAATAATTTTATATTCTTCATATTAATATTATATGAAAATTACAGTAATATTCCAATTAATATTATTAATATTTATTATATATTATTATTAATTATATTAGTCAGACACATACATTTCATTTCTGGTCTAACGATCAATTCATAAATGAATTAATCTATTAATAAAATAAATTTCATTAATACTGAATGTATATGAAAAATAATTCACAAATCCAACCTTTTAGAAGAATTTGTTTACTTTTATTATATCTTTTTCATTTTTAACACATTCCGCGAACCATTCTGCCGGTATATCCTTCTTTGCAATAAATTCAATTCCCAGTTTTCTTGCGTAATCTTCATACGTAGTTTTTGAAGCTTTTGATATTTTTTGAGATGGATTTTGAAATACCATTCTCAAATCAATTCCAGGATTCGAAGCTAAAACATGTTTTGTTTTTAAACGATCAACACCAGTCCAACGACCTTTTGTTTCGATGTACATTGTTTCGCCGTTCTTTTTTGTTAAAATAAAATCAGGAGTATATTTTGCTTGACGCTCCGGTACTATATATTTTAGTGTTTCTGTTTCATATTTCAAAGGAAATTCTAAACTTTTTATCTGTTCTGCAACAGTATGTTCTAATCCTGATTTATAACCGTATTTTAATGCATTCGCTCGTTTACCTGTAGAACTATGCCAATGATTTTTTGCCATAACTTTATTTTTTTATTTAGATTTTAAATAACTTGCTAACATCCAACGTTTTTGATTACTACCAAAATCTAATAAAACATATTTACGATCTGTGGAATATTTTTTAAATGTTACTGGATATTCACTTGTAATAAAATCCATTTGTGTATCTTCAAAATATTGTTTAGTTCGATTATTATAATATAATATTGGTATTTTAGTTCCTAACGCTGCTTTAAATTTAACACGATCGCCTGGTTGATAATCAGAAATTTCGGTAGTTGTTTGTGTTTGTGCTGGCGCCGGTGCATTTTTAATAGCATCTGGAAATTTTGTATTTAATTTATTGATTGCAACTTGTTTTGTTATACGTTTACCATTTGCTGTACTGGTTTCGTACTGTGTTTTACTACCAGTATACCATGCGCCATTTTCAGCCCAATATACATATTTATCGGTATCACTCATGGTATATATAATAGTCCCATCATTTGCTGTAGCAGGATATGTAACTGTTGAACTAGTTGTATCTGTATCTGATTGATTATTTGTTACAGAACTAGTAGCATCAACTGTTTTATTTGTTGTAGATTTAAGTGGTTCGGTATAATAGAAATTTCGTGTGCCATTTGCGTTAATAAATGCATATGGATCAATTAATTCGCCTGTAAACTCTGTACCATTATCATATTTAACAGTGCCTTTATATGGAACTCCGTTTTTAAATTCACCGGTGAATAATCCAGCAATTCCAGTATCTTCTTGGCGTATACCGATACTACCATTTAATGGTATAATAATTCGATTTCCTTTTATATCCGTAGATAATCGTGCTTTACCTTTAAAACCTGGGTACTTATATTGTTCTGCATTTTCATCATTAATATCAATAATATTTTCAGTATCTGTAGTACTAGATGCATCAATATCAGTATCTTTACTTAAATATTGTAATTCAGGTATTAATTTAGCAGCGTCAATTGGTTTATCTGTCAATTTATATTTTTTTAATTCATTAAACCATGGGGTAACATCTCGATAATCAAAAATAATAATATTACCTAACATAGTAGATTTATCATCAACTAAATTTTCAATTATTTCGAAATATTGTAATGGCTTTTTTTCATTTGCATCTAAACGTTTAGCAATTTCATATAATTGTGAAAAATTACATACCCATACATTATGTTTTACGGCACGATCTCTAGATGCTAAATCTGGACCGACAACATACATGTATTTCGGTTGACCATTAACATCTATTTTATTAAACGGGCCCGTTTTACCATAATATTGTGTTTCTTGTGCTTTTCCATTTTTATTGATTGCTTGTCGTATTGCAGTTGCAGCACCAACAGATGATGACCAATCTGGATTGCTAGTTGCATCGATGCCGCGCTTATGAACTGATTTTATTATAAATGCAGACCAAGCTGATATTATCGCACCATGTGTTTGTGCAGCTGATAATGTAGATTCGTTAGACGGTTTAATAACATTTCGTACAATTGTATCAACACCTTGTTCGAATAACATTTTACGAATTACTCGTTCTATAATTATATTTGTTTTCATATATTATAAATATCTTTACCAATCGATTAATACTAAATTACCATTCCACAACATTACATTATCAGTACTAAAATCCAAATCCAAATCCAAATCCTCAATACCAGTTCGTTGTATATCTTGTTGCAATGCTCGTAAAAAATTAACTAATACTTCATTTGTATTACGAGCACCGTCTGCATCTAAAAAATCAAATATACTAACTTCTCCGCCCTCATTATAAGCAAACTGTTTATAGTTTTTAATAAATGAATTTAAGTCATTCTGTAATTCTGTGGATAATGGATTTGCTTTCGAAGCAATATACATATTTTTATTATCTACATAATGTATAGGAATAAATGTTGAAAATTGAGAATGGCGACCTACAATAATTTCAGCAACTTCATATTCTGATAATTCGTCTGTAATTTTAAAAAGTTTATCTTCGCCTTCGATTTCATATATACGACCATTATCGCCTTGTGCAAACAATCTAAATTGTTTATTTTTTATCTTTTGCAATAATCGATTAACATCAGGCTCTGCTAATTCACGCAATATATTTTTTAATTTAATCATTGTATATTCTTATCTAAATCAATTCGTATTAAAAAATTCATATCAACATCATTTCTCTTTTTAATTGGTTGTGCTACTTTACCGATTGCTAATAATTGGCCAGAATCATCATACAATCCAATTGTAGTTATATATGGAGAAAATGCACTACTAGTAACAAATGATTGATATGTTATATCATTATCAGTAGTTAATGAATTATTCAATGACATATTAAAATCACCAGCATCTAATTTTGTTAATATACTTAATTCATTAATTGTTTTTGTACTTTTATAACTAGCAGTATATGGTGAAGTTAAAATATTATTAAACCTATAATCTGGTGATGTAATAACTGCTAAACCATGTTTAGAAAATACATTTCCAACAATATTTGTTTGAAGCAATGTACCACCTTCGGTTCTATCTGCTAAATATCCAACTTCTGTGCTAGTTAATGCTTTATTATAAATTCGAATTTCATCTAAATAACCACTAAAATTCTGAGTCAATGTATTATACCCACCAATTGATATTGATTCTTGATTATCAATACGAGCTGAAGCTGTAAATGGAGAATTATTTGCCGTTAATAATCTACTAGAAGCTGATGTTATTAAATTAGCATCAACATACATTTGCATTACACTTCCTGATTTTTGACATACAACATGATGCCAATTATCTGCTGTAAATGATGATGAAATTTGTTGTGTAAATGTTGTGCTACCTGCAATTTTAAAATACATTGTTCTCGTAGAACCTGCACTACCACTTATATAAATTTTAAATGGATATTGTGGAGTTATATTAGTATTTGCTTTAGTGATTATAAGATCGTCTGTACTACCGGTTTGAGCCTGTATAAAGAATGATATTGCATAATTGGTATCTCTGTTATATAAACCATCTACTGCCGTTTTAATATAGCCATTGTTATTAAAATACGCAGATTTACCGATACTAGAACTTGCACCCGTAGTTGTCGTAATTCCGGTGGTATATATTACATTGTTTGATTGATATTCGATTCTAGATAAATCGAAATATTCATTGAATCCTTCATAGTATTTACAACCCGAAACAATCGAACTAGTATTAAATGCTGTATCATAAATATTACTATAACGGTCTGATTTTAAATTTAAAATAATACTAGCTAATCCAGACACTCCTATGTTATTATCAGTAATCATTGTAAATGAACTAGGCTTAATACCTTCCCCAATTTTTACTTGAGGAAATGATAATATAGATGCAGATTCGAATAAATATTTTGGAGTTTTATTTAAGTCAGTTGGACCATATGTTTTCATTGGATCTTTTTTATGTTTATAAAACATATGATTCACTGAAAAATACGTTACCGTTTGTAAACTACCGTTAATATTACTAGCATCATTATATGTTAATTCAGATCCTAATGCTGGTAAAATTTCTGGATTACTATATATAGCATTTAACGGAAGTGCACTACTAGTAGCAGAGCCAGAATACACAGTCCACGATTTATTAACTTGAAATGGTGTAATTGAAATATCTGAATTATCTATTTTTTTAAAAACAGTTGGATAAATTCCAAGATATTCATTTTCATTGTTTGTCGTTATTAATCTAGATTCTGTCATATCAGTAAAAACCCTACTACATTTAATATAAATATAGCAGGGCTTAATTCAATGGATATTTTAGTAATCTAATTTAACTCTTATAAGAGCTTCTCTAGAAAATGATTTTAATAATGGTTTACTCAATTTAGCAACAGCTAATAATTCTTGGTAATCATTATATAAACCAACCGTTGTAACATAAGTTTTAGGATCTCCAATAAAAGTTGATTGAGCGATTTGACCTACACTACCTGTTACAAATGATGGATTATTAGAAAAGTTATATTCTGCATTTTTAATTCTTACAAAATAATGAGTACTTGTAATCTTTTCAGAATTTCTTGCTAAGAAACCATATGGGTCACTAGTGCTAACATCAGTGAATAATGCAGATCCTGAAACTGAATGATATAAAGCAAAATGATTATTACCTTCTGAACTAGAACTAACATTAGTTTTAAATCCTAGTTGTTGATCTAACATTTTAGCATCTAATATCAATGTACCGTAATCTGGATATACTAATCCATAATATATAGGTGCGGACGGATTATAAACACCTCCATTTATAGAACCGGATACTATATTATATACTCTTCCTGATTGTCCAATTGAACCTGTTGTTGCAACTGAATCATCGATTAAAGTTATTAATTTAGAACCTAACGAAACACTACCTGTAGCATTTGTTGCTCTAGATGAAATACTAACTAATGGTAATTCAAAATTACCCGCATCTAATCTTTCACGCAATCTATTACGTTTAAAATTAACTACGTATATATGATCTGTACTACCAGAACCAGCTGTCGTAAAACGAGAATCTGTTGGTGCTAATAATAATTGTCTATATTGAGAATAAATCGCTCTAGATGGAGAATCATTTAATTGACCTTGTGAATCAGAACCACTTCCTAATGCATGGCCATATGCTAATGAAAATTGTACAGCTGCACCATCAGCACTAGGATTAGATTGATATACATCTGTATAATATCTACGTTGTGATATTGTTTGTGCGGATGAACTAAAATATGTAGTTAAACTTGCAACATTATCACTCCATAATCCACCAGTAACAACTTCTGTTTGGTTTGATATAATATCATTAACAGTATCAAATTTAGTATATGTTCTACCACTCCTTGCTGTTATTTGCGTTTGTTGTTGATCTGCGATTATTTGATCAGCCATTTGGCGAGCTAATTGCATTACTTGAGCATTTACTACTGCTGCTGTTGCACTAGTAGCATTATCATCAACTGGTTGTGTTAATGGAGTAGCAGTTCCACGTGATGCGTTTTGTAAACTATTAGCTGTCGACAGTGCAGCAGCCGTTCCTCGAGGTACTCCACCTTGTCGAGGATATTGTTTTAAACGATTAATTAAATTTTTTGTAATCATGTTTTATTGCCTATTATAATGTTGCAGTTGTTGCTTTTTTAACAGTTAAATTAATTGTAACACTACCACCAGTTTCATTTGCTATAATAGTAATTGTAGCAGTTTTATCCGATATCATTTGTGTTTTTGCAACAACACGGAATTCATATCCAGCTACTGCTACACTTTGTGCATCTTCATTATCTCCAATGAATCTAGGTGTCGTAGGTAACGTTGAATTTTGTAATGCTCTAGTTACAAATAAATCTGCTACCGTTGAATCAGATAGAATAGCAGTATATCCTAAATTAGCATTTCCGCCTTGGAAATTCGATGTATTAGGTGTAATAGTTGACGCATTACCTGGTGCTGCTAATGTAATCGAAGTATTACCAACATTTATTACAGGTATATTTGTTGATTGTTTTGGTAATGTAATTAATTTATATTTCAACGCCTGTGTTTCATCTGGAATTGCTTCTGTTATTGGCATATTTTCTATAATAGTACCATAATATGCTGTTCCTAATGGATGATCTGGATTCCATAATGTATAATCAATTTCATCATCACCTACCGCAAATTGTGTAATTTTAAAAGCGTTACCACCTTTTGCTAATAATTCACGTCCTTTTAATGTTAAAATAGCATCAATTGTTACGCTTGTATTATCTAAATATCCCATATGTTTTTAACCTTATTTAATATAAATATATATTTATCGAATTTTATAATATTATAAAACTACCTTGTGTGTTATTTGGAGTTTGGTAAACTAACTGATTACCATTTGCAGTTGTCCATTCTACAACTGGGCCACCATCGATTGTATCTGCAGAATTAATATTAAAATCTAATGACGTCATTTGTGCTCCATTGTATCTTTGATTATTAATACCGGCAGGTAAATAATCTTGTCGTTGTGATCTTGTTCCAATCCAATTCGCAACTGGCATTGAATATGATGATGATCCATATAAACCAGTACCATATACACTTCCATATGAACTAGTAATATATGTTTCTGTCCCATTAACTATTGAGAACTCAGAAAGAATACTACCAGTAATCGTCGGCGATAAAGCTTCACTCATCCAATACGGTGTAGATGCTGTTATATAAACACTTCCGGATCTGATTAATGATTGATGTGAATATTCAACACTATTATATCTATCATCAACTGACGATGTTAAATATACTTGCCACTGATCATCATCCACTGCACTAACAGACATTATATTACCATCAACTGTTCCTAGGAAATTTAAATAATCACCTGAAGCTGTTAATTGTGTTGCTGTGATTAATGTATCATAACTAACAGTTAAATTAGATATAGTTGGTAAAATATCTGTTTTGTTTCGTTCTAAAATATTTGGTTGTATTACAATACCAGTTATAGCATTAACACGTGCTGGTAATAATTGTTCGAGTTGTTTAAAAAATGACAAATCAAACAATGTAAATATTTTTATATAAGAATTAATATCATTTTTGTCAGCATATTTTTTCCAATATGATTGAGCTTCTTGTATTAATGCAGGATATTCAGATGGGTCAGTATTACCCGGATCTCCAATAAAATCATCTAAACTAGTAAAACCTAATTGTGCAATAATATCTTCATCAATCATTGTTTGAGGAGAAAAATATACACCTAATTTATTGCTGTCTAATGGAGCTTTATCAAATTGACTTCGTTCTGCTCTAGTTTTAATATCCAATGTACCAACCAGATCATTTTCTTCAACACGAACTTTGTTATCGTCATATGTTCCAGATCCTACTGAAATGCTATCATAGTAATATGTTTCTTCAATTGAATCATAAGGCGTCGAAGTTGACCAACTAGCAAAAGATGCTGAGATATTAGACGGGTTTGGTTCTACACCTGATAAACTACCTGTTGCAGTATGATTAATTTTTTGTGTTAATGGTAATCTAAATACTAATTCATCGTATGCATCTAAATTTCCATCATATGCTGCTGGTGCTTTAACGTGATTATTAAATGCAGAATCTTCAATTGAACTAGACCACAATCTTAATTCTTGCAACTGACCTTTTAATCTAGATGCACTTGTGCTAGTTCCACCTAAAATAACAGATCCAGATAAATTAAATGATGAAGTAGCAGATGCCGATACTGCTGCTACAATTTTCCCGTATTTAGATTTTTTAGCAACCACAGTTAAATTAGAACCATTTGTTTTTAACATCGCAGTTAACCACCCTCCATCAAATAACTCAATATCAGCTGATGCAGTACCGTTAATCTGTATCGTACCTAATGTACCACGTGTATAATCTAATGTAACGTGGTTGTTACCTACTGAAAACAAATTCATTGTGCTTGGTAATAACGGATTAGTAACCACGTTATCTGTTCGGAAACGCAGCTCTACTGTATTTATAGATTGAGAATAATTTATAGTAACATTACCTGCAGGATTATTAATTAAATCTAATGCATAATCAAAATTTAATTTTTCATATATCGGTACTCTATCCAATCTAGGTCCGCCGTACTCATTGATATTAATCATTGAGTTTGGAATACCATAACATGATAATAATGCTTGTATACTTCGTTTAGTACCTTTTGATTTTAATAATAATGGTAAGTTATTAACAATACGACGCCAAACTGTATATGTCATATCTCGGCCAGGTACACTTGGATCTCCAACTGTATTAGAGCCTGTTAACGGAATACCCGCTTCTGATGTACCTAATACGTATTGCCATAAATCTGCATATTGATTTCCATTTTGTAAATTCCATCCAAATTGTTTTGCAACTGAATATAATAATTCATTCGGCATACCTAATTTAGGATTTTCTTCACGTTTATTAATTTGAGTCATATTATTGATATATGTATATAATATGTCATAATGATGACCTAACATATTAACAAAAATAAACATTTGATCGTTATTTTCATCAAAACGTATATGTTCTGGAATTGCTCTAGTTAATGAATTATTATTGTATGTATCATATGTAACTGCATTTGAATATAATTCTGAGTACCATAATTTAAATTCATTGCTATTAACTGAATATAATGTATATGGAATTGATGAATTTATTTTTGGTACTGGCTGTATATAACTACCCGTTAACTCAGCAACATTTGCAAATTCTTTTTCTAAATCATATGTAGTTAATTTAGAAGATGAATTATAATATAAAAATTGTTCAAATGTATCAAATCCACTAATTAAATTAGTTCGATTAGTTTGATAATCTAAAGCATTCGTTGTTGCAACACTACCTGATAATTGTGATATTGTTAAACTTTGTGAATTATAAAATTCAAGTAATTCTAATTTATATTTAAAATTTTCAACACGTTCTGTTGCTGAACTATAAAATATAAAGTTATTAAAATCTGAATAATCAATATTCAAATTCATCCCGGCTAAGCTGCCAGAAAAATATGAATCTACAATTTGTTGTGATGTTTGTACAGATGATCCTAATAAATCATTCCATGATTTTAATTCAGTACCGGCAGATGCAATAATAGATTTATCAGAAGCATACCAATTTGGATTTGCTAATGTTTTAAATTGTTTTGTACTCTTATCTAATACTATCGATACATGATCAACATATGGTTGTTTTAATTCTTCAACAATCCAACATTTATAATTAACAGAATATTTTGATGGTAGTGGTTCATATAATTTAACATATATATAATCACCAATTACAACACTATTAACAAACATAGCCGTTTGATTTCGGCTAAAGTTTAATAAATATGTTTTAAAGAATGGTTCTCGAATATGTTTAACTGTATTAATATAATTAGTAATCTCAGTTAAAAATTTAGGATTAGTATCATCAATTGCACGTAATCTAATTTCAGTTCGATCAGGCGATATATCATCTATTCGTAAATATTGTTCATTATAGTTACCAATTAAGTTTTTAAAAAAGTTAACTACTGTTGTGAATTTACCTGATTTAAGATTTAATGAATTTAATTCATTATTTAAATCTATAGCAACAGGTTCGCCGCGGAACTGTATACGGCGATTTAATGTCATATCCTGATAATCAGGAATAGTATTATTTGTATTTACATAATGGTTGCCAGTAACCCACGAATCGCCAGAATAAAAATGTATTTCAGTAGTATTATCATTTAAAAATGATACATCTATTTTATGTGATAATAAATTAGATTTTGATGATTCTAACCTTGTAGCAGAAATTGACTTTGTAGCAGTCTTAATTTCATCGATATTTTTATATTGTGTTAACATTAGATAAATTCAAATTCTTGATTAGTTGTTACAGTTTTTTTACCAATATCATTGTTATTAGCATCGCGTAATACAGTGTTAGTCGATATATAATATACTCCTGCATTTTTAAAACTATCTGAACTAGATCCATAATAGCCTGGTGATAACGGTATATTTGCTGGTTCTATATTCCAAAAACCATTTGAATTCAAACACCATGTCTCATTTCCGGCTACTGCTTCAATAACATAGTAATCATTAGCAACTATATCATTCATATCTACATAGTATTCCAGTTCAAAATATGGATATTCATTTCTTGGCTTAAAATCATATGGATTTTCAACTGTATCACCAACATTACCAACATTACCTTCAGAATATAATATTACTTGTTTAAAATTTCGATATGCTTTTGGATTTGTTCTAGATAATCGCACCATAATACCTGTTCTACCAGTATAGTAGGGTAAAAATTGTAGTTGTATTTTGAATTTTAAAGTTTTATTTTTTTCTCGTAATAAATCTATCGCATCTTGTGTTATAGTATATCCATTTGCTCTTGGTTGTACACCACCAGTAAACGTCAAAGATTTAAATCCACTTGAATTGTAACTACCATAATACCACGTGGACTCATATGATGTATTAATATTATCTAAATCCATTATTTGATTTTTAGAATCTAGACTTGTTGGTAATATTAATTCAGTATATAAAATTTCTTCAGAATCTGCAATATTTAAATCAATTGATGATCCGTTAGATACGGTCGTAACTGGAAATTTATAATATTGAAAACTAGTATCTATTACTTTTAATGCCGAAGTAGTAGTTACTTTATCAATTATAGGTTCTATAACTAATAAATTGCTAGATGATGGTTCAATTGAAATATTACCAGCAGTGTCGCGAGGTAATATCGTAGTATCATTTGATGTATATGTTAAACCGTTAACATAGTAATCAATTACAAAATCTGGCTGAGTTAACGGCCTTTGATATCGTACTACATCTGCAGCATTATTAATAATTGTCCTCATCTTATCTAACTACTTTAAAATATATTTTATCATCGATAATTTGTTCAGTGAATCCATCTACGATTTTAAATTCTAAACGATAATAACGCTCTGGCATAAAACCATTCATATCAACGTGAATAAAATTACTTGTAGAATCACAACTTACTTTATTATAAATATTATCATATGGAATTATGGCTTCATCTGTAGCAGCATCATATACTGCGTAATATGTAGTAGTAGGTAAGAATTTTACAGTTTCATATGGAAATAAATTAGTAGGAGATTTTCTAGGATATTTATCTCGACTATATATTCTAATTTTAGCAATTTCTGTATCTTTATATGTAGGCTTTATATGAGTATATACTGAATATGATTCTAAATCTGCTGCTGTTAATGAACCTGTTGTAAATGTGCTGTTATCCCAATACATTGTTAGTTTAGGAACATATATTGTATGAGTTTCTCTACTAAAATATCTAATATAACCAGCAATTGTAGAATCTAATTCATCTGCATCTGATAATTTTAATAAAAATCCATTATTTGGTATAGTTTTATTATTACTACCGGATATCCATAATTTAATTGCATCAGTTACATTAATATTAATATCTGTTGGGCGAGTCGTAGAATTCTCAGTTGTACTTAAACCAGGTTGTATAAAAAATGATTGATTAAAATTATTAATATTAAACACCCCAGCGGATGGTTGATATAAAAAACTACCACCTTTACCAGACCCAGAAACATATATTGAAGATGAATTAACTTGTATATTTTGACTACTGGATATCCACAATGATCCTGACTTCGAATCTAAAGCCCATGTAGTTAATGGGTCTGCCCAACAAATACCATCTGTCGTAATTGGAGAATCATAATAAAACCCAGTACCATTTTTCCATGGTTGTGCTAACAATTTTGCATCGATAGTAAAATCAGAAGGTAAATTTTTTGCATTAGTTGTGTATAATTGCAAATCGAATTTACAATCACTTAAATCTACAGAATATTTTGATAATACATCTGAAATTTCATTGATATCAAATTTTAATACTGCTCGAGATTTTTGTAATGTAACACCATCATTACCTAATCGTTTTCCGATTTCTAAAATTTCATCGATTCCTGTATTTGCGTACTCTGATGATTCATATAACGTTGCATCATTTTCTGCATAAAATATTCTAAACATTTATTTCCTTTAATATATTATTAGTTTGGGTATTGTTTTCCATTACCAGTATTGTATAATGCTAAAATTTCTATCTGAGATAAAACTCTATTCCAAACATATGTTTCATCTATTGCACCTTCATATGATGGATTAATAGAATTAAAATCCGCGTTATAATTATTTGCTAGACCCATAATTGTTTTCTGACCAGACCAACCTATTTGAGTAGCTGTACCTGACAGATATGCAGCCGGTGTATCTATACCATTTACATAAATTCGTATAGTATTAGCATCAATAAAAACAACTACAACATGCATCCAAGTATCTTTAGGTAATACAAAATCAGTTCTCCATTCTTTAACCGAACTACTACTAATTGCTGCACCAGTCCCGTCACCAAACCCAGCTCTTACGCGAGCAGATCCGCCAATGAAATTTAAATTCGTAATTTGTAACCAAACACCACCTCGTATTGGACTCATATAATCACCATCTAACCAAAATGGAATACATCCACCATATGTTGTACTATAACTGTGTTTTATCCACGATGATAATGTTATTGGAAATTGTAAATTTCGTTGAGCAATCGAATTACCAAAATCTACGTATTTAGCATTCGCATAATCATATGATACTATTCCATTAAAACCTTCATTTATTTTACCAGTTGTAAATCCAGCCCCGTTAATAGGCGTACCATTAGCAACTCCTAAAACATCATTAAAGTTATTATCTAACTTCCACCCAGCAACTAAACTAGACCACAATGAAACATTAGATATGACTCCTATATCAGCTACACTTATCATATTGTCGTATCTCCAGTTAACGACCAAGTATTTACTGAACGTTTAATTAATGATGCAAAGCTATATTGACCTGTTAATTTTAATTTATTATTATTTGATAATATAGAAACACCGGCACTGCCAGTAATAGTTGTTTGACCTGTACTATCTGATGTTATTAATAAATGACTACCAATTGGAGTACTTAACTCAGTATTATTAGGTATTATAACGGTATTGCTAACAGATGAACTCATTGCAACTAAATTATATAAATCACTTGAACTAATTATATACGATGAACCAGTTTGTGTATTGATAGCAATAGGTTTCGGTGCTACATATGATGCAGTTTGAGCTGTGTTAACATATGAAGCAGTTAATGCTAAATCAGCAATTGACGAACTATTAATATAATTAATATATGATGCTGATATTGCATATGATGCGGTTGTTGCTAACGTTGCACGTGAAGATGAAACAGCCCAACTAGAAGTACCATGCAATGATCCGGTAAATCCTGATGTCGATCTAGTTGACCCAGAAATTGTTAATGAACCTGATAATATAATTGATTCAGGTGACGCACCCATTAATACATTATATATATCCGATACATAACTTGCAGAAATTAAAGCTCCTGGAACAATTTGTGCATAGTTATTAGATAGTACTCCCATCGTAGTTATTCCTTTTTCTATAAATATTTAGAAAAAAGAATTAGTAACTAACTACGCGACCTTTAATATCTTGATTATGAAATTTAACTTCAAATATGCTAGGATCTAATGAAGGATATACAACTCCATTTCTGGTTGCAGTTCTTAAATCATATACATTACCAGAATATCCTAAATCACTATCATATAAATTGTTTAAACTAACACCAATTACAGATTGAACTCCCCTTATATTAGCTAATGTTGTAGTAATATCCGATTTAATTATTGGCTGATTTATTTGCCAACGGTCTATGTTAAACAATGTTTTTAATGCATTAACACATTGTAATAAAACTTCATTGCTATTATAATTAGGTAACACTGAAATTTCAAAATCCACACCTATATTAATAATAAATGCATCTTTTATATTAATTGCATCAGTTAAAATTCTATAATAATTTAAGTATGTTTTTAAATTGTCTTTTACTGCTGAATTCAATTCTGTTAATTGTTTAGAACCATTAAATCCTAACACATACATATTCATTGCTAATGGGTTTGCAATTCTACTAGCAACATAGTTATCCTGTGATATTTGATCATCTGGGACAATATATGCTTTAGCAACGCTACCAAATTTAGATGGCATCGAATATGTTCGAATAATATAATCTTCTCTAGTAACTAAACGGTTTTGAGTTGCAAAATTAGACAATGCATTGTTTTTAATTTCTTGCAATGTTTCAGCTGATGATGCACCACGTGCTGGTTGCATATTATTAACTACAATTGAGTTTTTAACAAAATTTGTTATACCAGCATTAGCAGTTGAGTTAACATCATCATTAAAACTAATATATGATATTGACTTCAATGAATTCGACGGAACATTATCTGTAATACCATTACCAACTGTATATGTAACTGTCAGTGTAGTATTACTAGGTGCTTGGCCATATGTTCTTGTATATAAAAAATTCGAAGGATCTATGTCAATATCTACCGAACGACGGAATCCTGCTAATCCATTACCAACATTATCTGGGTTTGGAATAATTTCTTCATCATTATTATCAGATATACCAGCGCCGAATTGTATTTCTAATTTATTATCACTTCGCATTCTAGTTATAAAACGTTTCGAAGTTTTTTTCATTTTTAATAAACTAGGACAATTGGATCTATATTGTGCAAAATCCGGATCATTTTCTAACAAGTTAGGAACAGCTTCAAAAATAGTATCTTGTGCTAAGTATGGAACTTCATACCAATTATCACCATCTGATTCAGTAACAGATATAATTTCAATAATATTAGTATCTGGTAATAAAACTTTATCATACGCAATCGGAGATTGAAAACTAAATGTAGCAGTTTTAGTATCACCTGATACAGCTCTTACTGATTTTTTTAATAAATAATATGTAGGTTGATTTGTAGCATCGTTAGTTTCATAAATCGTAACCTCAGTTGGGTTAATAGATGATGAAAATGAAAAATCAACTAAATCTAATGTTCTAAACACAGCAGCACCATCTTGTTGCTTAACACGCATACCTGGATTAACTGATAATGCATATGTAAAATCTGGACGAACTAAAGTACCAGATCCAATCGATGGTACTAATTGATATACATCTAAATCTACAAATGCTGGATTAATACTTTTAGCTCGATAACCTAAAGATTTAGCTAAATCATAAATATTACCACGTTCCGATGCTTGTTCTAACAATGATTCTTTTAAATTATTATCAGAATAATATGATAACACATCACCTACATATGATGCTAAATCTACAAATAGCATACCCGGTGATGATTCATTAAAATCAGTATAGGTTTGTGGAAAGTATTGTTTAGTAAATTCAATTAAGTTTCTCTTGAATTGTCTAAAATCTTTTCCTAAATATGTTACTTCTTTTTTTGATTCCATGAAATTAGCTAACTGTTAATTGTCCGTTATTTGCAGCTGATAGTGTAATACTTCTAGTATCAAACCCATTAACTGAAAATATCAGTGTTATTTGTACATTATATTGCAAGTTTGGATCATCCTCACTTGTTATTATTTGAAGATCTTCAATTGTTATATATGGCAACCAAGCAGAAATTGCAGAAGATAATATCTCATCAATCTGTTGCTTTAATTCAGATACATTTGGTTCGAAAACAATATATAATATATTAGTACCAAAATTCGGCTCCATGTAACGCTCACCGATTCTAGTTAATAATAAATTCTTAAGATTTTCTGTAGCTTGTTCTGTTGTTAGATATATAGATTTAAAAATAGGAGATGTAGCTGAAAATGAAACACCTAATCCGATAGACGGTGCAACTGTTGCTTTAATATCATTTACTCCTATAATTTGGTATGCCATTAGTTACCTTTACTTCTTTTTATCTGCAATTGCTTTCATCAAAGCAGAATAATCACGTGTCATTGCTTTTTCTACTTCTGGTGCTACATCATACACTTTACCTGTTTCTGGATCTTCCATTACAGTTGTAGCTTGGTTCATAGGCTGACGCAACATACCAAATCCTTGAGCATCATCAGATGAAAATCTCAATTCATCCATACCTTCTTGTAACATTTCTTTAAATCCACTCGGATTTGATTCAATTAACGGATCTGTACTATTTAATACGGATGCCCATTTATTCTCAGAAAATGTTACATTTCGATTTGAGTTATTATTAGTTTTTACAACAGGTTTAGTTGTTGTTTTTATAACCGGTTTAATAGGTTTTGTCATTTCATTAATTGTAGATTGTAAGCCGTCACGAAGAATTTCAGTTAATTCTTCTTTAATAACTTCTCGCACTGCAGTTTTTAATGCTGTTATAAATGTTTTATTATCCATAATTACTATCTTTTATATAAATATAAATACACCTAAAAATGCGTTAAATCCATCTGTCTGATAACTTAGGACCATATATGATATCTGTGTTAGTATCAATATAATAATCTCCAGCTTTACCGAATGTGTTATTTGGTAAACCTGCTACTCGATAAACAACGCTAGGTGCTTCTTGTAATGACGTTAATAGATTTTGTTGTTGTTCTAATAAATATTCTATAGCATCAGATCTTCCTTGCAAATCGCTATCTGATACATTATATTCATTATAAAACTCGGTTGCAACTAAATCATTATAATCACCTGTATTATTTGTATTATTTGTATTATTTGAGTTTGATCCCAAAACTGGAATTTCATATTCAGATTCACCATCCGTATTACATGTTGATGACACTTTAGAAATAGCACCCATTAATGGTGGTACTATTACTGCTAATTTAGAACTCATAGATGCTGGTACTGTTGCTAGCATGTTTAATGATTCTATAGCATTTACGATAGTTGCATCTTGAATTGCTGTTAATTGCATAGCTATGAATAATGGGGCAGTTACTGGATTAGATAATTGTGCTGCGGTAATAGCAGCTTTTATGCCTTTTGCAACTGTTACCATTTTCTTTATTTGTGATATCGATGTTTGAATCTTAGGTATTGCTGCTTGTATGTCTTGTATTTGTGTTTGTATTTGATCTAAATTCTGTTTTATCTGACGAACCCGCGGATCATCACATTTACAATTATTAGGCAACTTAACAGATTCTTTAACTGTTATTGTTACATCATTTAATAATTTATCAGTTTGTTTATTTAACTGAACCATTATTGCATTAACTCCTTTACCTGGTAATTTTGGTATAAAATCTAATGGTGGTACTATTGAACTCATAACTTAATCTTTATGTTTTTTTAATATAATATTTATTGCTTAACAATTCATTTAATTTTGATTCAATTGAATCTAATGATGTTTGAGATATAAATGTACCAACATTTGTTCCACATTGTATCGGAGTTCTTAATTGTTGTACTATTTTAAACATCATTTCTAATAATACATTACCATGTACTAATTGTTCATCAGCATCATCACTACCAATTTTAACATCACCAGTTGTATTTAATATAATCGCAGTCGGAGAATCTATAACAACAATATCACTTTTTGCTTTAAGTATAACACGATCAGCAGTACCAATAAATTGTGAATTTGCATATTGCGATTCAACTGGCGTAAAACAATTAAGTGAATTTCTAGAATTCTTATTTCCTAATAATAAATCTGGAATCTTTTGTGTGCTAGTTAAATACAATGATGCGGCATCTTGTTGTATATTCTCAACAGTAAACTTTTTATTTGTATAATCAACATGACCGTTTGATAAAATAATAATAGGATCGCCTTGTTTACCAGCTCCGAACCATGATGGCAATACGTGATAGTGAGTTCGAGTACCAGTTAAATCTATAGTACTACCAAATCGTATACTATTTCCAACACGGCCTTCTAAAATGAAATCACCTTCATATGGTTGCAATGGTGAGACTGATTTTTGTATGAAATTCTTACCCGGCGTTACTTTATCAATTTCATCTTGAGTTAAACCATCGGAAATACCAGGCAACATGTTTTCATTGATTGATGACTGCACATCTATAGATGTTACATAGTACCAAACTTCTCTCCATTTTGACGATGTGGATTCTTGGTTAAATGTTTTATAAATTAAAACAAATTCTCCTACTAATGGAATTTGCTTAATATTGATATTAGATGGCTTAGCAATAAAAACTTTGTTATTGAAATATCCACTACATGATCTAACTTTCAATGCAAATAATTCAGAAACATTGCTGTCATTCTGATCAGGTCCTATATAATTATAGGTACGATCATAGTCTAATACTTCAGCAACATCGAAATCAATATCAGCCATTGTTATCCTTTTCTAACTTAGCTTTTGCGGCTTTAATACGTTCTTGTAAGGCTACCGTATCTATATCCTGTGATATGTTATCCAGCTCGTCTTCGAGTTCAGCAGTCATTGTAGATTGAGCAATTTTAAGGAGTTGTTCTTTTTCTTCGTCACTGATTAAACCATCTGCTCCTGATATGGTTTGTTTAGTAGAAATGTAACGTTGAACAATAGCAGTTAATTTAACCAGGTGGTCATCATTTTTAACTGCTACATCTAAATATTCTTTGATTAAAGGAACGATAACAGTTGCATCCGAAGCATTTCGAATCAACGGTTGCAACTGTGCTATCAATTGATTAATTTGTCGATCTTTTTTTTTAGAATTATGATAAACATCGGACATTAAGTCAGCAAAACTAGTCCCTTTAAATAATTCATCATTTTTATCCATATTACAACCTTTTAATAATAAATATTAAAACGGTAATTTTACAAAGTTTGTACGTTCATATTCGGCAAATTTGTCATAATATAATTCATGTAACACTTTAATAACTTTAGTAATGTTACTCGTTTCCAATCCTGTACGCTCTCTGATAAAGATATACAATGCTTTTTTATTGAAGTCTTCGATATTCTCACGAGTCTCAAAAATATGCAATATTGAATCTGCAACATGGATATCAGTTGAGTTATTAAACATGTAATTCAATTTAGAATAACAATATTCAATGTAAGCATCCATAAAATATTTTAATGTCTCGCGCATTTCAGCATTATGAATTTCAGTGATAATATTTCGTTGTTCATCAATATCCAATTCCATTGTATCTGCTTTTAATTTTTTATATGCTTTTTCATTTTCAGCAATAATATAATTAATCGTAGTACGAGTATAATATGAATATGCTTTACCAGCAGCTGCATTAAATTTAACCAATCTCTCAGTTACATATGTAACGATATCTGTTTGTAAATCTTGAAATGACGAATCAATATAAGTTGGCTTCATTTTATTTATTAAATTTTCTGCCAATTTCATTAAAGGTGGATATATAAATCGTCTATATATCTTTTCTCGCAATATTGGATTGTCATCGACTCCGTTATAAGCCAATATTGCAATGTCTGTTATTTTTGTAAAGTAATTATTACTTTTCTTCGCTCTTTTCGCCATTGAATGTGTCTTTAAGTTCAGTCATTGTTTGTAATAGTAATTGAAATGTAACACCTGCCTCATCTTCTGATTCAAATGCGCCTTTGTGGTCTATTTCTTTTAATGTCGCGTAAGCATCTTCAATTCGACCATACATGAATTCATTAGTTAATTCTAATTCCTCAATATATTCTTGGGCTTCTGCTAAAACACCAGCAAGATAATAAGCTCGATATCCTAAGAAGATACAAGCAACTAATAATAAAATGCTGAAAATTGATAGTATAATCATAGTTATTAATCGTTAAATGCTTTAAAAATATCTGTAATAGCAGCTTCAACATTTGGATTATTTTCTGCTAAGTTTTTCAATCCGTTACTCTTTGTTGCTTTTGATTTTTCAACCGTTGGCTTAGGAGTACCTGCTTTATAATTTCTCCAACGCTCATACTCAATCTGCGATGCCATATGATCTGCGTGGTGCAATAATAAAGGTAAATTTGTTTTTAATTTTGCTTGTGCAGATCTTGCAACGAAATATGGTTTATTTGCATCATCATACATTCCATCATGTATTTTAATTGCCTGATATTCTGTCCAAGACATTTTTACTCCATATTCTTGCAACAACCAAATTGATAAATCTGGTACCATTGCAAACGGAATATTTTGGTTATGCTTATACATTTTACCCTGATTCTTACGATGCCAATCTGAAGTTTCAATTTGATATACTTCATTGCCGTCACCTGGGAATCCTATCTTACCTAAATCATGATGCATTGCTGCAAACACTAATTCTTCTTTAGTATAACCCGACATATCAGATCCCATTGTCGTCCACGTAAAATGCAATGATTCAGCACATTGAATAACTCGAAGTATATGATCTACATAACCTCCTGCAAATGCATTGTGATAATGTTCTACTCCAGATGCTGGCATAAATACCATTCTTTCTTCAAACTCATCATACATTTTATTTAACGCAACTTTACGAGTAGGAAACAATGTATTAACAATTTCTCGATATTCTTCCCAATTCGATTTAATTTTTTCTGCTTCTAACATAACTTATTTTTTAGATTTTTTAGATTTTTTTTCTGCTGCTAACGGTTCTAGTACATCACCATTAACCAATTTAGAAACACATCTAGAACATGTAATTGCGTCTGCATTTGCATCAACTCGTTCACAAATTGAACCACAATACTTACATGCTAATTTTTTGTAACCCGATACTTTCGTAACTTTTTTTATTTTCATTCTCTTTCGATATAATATAGTGCCGATTCTAATTTAGCAATTGCAGCTGCTAAATTTGTTAATATTGCATCTTTGTCTGCATGACCTTGTTGAATTGAACGACCTGCGCTCATAATGATTTCTTTTGCATCTACAACATCATCTGTGATTTTTGCTTTGTATTTATAATACGCCATAACTTTTATTTCTAAATTAAACTTATTTCTTATATAATATAAATATAATTATCCTAAAATCATACCGTTATTTTGAAATGTTCTGACACTTAATAAAGATTGTTCTTTTGCCTTTGCTTCGATCATAACATCGACAGAATCTACACCATAAGTATCTGGTAATTCTAAAATAAAATCAGAATGTGCTTGTGATTTGATCTTGCTAAACTCGTCATAGTGTTTAGAAAAAGTAGGCCAATTAGGCAAGTCCTCCCAAGCAATACCGTGCTTGTCACAAATGTTCTCGATTAATGATTGATATTCGCGTCGACGAGATTCTGAGTAATGAGTACATTGAGTAATACCATGAACGTCCCACGTCTCACGCGCCATGAAGAATGCTTCTTGCTCGGATAAGTCACCAGTATTGAATTTGTGATGAAAATAATCAAAGGTAATAGGAATACCAATTTCGCGATGCACCATATTGTATAAATCACGAACTGAATACATAGATGCTTTGTCATCATTTTCTATAACTAATCTAGCTTTAAGTGAATCAGACAAACGATCATAATTATGGATCCAACGTGCAATTGTACCTGGCTTATCATTGTAAGTAGCACCAATATGAATATTGATCTTGTTTTCGTAGCTAGGTGCAAAGCCCATAAGGTCAAACATTTCTGAATGTCGTTCTAAACTAACAATGCTATTATCAACAACACGAGCTTCAGGAGATCCTAATATGTGAAATGGACCAGGGTGTGTAGTTAAACGATGACCATGTTGATTTGCATAATCTCCAGCTTCTCGCAAAGCCTTAGCAATTTCATCATACTGAGGAAGATCAGTTAATTCATAATGATTCCATCTAGGAAACAACTCAGATCCAATTCTGAATAAACGGATGTCATGTTGCTCGTTCCATTTTAGAATAGTTATCAAATCTTGAGCATTTGCTAAAGATATCTCGCCAGCTAATTGAACACCACCTTGCTTGAATTTTTTCTCAATCATCGTACGGCCGGTACGAATATTCTGCTTACTTAATTCCATGTTAATACATGCATACCCGTGTCTTATCATATCTTTTTTCACTATAATAAGAAATTAAATCCACAAAACCTAATTATACTATGTTTTTTTATTGAATGATATTTATTTAAAAGAAACCTTAAAAGGATTATAATGAAAAACACATTAGCAGAAAATATGCTTCGTTTTGGATCAAAGAATTTATCTGAAGCTTCGAAGAAAAAATTACAAAAATTAGCTGAACAAACAGAAGGTTTAAATGGTGTTAAATCTATGTTAGCGTTACCAGGCGTTGCAAAAGGTGCAACAACTACACTAACAGATGTTACAGATCCAACTACAAAATTTATAACTATAAATACTAAAGCAAATGTGCCGGTACCTGCTGGCCCGATATTATATGCGGTAGATAATAACTCAGGTGCTGTTGTATCTAGACTTGGTTCGTATAATCTAGTAATTGGTAATATCGGCGAATATGATACTGCGAACGGAATAATTACATCACCATTAAAACAAGCTATTTTTACACTAGAAAATAGATTGATTAGTAAACCCGGCGCAATTCAACTTGAGGCATATCTTAAAGATGAAAATGGAATTGCTCAATTATTTGCAAAACTATGCTTAGCTGCTAAAAATAATATTATGGTAGAAGCGGGTGCATTATATACACAACAATATAACAATTTAATTAAAACGTTTAAATTATGTACATTAACTAATACAGCACCAATTCCAGTTGCTGGCGATCCTACGACGGATATGAAGTTAGCAGTATTTAATAAAAATGTTGCTACTTATATAAGTAGAGGTGGTAAAAGTTAAATATATAAATTATAATTATAATTTTTAAAAACTAGTAAGATAAAGTATAAAATATCTTACTAGTTTTTAACATTAAATATATTAAGTTTATTCACAACCAATTGTAGAATCTATAATTCCACGTAAACAACCATCGACATATATAATCATGATAAAATATCCATCTCCTGAATTTTTATCATATGCTTTCATAAATTCATTAAAGGTATCAGCTGGATTTGCATCATCGTGAAATATTTCATATATATATGTAAACTTAGATGTATCTTGTGTTTTTACATATTTTGTACACCATGTTTTATAATCAATTGTTTTATAATCGCAATTACTAACAATTTCCATTTCACCAATTTTAGGATTAAGTTGTGCAAATTTATATCTTGTTGTCGGATCAGAATAAATTGTTTTTACTAATCCTTTCATTAAATTCACATCATAATCTCCAGTTTTGATAGATTTAGTTGTATTTGCCCAACCAATTAATTCATGTACATCCTTTGCTATATCGGATTCTAATTCCTGTGCATTTACAAACCCACTTACTACTACGGCTAAAACTACTGCTAACTTTTTCATATCTCTTAAATTTTAATTAGTTAATTATTTAAATCTCTTATACTATAAATATAAGAATTATAATTCAATTATCCAACCTTTCCGGTGAAATATTATACAACAATATTTATTATAAATTGGAATGAATACATGGCTAATATTAAATTAAAAGATTTATTAAACGAACAATGGTCTCCTGATGATGCACAAAAACAACTGATGCAAGTAACCGGAGATATGGTAAATAAATCTAATAAACAAACTGCTGATATACAACTTGCTAAAAAAATTGCTAAAAAAATATATGATGCAAAAGGATTTATTTGGGATGAAGAATATGGTATAGTTCAAACAATAAAATCTATTGCCGATTCAAACCAATATAATCAAGTAACGTTAGAATTACAAAAACTAACAGGTGGTAAAGGTATTGCACAATATGTTACTAGTTTCATTGATGTAGGACCAGCTAGTAAAGATCGTTGGCATAGAGCTAAATTAACAATATATTATCTGGATATTATAATAAAACATTTAAAAAGTATTAAAGCTAGTGAAAACTCTTTAAAGATTTTTAATGACTATTTAAACAAATATAAAAAAACATACCCAACTGAACCAACACAGAGTGCTCCCGGTGAACTCGATTGGTCTAAAATGGATTTCAGTGGTACCGGAATGGGTGTTGCTGCTAAAGCCATGGAAGATCCAGAATTCAGACATACATATCTACAAGTAATGGGCTTTGCTACTGCTTTTATACCAGTTGTAGGTTGGGGAGTATCTGCGGGGATTCTTGCATTAGATGCCGCAGACCAATATTCACAAGGAAATATGCGTGAAGCCGGATTATCATCATTATTTGCATTAATGCCAGTTGTCGGAAAAGGATTAAATTTAATAGCTAAAATGCCAGGAGTTGCTCGGTTAGGTGAACGTGGTATGGCAGCATTGGGGCGTAAATTAGCTTTGAGTGGAGATCCGGTTTTATCTGCAATAGAACGTCTTGCAATTAAAGATGTATGGAAATATAACTATGCATTGAAAAATGGAATAGATAATTATGTTAAAGCATCATTAGCTAATCAGGTTACTAATAGCATAGTTCGTGATCGAATTAGACAACAATTAGGTCAACGAGGTGCTAATATAATGTTTAAAATTGCGGATGGTGGTATTAAAACTTCTGCATTAGTAACTAAACTTGCAATACCTCTAGTTGCATTTGATGCCGGTGTAGAACAATATCATACATTGTTTGATAAATTATATGCTATTCCAAAAGCTAAAAAAAATATAGAAAAAGCAAAACAATACAGAAAACAAAATCCGTCAAATCCAGATGATATGTTCAACAATTTAGAACCAATGAATCCACAAAACAAAAAGAAAAAATAATATGAATACTAAAACAAAATCACTAAAACTACAAATTTGTGATCGTATATTAAACGAACAAGGAGGTGCTTTAACACCTAAAGAAACTCCTCAACAAAAAGCAGCAAGGGAGAAATCAGCAAGGGAGAAAGCAGCAAGGGAGAAAGCCGCAGCAGAGAAAAAAGCCGTAGCAGCAAAAGATAAGACAGTTGTTGCGAATAGTGATATATCAGAAATAGACCCAGCAAAAATTGCTCATTACAACGATATTTTTGAGTGGACAAAGCTCACAGTAGGGACACTACTATTAGCAGCACTAGCTGGTAAAGCACTGAATAAACTCGTTGGTATCGTTGCAAAGAACCGCGGTATTACTAAAGGTAATGCTGTACGTTGGATGATTAAAGATGGTATTACTTCATCGCTAGCAGGTGGAGCTGCAAAGTTTTTTAATTGGGACAAGCTAGCAATGGGTATAGAAAACAATGCTACGAAAATAGAAAATTCTTTAGCTAAAACAAAAACAGACGACGAAATGATAAAAAGAACCGGGCTAACTCGAGCAGAAGGTCGAGTAATAATAGATGAAATTGGTACTGTTGATTGGAATATGCTAGCGAAACAATTCGAAAGTCAAGCGAGACTAGAATATTATAAAGATGGAATTACGTTAAACGAATATATGATAGCAGCTGGATATGCTGGTAATCCAACATCTAAAAAAATAGCCGAGACATGGATGCCAATAATAAAAAAAGCGGCAACTGGACAAATGCAATTTGTAAAACTTAATACAATCAATGATATTGAGAAATTTAAAGACTGGTTTAAACAAGCATCATCGTGGTCACACAGATATTGGTCTAAATTCCCAGAACTTAAAGATATGTCAATAAATTTACGAACTGCGTTGGCATCAAAAGGCCAACCTATGTTTGGGCTGAGTTATAAACCAGAAGCTGTTACGTATGTTGCAGACCGTATTAACAAAATTATAAGCAATACTCCAGCTGTATCTGATGATATTTTAAATATAGCTAATACAACTAATTCATTTCCACCATATAAAAAATGGAGTGCTATACAAACTATAACAAAAAACAAAGCTGATGTAAATACATACTTAAGACAAAAATTCTGTTGGTATGCTCAAAAACATAGTATCTAATTAATCTCGATTAATAAACCCATTGAGGAAATCTTTTTGACGCTGGATTGCATTTGTCAGTTCAGCGTTTTTAACAGGGCTTCGTTTTTTTCTATTGCTCGTTGACACTCCATCAGTGCTAGGCTTAGCAACATTCGTTGTGCTATTTCTTCGTTTGGTGTTTGCATCCACTTTTCCAACAGAGGTATCAACATTTGGTTTGCTTGTTTGATCACTGTCTGTGCTTTCAATTTCTGTCCTTCTGGCGTTGCTAGGAACTGCATTAATCGATTTGCAATTTCTTCCGGCTTCGTATCTTCGTCGACATTCATTAGATCCGAGTTCTTTAGATTCTTCGAAGTAAATGACTCCTGCGTCATATGTGGTCTTGATGCCTTCGATGATGATACCGCACGGGTAACGAAGTCCATTAGACGATTGAACTGTGTATTTAACACCCCAATTAACTGGCGTAATTTGTGTAACATATCCGTATTGTTTTTGTCCTAAAAAAGAAAAATAAACCGCATCCTCGATTGAGAATTGCGGTTTTTCAAATTTTGCTTGTATTTTATCGTCAACTTGTCTTTTTGCCATAACTTATTAATTTAAACAAATTGAGGATGTTTGATCTACGATGTGAAATATTCTCATGTATTTAGTTAATTTGTCTTTACGAAAATACTTTTCAGTATCATTATCACGTCTAAGAATATAACCAGATTCTATAAACTTATTAATCATATATCTAACAGCCTTTAAACTATTTGATTCAATCATAATATGATGATCATCAATCATCACATCAACTCTATCAACATCTAATGGATATTCATCATTATCGGTATTAGATATTGGTTCATCAACATTCAATGAATCTTTAATTGCACTAAAAAATGTTTGTAAATCAATTCCATTTAAACGAGCAACTCCGGATTCATATAAATCAAAAAAATAATGCAATTGTTCTGATTTAGCTAATTGATTAAAGTAACTATACTCTGAATAGTTAACATTAATGCTGTCAAATACTGTGTTCATGTTTAGACCTTTTTTATTACAAATAATTCATCTACATTAGCTGCAGATAAACGTTTCATTTGCATTATACATTCACGTGCCCCGTCCAAACTCGTTGCCAATACACGTCCTATGATTTCACATTTAGTATCATTACGGCTGTAATAAATATATGTTTGCATAGGTACCTTATTTTATTATAAATATAATCCTAACTCGTATGCTCGCATAGAAGAATCCAATGCATCTGAAATAGTATCATATAATTTTGCAACTTCATGTTTTCTCAAAGTAAACTCAGTTCCTTTAACAGCTACTAGCATTAAATCTTGTTTACCTACGTTTTCAGCATACATGTTGTTAGTAAATGTATCTAATGATTTACTATATGAAATTAAGTCTTTATATCGCATTGGTAACTGTTTACCTTCGATATGCAATGTGCCGATTAATACAGCCATTGGATCTGTTTTAAAATTGTCTGTAGAGATCTTATCTTCAAAAATAAAATCCATATCAGCCCAAGTGTTCCCATAACGTTCTCTGAATTTATCAGTAACGGCCCATGGATGATTGATACTTTTAATCATGGTTTAAAATTTATAAATTGTTATTGTATATACATCTTTCGAATAGTTATTTTTAACTGATACATATCCGTATCGTTCAATTAACATATCCAATATTAGTCCCGGGTGAACATAAAAGAACCCTTCGTGGTGGTGTGTGTTTATTGGAGATAACAAATTAAATGAAACTGCTGAGTTAGCAATGTTATACATTAATTCAATATCATCTAATAATTTGTTAAAATCTTGTTCTTCGGTTTCACAACGACGTTGAGTAAATACACCGGATGCAACAACCCAATCATGTTGATTTAATTCCGTTGTTTCGAATGCACCTATCATTACGTCATAGCCATATTTCTGTTTTGCTAGATCTGCCATGATAGGATTATGATCTATACCTGTATACGCATTCAATTTACCGTAAAATTCGCTAATAAAGTGCGCCATATCGGCTCGTCCACAACCTATATCTAATATAGACTGATTAGGATTAAAGCCGGATAAAACATGTAAAAATAAGGTATTTTGTTCAGAAATTGTATTATATCCAACTGAGTGTGGACTATATAACATATAATCTGGGTGATCTGTTGCTAAAACATCATATTCAGATGTATTTGATAATATACCTGTGATTTTAGATTCTAATTCATTTGAAGTCATTTAACTTAAATTTTGGAGGTAAATACGTTCATTTAATGTATTATTCGCAAATTAAAATAAACTTTATTATAAAATTTGCATATATACTAAGATGTTCGTATATTCAATATTATGCGTGGCAAATTGGTAACCGATCATTCAATAACATCTCCTTATAAGGAATAGTTGTCTGAATGAGGTCTGTGTCACATAACTTTGCTGTTAAACCTTTATTAATAAAAGTTTTCTTTGAAAATGCTGTATTTAACATTATCAATGCTGTTCTGTTTTCTAATAAAACATCATATACAGTTGCTTTGCTGAGTGTGTATTTATCTAATACAACTCCTACGTGATGTACATCTTCTTGAGTAACAATCACAGTATCTCCGGCTTTATAACCCATTATTCTAAAATTTTAACGATTTTACTTGCTGTAACTGATTTAACTTCGAAGTCAAAAGTATATCCTTTAAAATCTTCGATAACTTTTGCTTCTGCTTCTGTAACCGACATTGCCTCGACAAGGTATGTCTCTGTTGTTTTTTTGATTTTTGGGCCTTTCGGCGTGTCAACTTCGTCTGTTAGTTGAACTTTTGCTGTGTAATAACTCATTTTTAAAAATTTAGTATAACATTTATTTTTATTACCACTATTATATGAAATAAAAAGCGTAATTCAAATTATTTATTTATCTTTATCAATGAATTTTTGTAATCTTTTCTGACTTTTGTGAAATTCATATGATTTTGTAATATGTTTTGGAGATAAATTAAAATTAATTTGTAAATTATCTAAAATGTCAGCAATTAAACGTTCTTTTTCACTTACGTTATTAGTTTTTTTATCTAATAACTCAATAATCTTTTTTAATTGAGTAACAAAGTGTTTAGGAAGACGTTTTAATATTCTAGATTGGTCTGAATATATTTTAATATTGCTAGTTTCTTTTGTTTTTTTCTTTTCACTGATTAATTGCTTTGCAATTGTAACCGATTCTTTTAAAACATCACCATATTTTACAACCCATGCAAGATCTGGTGCTGGTTCTATCGGTGCTTCTGGCATCGATGGTTCTGCTGGCATAGCACCACCTCCGCTAGATTCTTTAGATTTTAATGCTTCTTTGTCATCAGCACCTAAACCTTTAACATCATTTAAACTAAGTTGCAATTCTATTGTATAATCATCGTTTTGACCGAACCCAGTATATGGTACAAGTTTAACAACGTTACGACGTACTAATGATAACAATGTTTCAGGTGTTAAATCTAACTCAGCACCACTTCTTCCGATAAACTCACGAATACCAATATCAGATGTAGAATAAATAATTCCTAAATGGGTTGTTCCATACGCATCAAATTTACCTAAGAATTTTTCTTCTGCAGGTGTAAATAATGTATCATCAGAAGTAGCACCCGCGGCAGTATTACTGTCGCTAGGTGCCTGTTCCAATATCATTTCTTTCAATGTGTTTTCAATAATATGTCGACGTTTTTCAATCATATCTCTTTTGATTCAGCTAAATTAATTGAACGATAAGTTGTTGATAATTTTTTTAATTCATTAATTGACTTACGTGCTATAACTCCAGCTTTTTTAACTTTTTTATCTCTGAAACGTTCGTGATTTTCTTTAAAATCTGCCCATAACTGTTCCATTACTTCAAATACTTCTTGTGATGTCATATTAACCTTTATTTATTTATATATATAAATATCAAATTATACAAATTTATCCATAAATACGTGTACGTTTGGGGTTGATACTTTGTATGTGGTAAATTCTGTCAATTCGATATATACATTTCCATTTTTTTCATAAACCTGCATTATATGTGCTGTATTAATAAATCTAGACATGGTAGTACCATCTTCATGTATTACAATAACATGTATAAAATTAGGTTTATTCATTAGTCACCTGTATATCCTTTATTGAATGGACTTTGAGACGGACCTCCACCAAAATCTCTAGGATTTAGTTCGATACTAGATTTAGTTGGAGAACTAGTTTGTTGTCTTAATTTACCAATCTTTGTTTGTAACTCATATGATTGTGCAACAGTAATATCAGATAAAGAACGACCTACTTGTTTTAAGTATTTTGAAACCAAAGTTTTTACATTCGCATCTTCATTTGCAATTTTTTGTATCCCACGCAATCCAGACATATTACCAGAGCTACCTGGCATATTTGCTAAACTATATTTTGTTAAATCTATCTGATCTTGTGTATCAGCAGGAATTGCATCCCATTTTGCATTAACTAATTCATCCGGGTTCATTGCCTTTGCTGAATATAACTCAGTTTTGCGATCGTTGTCTGTCATTTTTTCCCATACTGCATCAGCTGAATATGTTTCAGCAATAATTCGTTTAGCTCTGCTAATTTCTTCCTTAAGGATACGAACATGTGTCGGGTTATTAATATCGAATATTTTCATAATATCGTTTCTTTTACTATATATATCTATTTAATTTAATTTAACGGATTTAACGCATCCAATGTATTTAACGGATTTAATGAAGATTTTGAATATTCCTCATAAAATTCAGCTGCTTTCGTTTTTCGTTCAGAAGAAATATGTGCCGGTCGTTCATAAAGTTTTGCAAATAAATATGCAGCATCTTCTGGCGTAATATCTTCATTTTTAAGTTTCTCGGCTAATGCGCTATGATTAGTACTCAACTCCCACCATAAAAATTCCAATTGTCCATTAACAGACCATGGATCTAATCCTTTATTTGTACACCAAGCTTCAAATCCACGTGGACCCCACCAACGTTCATTATGCCATTGTGCTAATCCATTTGATGTACCATGATCACCTGGGTTATCTGTTTTAAATCCGGATTCGATGAATAAATTACCAGCAATACCTGCAGCACCGGTTTCAGATAATCCTTTATCTACAAAGAAATCTATTATAGTATTAACAGTTGCAATATCATTATGACTAATAGTTCTAGAACGTTTTACTTTCTTAGGAACTAGGTTAGCTAAATTAGAATCATCTGTATCAGCAACCGTATCTAATTTACTAATTGTAGTTTTATCTATAGTACCAGTTGGGTTTATATCTCGATCTCGTTGAAATTGCGATAATGCAATTTTTGTGTTACTATCCAATTTCCCAGTAACTTCGTCACTAGTTTCTAAATAGCCTAATGATAACAATTTAACTTGTAGATCTTTTATTTGTTCTACATTAGCATCAATCATACCATCAGTATCAACAACATCTAAATCATCAGTCGATTGTAATAATGGTAATACATTTTGCATCCATTGTTGTGCTATTGTATTCTGTGCATCTTCGTCTAACATGGTACCATGTCGTATAAAATCTAATTTACTGAATTCCGTTGTATCGATAACAACATCGGCAATATCTTGAGATTGAATCCATTCTGATATAGATTCATTGAATTCATATAATTCAGGTTTATCAACAAATTCTGATGTGGTATTCGTTATAGCAACTAATATGCAATTATATTCTTTAACTAACGAAAACATTGATGCTAGTGTCTGTATAATAACATCTGCATTTTTTGTATTTTTAATTAAACCAGGAAATATCGTTACTACATCATATTCTTTTAACATATTAGTTTGAAGTATGTTATTTAAATCTGTAATCGATGCATTTACTCGACCATTTATTTCGCCGTTAAGATATCTAGAACGTAATACCTTTTTTGCAAAACTTGTTGGCGAAACGGTTTGTATATCTCCTATAAACAATGCTTTATAAACACGCTGTTCATCTTCTAATAATAATGAGGTTAATCGTATCATCTTCCTTGGCTCACATATTGTTTAGAATAATTTTTACTAGATTTATTTTTGCTATTTTTAGTTTTAGAATGCACACTTGGTCTTTTTACTTTTGATTTACCGATATGCAATTTGCTAGATCCTTGTTTTTTAACTGCTGCAGCCATAAATATCCTTATTAACTTCTTTATTATAAATATTCGTCCACAAAAAAACCCAAGCAAAAGCTCAGGTTCTTTAACTAAAACGACTAAGGTAGCAGTCGAATATCTTATACTAACACAGCATCTTCGATATCCAATTGTTCAGCAACTTCGTCAAACATGACTCCGAAAAGGATATCGTAATCTTCTGTAGTGTATTCCATTGTGTTCCTAATAATATGATGATTTTATTATATATATAAACGCATATTATTTTTTTCCAGGCGCATATAGATAATTTGTTAATAAAGTACCAATAACACCATTTTTAGTAGCAATATAATCCAATTCATCTCCAGATAGCTTATGTTCTTGTCCATTAAACGCAATTCCCATTACACCTATCAAACGATCTTCTAAATTATATACTCCATACATATAAAATGATTTTGTTTTAAGTGGTATTGAAATAGATTCCATTCCATAAAATTCATTGCCAGGTTCAAATGAGTGTATACTCAATTCTTGGTTGGTATGAATTTCATTCAAAGCCTTTGGAAACAATGAAACTGGAATATTTTGAAGCATGTTTCGTAGTGATGTAGTTCCTGCAGACAGTTTTTCATAAAATATAGAAAATTTCTGAATGGATTTACCGGTTGGATAAAAATGACCTCCATTGTGAAATTGAGCAATCCATATGCGATCGCAATTTAAATACGCCATCATGCTATCTAATTTTTCATCAATAATATACCCTAACTCTACTGCCTCACCAACGGTAGTATGTGTTTCGGTTGATGACTTTAATTTAGTACGTACCCATTCTACTACTATAGGTCCTATTACTGCAGTAATAAGTGCAACTGCTATTGTCGATATTGTTGTTAAATCCATTGCCGGGACTTTCAGTATTGTAAATATTTAACATTTATATATAAATATACTAGTAATTAAATGTATCGACAGTTTGAACAGTAAAAAAGTGTGATCGAAATCACACTTAAATTTATATTTTCTAACAATGTTTTTAAACGTATCATACTATTAATTATTTCTATCTTTAAAAGATTGTAATGGTTTAGATAATCCTTTTGCATATGGAGTTTCATTTGCCGCATCATAATCTAATTCAGAATAATCAGATGTACCTAATTTAGTACGATGTACTACTTGCCATGCATCAAAGTGTACTAGGTTACCATGTCGATTCCAACCCATATTACCACCATGTGCTTCTTCCCATATAATTCGTAATTCAGAAAAATCTCTAAGTAATCCAGTTCGTTGTTGTGTTATTTTTTCAATAAATTTTGAATCGATGGTGTAATATTTTGATTGTTTTGGTAGTGTTGCTATAAATTCTGTGAAATCTTTATCTGAATTCTTTCGATTTAGATACTGTTTACGTATATTATACCATTGTTGTTCTTCACCGATAATGAACGGTGTAATTCGATCCATTAATATTATATAATTCTCATTTAAATTTTCTATAGGTCGTACTTCATATACATTAATAATGTGTTTGTATAATCGTTTTGTACGCAATCTCGTAGCTAATGCAACCTCTGCCGGATCGCCTGTTAATTTAACAACTTTACCTGATGCGGTCGCGTACGCTACACCATTTTGGCCGCCGCTAATTACATCTGTTACGGTTTCACCCATTTCCAATGCTAATTTCTTTACCATATCAATTGGTAATAATGCTTCCTGCAATAAATTAACTAGCTTGATCATAATTACTTTCTTACAGCGCCGCCAATAAAATTCTTTTTCAAACGGCCGACAAATGATTCATTTATATTTTCGTTTTTATCTTTAAAAGCATCTTTCATAGATTCATCCTCATTCCCATCATTATCAGCATCAATATAATCTGGCTTCTCATTAGCATTAGCTGGCTCATCTTTATCAGTTAAACCAAATGTTTTAAATTTTGATAATTGATCTTGTGATGTTATTTTAACTTTTTTACCAGCATCATTAATACCATATATAGTAGAAGTATATGCACCCATACCGTCACTACGTTTACCTTTAATATATTGCTTTAATTCAGCAGCTGCTCTTTTTGCACTAATAGTTTCCGTACGACCATCTTCGCCTCTAGCTTCTTGAGCTTCTTCGATAGATTCATTCGTACCCATTTTTTGCATGATAGCATTAATTTGATCATCTACACTCTGTAATGCTTCTCCATAATATTCAGCAATTGGCCCACCTTCTGGTTCAGCTTCTTGTTCCATATCAAATTCAATTTGTTTACGTTGTGCTTTTAATGCTGTTAATTTTTCACGATAAAAATTGCTAGGAGCTTTTGTAGAGTTCGATGTTGCAGGTTTAGATATATTACGCATTCCCATTTGAATAGGATCATTCCATCTCTTATCAGCTTCTTCTTGGCTAACTGCTTCATTGATATCAATATCTAACATATCAGCAATCATGCTTAATGATTCTGTGCGTGTATAACTATCGCTCATATATATTTTTTCAATAATATCTAACTCAGCCTTCGAAGAATTTAAAGCATTATCAAAAGCATCAGCTGAAATCCCTAACTCATCAGCGATCTCATCAAATATATCTCCTGAATATTCTTTTAATTGTTTAGCATTATATTCTGCTTGAACTTCAGCCATCGTAGGTAACCCCTTACCTTCTTTACGTTCCCAAGCAAAACCTTCACTTAGGATATTTTTAAGTTTAATCATCGTATTCTGTTCCTTTTATATAAATATCAAACAGTAAAAAAAGCCCTTGTGGGGCTTTTATAATGTGATTAAATCTAATTAATCAAATGCATTCTGCATCTTTTTTGTAATCGGATTTAACTCTTGCTGTACATACTTAATAACATTCTCAGATTCTGTTACTAATGTACCATGCTCACCGTGAGTAACGATACCTCCTTGTTTAGAAGTTTTCACTTTTAGGATACCATGTCCTAAGTCTGTTACCTCAACAGATTCTGATTCTAAACGGTGTGTGTTTGTGCTTGGTTCTAAAACAACTACTTGCATATGATTTGGATTTTAAATTACTTAATAAATATAATAAAACTTTTTCAATTAACCAACCTAATTATTAACTTTGTGCCGTTAATAATTCAAAGTATTGATCTTTATTTAAAGACACCATGTTACCACGTGGTTCCACCTCTGAAGTTAATTCTACTAATAAAACATCGCCTTGACGTTTTAATTCTTTAATATGTGGAATTAAATTTTCATGTATAAAAAATGTATGAGCAATTGCCTCCAATGGATCTGACTTGTATTGTTCGTCTATCCACAACCAATGTTCATTATTAGTAGTAGTACACCAACACTTAACTGCATACACAGATTCACGCAATCCTAATTTGGATCCATCAACACGGTGCGTTTCAAAAATAACATCATATTCTTTGTATCCTAGAAACTCTCCGGATTTAGAATATTGTTTGTGTTTCACAGGACGTCCTGCTGTGGCAATTCTTGTATGACCTAATTCTGCAATCATTTCAGGAACACGGATACTGCCGAATACCATAGATTTAAAATCTAAACTTCCAATCTGGAATGCTTCTGCATATGACCATGGCTTAACCGAATCATACTGCGTAGCAAACATATTCAGTGTATTTACTAATTTAACTAAACGATCTGGAGCAGCACATTCATTAACTAAGTTTAATATTGGATTTACAAATCCAGCAATAAAACGCTCTTTGTTTGTATATCTATTTTTTAAGTAACGAATAACATAATCATTTGGAATACCGGTTGGTGTATTGCCCCATGCACTTTGTGATACGAATCCTTCGCTAATAGTGTCATATACGAATAACGGCATATCTTTGAACAAACGAACTAACATAATTTAAAATTTAAAGATTACAATAAAACTCATTAATAATTTCTGGTTCCGAATTTCTTATTGGATATACATAATATTCCCATAAACCAACTTGTATTCCTACATCAAACCTACCACGCCAAGCAAGATGGCCATCTCTAAAATATCCTGAGAATGTACCTGTTTTTGCATTTCTAGGATCACCTGTGGTCGAACCACCGGGCCAACCATATAACAAAGCAAGTTGCCTCGCGGTTGATAATTGTGCTGCGTTACTACCTTTACTCATATCCTTATCATTTATCTATACTTAAATATAAGAATAATATTCCAATATACCAAATGATTTCCGCGGAAAGTTTATAAAAAATTAAATTAATTTTAAAATAAAGAACGCTAGTACGCCCTTTCTGCGCAGGGCCGTACTTACAGCAACCTATGTCCAGTAAAAAAGGGCTAATAAGCCCTTTACACAGTGTCGGTTACATGGTCGGATCATTAGGCGTGTCGATACCCGATGCATCATATTGAATCGGCTTATTTAAACGACGAGGTTTATCTTGGAAACGGGTCCATTGGTCCGACGTTTGAGTTTGATCAACCATCCACCAATCAAAATGTACCAATTTCCCATGGCGACTCCAACCCATATTTTCTCCATGTGCTTCTTGTGTGAATACTTGGTTTCGTCGAAACGCTGCTAATACGGATTGTCGTTGTGTGATCATGGTATCAATCCATCTTTCTGGTAATGTTAGATTTTGGTGTTCATCAATGAAGCTTTCTAATTCTTCACGCGTGATTTCATCACTGAAACGCGGACTTAAATAATCGTCACTAATTTCTCGCCATACTTGTTGTTCGTGATTATCAAATGGAGTTACATAGTCCATTATAATAACATAAAATTGTCGACTACGATCCCAACTAGTTTTAAATGTTGCATAGTCAGGTGAGGTTGGATCAACAATGTCTCCTTCTAATTTGCGCACATCATATACGGATACGAGATGCGGAACATTAAGTTTAGTACGATATCTAGATGCAGCTGCGACTTCTTGTTTGTCGCCAGTAATCTTTAATACCTTACCACTCTTAAGAAGAAAAGCAACGCCGTTCATTCCGCCACCTAATTTCTTATCAATCTGTTCACCTAGTTTCGCTGCTATAGCAGGTACATGTTTCATGATCCAATACTTTACGTGGGCCGGGTCGGTATCGTGCCACTCCATTAACAGGGTCTTTAATTTAATCATGTTGTGTTCTCGTGTTAATAATTAACATCTTGTTTGATTCGTGCAATCATGTTAACAATCTCAGTTCCCCATGGAAGATCCATTAATGGTTCGGTAGACGTTTTCATATGCGATTGCATGTTGCCACAATACGCAATGTATGCAGCTGCTACCGCATTATCAACAGATGAAACCGTTTCATCTACATCAAAATCACGCATTGGTTCTAAGGCAGTTAATTTGGCTAACGCATCTTGCATTATAGCTTGGCGTTGCAACATGAGTTGCGTTGGTGTTTCCTGTTGTTCCGTTAACATGGATTTTAATCGTATCATGGGGTTCCTCGTTGTTGTTATTTTCGTTTCCGCTGAAGCTGGAAACAATTCACAGCCTTAACTTTATATATCATTATCATTATTAATTGAAGACACTACATCTTGTTGCGCCTCAGTTTGATTTAGTCCGTAAGCATCACAATGTCCACTAGGTTGCGAAGCACATGCAGACACTAGTGCTGCGACGCCGATTATGTATACGATTCGTTTCATGCTATATACTCATTTTTATTATAAATATTATCCAGTAATAAAGACAATACCTTTATACCGATATAAACGATGTGAATAAAAATATAGGGTATATCGTGTGATATTGTATATAAAGCAGGATATAAAGGCATATAAGGGGAGGAATGTTTTATATGGGTACCATATCCTAATAAAGAGCACCTATATAGCAAAAAAATTACCCGTGCGGTGAAAATCTATATAACCTTCATCAGCCAGGGGTGGGTAAACGGGGTGTTAATGAAACCCTCCCCACCCCCCCTATATGACCCCTATATGACCCCTAAATACACCCCCACCCTACCCCAGTACAATAGGGGGGTCTATCCCCACCCCTATATACCCTATATACGTTATGCTACCCTATTACCGGACGAGGTATGTCTATCATGTTGCGACGCTTCACTCCCTGGTATTCTGATACACCTATATTGTGTAAGGTTATCGATAACACGCTCCATGCATTGCGAGATCCATATGCCTCTCTGCTGTCATCTCCATAGTACCATATGTCGAACATTAAGCTGTTCCATGCATTAAGCTCTTCTGTGATGATCAATTGGATCATTGCTTGTTTTGTCACTCGGGTTTTCATTGCTACTCTCATCTCTCTTGTTATTAAATTAATATATCTCTTACTTCCTATATATAAAGATAAGGTTTATTTGGTTCGGATCCTAGTCTTTTGTTAACTTTGTTTAATCTTTTTTTACAATGCAAAGCCGGGACCTTTTGGATCCCGTGGGCTTATTAAGCGTCTTGCTGCTTTGCTATTAGGTGGTGGTAATGTCTATGATGCTGAGATGATTTGCTCTGCTACTAACATTGTCGGATCATCAAAGCCCATTGCACATATTCTTGCTGCTTTAATAAATGATCTCAAGTTAATGTCTACTCCGCCATATTTAGCATCTAACTCTTTCATTATCTCTAATGCTTGTTTCTTAGCCGCTAACGGTATGCGAGGCTCCATTGTCTCTAATAGCTGAGTCATTCTTTGAAACATTTGCTGAGTATTCATTGTGATATCAGCTACAAAAGATCTACTGCGAATTGCACTATCTAATTTGCTTTGGTGAATATTAGAGATAAAGATGATTTTACCTGTGAACTCAAAGTGTGCTGGTATCGGTTCGCCAAATTCATCTTTAAGAGGCTTAGTAGAGATATAAGAGATCTTTCTAGTGTCATAGCTGTCTAATGCTGCTTTCAATATATTCACAGCATCATCGTCTTTGAATACAGAGTCACAATCATCTAACACAATAATCTTGTCAGAGTTTTGATAAAGTGTAATAAACAATCCGGCAGCGGTAGCTTTGCCTTTGAAGTGCTCAAAGTCATATGACTCTCTTAAACCTAAACCTTTAAGAGTTTCTTTTACTAGGTGAGTCTTACCTACTCCTGCCATGCCCGTTAACACTAATGATGGTTGGATCCCTTTACCTACCATTTTAGTTAAGCGCTCTAAATTAGAGAACATTACCTGTGGATCTCTCGATTCAACTATTGATAAGAATGACATCTTAGCCGGACCGGAATGAGTAGGTGCATTAGTGTTAGCAACTCTTTGAACTCTGCCAGTACCGGTAACGATCAATTTCTCGTTATTCGATTCTGCACTTCTCAATTGAACATCGCGGATCAAACCTGCTTGAGCAATTTCACCTGTGCTGATGTTTTTTGCTACTAATTTCCCATTTACTCTTACTGCTTCGAATACATTCATAATCTCTCTTTTTTAAATTAAACTATATCTCTTACTTCCTATATATAAAGATAAGCATTTTTAATATAGGATCCTAATCTTTTTGCTACTTTGTTTAAAAAAAGTTTAACTTATTTTTCTGATTTAAGTTGATCGAATACTCGGCCGATGCTGTGCATTATTTCATTTACATCCAAATCAACTGTGCTTAACTCGATAGTTTTGCCGTCATAGCCCAATTCGAATTCCGCTGACTGTAAGTCGATAAACTCACTACCGCAACGATCGAAGCAGTTTTCAATGGATCCCATGAGTGTATCACATAGTTCCCCAGTTAACACATTTGTTTCCGGCTCCGGATCGATCCCTTCGATAATTGCAATTACTTGCTGTAATGAATAGAATGAATCTAATTGATTCTTCAATGCTGCTAATGTTTGTGCCTTTGTCATAATCTCTCTTTTTAAATTATTAATTAAATTTCCTATACTTAAAGATAAGCATTTTTAGGTTAGGATCCTACCTTTTTGTTAACTTTTTTTAATTAAAGATTATTGAGTAAACGAATGCCTCTCCGGCTAATGTTTGCTGTAAACGGATCATTTCTAATTGAGCTTGGCTCTTTGCTGGCGTAATTCTTTTAAAAGGTTTCATATCTCTTATTTAGTTTGATTAATAAAACTTAACTCTAATTCAATAATGCTTTCTAACAACGTCGGCAATAAAAACAAATCCATAACCGACTCAGCTGGTAGTGCTTTCATGCCATCTAGAATAATAGTGGTAGCAGCATCCTCAGACATATTACCTTTAACTTTTAAAGTCACAACCGCGCGACCGATAATCTGAAACATTTTCTCTCTTTTTGTCATAACCTTTAATTATTAATTAAACTTCCTATACTTAAAGATAAGCATTTTTCACTTCGGATCCTAATCTTTTCCGAGAAAAGTTTCAATTATTTATACTGCTCTAACAATTTAATTCCTGGCAATGCTTTCAATGCATTCTCTGCTTGGCGAACCAATTGTCTAGCTCTCTCGCCAGTAACATTCAATTCCTCAGCAATTTGATCCATACACATTTCATATTCAAAGCCAATACCATAAAAGCGAGTGATAGCCTCTCTTTGTTTAGGTTTCAATTGTGATAATGCTCTTTGAACATCATATTTCAAATCAGCCGTGTCGCGAGCGGATTTACCAGATTCAGATGCTAAGTAGCGATCCGCATAGGTTTCTGTATTGTCGCCATCCCCAACCGGAGTAGAGATCGATTTAGTTGAATATTCGGCTGTCTTAGTTAAATGAGATGGTACTCTCACTGTGCGTGACATATCATTCAAAGCTTTTTGGATTTCTGCGCGGATATACCATACAGCAAAGGTAATGAACTTGAACCCTCTGCTAGTGTCGAACTTCTCAGCTGCTTCAAACAATCCAATATTACCAAATCCAATCAAGTCCTCCAATCCGATACCCATTCCCTGATATTGTTTAGCTACTTGCAACACAAAGCGTAAATTGCTTTGAACCAATTGGTTTACTGCATCTCGGTTACCAGACTGTCCTGCTAATGCTAATTCAACCTCTTGAGCTTTAGACAACAACGGCGCCTTTTTTACTTCCTGGATATATCTCAATGTGCTTGCTACATCCGTTACAATTGCTCCTGTGGTTACATGAATTTTCTTTGCCATCTTTATAACTTTTTAATTTATTAAATATAAGGTTTATTTGAATAGGATCCTAATCTTTTAGGATCTTTTTTTAACACCATTTGATTTTTAACTTTTGGCGAACTTGATCCACATCAGCACCTGTAATCTCATTTTCACATTGACCTACTAGGTTTTCTAACTCATCAATTGTCGTAACTCTCTCCGCTTTAGCTAATGCTAATAACTCTTTAAAACCTTTTGTCATAATCTCTATCATTTAAATTAATACTTAAATATAAGCATTTTTCACTTCGGATCCTAGTCTTTTAGGAACTTTTTTTAAACTTTGTTTTGGGTAGTCAGGACAGGATTCGAACCTGTATGATAACTTATGAGCAGGACTTGCACCGGGTTTTTCGAGGTTACTCTGCGTTATCTTTAATGTTAACCTTTATTCATAGCGTCTACCAATTCCGCCACCTGACTATTTTATTACTTAAACTTCTTACCAGTTACTGCATTGATCGACATACGAGGCGATGAAGCCAATTTAAGCGCTTGTGCTGCTGCATACTCTGCTCTTTTGTCTTTGATACCTTTTTCTGCTGAACGAGCATCTAAACCCATTGCTACTGCCACTGCATCCGATCCAGATGCTGCGGTTCTTGCTTCTTTGCCAAATCCTGCGATGATCCCGTCTTGCTTAACAAATCCTGAATTTCTTCTTCCAATACTCATAACTCTCAAATTTTAAATTAATAACCTTATTTCTTTCTATACTTAAAGATAAGCATTTTTCACTTCATATCCTAGTCTTTTCTCAGAAAAGTTTCGAAAATGTTTCAGCTCTCTTTAAGCACTCAAAGTGACCTACCGAGTTCCGTCCCCATATTTCTGCTTGGCCGGAATGGCTGCATTTAGGAATAACTGTGAATAAAACTTCATTCTCATTGCATATACGGAAATCGTCATATAGTGATCCAGCACCCGGACAATTATTTTTAAAGAACACATATGTGCTTAATATATCGATCTCCGGATTGGCTGCAATGAACTTTTTTACCTTAGGGAACAATGCCTTTGCTTTGCGCTCTAATGATGAATCTTTGCAGAACCAATCATAAAAGTTAAAACAATCATTTTCCGATCCTTCACTGTCAATAATTCTGCCTGATGCAAATGCATTCAATTGTTCTGCTAATGTCGTTTTCATATTCTCTCGGTTTAAAATTAAGGACCATTCCCTAATTGCTATACTTAAAGATAAGCATTTTTCACTTCGGATCCTAATCTTTTCGCAACTTTGTTTCAGAAAAGTTTATGGTTGAATAACCCATTCCTCAGTGGATCGATCCCATTGCGCTACTGTGGTTGAGTTACACGGATAGCCATGGCCAGCTACTTCTACATTCTCAATACCCATCGGATGATCCGGACCATTCCAATCCACTGCATCTACATCCAATTCTACATAACCTCGTCGGTCACCTCTCTCATTGAATAATAATACATGCACAAACCATCTCGGCTTGTTATCCCAATTGTACCAATCGATACTGCTAACCATTCCTTCCTCAGCTTCCTGAATCATCCCTAACTCTTTCATACGAGTCGTTAAGTCCTGATCGAAATAATGCATTTGTGTCTCTGACGGTCTAAAATCTTCTCTCATCTCTTTAAATTTAAATTAATATCTCTTTCTTAAAGATAAGCATTTTTCACTTCATATCCTAGTCTTTTGTTAACTTTGTTTAAACTTTGTGCTGCTCTTTAATGCAATGCTTAATGTCGCCGATGGTACGGATCCCTTGCCTGGAATTGTCAATTGCAATAACCTTAGTGGAATCCTTTAACAATTCAGCCAATGGATCGGTAAAGGTTAATTTGACTTGTCCATTGCCGATTCCAACTCGTCTAGCTATTGGCAGTACTTCGCCGGTGCTAGGTATTCTCACTCCGAATGTTGTGCTCATATCTCAGTTTTAATAATTAAAATAAATCAAATTTCCCGTCTACGAATAATATGGACTCTCCAGCATCACAGCCGGCTACATCGATATTGCAATATCCATCATTTGGATTACATAAATTATCCATGTCTATTATTACAAACTGGATCCCGCTCTCCTCTAATAATGTGATAAAGGCTGCTGCTTTATTTGCCTTTGCTAATTTGACAATCTCTTCATTTCTCATATCTCTTATTTATTTGCTATAGCACCTAATGTGCCTGACATTAATATTATTAAACCAAATCCATTTCCAAATGCTAACATTATACCTCCTAGCATCATTGAGGAGATCCCTATAATAAATCCTACGTTTCTCATTTGTCTAGTTTTAAAATTGAAAACAACCCGGGTTAGTTTTACTTGGCTTAGCTATCCTAGTCGCAATATATCTGCGATTGAAGTCGTTAAATTTGGAATTAAATTTATAACTAACCCAATAATGTTTACCATTAATGGCTCCTAAAATAATTGTGGTATTTTTACCCCAAATTTCTGTTGCGATGCGACTTGCTATTGCCGGCTCGAAGAACTCTGCTAACTCTTCCAATTGTAATCTTGCTTTAACTCTCATATCTCTCTTTTTTAAATTAAATTATTATTCCCTTTCCCTATACTTAAAGATAAGCATTTTTCTCCCCGGATCCTAATCTTTTACCAGAAAAGTTTCAGAAAAGTTTACTGGCTAATTAAAGCCAATAAATCCTTTTTCTAATTCAATTTCTAATTCCTCAGCTATTTCCTTAAGTCTGAAGCTAGCAGCGCTTTCAAGCTCTTCCTCTACTATCACAGATACGTCATGCACTGTGTATCCAAATCCAAATCCATAACATGTAACTGCACATTGGATTCGCTTCATTTCTGGCGTTGCCTGATCTTTGAATTCGGCATCTAACATGTCCTCCGGATCATCGAAATCAGTAGCACAATCAATCATTGCCGCCTGCCACAGTGAGTTAACTTCATCAACTACTACTCGCGCCACTTCTTCATTGTGGGCATACATCTCTTTGCTCCATGGCTTTGTGATTGTGATCCCGTACTCAACTTTTGCTTCTTTTTTCATATCTCTTTCTTTTTATTAAAGATAAGCATTTTTCTTTTATCGTCCTAGTCTTTTGTTAACTTTGTTTAAACTTTTCTAGAATACCGGCTAGCATCAAACTCTTTAATTTCCCATTGTGCTTTAAGCACTTTTGGATGATCCTGATCGAATCTAACACCAGTATCGTTACGGGTATTGTGGAAGTGTAAATAACGTCCTCGTTCTGACATTCCTAAATACTTCATACTCGGATAAGTAGTATCGATACACTGAACGATATATACATTGCCTTCTCTTAATAAATGTGTTCCTCTCATATCTCTTGTTTTAAATTAATTTTCTAAATCCTCTCCTAGTGAAAATACTACTGCCAGTATTAATACTATTAATATTATAAAGCCCTGCATTAACCTCGCATTTTGCTAATACCTGAGTGAGCTATCTCAGCAATAATGTCAATTAATATGCGAGGATCGACCTCATTTATAAACGTGCAACCAGCACCGCCATAACCATATTCAGCCACTAACACGCCATCTACAAATATTTGTGCTAGATCCTCATCTAAGAATGTTCTCACTTTAACTACTCGATCTTGCACCTCAAACTGTGATGCTACTGCGTTTTCTAAATTTCTCATATATTTCATATATCTCTTATTTTTTATAAATTTAAGCATTTTATATTTATCGTCCTAGCAAATTAGCAACTTTGTTTAAATTAATTTAACTAATGTATCATTATCTAAATTCCAGATCGTACCGCTTACAGTTGCTACGTCGACAGTATACTTTTTCTTTTTTACTACTGTCAAGTGATATATCTCTATATTGCCGCGATTGTGTAATCCCAATTCTACTACTTGACCTTTTGCTACTTCTCCTACTTCTATCATATCTCTCTTTATTTAATTAATAAACTTCCTATACTTAAAGATAAGCATTTTTCACTTCACGTCCTAGTCTTTTCACAGAAAAGTTTCAACAAAAGTAAACATTTATTTCAGTAGTAAAGGATCCCGGTAAGGATCCCTAACTAGATAAGAGTGGCCAGAATGAGAAGAGATATGATAAGAGAGAGATATGAAACTCATTCTGGCCGATAAGAAATGGATCGATCCAACGATCCTGCAATTATGATCCCGACGCCTTACACGGCTCTCCAATTGTTTCAGTGGTTACCGATCCACCGGGATACTATGTAGCGCGGGCTAGACTCGAACTAGCGATCTTCAGGTTATGAGCCTGCCGAGATACCAACTTCTCCACCGCACAATATATTATAGAGCCGGAGCCGGTAGGCGAACTGAAAGCTTAATTCCAGGCGCCTGTGGTTGCCGGCTCTATGTTTAACCTAAATGTCTTTATGCCTTATTTCTATTTATATAATAGCAAATCTAAATCTAAAATCCAACCTAAATATCAACTATTTATTGTCTAAATATAAACCGTCTAAAAGCAGCCTACCTGGCCTAAATATAGCGTGTATATGCTGCGTCTAAAAATAGCCTGGATATGGTCTAAAAATCAATCCGGCATATTGCTCTAAAAATAGGATCCACTTCGTCTAAAAATAGATCCCACATATTATGCTCTAAAAATAGGATCCGGATTGGTCTAAAAATAAATGCTGAATAATGATCTAAAAATCAATCAGCATCTCCCTCTATAATATCCACACCAATTATATCAATGTCAAAGTCAAAGCAATCCGCTTCGAAGTCTACATCACCTTCACATATACAATCATGAGCCAGCTCCTTAGCTTCTTCTTCGGATGCGGCCTCCACCTCCACCGCAGCATTCTCGGTAATGGTTCTTTCTAAATATACTATGTACTTTGCCATTGTGTTTTTTATTTATAATATGAAATATACTGCTAAAAACCAACCTCAATCTAAAAATACGTTACTCCGTATAGCTAGCGAACCGAATGTACAAGTTCTAAAAGTGCGATTCTTCTAAAAATAGCCTACCCGGATCCTGCTAGAAATAGCCTAAAAATAGCTGGGTAATGGTGATCCTGGCCTAGAAATAGCCTGATCGTTCTAAAAATCAATGCTACGATACTCTCCGTATAGCTAGCAATCCGACCAGAAACCTCGTTATAGTGCGCCTAGTTCGGTTTTGCGGTTACTCCGTATAGCTAGTGTTCTCCATGATCCCAATGTATTACCTTTAATCCCATACACTAATATAAGAATAATATTTCACAGTACCAACCTTTCCGGCAACTTTATTTCGCGTAAACTGGAAAAATAATTGAGGTTTTTCTTGGATATGTGGAAAACCTTTTTACGCACTTTTAACGCACTCGACACCGTATCTGGATTACTGATATTCGTTACCAGGCGATAAAGAGTCTACGCCCCCCGTAAACATTGTATAGGGAGGGGTATATATATAACCTCTCTGTCCTGATGCTCCTAGACACACCACCACCCACAACCTCCACACCCGTATCTCTGAATAATAAATGCATCTGAACAATTTAACTATATTCATGTTTACACCATAGACACCAGGTGACCTGAGCCACGACCTAATAACGTACTGAGCATACGTTGTCTTTTTTGTGCTATTTGTGTACGTATTAACTTTATTACTCTATATACTCGATGTATTGCTTTATGTATTAGTATTCGTGTTCGTTGCGTTATGCTTATAAACATTCTAGTTCTATCCGGGAAATTGCAGGTTTACAAATTAGTCCGGAGGTTATGGTAAGTATTTAACTATTAACACCATTCCCATCAAAATTGAGTATATTGTGGTCATTGCAACTAACAAGGTCCACCCTTTCATATCTTCATCATAAACGTTATAATGTCCATATATTTTTTTAAACCTCAACAATCCGAAGATTGCATACAATATGCTGATAATTGTTAGTGTGATCATTGTTTTAATTTTTAGTTAATTGTTCTTCGTGATATAATTTGGCATACTCTTCCATTGCTTTTATGATGAATCCTTTCATACAATCTTCATCTGAACCATATTTTGCTTCATATACTAATTTAGTAATTTCATACATACTTGGTGCACCTATTTCTCCGAATTCTTCAAATATTTCTTCCATCTTATTTCTTTTTAAATTGTTCAAACCATTCATCAAAATCATAATACGTTTGATTTACTCCACCATGTTTTCCAACTGTATATGCTCGTCTTAAATCTTCCTCACTATACATTTTTTGGGCTTGCCATTTAGCACCTGCTACAAACATATTAAACTCATCAACTGTACCTGCTAACCTATCAGCAGCTTCTTCTAATGTTTCTTTTTGCATTTTATTTCTATTTTAATAATTTTCTAGCAATAAATGCTGCAATACCAATTGCAATAAAGATAAGTGCAAAAGGTAATTGTTCAGGATAAAAGCCAAATTCCATCTTATTTCTTTTTAAGTATTAAACAACCATTTTCATCTAGTTTTTCTTCAGGATAACTACCTTTTAATAATTCAGGTATTATATTCATTTCAATCTCAACCTCTATTTCTGTTGGTTGTTGTAGTGATTGGATAAATTTTTCTTGAATTTCTCTTAATTCATCTTCATCAGTTTTATTAAAATGTCTTTGATTCCAACCATATTCAAAGGCTTTAATAATATCAAATTCAGTAAACAACTTGTCTTTATTCAACTCTATTGCTTTATTGAAACCTTTAATGAAACCTTTAGCCATTTTTTCATTCCCAACAAAAGTGGTTTCTTCATTAATTGTCAATACTGCCAACATCTCAACATCAACAACTCCAAATATCTCATCACAGTTTTCTTTTGATAGTTTACTATTACAACCATCTATTGTAGCAGCAATTTTATGACCATCTTCATTATATAAACCATAATGATCCTCTCTTTTTACTAATTCAAATCTTTTCATCTTATTCTGATTTAAAGGTTTTTACTTGTTGGTTTTCCTTTTGTTTCAACCCAAAGTTTTAACTCATTATATAAAATAATGTCATCATTAAATGTTGGTCCAAATCCTTTAAACATATAAAGAAATTGTTTTGCCCACCATAGTTTAAACTTAAATGGTAATTTGTGAAAGTGTTTTTTCATCTTATTCTGATTTAAAAGTTTTATCATAATAGTCTTTTGCCTCCCCATTTCTACTCTTCCTAAATGGTGGACTATAAAATCCATTAATATGAGCATCTTTTATCTGCTCTTTCTCCATTGCCGTAGCCTGTTCGAGAATAGCATACCAAGTTAACTTGTCTATCGGTGTTTCCCACAATCGTTGAAACAACCATTCCGTTGCTGTCTGTTTCATTGTTCTATTTCTTTAATTTTGTACTGCGGATCATCTTCGGAAATAAATCTAATATTAATTTTACCATTCATATTAGCACCATATGGATTTGTTAAAACCGTATTAAATCCCCATCTAACTGGCATCTTTGTATCTTCCAACCATCTCGCGATTCTCTATATATTGTATCAGCAACATATACAATAGCCTTAGTTACAACACCAGCTTTAATTGTATATTGATAATTTGTATGTGGTAATATTGTTTCTCTGATTGTATCTTGTTTTTGTATTAATACAAACTTTGCTGTAACATTGGAATGATTATTAACCTCAAACAATCCGGTTCTATTTAATACACAACCATGTTGTTTTTTTATACAAGATGTTATTACTAGCAATGATCCTAGAATAATTGGTAATATTTTCATATATCTTCGTTTAATTTACCTAAATCATCTTTTAATCGTCTCATGAATGATTCTTCTCCATCATCGCCTGATAGCAACCAATCTACTCGTTGTGCATATACCTCAGCAATTCTCAATGCTCTTACTGCATTTTTAAATTCTTCAATCACTTCTGCTGGATATTCATAATGCTTTAAGTCCTCAGGATATTTTGTATACCAATCCGGATCTCGCCAACCAGCTTCATCTTTTAACTCAGAGTCGGTTTTCTCTCTACCGTTGTTAATAATTTCTTGCTCAATACTGTCAGCAATATTTCTAATCTGATATTGACTGTAATCAAATGCTCCTCCGCTCATATCTCTTATTTATTAATTACTTTTAATTTTTTACTATAATATGAAAATAATAACAATAATCCAACCAACACACTAAATCTTTTTATCCGTTAATTTGTTGTTTTTTTAATTTACTTACTGCCTCAGTGGTAGCAATGTTAGACTCAATTCTATCAACATGTGCAATGATATATGAATTCAGTTTGTCAAAGTTAGAATCTACTTTCGATCTTAAATTTGATAATTCATTTTCCACAGTGTCTGATCTACTATTCATTACGCGGTGCAAAAGATTGTCTGATTCTTCCCATCCTCGTCGTTCCTCTTCGAATCTTCTATGAATGTGATCAATGCTTAAATTGATTTGAGTTAATGAATCAGTTGCAGTTGTTTCAATTCTGTTTATTCTAGACATGATATTAAGTACAACAGGAACCGCAATCCCTACTAATACAAATAACATCCCTAACATAAAAAATATAGCTATTTCCATAATATTATCCTTTTAATTTATAATAATGAATTTAGCGTGCTGACCGGATTATTGTTATATTATTTTGTTGTTCGCATCCAATATGCAATAATTGCAATTGCGGATAAACTAATTAGAGCTAGTACTATCATGTGTCGCGTCGTAAATTAGTTTAGTAATCTCATACATTGATGGTGCACCGATGGTACCGAATTCTTTGAATATTTCTTCCATGTTATTTATTGGTTTAGATTCTTTTTGTGGTATGATGATTTTATACATCATCTTAAATGTTAGAGGAAATTCAACAAGTTTTTTATTCACCTCAACAAACTCACAAGAACTATTCTTTACAAACCATTCTAAGAACTCATCATAAATAGCTTGAACACCATCTGCAATTAGAGTTGGGTCTGTTGTTAGGATGATTTTTTTGTTCCTGTCTAAAGTTTGATAGGTTTTTTGAGTAAAACTTCCTTTACCATCTTTGGATTCTATGTGAAAACATAATTCTCCGTCAATAAATATGTTTTTACCTACACCAAATGGAGGGTAAAAACTATAATCTCTTTCTTTAATTTCTTCATCAGAAGTGATGTAAATGTGTTGAGTGTTTCTTGTATGTGAATATTCTAATTCACATAATGCTAATCTCATTCCTTTTTCATCAGTCCAAAGATGCAACCTGCTTGGTTGGTCTGTTGAGATAATGTGTATGTTTTTCATATTACTTCTTTTTTAAATGTATCGTTATAATATTTATCTCCGTACTCAATACCATCAGTACCAAACATATCTTGGTGGCATTGTGCTGCAGCTTGGACTATGTCATCCTTCTCTAGTTCTAACATTGATTCACATTGGCCAGTAAGCCAAGTTAATGCTAATTCATATCCGGCTGTATACTCTTCGGATTTATATAACTCAGGCAATATAGTTTGTCTATATTCAATTGCCTCTAGTAAATGTTGAATTGCTGTTTTCATCTTATTTAGTATTAAAATATTTAGCATATACCGATCCATCTCTGATATCCTTTGTTGGTGGAGTTATCTTTTTCATTAACTCTGCATACCGTTGTTGTATCGGTATCGGTGTGGATTCTGTTTTTTGATATGGTGGATGTTCGCGCCGTTCATTATCAAAATTCTTATTTGGTTGGATCGCTCCCATTATGCTTTGTCTAATTCCTTAACCAATTTGCGCAATGCTTTGAGTTGGCCATATGTTATATAAAACGTCTGTTGCTGGTTTGATGCATTAATGCATACATCATATCCTCCTCCATTTGTCCATTCTGTAACTTCTATGAAGTCATGACTGCCAATATTGGAAAATATACAATGCACTGATAACTCAGTAAATGCTGACTTACGTGTATTGATTTGTATATTTGCAGATGTTGTTTTCATAATTCACTTAAAAATTCGTCTGCAACTGTTTCGAATGACCAATTGTGATCCTCTATCAAATCTAATTCTGACATAAAGCATTGAAACTCTATCAATTTGCTTCTCATTATCTTGTTAATTTTAGCCTCGAGGTAGCTGGTTAATAGAATGCCAACCGGATTATTTTCTTGACCCAATGACTTTAAAATGTCATTTTTCATTTGTTCTATGTCTTCCATAACTATTTATTTTTAATTACATAATAACCATATTTATATGGCTGTGATCCATAATCTATCTGTCCCATCTCTACAAAATCTTCTCCATCTTCTGTTTCGTGTACTGCTACAACATGATACTCTGCTGGGTCAAATTCTTGTACTTTACTAATCTCTTCTGGATGAAGAAATAAGTAATCTCCATACTCTGCACTGTCTTCTTGTGCTACTACTAAACCGCTACCATATTCTGCGAAAAATTCTGCTTTATTCATATCTCTTAATTTTCTATATAATATAAAATAGAATCCACAGATCCAACCAATTGGACACAAAAAAAGCCGACCTTAGTCGACTAACTTAATTCATTGCTTTTAATAATTGCTAATATTTTATGCCGCCATGCTGTTGCATTTTGAGCATAACCTGCATTAGAGATTGCTAAGATCCATTGATGTGTATCATCGGTACCTGCCAACTTTCTATAAAATGATTTATTGCAAATTAGTTTACAAAATCCTTCATATGATGCTGTATCACTTTTAAAATATCGATACCTGGACCTGTAATGTGGATTCTTTCCTACAATACCAAAGTGGTTGTTTGATTTTCTGGCTAACATGCTCTTACCGGCTCCTGATTCATAATAAGCAATTGCTAACATTACTGAACTAGGTATTTGGTATATTGTTTCTAAACTATCAGCTAACAACTGATACTTGTTAAAATATGTTTGTGATATTAATGTAGTAAATGCAACACAACATATACTTGTTATAATTAATTTCAAATTCTATCTCCTAATTGTTCCTTAAATATTCATGCATGACACATATTGCACTATAAAATGTACCAAAGGCCCATGCAAATATAGTGTCAAATGGCATTGCAATTGCAATGGTTAATATTGTATTTGAGATTGCTGTTAAGCATCCTAACATATACAACCAAAAAACATATGTAAATTTACTTTTTGGTTTGGTAGTTATTTCTGGCAGATATGGATTCCTGTCCCCAGTCCATGGATCATATTCTGGCATTTTATTGTTTGGAAATTTTTCCATGTTTATTATTTTAAAAGTTTTTCGGTTATTTCTTTCCATTCAAAGTATTCTACATTAACTCCGACACATGGATCCTTAGATATTTTAATGTCAAGCAGTTCCTCAATATCATCATCAATGTGAATTGTAAACGCTTTGCCTTTAAGGAATTCTATTTTAGGTTGATGTGAAGTAAACACAATACGATCTGCATTGATACCTACTCGTTCAGCAACTTCAAACAATTGGTTATTCTGACGTTCAACCCAATGATGGCCACGTTGCAATGCTGACTCGGTATCTTGTCGGGATGTTACCAACCAAACTTCATGGCCGGCATCGATGCATTGCTTAGCAAACTCTTGTACATCTGGTCTTGTCAGTGTACTATCAAAATCAAAACTTATTTTCATGTTACATGTTATCATTATATGGATAATCATCTACAATATGACGCTTAACAAAACGTTTCCAGGCATCTCGCAATGCAATGATTAATCTTGTTATGGTATCCATTAGTCTAAATAAATATCGTGAAACACAATACAATATGCATCTAGTGCGATGCCTTGCTGGATAATGGATTCTCGGATCATCGGATCTTTAATATTCTCTAACGATGCAATGATTAAGTTTGCATATATCTGTGCAACAAAACGGATTACTGTTTTCATATCTCTTTATTTTTTAAGTGGACAATTGTTATCTGCCTTCAACTCATTCAATGTGATACCGCAACGGCAACTATGTGTTCTGAAATTGTAATGACACAACTTTTTCTCTTTGCCTAACTCATTTACATGTAGCAATGCATTCTTTGCAAACATGAAATCTTTGTGATCGATAGATTCACCTGACGGATCAACTGATTGCTGAATTTTTAATTTTGACACATATGGTTGTTCCTTTTTGCATAACAATCCTGATTTTCTTAAAAATAAAAAAACATGTGTCAATAAAGATTTTTTACGTTTCATACTCTTATTTTTTATTATAATAAGAAATTAATGGCAGTTATCCAACCTTCTTTAGCTTATTCTTCCGCTTTTTTCTGTGTTTTCCGAACTTATTAACCGACTTCAATGCTTCGTAATACAATTTTATCATGTAATATAATAATAGTATATTCGCGATAAAAACTATTGCTGTAATCGCTGCTAATTCAATCGATGTATTTAGTCCCACCATCCTTCTATATGTCTTTCCATTATTTTAAATGTCAATTTACGACATCTGTATTGATTTTCGTGTGCAATCTCCATTGCAATTAATTGTTTATCCTTTTCTTCCCCACTTCGATCAAATCTATTAAGCTCACCAGATAATACTCTTTTATATTGAATTGGGTACTTTTTAAAGTATTCATCAAAATTTTCAGAGATTAGTTCAATCTCTAATCTTTTAGAATCTTTATATTCCTCAGGGATATCATCATCTTCCGGGATGGCTAACCAATTCCATTCGCTTTCATGGTAATCCATATACTCCATATCATAATAATCATCTTGACATCGTTGGATTAAACGAGAAGTTAATCTCATTCGTTCAGCATCTCGTTTAGCACTATTATGTCTATCATGGTCACCAATGTATTTTGCTTGGTGTTCTAATTTAACTTTAATGATTTCATATATGAAATTAGCATCCCAATCTCTGTCTTTCCATATAGTAGGAAACCATTTCCATAAATTTTTAATACCTTCGATGAAATCTTTGTGATAATACCTACCTTCAAATTTCCACCACAATCTAATGTTTAATATGTTTTTCATTGCCATTGTTATATAGTTCTATCATTGCATCATAATCTTCTCTATTGATTGCGATACATACATCATCAATTGTTACAAACACATCTGTTGCAAACTCCCTTATTATATTTAACTTTGAAGGATCCACCTGTATTGTCATGTACACCGATTCATTTGCAAACCGAGCTCGTACTGGATATTTTTTATAATTCATCATGATTATATAAAGTATATGTTGAATTTTTTGTTTTAAATTTTAATTCCGAATCTGTTTTCTCAACAATCTCAACAATTTCAGTGGTCAACCATTCATATGATGCTTGTCCTAGGATTGAATATGGACCAAACATACAAGAAAAATCTACTGCTGGTTCATCATGTAATTGTTTAGCTCTACTAGTTTCACGATCCCATTCAACCCATTTAACTAAATTAGAATAGTGAGTTGAATTGTCATGTTCGCGTACCAATGAGTATTTGAATACATGAGTACTATCACATACATTGCATACATTGTCATTCAATTTCTCGCGACATTCTGTTTTAGCGTCGCAACTTCTACAATATCTTGTTACCATATTTAATCTAATATTAAACCATAAGTACTCAGTGCCTCTCGTAATAGTTCACGATATCTTTCAGCTAAATCATGCTCTAACGCAGATGCTTCATCTTTCAGTGATAATGCCGATTGACCATATTTAGTTGTTTTTCGCAATTCTTGATCTAGATCCCACATTGCTAGTTTCCATTTATAACCATCTAATGCTGACTTGATGTCATCTTGCTCTTCGACTGAATCGAACTCTAATATAACTTTTCCCATACTATATAAAATTTATTTCGTTTGTAATTGGATCCCACTCAAAGTGCCACATATTTTGTTCATATTCATATTGTTCATTTAACACAGATGCATTGAAGAAATGTGTTGTTCCATCAAAGTAATATCCATGTCCGGAATGAATATGACCACATACATGAATCTTAGGTTTAACCACTGCAATTCTATCTGTTAACAATTCACAACCTAAATGAACACCTCTTCTATTGTATACTTCATCTACCATGCCCCATGCAGGACCATGTGTAAGCAATATGTCGGTATTGGTTGGTATTGCATCCCATTTTGATTTTAACACATCACCATTTCTTGGTAAATTAAACGCCCAATCATAGAACTCAGGTTGCCATGGTGAACCATATATTCTGATATTGTTTTCTGGTAGGTCTCCATTAGGCCCATCTCTATACAACACTAATTCAGTATCTTCTAGGTAATCGATCAATTTATATCCGGTTAGAATACCTTGCATTTCGTCAGGTTCATTCTGCATTATACGATCATGGTTGCCGGCTATGAACACAATATCATCATAGTCATGACCTTGCATCCATTTAAAAAAGTCTTCTGCTTGTGTTTTACTATAACCAGATGTCATAAAGTCACCAGTATGAATTAATAAATCACCACCAGGTAATATTACAGATCGGTGTTGGCCGTGGGTATCACTAATTAATGTAACTAACATATTGAATTTCTTTTATTATATAATATATAAAAACATAAAAAAACCCAACCAAAGTTGGGCTTAATATTATCGAGTTGCTGGAGTAATAAATAATATAGACTAAATCCAAAATAAAATCTAAATCAAAGACCCCTCCTTACTACAAAGGCAAAGTTAATAACTAAGTCTAGAGTTGTTAGCCAATTATCTATTTAAAGCAACCTGTCTAACCGTTGAGTTCTATCTCAGTTTTTTAATTTGTAAAGAGGGCGGAAGTTACAATTCATTGCGAATTGAGGTATGATCTTAATCAAAGATTTGCTGTCTTGTATAATATTTTTCATATGAAAATATCTATTACTCCAACATTAAAATAGTCAGCTTCCACTTTTGTTTCTACTGACTATTAACTCAATGTTAATTTGTTGTTTGCATGAACTGGTCAACAACTGATTGGAACCTTGCTGGAACTTCAATTTTTAAATTAATGATGTTCTCAATCTCTTTTAGTCTAGCTTCTTCCCAAACCAAATGAGCTTCTTTGTATGCGTTATTCCATTCACGTAATGCCTTTTCGTGTGCATCTAATATGGTTTGGTTGTATTCATTACACTGAGCTTGCTCATCTCCGTTAACCTTAGCACGGCGTGCATTTTCTGCTGTAACCGCATTCTTAATCTTAGATTTAAAATAGTTAACACGTTGCTCGTATTTACGATGCAATGCAGACAATTCTTCATGCAACTCTGATAAATACTCCGGAGTATGATGAGGCGTAACAACTACTGGAGATTTCTTCCCTACCTCTAACTCAATCCATTCCAATGTTTTGATATTAGGTAACTCAGATCTCAAACGATCCAATATTCCATTTTTGTGAATGAATTGTCCAATGTGAGCAGCAAAAGCTTCTGCCTCAATAAACTCATTGTACTCAGCAACAGATAACTGATCCCAGGCCCATTCCTCATTTACATTGTATTCTGAAACAGGAGTTTTAAGTCCACCTCGTAATGGTCTTTCAATCTCATATTCAAAGTCTGCTTCCTTTTGTGTTTGGATCAATAGATCCTTAGCTTTAATGTTTTCCATTAAAAATGCTTGAGCTGCATGCAAACGAGATTTCTCTAACAACAATTCAACTACATTGCTAGGTAATGGATTACCTACGGTCTCAACATAATCAGTATCACCGTACTTAACTGTTTTTTGGATATTGTTAACTACTGATAACTTGTTTTGAATGTCTCGGCTTCTTTGATTGCAAAGGTTGCTAATTGATTGTGCCTGACTTAAAGATAATCCGTTTTTCGCTAATGAGTTTTTCATACTTTTTATTTTTTACGTTAATTTTTTAAATTTTTATATTAATAATATGTGAAAATAACATATACTATCCAACCTTTATTTTATATATTTTGTGGCCCATCCAGGACTTGAACCTGGGACTTTCGCATTATGAGTGCGCTACTCTAACCAACTGAGTTAAAGGACCTTCTAGTTTTTAAAACCCATCTATATTCGAGGTAAGGAAACTCCACTTATTGTTTTTTGCGTAGCCAGGACAGGATTCGAACCTGTATTCTTGTTACAATCTTTCGACCAAGATTTGCCTATACACACATGATGTATAATGCAGCGTCTACCAACGAGCGAGGACACCCCACTCCATTCCGCCACCTGACTCGGACTCGAACCGTTGAAAACACACACCTTGCAGTGCCAACAAAACCATGACCCCAGAGTTGTTATTGTCGAGTAGCGGAGCGTGGAATCGAACCACTCCTTTGGGTTATGAGCCCATTATGCAACCAGATACACCATACCGCTATATGAATTACCCATAGGACTCGAACCTACATTCTCCGGCTGTGACAGCCGACGCATTGATTTATGCTATAAGTAATTATTCAAGAACAATAAACAGAAATTAGTGTCGACAAATCTCCTTAGGCAATATGTTTATTTTCTTGTTAGGAATGGTTAATTACTCCATTCTTTGTATTCCGTACGGGAATCGAACCCGTGCCTCTGCCGTGAAAGGGCAGCGTGTTAACCGCTTCACTAACGGAACGTGTAGCAATATGGATGATTAAACCTAACGAACTATTGCTATATCCGATAATATGTTTCTCGCTACACATTATAAAAACGCTATTGATTTCGACCCAATAGTTAAGACGGCATGTTTCTAGATACATGATATCATAATGAGTAATCAACTCATCGTGGAGCCGGCAGGATTCGAACCTGCGAACTCAAAGAGGGCAGATTTACAGTCTGCTGGCATTAACCACTCGCCCACGTCTCCATTATAAAATGTTTTGCTCTTTTTAAACTAACTGAAGGTGTACTGCCGACAGTATTGGATTTGAACCAATATCTTTTTTGCGGTCCATGACGGTTACGATCCGTCTACTCTACCGTGACAGGGTAGGATGATAGCCACTTCACCAATGGACCTGATGATTGCCTAGCGGTTACTAGGACTTAAACCGTGGAGCTGATGAGATTCGAACCCACATCCTTTACCTTGCAAAGGTAACGCTCAGCCAATTGAGCTACAGCCCCATATAAGATAAGTGAATTTATCTTTTGTACTCAAGGAGAGACTCGAACTCTCACGCCTTGCGGCAATAGATCCTAAATCTACCGTGACTACCAATTCCACCACCCAAGCATTTTATTTATTCTAATATGTCAAAGATCTTATTGCTTATTTACTTTTATATAATATGAAAATTCATTTCGTTTTCCAACCGTTATACAAACTTTTTTATTTTTTTTTTTGAGGTTCTGATGAGATT